>Ga0256833_1000033_pt1 | contig 105082 bp, 94 predicted proteins | sample 356284metaG_FD_190535 | JGI IMG/M metagenome (GOLD analysis project Ga0256833, IMG submission 190535) | Hydrothermal vent microbial communities from Mid Atlantic Ridge, Atlantic Ocean - 356-284 | ecosystem: Environmental > Aquatic > Marine > Hydrothermal vents | place: Atlantic Ocean: Mid... | reverse complement strand
TCAAGATAAAGGCCAGGCTTCTCGATTTTGGATATTTCAAGAGTGTGGAAATACGCCCGATGTGGAGTAAGGCCACTGGAGACAGGCATGTGCCAATAAGGATAACTGTCTCCATGAACAGGCCCAATGTTTATAGGGCAGGCTTGGGGTACGGTTCTGACACTGGACCTCGCATTACCCTCGATTGGAATAGGCGTTATATTGGTAGAAAAGGGCATCGCTCTGAAGTCAAGATTCTCTATTCCCCAAAAGATAGTTATCTGCAAGGGGAATACATCATCCCTCTTGAAAGGCCGCAGTCAGAATACGTCTCATTCAAACCTGGAATAGAAAGATATGACACCAAGAACAGAGACGGGTGGCATTATACGACCATGTTTACCTATTCGATCATTACTCCAAGCGGGTGGAGAAGGAACATAGGGTTCAATCTTGGCTATGAGACATACAATGTTGGAGACGACTCGAGCAGTAGCGGAGAGTTTATCCCATATGTCTCGTGGTATAAGGCAGTATCTGACAATATCATCTATACGACCAGGGGACACATGATCAGACTTGGCATCTCTGGCGCATTGAATGGCCTTTTGACAGATGAGTCCTACATAAGGCCCACGTTTAGAACCAAGTGGATAAGGGCATTTGAGCAGAGATATCGTTTTATCTCCAGGTTGGAACTCGGGGCCGTTGTTGCTGGAGACCTAAGAAAACTGCCTGCCTCAGCCCGTTTTTTCACAGGAGGTCAATCCTCCATCAGAGGTTTTTCCTTGGACGAGCTTGGCCCAAAGGATCCAGACAGTGGAGACGTGCTCGGAGGAAGGTATTTGGCAGTAGGGAGTGTAGAGATTGAACGCCAGATATATGGCAAATGGTTAGGCAGCCTGTTTCTGGACGTAGGAAACAGTTTTGATCCAGATCTTGACAACGAGGTTGAGCTTGGAACTGGTTTTGGTATAAGATGGCGTTCTCCCTTAGGGCTTATAAGGCTTGACTTTGGGTTTGGAGTCAGCAAATCACCGGTGCCATTCAAGTTTTACATTAGTGTCGGGCCTGATTTTTAAATGGCCATGTAATTCATGAGACCTGTTTCGTATAGATTGTCCATATTCTTTCTGGTTGCCACGAGCCTTTTAGGAGCCACTTTTTTTTGGCTTGGATACACCAATAATGGTCTGAAAATAATTTGCAAGACAGCCCAGATCTTGACACCAGGGTTAAAGATAGAAGGGCTATCGGGTACTTTTTCCAGCCCTCTCAAGATCTCCAGGGTGGAGTTCGACTCAAAGGATCTCCATGTCATAATTGACGGTTTTTTTTTACATTGGCAGCCTTCGAGCCTCTTTCAAGCCAGGTTGGCTATCGAAGGCCTCAGCACAGAAGGGGTCTACATTACACTAAAAACAAAAGACGAAGACAATGGCCCACATAACACGAAAGAGCTAAAGGACATATTCAATCTCCCTGTCGAGCTGTATGTTAAAAAACTCCAGATCTCAAACCTCTCGTGGAGGCAGCACAATGCTGAGGCCATTTTGTTTAGGGACACCTTTGCCATTTTTTCCATAAAAGAAGACAGACTTGATCTGAGAAGATTTACAACCCGATTCGACAACCAGCCCTTGTCCGTAGAACTAAAGGGATCATTCGACTTCCAAAGCGCAGTCCTGCCTTTTCACCTCAGTGCCAAAATAAAATACCCAGATCCTAAAAAAAAGAGGCATTTGACTGCGTTGATAAGTGCAGTGGGAGACACTAAAGATCTTGCACTGATCATGAATACCAAAGGATGGGTTACTGGACGATTGAAGGCCAATGTCTTTTCTTGCCTTTCCAATCCATCTTGGGATGTCTCGGTAGCCATTAAAGAGGCAGATCTTATACACCTGAATAAAGATACGCCTGTGAAACTCTCAGCACTGAAGGGCCATAGCAAGGGCAGTTCCAGGGCCTTTGATCTCACCCTTTCAGGTTTGATCTCCAGCAACAAGATACCTGTGGATGACTTCCTTTTGTCAGCAACAGGCCGCAACGGTATGCTCAAATTGTCCCGCCTTGTGCTACATGGCCTAAATGGTGAAATAGTGGCAAAGGGAGTTTTGAATACAGAAAAAGGTTTCGCATGGAGGATATCTGCAATTCTCAAGGCAATGGATCCTTCTGTAAAATGGCCCAAATGGAAAGGGAGGATATCAGGGCAGCTCACCTCAAGTGGACATGTGGCCAAGGGAATGAGGCCCAGGGCAGAGATCCATATAAATGAGATATATGGCACCCTGAACAACAAAGAGATCCATGTAGCAGGGGCCCTGTCTCTTGAAGAAAACAGATACACTCTTCCAAGGCTGGAGATAAAAAGCGGCAAGACCACTGGTGTAGTTTCAGGCTGGTTCGATGCCAAACAGGCGGATCTCAATGGCTATTTAGAAAGTCCTGACTTATCTGACATGGTCCCAGGCCTGAAAGGATACCTCAAGATTCGAGGTACTCTAAAAGGTGCATTGAATGCACCTGGTATAAACTTTAGCTGCATTGCCAAGAAGGTGGACTCCAGCATATTTTCATCGGATCTCATCGAGGCAAGTCTCAAGACAGGGGAGGGGCTCAAGGGAGAGCTTTTTGCCAGGATCAAATCAAAGGGCCTAAGGCTGAAAGGGCTTGAAATTGGCAATGTCAATCTTCGACTCGACGGCACTGGTGATCACAATACTCTTTATGCCAATGTCTATGGCAGGCAGATAGATGGCAGGCTCTTTGTGAAAGGCCATATAGATGGGCTGAATAAGTATGCCGGTTCCATCAGGCAACTTCGTCTCTCTTTCAAGGGACAGAGATGGACGATGGTGATGCCTACCGATTTCATCATTTCGAGGCAAGGGGTTGTGATAAAGGGCCTTTGTATGAAGGAACTCGAGAGAGATTCCAAAATCTGCCTCGATTTGCAAAGGACCCGTGGACAAAAAATGCTGGCAAGACTCAGGGTAAGACGGTTTGCTCTCAAGGAGATTTCAGGGCTTTTGACCCACGATTTCAAGATAACTGGCCTGGTATCCGGGACGGTCGAGCTACGAAAAGATGTCAATGGGAGGATGAAGGGGTTTTTCAATCTCGAGACAAGACCACGGCTTCAACTGTCTTGGGTGGTGGCATCAGGGGTGCGTACCATTGATCTTAGTGAAAAGCTAAGGGGCAGGATAGGGGAAAGAGGGTTGGCAGCAAAACTCGATATCACATTCGACCAAATTGGGACAGTAACAGCCAATGTCGAGCTACCTGGATGGACATATCCCAACACAACAGACAAGGCCCAAGCTCTTGCTGCAGATGTGAAAATCGATCTGGATCAACTGGACTTTATCGAGGCATTCATCCCCCAGATCACACAGCTAAAGGGTAGGGCACGGGCCCACGTCAGTCTTTCAGGTTCCACCTCGAGGATAAAGCTTGGAGGCAACGGAAGCTTGTCCAGTCTTGCCTTTGAGGTCCCTGCCCTGGGTATAAGCCTATGGTCTCAAGAAATCAAGTTATGGAGCCAGACTGGAGACATACGGTTTTCTGGGCGTGTAAATTCAGGTGGGGGGATGTTGGATATAAGTGGTTCTGTCACGAGGCTGAGGCAGTCATGGGAGACAAAGGCCATGCTCAAAGGCTCGAGGTTTCTTGCCTCAAACACACCTCAGTTAAAGGCATATGTGTCACCTGATATTTCCCTGAAGATAGAGAAAGAGAATCTATTTCTGGATGGAAGGCTCAGTATCCCTGAAGCCCGCATCAATCCCCAGGGGTTTGAAAAGGATGCAATCCTACCGTCTGCCGATCTGGTCATTGAAAGGCCAGGGGAAAAGAAAAGGAGCAATGATCTCAATATCCATGCAGACATCAAGGTCTCCCTGGGAAAACATATCAAATTCGATGGTTTTGGTCTGAAGGGACGGCTTGAGGGGGAAATCAGGTTAATTGAACTGCCAGAACAACCTGTATTGGCAGATGGGGCCCTTTTCATCAAAGATGCCACATTCAATCTCTATGGCACCGATCTCCAACTTACCAAGGGGCGATTCTTATATTCTTCCACCCCCATAGACAATCCAGAAGTAGAACTCGAGGCAGTAAGGCAAACTGGAGATATATCTGCTGGATTCAGGATCAGGGGAAGTATAAAAGAGCCAGTGCTCAGCCTCTTTTCCCAACCGTCTCTTCCTGAATCTGAAATCCTATCCTTTCTGGTAGGAGGTGGAGGAGAGGTCTCGAGGAGCAAATCAGGGGCAGCCATTGCCGGGGCGGCAAATATTATTGCGTCAAGGATCAAGCGATTTTGGGGGCTTGAGGAACTTCGTGTCAAAAGTGGGCATACCACAAGAGATCTCTCCATCCTCATAGGTACATACCTTACACCCAAACTCTATGTCCAATTCATAAATGATATAGGAGAAAACATGACAACACTCAAACTCAAATACAGCCTGACGAAAAGGATAGAGATCCAAAGTGAATCAGGCCAGAACCCTTCGGCTGATATATTTTTGAAGTTTGAAAGATAGGAGATTAAAATCTACTACCCTATGTCTGCTCGACTTGCAATACAACCCATGTCTCCACAACCTGGCCAGAAATTAATTGCCGAAAAGGGACATATAGCCATATCGGTTCAGATAACATTGGGCTGTGGACTTCCTACTTGTGCTGGTGGCAGATGGGACCCAAGGCGCTTCAATGTAGTTGCCAAACTGTTTACCAAGGATCAGCCTGTCCAGCAATCCGTGCTCTCCTATAGTGGAAATGTCAGCGAATTCTCTGGGCAGCTGATATGCAGGTCCAAAGGGCCCTACACCATAATTGTCAAGGCCCAGGATCCTGAAACAGGGGCTGCCGGGAACCTGAGGCTTGAATGTGTCTGATTGATAAATTACTTAATTGTTATCCCACCAGGTCAGAAGCCCCATTTCAAATGGATGGGCCAACTCCTTACGATAGGGATAACAGCGCACAGTAAAGCCTATCTGGCCACTCGACAGACATAGGAGGTTTCCTCTAAAGACATGGCCTTTGTCCGTCTGTTCTCCGGTATACAGAAGGGGCAGGGGATGACCTTCGGCCAGCTCTCCCTTCTCATCGAGATGTCCTATATAGGCATCTACACGTATCTCCTCTGGAGACAAATCCCCCAGAAAGACAATGGCCGTAATAGGGATCCTATCACCCACCTTTGGAGAATTGGTGGTAGGTAATTCCACTTCTACGATCTTGACCCTATCCCATATGGAATATATCCTCTTCTTCCATCTGGACAGCTCCCTTGCATCCTTCCAACCTGTTTCCAAAAAGACCCTCCATCTGGCAGCATTGGGTAGATAGAATTTGGAGCTGTATTCCTCCACCATCCTATTGGTGTTGAAATAGGGGCATATGGACTGGATGGAATTTTTCACCATCTCTATCCAGCCGGTAGGGATGTCGTGGCTCGATCTGGTGTAAAAAAGAGGAACCACAGTGTTCTCGAGCAACTCATAGAGGAGACGGCTTTCCACCTCATCCTGGTATTCATAGTCATCGTATTCTTCACCTGCCCCTATTGCCCAGCCGTTTTTACCGTTAAAGCCTTCGACCCACCAGCCATCGAGTATGCTGAGATTTATACCTCCATTTGCAGTAACCTTCATGCCACTGGTACCGCTGGCTTCCATGGGCCTTCTGGGTGTATTGAGCCATACGTCCACCCCTTGTACAAGATACCGGGCAACCTCTATATCGTAATTCTCTATGAATACAATATGGTTTCTTAGCTCTGGTCTATTGGCCATTTGAACTACTTGATGGATGAGTTCTTTACCGAACTTGTCCTTGGGATGGGCCTTGCCGCTCAAGATTATCTGTACGGGCCTTGATGGGTTGGTGAGAATCTTTATGAGCCTTTCTTCATCTCTGAACAGGAGGGTAGCCCTCTTGTATGTAGCAAATCGCCTGGCAAAGCCTATGGTCAAGGCCTCGGGATCCAGGACCTCGTCTGCCATCTTAATTTGATATTTTGGTGCCCCTTTATTTTCCAGTTGTTTCTTGAGCCTCTGTCGAGCAAAGGAAATGAGCCTATCTCTCAGCCTTTCCCTACTCCTCCAAAGCTCGAAATCCGCTATATGTTCAACGCGTTTCCAGATGGAGTGGTTGGTGGGCTCATCAATCCACCTGGAGCCAAGATACCTCTCGTAAAGCCTGGACATCTCTCTTGAGAGCCAGCCCAGAGTATGAACCCCGTTTGTTACATGGGTGATCGGCACCTCGTGTTTTGGGATCTGTGGCCATATCTGGGCCCACATATTCCTCGATACCTCACCATGGAGCTTGCTCACACCATTGGTTTGAGAGGCCATCTTGATAGCGAGTACTGCCATGCAGAACTGTTCACCTTGGTTGCCAGGCTGTATACGGCCAAGATCAAGGAACCTTTCGATACCTATGCCGAGCTCATCTGCAACCCTGGAAAAATAGTGTCTCATGAGTTCATTGGGGAAGCGGTCTATGCCAGCAGGTACGGGTGTATGGGTGGTGAAGACACTGGTGGCCCTGACTGCCTCAAGGGCCTCGTCAAAGTTTAACCCCTCGTTTTTTATGAGTTGAAGCAACCTTTCTATTGCCATGAAAGCGGAATGGCCTTCATTCATATGGCATACTGAAGGGACCTCACCGAGCATCCTGAGCAGCCTTATGCCTCCTCTTCCAAGGACGATTTCCTGCTCAAGCCTGGTCTCGATACTGCCTCCATAGAGATGGGAGGTGATCTGTCTGTCCTTCCTACTATTGAGAGGCACATCGGTATCGAGCATATATATCTTGACCCTGCCTACTACTATCTCCCAGGCCTGGCAATATATGTTCCTGTTATCCAACTCTACCTGTACCATCAACGGCGAGCCATCTTTATCCATAACAGGAGAAAGGGGCATGTTGTAAAAATCATTGGTGGGATAGGTCTCGAGCTGCCAGCCGTCTGGGTTCAGATACTGCTGAAAATAACCGTGTTTATAGAGTAGTCCTATGCCCCTCATTGGAAGACCAAGATCGCTTGCAGACTTCATGTGGTCGCCTGCAAGTATGCCAAGACCCCCTGAATACAATGGAAGGCTCTCATGTAGACCGAATTCGGCAGAGAAATAGGCAAAGTACTCTTTTTTTGAAGAGCCACCCACCTTCTTGAACCAGGTTTGGGCCTTGAGATATCGATTCAGCTCGGTGAGTACCGAATCCATCCTGGCAAGAAAGACCTCGTCTCTCTCCAATTCTTCAAGTCTTGGTTGCTCAATGGCCCCCAACATGGCAATGGGGTTGTGACCGGTATTGTCCCAAAGATCCGCGTCCATGTCCTTGAAGAGGTAAATGGCCTCAGGTGTCCAAGTCCACCAAAGGTTTTTGGCGATCTGAATTAGTGGTCTTAGTTTCTTTGGCAGATTTGGGCTTATGGTAATCGTGCGAATAATTGGCATATATTGTTATCTCCGGTAACCGATCACTATGTCAGAGTTTTCATCCACAAGCACTTCCACCTCTGTGCCTTTCTTGAGACCTCCGAACAGGAGTGCATCTGCTATTGCATCCTTTACCTTCTCCTGGATCAATCTGCCAAGGGGCCTGGCCCCGTGCTCTGGATCAAAGCCTTTGGATGCCAGCCATTTTCTGGCGTCAGCAGAGACCTTCAGCCCGATCTTCTTAGGTGCAAGTTGTTGTCTTACTTCATCTAACAGTTTGTCAACGACCATTTCCATGACCGACGGGGTCAATCTGTTAAACTGAACCACTGCGTCGAGCCTGTTTCTGAATTCTGGACTGAATAATTTCTTGACGGCAAATGCGCCCTTTTGCTTCCCATCGTCCTTCTTGGATGCGCCAAAACCAATGGCCCTTGCCTCCATTTCCCTTGCACCAATATTGGAGGTCATTATAAGGATCACATGCTTAAAATCTGCTGTTCTACCGGTATTATCGGTCAATTTTGAATAATCCATGACCTGAAGCAAAATATTGAAGATGTCTGGATGGGCCTTTTCTATCTCATCGAGAAGCAAAAGACTAAAGGGATTTTTCCTGATGGCCTCGGTGAGAAGGCCGCCCTGGTCAAAGCCCACATAACCTGGTGGGGCACCGATGAGTCTGGCCACAGCGTGTTTTTCCATGTATTCACTCATGTCAAACCTGTGAAAATGGATGCCCAAAATCCTGGCTGTCTGACGGGCAAGCTCTGTCTTACCCACACCAGTCGGTCCTGTGAATAGAAAGGAGCCTATGGGCTTGTCGGGATGGGTGAGACCAGCACGCGAACGTTTTATAGCCTTGGATACGGTCTTGATTGCCTCATCCTGGCCAAAGACTACGGATCTGAGCGATTCCTCCAAGGCCTCGAGTCTGGCGATGTCAGACCTGGTAAGGTTCCTGGCAGGGATATTGGCCATCTTGGCAATGACATTTTCCACGTGTCTTATGGTTATGGTTGCCGGGCCATCGTCTATAGACCTGTGCAGCCTTAGGAGGGCTGCAGCTTCATCGATCACATCTATGGCCTTGTCTGGGAGATGACGATCGGACAGATACCTGGCTGATAACTCAGCTGCTGCCCGGATGGCGTTATTTGTATATCGCACGTTGTGATGTTTTTGATAATGCCCTTTTAGACCGTGAAGAATAGAGACGGTCTCCTGGATAGAGGGTTCTTTGAGATCTATCTTTTGAAACCGCCTGGAAAGGGCCCTGTCCTTTTCAAAATAGTTCCTGTATTCTTCATACGTGGTAGAACCAATACACCTTATCTCTCCGCCTGCCAGGGCAGGTTTCAATATGTTGGATGCGTCGAGAGAGCCACCACTGGTTGCCCCTGCACCAACAATTGTATGTATTTCATCAATGAAAAGTATAGCCCTATCCTTTTTGACCAGCTCTTCGATGACCTCTTTGAGCCGTTGTTCAAATTCTCCCCGGTATTTAGTGCCAGCAAGCAGGGCGCCGAGATCCAATGCGTAGATGGTTACCCCTCTTAGTGCATCTGGCACCTGATCCTCCCAGATCTTTCTGGCAAGACCCTCTGCAAGGGCCGTCTTGCCAACACCAGGCTCGCCCACATATATGGGATTGTTCTTCCTGCGCCTGCAGAGGATCTGCATTGTACGCTCCAGTTCATTTTCCCTCCCAATGAGGGGATCAATCCTGCCGGATGCAGCCTTGGTGGTGAGATTGATGGTAAATTTCTCCAGGGCAGAGGCAGGCTTTGTACCTTGGCTGGTATCTTGATCCTGTGTCGTATCCTGATTGGCAGCACTTATCTTGGGTGAAAACGATGAACTTGATACCTTTGCTATGCCATGCGAGATATAGTTTAGTATGTCCAGTCTGGATATACCTTCTTGTCTGAGAAAATAGACAGCATAAGAATTTTCTTCGGTCATCAGGGCGCTCAGTAGATCCCCTATATCTGCCTCTTGTTTTCCAGCCGATTGCACATGCATGATCGTCTTCTGCAATACCCTTTGTAGTGACGTGGTCGGCTGAGGGGTTTCGTTACTGCCCCTTGAAAGTTTCTCAAGGTGGGTATTAAAAAAGTTCTCAATCCTCTTTTTTAGCCGTTCGAGATCTCCTCCACATGCCGTGATTACCTCTTCACCCTTTTCATGATGGATGATGGCAAAAAGGAGATGCTCCAAGGAGAGATATTCGTGATTTCTCAAGTGGGCCTCTCTTGCAGCGGCCCCAAGCATCAATTCTACGTCTTTACTAATCATATCTCGTCAAACCTTTTCCATGGTGGCAAGCAGGGGAAAACCCGCCGCCCTTGCCCGTGCGTGCACGGTATCCACTTTTGTTTCTGCAATCTCTGCAGGATAGGTGCCGCATTCACCTATCCCTTTCTTATGTACATGTAGCATTATAGTTGTAGCCTCTGAAGGTGTCTTATGAAATACTTCTTCCAAGATCTTTACCACAAATTCCATGGTGGTGAAATCATCATTGTGGAGGAGCACCCGAAACCTCGGGGGTTCCTCAACCTGATCTTCAGTCCTTTTCCTGGATTTCAGATCCTGATCAAAATCAGAAAATGCCATATCTCATAGGCCTCCCAGAAAAGCGACGTTTGCCCAAAATGTCCTTAAGGGCATCCTGATGGTTGCTTGTTAGAAAGATGAGATGAGTAGTTTTAAATATAATTTCCATAACGTATTAATTTAACTAAATATAATGCCAACATTCGCTTTTTTCATCAAGGTCCTTCAAATTATTTAAGATCTTTTTTCAGGTGGATCAGAAATTCCTTGTTACCTTTTGCCCCTTCAATGGGCGAAGGTATGATTCCCTGGCAAGCAAGACCTACTATCTCGGTAAAGAATTGTTCCAGCTCCCTCAGTATATCTTCATGTACTGAAGGATCTCTTATAATGCCACCTTTGCCCACCCTTTTTCTGCCTGCTTCAAATTGAGGTTTTATCAGGGCTATGATGTCGGCCTTGTCTCGAAGAAGGTCCTTGACCTTGGGTATAACGATCCTTAGAGAGATAAAGGAGGTATCTACTGTAGCAAGATCCGGGACTTCCTTAAAGATGTCCTTTGTAACATGACGGATATTGGTCTTTTCGATGTTTATAATATCTGGCCTGTTTCTGAGCCTCCAGTCCAATTGGCCATAACCCACATCTATGGCATAGACCAATCTTGCTCCATGTTGTAGGAGACAATCGGTAAATCCGCCAGTAGATGCACCTACATCTATGCATGCCCTGGATATTACATCCAGATCAAAAAATTCCAGGGCTTTTTGCAGCTTGAGCCCCCCCCTGCCCACAAAGGGGCAAAGGTCTTGCTTTATCTCTATCTGTTGATCTGGCAAAACAGGATGGCCTGATTTTGTGACGACATTGCCATCTACCAATACCCTGCCAGCCATGATCAGCGCCTGCCCCTTGGCCCTTGAAGACACTAATCCCTTCATTTTCATCAGGACATCTAACCTGAGCTTTTCTTTTGCCATGATCCAAATAACTGTGTTAGACTTGCCAAAATACCTTTAAATGACCACATTCTATCCTTGGTGTTAACAAAAATTGTTTATTCTGAAATCGTTACTGTTTTGGATTATCCTGGTGTTGCTCAAATATAAGTTATAGGGAGAATGTAGAAATGTCTATTTCAAAGGAGCAGGTATTTGATGCCTTGAAAGAGGTAAAAGACCCAGAATTGCACAAGAACCTTGTGGATCTGGGCATGGTACAGGATGTTGAAATAGCAGGTAATGCCGTCAGGGTTACCATTGCCCTTACTATGGCCGGTTGTCCCCTGAAGGATCAGATCAAAAGAGATGTAAAGGAAGCCGTGGGAAAGATACCAGGGGTGGAAGAAGTTCGAGTGGTATTGACCACTATGACCTCGGAACAACGGGCCAAGATATTTGGAAAAGAACCCTCTGAAATGGAGGGAATGAAAGGTGTAAGGCATGTAATCGCAGTGGCGAGTGGCAAGGGTGGGGTGGGCAAGAGCACGGTGTCGGTCAACCTGGCCCTGTCACTTGCCAAAAAAGGTCTCAAGGTGGGGATATTGGATGCGGATATGCACGGCCCCGACATCCCCATTATGCTCGGCATTAAAGATAGGCCTGTTGGCCAAGGTGGTATGCTTCGACCTTTGGAAAAATATGGCATCAAGATGATCTCAACAGGTACCCTGGCAGGAGAGGGTACACCTATTATTTGGAGAGGTCCTCTGGTCAACAAGGCAATCAAGGAATTTCTTGGCCATGTGGACTGGGGACACTTGGACTATCTCGTAGTCGATCTTCCCCCGGGAACTGGGGATGCACCCTTGACTCTGGCCCAAGCCATACCCCTTTCAGGGGTCATCATAGTGACTACACCGCAAAAGGTAGCCCTTTCAGATGTAAGGCGTTCCATTGCCTTGTTCAATAGTCATAAGATCCCGGTACTGGGCATAGTCGAGAATATGTCTTATTTCAAGCTCCCTGGCCAGGATGAGATCATAGATATCTTTGGTACAGGAGGTGGAGAAAAGATTGCCAGGGCCTTTAAATTGCCAATGCTTGCCCAGATCCCCATAGACCCTGATATCAGGAAAGGAGGGGATGAAGGTCGCCCAATTGTAGTAGATGTAGAGAGGGAGGAAGGGGTTGTAAAAGTATTTTCAGATCTAGCCGATAGGGTGATAGAATTAGTGGAACAAAAGACTATATCCAAGGACCAAGATTGACGATATGCGTGCCGATTCTTCAGGGAAAAAAGAGGGAACACTGGAGCTCGATTCTGTTAGAAAGGATGAACTCTTTGATCTGATCGTCAAGAATTTTCCAGTGGGACTCATAGTTCTGGATAGCCAAGAAAATATCTTGGAATTCAACCCTGCAGCTGAAGATATCACTGGTTTCAGGAAAGAGGACATCCGTGGTAGAAAATGCCATGAGGTACTTCTTGGCATACCCTGCTACTTGTCAGATTTGAAGGAATCAGCTTCAGAGGGCACTGTGCTGGTCCATGCCGAGGGCTCCATCCGCCATAAAGACGGGCATGAAATCCCTGTACGCTACACTGCTGCCCCCCTGATCAAGAACAACAAGCTGAAAGGGGCTATTGCTGTATTCAGGGATGTTACCAAGGAAAAACAACTGGAACAGCATAGGCGGGTATTGATCTCCATGTTCGCCCATGATCTAAAGGGGCCACTGTCAGTGGCAGGGGGACTGCTTTTGAGGCTGAAACAGGAAAAGGCCGGTCCCCTCAACGAAAAGCAGCGTCAATATATAGATGCTGTATTGAAAGAAGTGAACAGGGTTGAAAAATATATTAAATCCTTCTTGGACATTGTCCGCATGGAGGCAGGACAAATTAATCTTGCAAGAGAACTTTGTGATCTAACCAGGCTTTTTGCTGACGTTATTGATTCTGCAATGATAAAGGCATCTCAAAAAGGCATAAAGATAGACCTGGACATCCCCGAGGACATGCCCCTTATATTTGTCGACAAGACACAATTTCAGAGGGTTATCTTGAATCTTCTCGATAATGCCATCAAATATTCCCCAAGAGATTCAGTTGTCAGAATAAGATGTAGAGATACGGAAAAGAATATAATGATAACAGTGGAAGACAATGGTCCAGGGATCCAGGAAGAAGACCTTCCCTATATCTTCGATCCTTTTTACAGGGCCAACTATTCTGGCAACGTAGAAGGTTGTGGCATAGGCCTGGCTATAGTCAAGACCATTGTAGAGGCCCATGGTGGCAAGGTTTGGGTAAAAAACAAGAAACCTCCTGCCCATGGTGCTATATTTTGTCTTTCAATCCCCAAACATACCCCTGCCTCAAGATAGAACTCTGCCTCCATACTGCCATCGAGGCCCTTGTCTTAGTCTTTACATATTCCGATAAGAAATAAAAAAATCGAAAGGGTTCCATGGCAAAATTTATTGAAAAACCGGATAGTAATAGTGTTATTTTTCTGGACAAAGAGGCCTTTTATAGAGATCTGAAAAAGGAACTTAGTCGCATCTCAAGATATGGACACAGGGCCTCTTTTATGCTTATCGAAGTAGAAATTTTCAATGAAATATCCGAAGATTATCTGGCGAAGATATATCAAAAAATCAAAGGACAATTGAGGACTTGTGACAGCCTCTATTTTTTCTCCCCTCCATGCACCTTTGCTGCCATTCTTCCTGATACCCATGAAGGAGGAGGGGAGTGTGCCGCCTTGAGGCTAAAGCAAATAATTTCACAAGCAGAGGGCCCTGACAAGAGGCCAATGGCAACGAGTGTCGGCCTCATCAGTGTGGGCCAGGAAGCATTACTGGATCCAGACAGGCTACTTAATGCCTTGGACAGTGACCTGGAAAGGGACAAGACCTGTCAGATATTACCAAGGCAATCCGTCCCTCCTGAGAGGCAGATAAAAGTGGCACTTTTGCCTGAAAGCATTGATGGGTTCTCTGTGATAAGAAAAAAAATAGAGCCTTTTTGCACCGTGGTCAAATGGGCAAAGGCTAACGCCTTTGATCTGATAAGTGAAAAGACGCGGTGCGTTGCTGTCTTGTATAAGGATCAGGACCTGCAACACCATATTCACACCCTGGAATTTTTACGAAAAGACAGGGGATTGAAAAACATATATAAGATATTACTTGGCACACCGGAGGATTTTTTATCCGACTTCAACCTCGTCGTTCCGGCCAAATGCGATCCTGAGTTTTTGTCTTATTCCATATTGAAGGCATTCAATAGCCTGAAAAAGGGACAGATGGTTGATAGGGCGGAGGACAAGAGATACACCCATATACTTTCCTCAATCAGCGCAGCAACCCACCAGCTCAATCAACCCCTTCAGATCATATTGGGAAAGATAGAACTCCTGATGTTGGACCTTGACAGCGGCAGGACCCAAGATACAAGGCAAATCCTTTCAGAGATAAGGGATCAGGTGCTCTATTCGGCAGACATCAATCAAAAGATCAATCGCCTGACAAAACTCTAAAACACAAATGGGAAGACCGTATTGCCATAGCTGACGGCCTCAAAGCCTTGATATTTTTGTTGTTTATTTAATTTTACATAATGTATCTTATGCGACATTATTGATCTTGGGCAGATCCCCCTCTCTATGGTCGATTGGAGAAAAAAGAAAAAGGAGTGAACGATGTTCACCCCTTTTCCATGAGGAGGGAGAGGAAGGAAGAGAAGAAAAATCTTATCCCAGATCTTTTATCAGGTCTTTTAGCATGGCATTTGCCACCTTTTCTGCATCAACTTTATAGGTGCCATTTTGTACCTGTTCTTTTATCATTTGAAGACGTTCCGTCCTCTGGGGTTCTTGTGAATTGGCACTGCTTTGTACCTTGTTCAGTAATCTGGAACGGCTTGAGATCTGCACTGTATCCGTCTTTTTTACCTGAGAAGCTGCCTGCTGCTGCGATGCATCCGTCTGTTTGTTTTGCTGATTGTTTACACCCTGGGTATTAAGATACTTCTCTATCTGAAGATTTTGACTCTGATCTCCGATTTTCATTTTCATTCTCCATTGTCTATTTCATCCGAATATAGGTTCTCCACCATTTTTTTCAAATCATTGATGGAAAGCTCTTTAATGGTCTCGCCTTCTCCTTCTTTGCCACTAATGAGCCGAAATTTAAAATCTGTCTTACTTCCAGCCTCTGGTATCAGGTCGAGAGAACCGCCGAGCTTTTTCCCAATCTGTTCCAAAAAACCATGTGCTACAAAATTTTTCTCATCGTTGCCCTTTGCCCTGGACACAATATCATGTGCTATTTGATCTATCACCTGCCTACGTTTTGCCTCTGTGGAAATAGATATTATATCAGGGGTCTTTGGCTTTCCTCCATTCATATTCAGCCTGCTGAATCTACGCCTGCCAAGGCGCTGCCCATAGGCCTTTATGACATGCTGTATGTGAAAGGAGCTGATGTTCATAGATAGATTTTGCCTTCTTCAGCCTTCTTACGATTCTATATCTTGTTATCTTATTCGTCACAACCACAAGAGAACTTAAATTCTGTCACCCTCTTATATGAATCGAATTTGGGCAGTTATCCACACCCAAAAAGCATAAAAAAAGCCGGTTGTTAAAACCGGCCATAAACCCCTGTTTCCTAAAGGTAGACTTTACTTAGCAGCCTCTGCCAACCTTGAACCCGGACGGAATTTTACCACTTTCTTGGCAGGTATCTTCATCTTCTTGCCAGTCTGTGGATTTCTACCTGTTCGGGCCTTGCGTTTTGTTACATAGAATGTTCCAAATCCGACCAATGTAACCTTGTCTCCAGCCCCCATCGCATCCATGATGGCGTCCATGAAGGCATTGAGCGCTCTTTCAGCTGCTGCCTTGGAAATACCAGCTCCTGTTGCCATCTGTTCCACCAATTGTCCTTTATTCATAAAGGCCCTCCCATCATTAATATTATACAGATTTTGCCCACAAGAACACCGGACATATTTGCTTTTATATTAGGGAAATCACAAGAAAAGGCAAGAGTTTTATTTAAATTTTCAAAAAAAATCTGAATCCCTCCCCTATCCTTTCCATCTCTTTAAAATACATTTTAATGCGTTCTATTTCATCAACATTTGCAAAAATATAAATTGATTTGTTTATTATCCTGATTTTTGGAAGGTTAAATCTTTTTTCAATGAAAAAATCTTCTAATTTTTCAATAATCTTTAAATTATCATTGGAAATCAAAGTATTTGTAGCAATTCTCGTTGCCAGGCATGACTCTGAGGCCTTGTCCCAGAAACCAAATTCCCATTCTTTTAACATGTACCTGATAAAGTCTTTGTCGATACCACAATCGGCAAGTGGCGTCTGGATATTTAGTTCCTCAAGGGCCTTGAGACCTGGGCGGTGCCTCCCTAAATCATCTGCCTGGGTACCATCGACAATGCATTTTATGCCCATTTGCCTTGCCGTGTCCAGGATGGTGGTATAGATGTATTTTTTACAGAAATAGCAGCGATCTGCATGGTTATTTCTTATAGGATCTTGGCTCAGGGGCTCCCAGGTGAAATAGTATGGTTCCACCCCGATCTCATTTGCAATCTGGGCTGTTGAAACCTGTTCTCTTGTAGGAAAAAATATAGAAACTGCGCAAAAAGGCCTAACAGGAAACCGGCACCACCTGGAAAGAGCCGTAAGGAGAAAGGCACTATCCACCCCACCTGAAAAACCCAATCCTATTGGGCCACTGATATCTCTTATCCAGAGTTTCAGTGTCTCAAGCCTTTTTTTCAAGGTGAGCCGATTTTTTTAAGATGGCAGAAGTTCTTGGGGTTCACCGAGAAGAAATTCCCCGGAACTTATCCACTTCTTTAGTATCTGTGAGATCTCCCTGGCCCTGACATAGCTGGAAAGAGGTGCAGTCTTTACCAGCTTACCATTGATCTCGATGGTTCCACTTTTCAGCTCGGCGTAAGTGACCTCCTTGATACATTCGGCATTCCCCTTAGGATATGCTCTTCCATAATCTACAACTTGAGTGATTATCTCGTCGTCTCCAATACCAGTGTGTCGAGCCATTTCCTCATTGAGTATTGGAATGGGAACACCCAAACCTACTGCAAGGGAACAACCGTATCCAAGCATACTGACCCCTACCAACCATCTGGGAGACATATGCTTGAGATCCCCCATGACCATAAGGGTACCTGCTGGAGCGCGAGGTACGCCATTTGAGCCCCTTTTCACATTTGGGTTGTGCTGGGTTCCCGGCCCTATTATATAACCAGATGACCCACCCAAGAATATCCTGGTGCCTATACCCATGGTCTTATAATAAGGATCGTTGAACAGGGGGCTCAATTGGCCTGAAGTACAATAATTGGCATTTCCCATCCTGGGCTTCAGGGTACCCATGTAGGTAAAAATCGTCTTGTCTGTCAAGTTGACTGCACAGTTATAGTTCTGATATGCATTTCTCGGATTGCAAAGCTGGGCGAATGGCAGATCTTTTATGGTGATGCGCTTTTCTATGAATTTTTTTGGATAACAATGGGTACCGTAGGCCTCGGCCTTTAACAATATCGTTTTCCCAGCCACGAGATCATGTAATACATGACCACCGCCATAGAGAAATTCTCCTGGATATATTTTGTTCAGAGGGTCATCTTCCCTTGGTTCTGTGGCCCCTATATAGCAATCAACTGCAGCCAACCCTGCATACGTAGGCACTCCATTGAGCCACACCTTGGCCGTTTTGATTCCGGGCTTGGTATGCCCTATGTTCAAAAAGGCCCCTGAAGAACACATGGGGGAGAAGGTCCCTGTGGTAACAACATCGACTGTCTTGGCTGCCTTGACCGCACCTTTTTTCCTGACGATGCCAACCATCTCTTCGGCAGTCACTACCACTGCCTTGCCCTGACGTATCCTTTCGTTTATCTCTTGAAAGGTCTTATTTACTTGAAAGTTTGCCATTTTTCCCTTGAGAGCTAAGCGTTACCGAGGATTACGTAGCTGAATCACGTTTTGAAGAAAATCTCCATACAACATGCCAAAATATGACAGGGACATTTCAATCTATTAGAGATAGTACCTTGTGTCCCATTTCCTCTATGGCCTTGATAATTGGTTCTATTTCCACCTTTTCGAGCCTTATATAGTAAACTTTTTTCCTTGACGATTGGGTATCTACTCCCACACTGATAGTCTTGCCTCCCAGGTTTCGGATCAATTTTAGTACATCGTCTATGCTTCCTTGCTTCTCATTCAATACTATATCGAGTCTCGTGCTATCCTCCAGCAGGCCAAGAAGCTCTATGAATGCACCCAGTATATCGGTAATGGTGATAATGCCGACCAGTTTCCTCTTTTCCAATACTGGCAGGCCTCCAATCTTGTATTGGTAGATGAGGCGTGCCGCAGAATCGATACTGGCATTGGGATCGATAGTGATTGGGTTTATGATCATCAGGTCTGCCATGGTCAGCTCATTGACCAAATCTGTAAGGAGATACTGGCGAAGATTGCTCTCTGTCACGAACCCGAGCATTTCGTCCTGATCAATTACCGGCAGATGTCGGATGGAATGGTAGTGCATGATCTCTATTGCATCCTTCAGACCAGCATCTGGAGTAATGGTGATCACATTTTTATTCATCCAGTTTTTGACCTTCACAATATAGAGACTCCTCTCCCACTTGGTTAATAGAGATAGGCAGGGCAACAACTCGGCCCCTTTGATATTGAGGCATATAATATGGCAGCAGCCTTTCGTTTTCAATGGAAAAGAAAAAAATGGACAATAGATACCATCCTTTTTATTTACAGTGATTCATTCAAGGATTAAAAAGGCGTTCAGAAAAAAATATAATTGTGTATAGGAGGAACTTCTTTATGGCCAAACACAAAAAGAGGGAAAGGGAACGTGAAATCGAAAGACGGAGGAGAAGAAGAAGGAAAAAGAGAAAGAAATTGCGTGCCAAGGGGCTATTGCCACCTCCCAATCAAGGATCATAGAGAAGATGGCCTGAATATCCCAATTCAGCTCCAAAGTATGGATGCTGCCAAGGCTGCAGCTCCAAAGCCATTGTCAATGTTGACAACACCTATACCTGGGGCACAGCTATTGAGCATGGCCAGAAGGGGTACAATTCCATTTAGATTGGAGCCATAGCCAGTGCTGGTGGGGACAGCAACCACGGGACATCTGACAAGCCCTGCCACTATACTGGGCAGGGCCCCTTCCATCCCTGCGATACAAATTATTACACTTGAGCTTTGTAGACGCCTTATGTGGCTGAAGAGCCGATGTATGCCTGCAACCCCCACATCTATCAATTCTTCATGGCCTATGCCCATGAGCCTCAACGTGAGGGTGGCCTCTCTGGCAACAGGCAGATCAGAGGTCCCAGCAGTGACAACGAGTACCTTTTCTTCATTTTTTTGATTTTCGTCAATGGGGTTATTCTTGCTACCAGGATGATAGACAGCCCTTGCCACATGATCGTATCTCATGGCAGGGACCTGTCTGCAGAGCCCCTGGGCCTTTTGTTCATCTATCCTTGTAATAAGTATTGGCACCTTCTGCTCAAGGAAGGTGGATACGATGTCTTTGAGTTGTCTTATACTCTTGCCAGGCCCATAGACCACCTCTGGGAAGCCCTTTCTCAGATATCTATGATGATCCAAAAGGATGTTGTCCATCTCTTCATATGGAAGGAGCTTGAGTAGTTTCATGGCCTGATCAACCGAGACCTTGCCATCCCTGATATCCTGAATGAGCCTTTTGAGCATTTGCAAGACGATGACTCTGGATCTGGCCTTACTGCCTGAGATAGGCCTTTAGTGGTTGTAGTTGTTGTTCGAACTGTTGAGTGATTTCCCCAGACAACTTGTTCCATTCTTCCTGCATGGAGGCGAGGGCATTGAGTCCTTCTGAGTTCATTTGCATGGTTGCCATATCCTGATTCCCCATTGCCTGGGTTACCTGTTGTTTGAACTGCTGCTTGTAGTGGTCCATGGTTTTTTCATAATTTTTGAGCAGTTGCTCGATCTGTGGCATGACTTGGGAAGCAATGCTTCCCTTTATCTCCACCAGGCCTTCCATGGCCCTCCTGATCGATTCCCACTGGTGTGGGTCCCTGGGAAGAACAATATTTCTGAGTAGAATATCACTGGCACCAGTAAGCACAGCCTGGATATATTCACCTGGCACATCTTTGAGACCTTCTCGAAGGCTTCCGAGCTTTCCATTTATGAATGCTGCAGCCGTCTTTTTGCCACGTTCTTCCCATTTTTGTGCATCCAATTCCTCTCTGGAGAGGGAACCAATTTTTTCAGCCCTCTCCATGGCAATTTCAAGAGCACTCTTTATCTCTGCCATTTTCCCCCCTGTAGATCTGTATAGGTTCTTTGATATTGTGGAACTCGCCCTTTGTTAAAAACAAGTTTATAATCACTTAACCGCTTTGCTTCAAGAATACTGTAAAAAACCTATCTAACTTCGGGAGAATATTATGAAAAACGAACCCCTATGGCTTGGATCCATGAAGAGGCCCTCCTTTTATCCTCACAAGCCTCAACGGGTGGATCTCATTCAAACCCACCTATCTTGGGTCTTCTTGGCAGGAGATCTGGTCTTCAAGGTGAAAAAGCCGGTAGATTTTGGTTTTTTGGATTTTACCTCTCTGGAAAAACGCCATTTCTTCTGCAACGAGGAGATAAGATTGAATCGAAGGCTGTGTCCAGAGATCTACTTGGGCATAGTCCCCATAACCAAAGGCAAAGATGGAGATTTTGCCCTCAGCGGTACAGGGGAGGTCGTGGAATGGGCTGTCGAGATGAAGAGAATGCCTGACGATGGCCTAATGTCATTGTTGATAGAAAGGGATGAGATAACTTCGAGGGACCTGGATGGGATAAAGGACATACTGGTGCCATTCTATAGGCAAGCCAAGGCCCCAGAGGGAAAATTATTCCTTGGTGGCATAGAGACGGTGCAGCATAATTGTGAAGAAAACTTTACCCAGATCATAGACTTTGTAGGTACTGCCCTTTCGGAAGACATGAATGAACAGATCATTGGTTATACCAGACAGTTCATGGAGGAGAACAAGTCTGTCTTTTCAAAACGGCAAAGAGATGGATGGATAGTGGAAGGGCATGGTGATCTGTATTCTGCAAATATCTGCTTTGATCGGATCAGGGACAAGATCTATATATTCGACTGCATAGAATTCAATGAGCGATTCAGATATGGAGACGTGGCAGTGGATGTGGCCTTTCTTGCCATGGACCTGGATTTCCAGGGCCTTTGTGACCTTGCCTACCATTTCTCATCGAGATTTCAGACAGAAATGGAAGACAGAGAACTCTTACGTCTGCTCGATTTTTACAAGTGTTACAGGGCCGTGGTCAGGGGAAAGATAGGGTGCTTTACCTGGATGGATCCTGGAGTTGATCCCGAGGCGAAAAACAAGAGTCTCGAGCAGGCCAGAAGATACTTTAGCTTGGCATACAGATATGCAGGCGGTATTACAGAGCCGCCAAACCTCTATGTCTTCATGGGGTTGTCAGGTACTGGTAAATCAACCATTGCAACAGCTTTTGCCAAAAGAAAAGGGATAGAGGTATTCAACTCCGATTTTGTACGCAAGGAACTCATCTCTGGGATCCCAGCTACAGAAAAACGGATTGAGCCCTTTGGACAAGGCATATATTCCAGTCAGTTTACTGAAAAGACATACAGGGCCCTTGCCCGGCTTGCTGGTAGGAATTTGATAATAGGGGAATCGGTTGTGCTCGACGCGACCTATATAGACAGGGACAAGAGAAAAAGGCTTCAGGAGGTAGCAAGGGCATCTGGGGCAAAACTCATATTCATAGTCTGTACCTGCTCTGAGGAAGAGGTGGAGAAACGACTTGAACACAGGTCAATGGAAAAGGGAAAGGTATCTGATGGAAGATTAGAGATCTACAAGAAACAAAAGGAGATCTTCTCAGAACCAGGCCCAGATGAAGCCGATCATGTCATAAGGCTTGACACGAATCATCCTATAGAAGAGATAATCTCAACCCTCGAGACTGCCCTCAAGAAATACCTATGAAGCACTGGCTCAAGGGTGAACTGGAAGAGATAGACAGCAGAGGCTTACTGCGAAGTGCAGTGACTGTCAGCGATATAGGCCACGGGAGGGTAGAGATAGGTGGCAGAAGGGTCATTGATCTTGCATCCAATGACTATCTCGGTCTCAGTAACCATCCAGAAATCAAAAGGGCCTCAATAGAGGCAATTGAAAGGTGGGGCTGTTCCAGCAGGGCATCCCGGCTCATGAGTGGATCCCTGGCCATTTTTGATAGGCTGGAAAGGGCTGTTGCCAATTTTCAAGGCACGGACGATGCCATTTGCTTGGGGAATGGCTATATAGCCAACTCCACTATTATCCCTGCTCTCGTTGGTAAAAAAGATGTAATCTTTATGGACCGCAGTTGCCATGCCAGCATGGTTGATGGTGTGCTTCTTTCTGGCGCCCGTTTTTATAGATTTCTCCACAATGATACCTCACACCTGGAACAGCTCCTGAAAAAAAACAGAGACAGGTATCGCCATGCCCTCATATTGATCGAGACTGTCTACAGTATGGATGGAGATATTGCCCCTGTGGACGAGATCTGTGAGATCAAGGAAAAATATCGGGCATTCCTGTTGGCAGACGAGGCCCATGCCTTGGGTATCTTTGGCGACCATGGAGAGGGAATCATCTCGAGAAAGCAGAAGAAAATACCGGAGATAATCATTGGCACCTTCGGGAAGGCCCTTGGAAGCTATGGTGCATTTGCCGCATGCTCAAGGGAAACAAAATCATTTCTTCTAAACAGGTGTAGGGGTTTCATATTTTCCACAGCCCCACCCCCATCTGTAGCGGCTGCAAATCTAATGGCTATTGAGATTCTATCTGCCACTGGGATAGATAGAAAACAGGTATTGACAAAGGCAGAAGGCCTGAGAGGCTTCCTAAGAAAAAGGCTCGGGAAGAAGACAAGGGGGGCATCACAGATAGTCCCCCTCATACTGGAGGATATAACAGAGACGGTTGAACTTGAGAAATATCTCTTTGAACATGGCATATTTGTACGCTCCATACGTCCTCCTTCTGTCCCAATAAACGAGCCAAGAATCCGCTTTTCAATCACTGCCAAGCATAGTGAGAAGGATATCGAGAAACTTCAACTTTTACTTGAAAAATATTTTTTATCTTCCTAATAAATTATGTATTTTGACTATCTATATCGTGGATTCAAGAAGGCTCTTGTGGTGCTGCCTGGTTGGGGGTTCGACTACAGGATATTTCCATTGGATCCTTTGGAATACAACCTCATAGTGCCTACCGCTCCACTCTATCAAGACATTTGCCAAGACCTCGCATCTTTTCTAGAAAACAACAAACTATGTGAGGTGGATATACTGGGCTGGTCCCTTGGGGGCGTCAGTGCCTATCTCTTTGCCAAAAGATACGAAGAGCTGATAAAGAATCTCGTCTTGATCTCTTCACGAGATAGTTATCCCAAGGAACAATTATCAGTGCTCATGGAACAGATAGTTGAAGACAAAGAAAGGACCCTAAAAAAATTTTATCTCTCCTCCTTCTATGCCCAAACAGCAGATTATAGAATTTTCAGAAGGGATCATATGCAAAGACTCATGGATGCCTGGTCAAAAGAGAGCTTGATCAAGGGGCTTAACTTTCTTTTGCAGTTTCCCATGACACCCTATAGCTTTACTAAATTGAATCTACTGATAGTCCACGGTGAATATGACAAGATCGCCCCTGTATCATCCATGGCCCCTGTCATATCAGACAGGAAATTCAAAAGGCTCATAGTTGACTCTTCTGGCCATCTTCCCTTTCTAAGGATCAATTTCAATGAAGTCCTCGATAGTTTCTAAAAAGAACGTCCGGACCGCCTTTTCCAGGGCGGCATCCACCTACGATTGCCATGCCGAGATCCAACAGGAGGTAAATAGGCTTCTCATGAGCAAGCTGTCTCCCCGCGCCTTTGGGAATATCTTGGAGATAGGTTGCGGTACAGGGAGCCTAACCCAAAGAATATTGGCAATGCTGCCCAGGCCAAAAAGGATTGTTGCAGTAGATCTGTCCCACGATATGGTTGTAACTTCAAAAGATAGGACGAGGGGGCACGATAATGTATTTTTTGTGTGCTGTGATGCAGAAATCCTCCCATTGAGAAGAGAACCGCAGTTCGATCTCATCATCTCTGCCAGTGCCATGCAGTGGTTCAACCACTTTGGGCCTACCATAGAAGGGCTTGCTAAAAGGCACCTAAAAAAAAATGGTCTGTTTCTGGTATCTCTTTTTGGCAGAAATACCCTGAAAGAACTCTCCTTTGTCCTTTCAGCCCAGTTCCCCAGTAAGGATACAACCTTGCCGACAGCCTTTTTCCCCAGATTTCCCGAGGACATATATGCACTTTCTCCATTTTTTACCTCTCTCGATGTCCAAAGGATCACGATAGAAAAAAAATACCCCGACCTTCTTCAGTTGCTTAGGGTATTCAAGATGACAGGGGTCTCACCGCGCAGGGATGGGCGACCTCCCCTCTTCTCTTCTCCAGAGGCAATAGCAAAACTACAAGGATGCTATCTGGAAAGATTTGGCTCGATCACAGCCAGCTTCGAGGTGATCATAATCTCTGCCATTGGTTATTAGGTGTAGGTATATGCCTGTCTACATGACGAATAGCCAGTAAGAAGAAATGAGGGTGACGATGAAAAAGGGGATAGAATATAGGTGAAACAGAAAATAGTTGGAGCCTTTTTCTGTAAAACGTAGGGCAATAAGGTTGGCAAACGAGGCTATCAAAAACCCGTTTCCTCCAACATTTACTCCATATGCTATCATCTTGATATTGGTAGAGTGGGCAGCCAGCAAGATGGCTGAAGGGACGTTACTGATAGCCTGTGACAACAATGCGCCAGACAGAAAAAGTATATCCTTATTCCCAAAATCAATCAGGCCAAGGAGTTGGCGGCTGTCCTTTAGTTGACAAACAAGGTTTAAGTCGATGAAAAGAAAGATGAAAAGAAAAACCAGCCCCCAATCTGGTTTTAATATCACGTCACTTCTCATTGCCAGCATGGCGAGAAAAACCACTGCCAGAAAATATCTGCCAAATCCCAATTCTATGGAAACAATAAACGAGACAAGAAGCAGGACAGATAGAATAAAAAGTGTCTTGTCCACCTTTTGATCATGGTGGTTTGCCACCTGGATCCTTTTGGTCGAGAAGCAAGCAAATGTCATGAGAAGCAAAAAAAATGCCATGATGAAGACAAGGGGGGCCATTTCTTTGACAAAAACCGGGAATCTGATGCCCCATTGATGCCATAGGAAGATATTTTGGGGGTTGCCGATGGGTGTAAGGGAAGAGCCGACGTTTACGGCTATGGCCTCAAATATGATGATCTTACTATGATCCTCTTTGAGGATATTTTGGAGATTCAATGTCAATGGGACCACTATGAACAGGGCTATATCGTTTGTCAGAAACATAGAAAGACCTGCTGCCAAAAATATCAGGAAGAGGGCCAATATGCGCTCGTTGTCGATCCTCTTCGAGATCCTGTAGGCCAAAAGAGAAAAAAGCCCGCTCTCTTTGATCCCTGTAGTGATCAGCAGCAAGCCAGACAACGTAACTATGGTATTCCAGTCTACAAGTGCTGGGAGAACAGAAATTGGTTTATCAAGGACTGCTGATAACCAGAGCGCTGCTATAACAAGCAGCGCTGTAAGGGCATTTCTCTTGAGGTGGTAAAATACCTTGGATTGATTATCTCTTGCCATAGAAGCGCATTTCCTGATCAGCTGGATAGTCTGGCACTACATGGAGGCCATCGTAATAGATCTTCACGTTTGTCACTATGCTGTTTCCCAAGGTGATGGGGAAAAGCCAACATGCCTCGGGTTCTCTGAATTGGGCATAGGGAATGATCCTCAGTTTGCTGGTCAAGGTTGCAAGATCTGCCTGTATAGACTGGATCTGTGGGTTACTCTGGCCAACACGAGGATGAATACCCAGAGGAAGAACGCTGCCATCAACAGGATCAAAATGTAAGACAGCCACTACTGTATCCTGGTACAACAATCCAGCCTTTATCTCTACCTCACCTGCAGGGCCTACAACAGTCCATACATTACCAGGTCTCAAGTGACCATTGATTTTTTGGGCAGTATTGACGGCAGAGCCAAGGCTACCAATTATTTCCTGGACTGGGACAGTCTGTTGTGGGGCTGGCGCACCTACTGGAGGTGGAGCGGGACCAGCAGTAGGAGGGCCTGCAGGAACAGGTCTCATGGCCGATTCCACAGGTGGTGGTGACGGTGGTGGTGAAGGAGGAACTGATTGGCCTTTCAAAAGTGGCGGTAAGGCCTGTTCCTGGGCAAAAGAGTCTTGGGCCAAGGTACAAAATACCAAGATCAAAGGGATGCAAAAGACGATTAAAATCTTCATTTTTTCCTTCCTCCTTTCTGTTGTTCTACACTTCTCTTAAGGTGTTCCACTGCTTCTTCCAGGGCGGATATCCTGTTGTTAACGGCATTTAGGGCATCGGTAAATTGCTCGTTTCTTGTATTGTTCTTGGAATATGGTCGCCTTTTCAACATGAGCACGACAATCCATACAAGAAGGGCCAAGAGCAGCCAGTCGAACAAACTACCCCAAAGGCCTGGTGGCACAGGTGGAGGAGGTCCTGGTGCACATCCACCTATTGCCATTGAGACGAATGTTATCTGTGCCCATTTCACACCAGGAACCAACTTGTCTTTCATTACCTCCTCCAACAATATTATTTCAGTTTAAATTATTGTTACAAAAGATTAAAAAGTCCCTAAGAAAACATTAAAAAAAGATTAAGATGGCTATATTGGGAATATCTGGGATTAATTACTGCTCAGGGGGATGGTAAAGGATACAATTGTCCCTTTGCCTGGCGCACTTTCCACTTTTATTGTGCCTCCATGGGCATTGATCATGGATTTGGCAAGGGACAAGCCCAGGCCACTTCGTTTGTATGAGCATGTATGTGATCTGCCTTTATAGAAAGGCTCGAAAACATGGCTGAGGGTGGTGGCGTCCATACCTTCTCCATGATCACGTACCTGGATTTCCACAAAATCGGGCAGAAGTCTCCAGGTTATCTCAATTGGTGTATCGTCAGGGGAATGACGAAGTGCATTTGAGAGCAGATTGAACAGTACCTGTTTGAGCAGGTCCGGATCTACAGATATCCTCGCGTATGGTCCCTGTCTGAGAACAAGGCGGTCATCATTGGCCAAAAGACGGGCCTGAGGCATAAAATCTGCAAAAAATTCAGATACCACCACGTCTTGTCTATGCACATGTGACGAGCCTTCCAACCTGGATATGCCAAGAAGCTGTTCACATAGGCGGATAAGGCGATTTACCTCCCTGTACATTGCCTTCAACAGGCGAGAGGTTGTGGCAGGGTCGTCCTGTGCGCCCCTCAGAAGTACCTCAACACATCCCTTAAGCCCTGTAAGAGGGGTTAACAGTTCGTGGGCAGCATTGGCTACAAAGCGCTGCTGTGAGGCAAAAATCGACTCCAATTGTGAGATCATCTGATTGAAAGAGGTGGCAAGACGTCCGATTTCCCCCTGGGTTGTATTTACGGAAACACGTTTTGAGAAATCACCGCTGCTAATTGCATTACATGTCTTGACTAAGCCCTGTAGATCCCGCAGGCTCATACCTATGAGCCAATACCCAGCAACGGTTCCAAGGATCAGGATGAGTGCCACTATGGCCATGAGCATTGCCCCGTGGCGGAAAAGCATTCTGTTTATCTCCCTAAGACCAGTACTCAATTGGACAACTCCGAAGACCTTGGGACTGCCTGGCCGGGGCCTCAATGGTATGAGCATTACCAAAAGGGAGGTCCCATTCAGATTGGCAAAATAGGTCACCTCGTTTTCTCCACTCATGGCCTTTTTAAACTGCCCTAATTCAGGAGGAGGTGCATCGGGCTCTTCCGGAAGCCTCTTGCCTTTGGCTATTATCTTCCCCGTATTATCGAGGATTATCGCTGAAGACTGCTTAGAAGTGAGATCTCTGGCCAAGATGGCAGCAGTTTCACTGGTTAATTTCGAGGCAGGATGTTCAACACTTACCAACCCGTAATCGGTAAGCCAATGTGCTATTATAGGTTTGGCCCTTGCCCTCAGGTGTGCACTTTTGTTGTTTATGAACAATTGCCAAACATTCCAGTAGGAACAGAACCCAACGATGACTACGGAAAGAATGAGCAAAACAGCATAGAGTAGGCTAAGGCGTGCTTTCAGTGAAAGGCCAAGCACTGCCTTCATGTAGCATCATCTCCAGGTTGAAAGGAATAACCAACCCCATATACCGTGCGGATCAGGCGGGCAGGCCTGTCACCCAGTTTTTTTCTGAGGTGGCTTATATGTACGTCTATGACGTTTGTGCCTCCATCAAAGTCGTATCCCAAGACCCTGTTCAAGAGGGTCTCCCTTGTGAAAACCCTGTAGGGATGACGCATGAAAAGCTCAAGTAACCCGAATTCCGTAGGTGTAAGCTCGATGTTTCTGCCATGAATCCTGACATGCCTGGTAGAAGGATCCAGCACAACACCAGCTGCATTCAGCATCTTCCCTTGGCCAATCCTACCGCTCCTCCTCAATAATGCCCGTATCCTGGCCACGAGTTCTTCGAAGCTGAAGGGCTTGGTTAGATAATCATCCGCTCCACTATCCAGCCCTTTTACCCGGTCGGAAATCTCTTTTTTGACAGTGAGCATTAGTATTGGCACTTCTTGTCCCATTGCCCTGATCCTTCTACAAATCTCGAATCCATCGATATCTGGGAGCACGATATCCAGGATGACCAGGTCAAACTCATTTCTGTTCAACGAATCAAGCCCCTGTATTCCATTGTCAAAGGACACAACATCATATCCTTCATATTTGAGGCCTGTTCGGAGAAATTCCGTGATTACAGGATCATCCTCTATCAATAAGATTTTTATCTTTGTATCCCTTTCCATCATGATCAGTTATTAAGATGGCACCTTATTTCTCAAAATCAAGAAGTATATCCCCTTTACTTAAACTCTCACGAGAAACGCCTCCACGAGTGATCATGGCCAGGGGATCTTGCCCACTTGATAAGTCGATTGAAACAAAAACAGTTGATGAAAAAATTTCTGGTATGCTTTTAGGGCCTGAGACAGCTTGATTCTTTAAACCTAAAAAAGGGTTAGGCATGTGTTACCTAACCCCTTTGTTGTCCATGGTGGGCCGTCAGGGTCTCGAACCCCGAACCTACTGATTAAGAGTCAGTTGCTCTACCAATTGAGCTAACGGCCCATTTCTCGATTCACGGCAATCTTAATAATCTCCGTATTGAGGGATGTCAAGAGCAAAAGGGGCATACTGATTTTTCTTTGCCTTTTAAAAAAGTTTCGTTATTATTGTATATTGTTACAGGCCGTGAATGTCTGAATCCGACGTGGTGTCAAAATTACCTAATCTTTACTAAAATCATTAAAATCTCTTTGATTTGTGATTTAAGACACGGGTAAGCTTCACAACGAAGAAATTGCGTGTTTTTTGTGAGATAAGAATTAGACAAAGGAGGAGTCAAGTAGATGAAAAAATTTTTTACAATCGTTTTGGGGATCATGTTGTTAACAGCCTTTGGTTGTAGTAGTGAGCATGGGGAGAAGGCTGCTGACAAGGCGAAAGAGGCAGCAAAATCAGCTGTCGAGGCAACGCATGAGGCAGCAAAGGCTGTTACGGAGAAGGCGAAAGAGCTGACCGAGACAGCCAGCCAAAAGACAGAAGAGACCCAAAAGGCTGCTACAGAAAAGACCGAGCAGGCTGCCGAGAAGACGGAAGCTACTGTTGAAAAAACAGTGAACAAGACCGAAGAGGCTACAAAGGAGGCTGTTGAGGCTACGAAGGCTACAGCCGAAGAGGTGAAAAAAACCGCACCAGATACGGCAAACAAGGTCGGAGATGCTGTAAAAGAGATGGGTTCAAAGGCAGCAGAAGAGGCAAAATAGACACCGAGGAAAAATCCATAGGGAGATAAAATCCCACTCCTTATAAAACCGCAGCCCTGTAACTAAGGATGTTACAGGGTTTTTTTATTAGGCCAGATTATGTACTTCAAGTGCCTGCACTGAGTAACTTTATGTAGTTATCGCATGGGCCAAGTCTCTTATCTCTTCACCTGAAAGGTGAAATCAAGTGCGATTGAGATCCCGGTGTATTTGAATCCATGAGGGGCTTGCAATTTTACCGAACCTGCCTTTGTCTCTCAGCTTTGACAAACTTGATAGCTACACGATTCGGGATTAAGAGACGTCTTTGGACCTGGTCTTCTAAAAGCAGTTGTTACCAAGGTTACGGTTAGTTAAACTCCAGTGTTTGATAGATCCAAATGGCCAGAAAATTGAAAAAAACCAAAAAGAGGGTACAGCGAAAATGGGGGGCCCAACCCCTGCTCATCATCATGTGGACTTCCTGCCTCTTTGTTACCGCAGGTGCTGTTTTCCTTATGATGGGATATATGATGCTGAACCTGCCTTCTATAAGCCAGCTTAAGAACTACCAACCTCCAATGGTCACAGAGGTCTACTCATCGGACGGAAAGATCCTGGCCTATTGGTATATCCAGAAGAGATGGCCGATTCCCATAGAAAGGATCCCCAGGAGACTTATAAATGCATTCCTGGCCGCAGAAGATTCCAGGTTCTATGAACACAGAGGCATAGATTTCATTGGTGTCATGAGGGCGGCCCTGAAAAATGTGGAGGCAGGAGGCATTGTACAAGGCGCCAGCACCATTACTCAACAGGTGACAAGATCCCTCTTGCTTACGCCAGAAAGGAGCTGGATCAGAAAACTCAAAGAGGCAATCCTGGCCTGGCAAATAGACGGCACGTTGACCAAGGACCAGATCCTAAACATATATCTCAACCAGATATACCTTGGCAGTGGTGCCTATGGTGTAGAAGCTGCCGCCAGGACCTATTTTGCAAAACATGTCAATCAACTAAATATTGCAGAATGTGCAATGATAGCAGGTCTCACCCAGGCCCCCAGTAAGTACAACCCCCTGAAACATTACGACAGGGCCAGACGTAGACAAGAATACGTTCTGAGGCGAATGTTCGAAGAGGGATATATAAATGAGTTGCAGCATGAAAAGGCCCTTGAATACAGACTTCAATTCAAGAGCGAGAAGATACATCTCCCAAGAGGTGCCAGATACTTTCTGCAAGAGACCAAAAAGGACCTGATCAGGAGATACGGTACCAAGAGACTCTTCAACGATGGGCTCAAGATATTCACCACCTTGGATACAAAATGGCAGGAAAATGCATACAGATTCGTGGAAAAGGGCCTGAAAAAGATAATATCGAGGCACAAGACAGATAAGCGGTTGAAGAAAAATATAGAATGTGCCCTGCTCTCCATAGATGCTCAAACTGGTGCCATAAAGGCCATGGTAGGCGGTACCGACTATTCAAAGAGCCAGTTCAACCTGGCTACCCAGGGGCGTATGCAACCAGGCAGCGCCTTTAAGCCCATTGTCTATTCTACTGCAATGGCAAAGGGCCTCATCCAGCCCAATAGCATAATTGTCGATGAGCCAATCTCGCTCAAGGGTACAGACAACAACAAGATGTGGGAGCCACAGAATTTCGACAAGTCCTACATGGGGCCTATAACCATAAGAACTGCCCTGACGTTTTCAAGAAATATCGTGTCAGTGAAGGTTGCAAGGCTTGCCGGGATTAACGCCATTATAGAGCAAGCCAGAAAAATGGGCATAACAGTACCCCTTTCCCACAATCTTTCCATTGCCCTTGGTTCTTCAGCGGTTCCGTTGATTCAGATGGTTGAGGCCTACTCCACCTTTGTGAACCAAGGACAAGTGGTCACTCCTCAACTCATAGAACAGATCGCTGATAGGCATGGCAGGATCCTCGAGATGCTTGATCCTGAATTTCATAAGGCCCTTGATCCTGTGACAGCCTTTCAGATGGCCTATCTTCTCATGGGAGTTGTCGAGAATGGAACAGGCAGAAGGGCCAAGGCTGTTGGCATACCAGTAGGGGGAAAGACTGGTACCACCGACAACTATAAGGATGCTTGGTTCATGGGCTTTAGCCCCGAGTTTGTCACAGGTGTATGGGTTGGAAGAAAGGATAGGAAATCCCTTGGCAGCCTCGAGACTGGAGGCAGGGCAGCATGTCCTATCTGGACGGATTTCATGAAGACCACTGTGCAGGATATGACAAAAAAGACCTATGACATACCAGAGGGCATCGCCTTTGTTCCAGTAGACAGGCGTACAGGAGAGATCATAACTCCAACCCGGGAGAATCAGGCCAGCATAGTATGGGAGGCCCTGAGAAAGGACGACCTGCCGCCCCTCCATCCAGAGACAGGTTTTTGGGAGAACATGCCTGGATGGCTCAAGGGCATAGGCGCTTTTTTCAGACTGGGAGATTGAGAATGGCAGTGGCCAAAAAGGCTCTTGGTTCAATGTTGTCCAGTTTGAGGTTAATAGCAAATGCCCTTGAAAACCATCGCCTGGCCCATGCATATCTTATCACAGGTCCTCCTGGCTCTGGAAAGCAGCATTTCATGGAAAGGTGTTCGCAACTTATACTGTGTGACGATCCGAGATTTGGCCTTCACCCCGAACCATGTCATATATGTAATAGTTGTGTAAAGTTTGAAAGACGGCTACATCCAGATCTCTTGCAACTCGCACCCGATGGCAGATATATCAAAATCGACCAGATTAGGTCTATACAGAAAATGCTTTCTTTCGCCCCGCTTGAATCCAAGAGGCGGGTGTGTACTATAACTGCTGCTGAGAGACTGGGCATAGATGCTGCAAATGCCCTTCTTAAGACATTGGAAGAGCCACCAGATAATACCTATCTTCTCCTCAGTGCAATCTCCATGGCGAGATTGCTTCCAACCATTGTATCCAGGTGTCAGATTATCACCTTCAGGGACGAAATCAATAGTACTGCCACTAATCGAGAATTTGGCATAGAAGGTGTGCCCGAAGATGTTGTGCCATTTCTCAAGTATGTATCTGGAAAGAGACCAAACCTCGCCAATGAGCTTATCGAGTCGGGAATTTTAGATCTCAGGCAGACGCTTTTTGAATTTCTCGGCACTTCAAGGAAGAAAGAACTGTTTTTTCAGACCTCACAAGCCATTTCCAACCCCAAGGAGAATATAGAGCATGCAATAAAGATCATCTATACTATTATAAGGGATCTCCTCTTGCTGAAACAGCCTGAGCCTTCACTGCATGAACTCATGGTAAACCTGGATAAAAAGCAAGAGTTGATCAAGTTGGCTCAAGCTATAAATTATGATAGTTTGTCTGAATACCAGGACAGGATTGAGAAGGCGTCAATCTATCTTGACAGGAATGTTAATCCAGAAATGATTGCAGATATGCTTTTGATGTTCTGGTTGAAGACAACGAAACTAAAAACAGGTTAACTGGGGTTATTACCCCTTTTTATATGACTAAGACATCCAACAAAGAGAAAGAAATCTCTCCGAAGATAGTTGAGGATTCTGGAGAGCAGGAAGGGGCCTGCACGATCTGTCACGTAAGACTTAGACCAGGATCTCCCCCTGTAACCTATGCCGTGAAGGATCTCCACTTAAAGGAAGGCGAATGGGTTGTTGTGCCTACAGATCATGGCCCAGAAATCGGTCAGGTGACCAGACATCCTGTAACATTGCCGCTTGTCCAAGGACATATACCTCCTTTTGTCACGAGACTGGCCACAACCAGTGAGATTGAAGACTACTACAAGAATCTCGAAATGGAGGACTACGGTCGTAGGGTCTGTCAGAGGTTGATCGGCGCCCTTGATCTGAAAATGAAGCTTGTAAAGGTAGAAAGGTTTTTTGATGGTAGCAAGATCATCTTCTACTATTCTGCTGATGGCCGTATAGATTTCCGGGAATTGGTCAAACGCCTGGTGAGAGAACTCCGAATCAGGGTTGAAATGAGGCAGATAGGCATCAGACACGAGGCAAAGCTCATAGGGGGCATAGGATGTTGTGGGCGGGAGCTTTGCTGTGCAAGCTTTCTGTCAGGTTTTGATCCCATCTCCATAAAGATGGCAAAGACACAGAATCTCCCCCTTAATCCCAATAAAATCTCAGGATTTTGTGGCAGATTGCTTTGCTGCCTTACGTATGAATACGAGACATACAAGGAGATGGCTCAGGATCTGCCTGGGCTTGGAAAGGCCTGCGAGACCCCTGATGGCCAGGGCAAGGTGGTACGCCACAACATCTTTCGCCAGGCTGTCACCGTGGCAATGCCTGATGGCACCTTTGTGGAATATACCATGGATCAATTAGATGGCTCCTCGGATGAAACAGAAGACCTTGGTCAAAGAGAGATGGAAAGGCCCATGGATCAAAAGTCCTCTTCTAATCCATCTAATCAAGGGCCGGATGGTAAAAAACGTCAAGGCAAAAGACAACAGAGGAGGCCCAAGGGTCAAGGCCCAAAGCCATCCTCCAAGAAAGAAAAGAAAGAGGGGAAAACGGCCCCTGGTGAAGCAGAAAAAAATCATGTCGGCAGACCCCGAAAAAATCAGCGATCCAAGAAGAATAAAAAAAGAGGCGGGAAAAAAAGGGGTCACAATAGAAAGAGGGCCGGCAAAAAAATCCAAAAAAAGAAAGACGATGCAAAAAAATCATGAATAAGAGATTTTATATCACGACCCCCATCTACTATGTCAATGCCGACCCCCATTTGGGTCACGCTTATTCTACTGTGGTGGCAGATGTACAGAACCGTTTTCACAAACTCCTTGGGGAAGAAACTTTTTTCCTTACGGGCACGGATGAACACGGGGACAAGATCGTCCAGGCAGCAGACAAACTCGGCATCAGCCCTAAAGAATATACTGACAGGATCAGTATGAAATTCAGGCAGACCTGGCCCCTTTTGAACATAGAGCCAGACAGGTTCATCCGCACTACAGACCCCGAGCACATAAAAACCGTTCAATTGGCCCTACAAAAGGTCTTTGATCGGGGGGACATAGAGTTTCGCGAATATGAAGGCCTCTATTGCTTCGGGTGCGAAAGATTCATGGTGGAGAGGGAACTCGTGGATGGAAAATGTCCCGACCACAAGGTGGAACCATCTCATCTAAAAGAAAAAAATTACTTTTTCCTAATGAGTAAATACCAAGATTGGCTCATCCAACACATCCAGGAACATCCTGAATTCATAACCCCTGAAAGATACAGAAACGAGGTGTTGTCCTTCCTTAAGGAACCCCTTGAAGATCTTTGTATATCTAGGCCTGTCTCTCGTCTTACCTGGGGTGTCCCTTTACCCTTTGACGAACAATTCGTTACCTATGTATGGTTCGATGCCCTGATCAACTACCTCACCGGGATCGACTATCCAGATGGAGAAAGGTTTAAAAAATTCTGGCCAGTAGCTAACCATGTAATAGCAAAGGATATTTTGAAACCCCATGGCATATATTGGCCAATAATGCTGAAGGCCTTAGGGCTTGAGCCCTACAAGAGGCTCCACGTCCATGGCTATTGGAAGACCAGGGATGAAAAGATGTCCAAGAGCCTTGGTAATATCGTCAGACCTGAAAAGCTCGTCGAAGACTTTGGTCCTGATGCAACAAGGTATTGCTTGATGAGGGAGATGGTATTCGGCCTTGACGCAGGCTTTAGCCATAAGGCCTTCATCACAAGAATCAATGCAGATCTGGCAAATGATCTCGGGAATCTATTGAGCCGTTCGCTCACCATGTTGTTCAAATACAGAAAAGGCATCATTCCAGACAGGGGTGATATTGCCGGGCCCCAGCAAGGGCTTCAAGAGGCAATAACGAACCTGATTCCTTCATGGAAAAATGACATGGAAGGATTCAAGATACACAAGGCCCTCGAAGATATCTGGAAGGTATTGAACCTGGCCAACAAGGTGATTGACCAAACTGCTCCATGGGAACTTGCAAAAGATGAAGGCAAAACGCAGCTCCTGGACGATGTGCTTTACAGCCTGATGGAGACCCTCAGGATCTGTGCAATCCTCCTGAGCCCTGTCATGCCAGAGGCTGCGGGGAGGATCCTATATAGTCTTGGTCTTGAGGGGAAAGGGGAACTATCTCTTGACAATGTAAGATTTGGCAGCCTATCTCCTGGGACCAAGGCAAAGAAGGTAAAGGCGCTTTTTCCACGTATAGCTCCTTCCAAGAAACTGACCCAGACAGAATCCTCAAGGAAGAAAGGGAATGATATGAAGACAGATACAAAAGAGGAATCACCCATTACCATTGAAGACTTCCAGAAGATAGATTTGAGGGTTGCAGAGATAACAAGTGCCCAGAAGCATCCTAACGCAGATCGCCTACTTGTCCTCACGGTCAAGGCCCCAGAGGAGAGGACAATAGTGGCAGGCATTGCCGAACACTTCCGCCCAGATGAACTGATAGGCAAGAAGGTGGTTATTGTGGCCAATCTCAAACCTGTCAAACTGAGGGGGGTAGAATCAAAGGGCATGCTTTTGGTAGCAAAGGACAAGACTGGACTCCACCTACTGAATGCGGCTCAAGGGACGGAGCCAGGGGCAAGGATTAGCTGAGTTGGATACGAAGACTGTCATAATAGGCACTGCTGGCCATATTGATCATGGCAAGACCACCCTGGTCAAGGCCATCACTGGAACCGACACAGACAGGCTCAAGGAGGAGAAACAAAGAGGAATAACCATTGAGTTGGGTTTTGCCAAGCTGGATCTGCCATCCGGGACCTCTGTAGGCGTAGTAGATGTTCCAGGCCATGAACGATTCATAAAAAATATGGTGGCCGGGGTGACTGGTGTAGATATAGTCGCCCTGGTGATTGCAGCAGACGAAGGGGTAATGCCCCAAACCAAGGAACATCTTGAAATATGTCAACTCCTTGGCATCAAACGCGGTCTTGTGGTTCTAACTAAGATAGACATGGTGGATGAAGAGTGGCTGGAGCTTGTCATGGAGGACATAAAGGAATTTATCAAGGAGACCTTCATGGCAGAAGCCCCGGTTATCCCTGTTTCTTCCCTGACGGGACAAGGTCTGGACAGCCTTCTGAAAACACTGGACAGCATGGTATTGGAGATCCCTGGACGCCAATCCCAGGGGCCATTTCGTTTGCCAGTGGACAGATCTTTTATCATGAAAGGCTTTGGTACCGTTGTGACAGGAACGGTGATATCGGGAAGTATCGAAGTTGGCCAAGAGGTTTCCATCTATCCCGCCGGCCCCAATACGAGGATAAGGGGGATACAGATACACGGCAAAGACAGTCAACGGGCTGTACCTGGACTGAGAACTGCGTTGAACCTCCAGGGTGTTACAAAGGAGGAAATAAAGCGTGGCACAGTCGTGGCCCTTCCCGAAAGCCTTCGGCCTAGCTATCTCCTCGATCTGGAGCTATTTTATCTCTCAAGTGCCGAAAGGCCCATCAAACACCGGGCACCGGTAAGGTTTCATGTCGGCACTTCAGAGATCATGGGCAGGGTGCTCATTCAACAGGATGAGCTTCAACCTGGGGAAAAGGCCTATGTACAGATAAAGCTGGAGGAACCGGTGGCTGTCCTGCCCGGAGACAGATATGTCATCAGGAGCTATTCCCCTATCAGAACCATTGGCGGTGGCCGCATATTAAATCCCCTTCCCAGAAAGAGAAAAAGGGCAAGGAAAGACCTATGGGACGAGTTGAAGATCCTTGCCACTGGAACCCCCACACAGATCATTACACTTCACCTGGAAAAGGCTGGTCCACGTGGTCTTTCTCCCTCTGAGCTTGCTCTACGAACCGGTATCTTTGGGAAGACATTGAAGAGGGAACTTCAGGCCTTGTTGAGTGCCAGGCAGATTATCAAATTCGATGCAGACGATAAATTTGTCTCCTCCAAGGTCGTGAATGATCTGATGGAGAAGACCCTTGATCTTCTGCGGACCTATCACAGTGAAAAACCACTATTACAGGGAATGCCCAGGGAGGAGCTGAAATCCAGGCTTTTTCCTGCCTCTATTGTTCCTAGGTCCTGGCCTTCCTTGTCTGATGGTGGTTACAGGATGCCCCATCAACGCCTCTTTCAAAAGGTGCTTGATCTCTTGGAAAAAGATGGCAAGATCGCAACTGATAAAGAAACCGTTAGGTTATCGACCCATAGGGTCAAACTCAAAGAAGAAGAAGAGACGGTAAAGAAGGCCATTGAAAAGCTCTACCTTGATACAGGTCTGGCACCCCCCACAAGGCAGGAGGCGGTAGAAAAGGCCATATCCGATGGATATCCAGTGGAAGAGGGAATGGAGATCTTCGATCTCCTGGTCCGAGAGGGTAAACTTGTTCGCCTCAAGGACAACCTCTATTTTCATCCACAGGTCCTCATGGTATTGGAACAAAATGTAATCGATTACCTCAGGACAGCAGGAGAGATGTCAGTGGCCGAGTTTCGCGATCTTACCGGTGGACTGTCCCGTAAGTTCATGATACCTCTTCTTGAACACTTGGATTCAAAGAAGATAACCATCAGGATCGGTGACAAGAGAAGGCTGAGGACAAAGGCCTAACATTCACCTATTCTGATAACCCCCTTCTTTTCCAATCACGACCATGCCCAGGCAAAATCTCGATAATATGGAGACATTAAGAAAGAGATTGACACATTCCGTGACCCAGAGAGATCCTGACAGGGGCACGCCTATCGAAGACTTTGTCTTCACCTATGAATTGGTGCCAGCAAGGGCCTCAAGAAGCGAGATCATAGACAAGACCCTCAACTTTGCCAATCAAGCAGCCAAGGATGGCAAAATCACAGCTCTTTCCATTACTGACAATGCCGGAGGTCACCCTGCCCTTACGCCTACTGCCCTGGGGCAGGAAATAAAAAACCTTGGTATTGAACCCGTGATCCACTTCTCTTGCAAAGACAAGAACCGGAATCTCATTGAAAGCCAATTGTTTGAACTGGATCGTACTGGCCTCAATACACTTCTTGTTATCACGGGTGATTACCCGAGATATGGATTCAAGGGCCGGGCGAAGCCGGTCTATGATCTGGATTCGGTACTGGTTCTCTGTATGATAGAGGAGATCAGAAAGGGCCTGATCATAAACAGCAAGGCCCCAGGTGGTGGTGTCAAACTTACTCCAATGAGTTTTCATGCAGGTTGTGTGGTCTCGCCTTTCAAGCTCACCGAGGCAGAACAGGTTCAACAGTATCTCAAACTCAAAAGAAAGATAAAGGCAGGCGCCGATTTTATCATTACCCAGATGGGTTTCGATGTTCGAAAATACCATGAACTTCGTCTCCTCCTCGACCTGCTGGGCATAAAGATCCCACTGATTGGGACAGTGTTCATCCCTGACGCCCGGCTCGCCCGCATAATCAACAAGGGTATAATCCCAGGTTGTACAATGCCCAATAGGCTCCTGTCTGCCATCACTGCCGAATGTGAAGGGCCAGATCGTGGCATGACTCACATGTTGGACAGAGCGGCAAAGATGGTTGCTATCTTGGCTGGCATGGGATATCAAGGTGCACATCTTAGTGGGCCTGGCCTTGAGTATGAACATATTAGACAGGTTATGGAGAAGGCCGAGAAGCTCTTTCCAAATTGGAGGGAGCTGGTCGATGAGCTACTCTTTCCTGAGGAATGGCCATTTTGGCTTTTCGAACAAGACGAAGAGACCGGATTGAACAGATCCCCTCACAGGCAAAAAGCTGCCGCACAATCCCCAAATGCTCATGGTTCCCTTAATATAAGAAAGAAAAAGGGTGGCAGACCCTTGGCCTTGTCACCAAGATATCTCCTTGGTTTGGCCATACACTACCTATTTTTTGAGCCTGATGGACCATTTTTTGATGTAATCCTCAAGCTGTTGACATCTGTGAAAAACAAGAGGACAATCAAGTCTATTGCAAGGTTCGAATATTTTTTCAAGACCTTCCTGTACGATTGTTACAGATGCGGGGATTGTTATTTGCCTGACACAGGGCTTCTATGCCCCCAGTCTCAATGTGCCAAAAGGTTGGTGAATGGCCCATGCGGAGGGAGCCACAATGGATGGTGTGAGGTCTGGAATGGAGAAAAACGTTGCCTGTACGTCAGGCAGTATGACAGGCTTGAAGACGTGGAAAAAATGCTATTTCAAGACATAGAGATCCTTCTACCAAGGGACTGGGGCCTTGATGGGACATCTTCTTGGATCAATTTTTTTACGGGCAAGGATCACCACCGGGTAGATTTCAGGAAGCTGAAAGAGAAGGCCTGAAAGCCACATCAGAACATATTATGAAGATAAGACCCTGTATAGACATCCATGATGGCAAGGTGAAACAGATCGTTGGATCAACACTCAGAGACAACAGTGAATCCAAATTACAAGAAAACTTTACGGCAGAACAGCCTCCTGGATATTTTGCATCCCTTTTCAGGACACACAACCTTGTTGGTGGCCATGTTATCATGCTTGGACCAGGTAATGAGGAGGCAGCATGTCAGGCACTCAACATATGGCCAGGCGGGCTACAAGTTGGAGGGGGAATAAATGCAGAAAACGCTACTTGGTGGCTGGATCAGGGCGCGTCTCACGTGATAGTCACCTCATATGTATTCTATAGGGGGGAAATAGACTATCACAGGCTCCATATGCTCGAAGAGAGGGTTGGCAAGAAACGACTTGTGCTGGATCTAAGCTGCAGAAAAAAAGGAGATTCCTATTACATAGTCACCGATAGATGGCAAAAATTCACAAATGTCTCTCTATCTCCAGGCATAATGGAGGAGCTTGCTGCATATGCAGATGAATTTCTAGTCCATGGGGTCGATGTGGAGGGTAAATGTAAGGGGGTGGATAGGGATCTTGTGGAACTCTTGGCTGAGATATCCCCTATTCCCACCACCTATGCTGGTGGTGCCAGATCTATGGATGATGCCTATCTGGTAAAAGAGGTGGGTAGGGACAGGTTGGATCTCACTATTGGTAGCGCCTTGGATATCTTCGGTGGCACAGGAGTTGCCTTTGATGAAATAGTAAGATTCAACCAAAAAGAGGGTTCATGAGTCTCATCGGTTCTGGTGCCTTAAATCTCGATCTCATATATGAGGTAGCCGACCTGGAGGAAATTCAGGTCAAAGGTGTCAACCTGGAGCCAGGTCATGAGACATGGGGGAGTCACGAGCTTGCCCAAAAGCTTAGGACAGCGTTAGAAAGAAAGGGAACCCTTATTGCCAAGAGCGGGGGAGGCTCTGCAGCCAATACCTTATGTGCCTTGGCTGAAATGGGGTTTGATTGCCTATTTATAGGCTCGGTAGGCCAAGACGATGAAGGCTCTTTCATCCTCTCATCCATGAAAAAGGTGGATTGTTCTCTTGTCGTAAGACAAGGCATGAGTTCTTTGTGTATCATTGTAGTCGATCAAAAGAGACAAGATAGAGCCATGTTCGTGGCACCGGGATCATTTGATTGTAATCTGAAGACGAGGGCCTTGAAAAAGGCGCTTTCTGAAGCCAGGCTTTTGCATATGAGCTCTATTGTCCAGGACAGCGGCCTTGAGGCTCAGCAGGGCCTGCTCACCCTTCTCAGGGCCGAGGCAATCTGTTCTTTTGATCCAGGCGAGATCTATGCAGCCAAGGGACATGGGGCAGTGGATTGTCTGCTAAGGCGTACGGATATCCTTTTTTCAACCGATTACGAGTTGGCTCAGCTATTTCATGACGAGGAAGAGATCGATATTGTTCGTAATGGCTTATTGGCCACGAAGAACGATAACAGGTTGAGGGAATATAGATTTTTCAGGGAAGTTTTCTCTCCTGTAGTCGTTAAAAAGATGGGCAACAAGGGGGCTGTCATCTATTCCCAGAATGGGAATTATTTTTGTGCTGCACGAAAAGTAGAAAAGATCGTGGACAATACAGGGGCTGGAGATGCCTTCAATGCAGGGTTTCTCGCGGCTGTATTGAACGATAAGTCTCCCGTGGATGTACTGAGCGAGGCAGTTTCTCTGGCTGCTAAATCCTTGAGATACCCGGGCAGGAGCTGGATAGATCACCTGGGTACTTAGGAAATGCCCTTTGAGGTTTCGTGGTGAAGACTGAAGAAAAGGGGGTGAAGGACTTGGCTGATTTTCAATTTGGTTGGTGGACCACAGGTAGAGACCAGGCTGCCGTGAACCTCTTCGACACGGTTTGGCATGCTATTTCAGATGGTACCATCAGGGGACGAATGAGCTATGTTTTTTGTTCCAGACAGGAGGGTGAAGGTAGATATAGTGATGAGATAATGGCACTTGCAGCCAAAAGGGGTATAGCTGTGGAGAGCCTTTCTGCAGTTGAATACAGGCCAGAACTCAGAAAGGCCGATAGGGCCCAGTGGAGGGATCTTTACCACCAGCAGGTGTATGAACTCATAGGGAAATACCAGTGCCCATTGGCCGTTCTTGCCGGATATATGTGGGTCCTCAGTCCAGCGATCTGCAAGAGGATCAATGCCATAAACCTGCACCCTGCCCTCCCTGGTGGGCCAGCAGGCACATGGCAGGAGGTGATATGGCAGTTGCTTGCAAATAGAGCCCAAGAAACAGGGGCCATGATGCATCTTGTGACCCCTGAGCTGGACAAAGGCCCTGCAGTGACATTTTTTTCCTTTCCTATAACAGGTAATGGCTGGGATGCATTGTGGAATGAATTTTTGGATCTTGTGAATGAGAGAGGGATGGACCAAGTTATGAAGGAGCCTGGAGAAAGACTGAGGCTGTTCGAAAAGATCCGCCACCAAGGGGAAATCAGGGAATTACCCTTAATAGTGCAGACCTTGAGGGCCTTTTCGGAGAGGGATATATGCTTAGAAGATGGAAGGCTACTTGATGCCGATGGTAGACCTCTTTCCAAACCTATTGACCTTTCAGAACAGGTGAATAGATCAATAGGCATGGATTAAGCAACGTCCAGGTTTCGATCTCCCATGCAGATAAAGATTGTTGATCTTGACAATGGCCACCTTATGGTAAACAGGGATTTTCTTGGCTTTCTGGATTGCAATCGACTCCAAGATGCCCAGGCCATTTGGGATCTCAGAGATGAAAGCGTCAAGACGATAGTAAAAGAGAGAAGGACGGGAAGGGCCTTTCTCACAAGCCCCAATGGTCTTAGAAAGGTGGAGGTCTACATCAAACGTTATACCAGAGCTTCTCTGTCTGAGCGTGTCAAAAACATCATGTCCCTTAAATTTTTCCAGTTCGATGCCCTTCACGAGTGGCATGCCCAGTTGGCTTTCCACAGACTGGAGCTACCGACTGTTATACCTATAGCTGCTGGCAGGGTATCAGAAGGCTCCTTCAACCTCACCCTTGGGATATCTGATTACAAAAGGGCATCGGTTCTCCTTGACCCAAAAGGGAGAACGGACAAAGGCGTCCGGGCCAATATAATAAAACAAATAGGTCTATATACAGGCAGGATGCATAGGGCTGGGATAGCCCATCAAGACCTTTATCTGGTCCATTTTTTTCTTAAGGGCAAAGACATGATCCCCCATCTCATTGACCTACAGCGGGTTATAAAAGAAAAGGAGCTTTCAGACAGATGGAGGATCAAGGACCTGGCAGAACTCCTCTTTTCTGCAAGGCCCATGGTTTCGGAGGATGAAATAAGGATCTTCTGCAAGGCTTATTCCAGGGCAGCTGGGTTTGAGCTAAAAAGGCATACTCGACTCGTAAAGGCCATAATCAAGAAAGCCGATAGGATAGAGGCGCGGCATAGGCGCAAGATGGCAGAAAACAACGGATAAAATTGAAGGCCCTGACAAAAACCATATTTGAGGCCTTGTGCCTTTTCAAAAGATCATCTGTCAATACCCTACAACCCCTTGAACAATTTTCCCCCACAGAGGTAGAAAAGATCCTTGTCATCTCATGTACTGCTATTGGAGATACCCTGTTTGCCACACCTGCTATCAGGGCACTTAGAAATATCCTTCCTGATAGAGAAATCCATCTTTTGGTCAGGCAGAAATTCCTGGATCTCTTTAGAAACAATCCCTTTACAGACAGGGTAATGGGCTATAGAGGCGGATATAAAGGGGCATTTAGACTTTTTTGCAATATCAAGAGCCATGGCTTTCAGCTATGCCTCATCTTTCACGACAGTGACCCCTGCCCAGTACAAATCTCATTTCTTGCAGGGATCCCCTTTATTTTCAGGATAGGTCAGAGGGATGAACTTGCACGTCCATACCTATCGGCCAGGATCCCCTATGATCAGAGAAAACATGCCATTGATCAAAGACTTGAGGTTATAAGACAGGTATTCAAGGTTGCGTTGGATACTGAAGAGGATCTTCGAATGGACCTACCAATAAACCACCAGCTATCCCAAATGCTGTGGTTGGATCTTCTATCCAAGGCAGAGATTTCAGATGAGAATACCAAGAAGATAGGGCTTCAGTTTTCTGCATCGGGCAAGTACAAGATCTGGCCGGAAGAAAATTTCGTACAGTTGGCCACACGTCTTCTTGAGACCTCAAGTAATAATATAATATGCCTTATTGGTAGCCCAAAAGAAAGAAGAGAGGCACAAAAGATCAAAAAAACCATGATCCAAAATGGCGGCGAGGCCAAGAGGATCTTAAACCTGGCAGGTGCAGTAGGACTAAAACATTTTGGCGAGATGATTCATGGCCTCGACCTGCTTGTCACCAACGATACCGGCCCGCTCCATGTTGCCATAGCAGTTGGCACACCCACGGTCTCCCTGTTCGTGCCGAGCAATCATCGTGCTACAGGTCCTGTACAAGACCTTGGGTTACACAAGGTGATAACCAAGCCAAGACCTTGCAGGCCATGTACTGAAAAATATTGTAGCACCCCCCACTGCATGGGCCTCATCTCTGTAGATGAGGTGTTCGAGGCAGTACTCAGGGGTCTAAGGGCCGGAAAGTCTTGATCAAAAGGTATCCGACAGCAGTTAAAAACTATAACATGAGTCCATTTCCGACCAAGTGTCCACCCCCTAGTTCTTGGAGCATAGCCGAGCCCTCTTTTGATCCTGAAGAGATCTGGAGCCAAGAGACCTCTCTGGTCAAAGAGACTGAAAAAAGAAAGGTCTTCAAGGCGAAAGGATATTATATAAAGGCCTTCAAGCTTCTTCCCTGGCCGGCAGGGAGACTCAGGGACCCTGCCAAGAAAGAATGGAGACTTTCGAAAATCCTTGCTGAAAGAGGCTTGAGTCCAAGGCCCGTAGCCTTCGGTACTTGGGGAAAGTGGTCTTACTTTGTATCAAAAGAGGCATCTGGCCAGGTCTTGGAGGAATACCTCAAGGACAGTTTCGTTTCCCTTTCCAGGCAGAGACAAAAAGAGATTGAACGCAAATTTGCTATTTTTCTCAAAAGATTGGCAGATTCTGGCATTCTTCAGCCAGATTTTCACCTAAACAATATCTTTTATCAAGAAAAAGACGACATCTTTTTGATGCTCGATCTTCACAGGGCAAGATGTGAGAACTCGCCAATACACAAGCTGATACTCGATCAATTGAGTTTTGTCCTGCCACCCTTTATGGAGAGCGTGAATGGGAGGGCCATTCTTGAAACAACCTTATTTCTGTCTGAGCTCATCCCAGTACTGAAAGACAAGGGAGAAAGATACAAGATACAAAATCAAGCCTTTGGAAATATGCGCAGACATTGGAGCAAGAAGGGGCCAAGGAAGATAAAACAAAGACAGATCCGTTCACGGCGAGAGGGGATCCTGGAGATTAGACACATAAACACAGACAAGGCCATCCAGGACCTGCTTTTATCAATAATCAAGGGGCCTGAGAAATGGCTGTCAGAAACAAAAACCTGTACCATCATAAAAGATTCCCGCCATACCTTGTGTCTCAGGGTGTCTTCCCAGGATCAGTCCTTTTTCATCAAGGCATATCGAAGTTCCGGGACCATGAAGTCCCTGTCCTATCTCGTCAGAACACCAAGGGCATTAAGGACCTGGGAGCTATCTTGGCAGCTTGCCTTTCGAAACATACCTGTACTGCTCCCACTTGCTGCCGTACAAAGCAGAAATCCCTGGAAGACCATATATGGGGCTGTCATATTTCCATGGATCAAAGAGGTGCAGGCCACCAAGGCCTTTGTAAAGTCAGCACTTGAAGGGCCTGAAGACCATTTCATAAAGAATATTTCTGTCTTCTTGTGGCAGATGCACGAAAGGGGTGTTGTTCATGGAGATTGTAAGATCACAAATTTTGTCTATTCTCCTGAGAAAAGAGGCCAACTTATGATTTTTGACCTGGATGCCACCAGGATAGAAAAAAAACTCACCTCAGCACAACGTATTTCAGACATCAGGCGCATTGGCCTAAGTCTTGAGGAACTTGTCCCAGGCAGGCCAATCCTTGGAGAAATCATTCGGCACTACACTCGATTCCACGTGCCTTGGCAAGACAAGTACAAGGAGATTATCGATTATGCTGCCCCAAAATAGCATTGGCGCTAAAGCTTGGAAAGCCTTTCGAATCAAGCAAGGTGGAACAGGAGATGCCTATTTTACAAGGCATAGGGTTCTATCCTCACACAGGAGGAACTGAAGTCAGGTATGCCTCCAACGAGATCCACCAATGGGGTATTGTGAAAATGGGGGTCCAGGGCTGAAAGACGGTTTGGATTCACACCTTGTCCCAGGCCCTTATTCCCAATCACCTCGTTGGCCTTACAGACCTTTGCCCCTCCTAACACCGCCTTGCTTGCATCTTTAATCCAGAGTGACTGTGCCCCAAGCTGGCTGTGGCCATAGGATATGGATATGGCCACCACCCCCCTTCTTACTCTATCGGATATCTTCATTAGGCCAACCACTCCCTTCTTTGACCAAGGCGAGATGATACGAACCTTGTCCATATCGCCGAGGCCAAGGGCCCTGGCATCTTCAGGATGCATCTCGACATGATTTTCAGCATGGAGTTCAATGGCCACTTTGTGCCAAATAGTCCTCGATTGGGTCTGTAGGGCTGTCTTATAACTTACCATCACAAAGGGATAGTCCCTGTTCTGGGAATAAACAGGGGGAACATACCTTAGAGAACCCCAAAATTTCTTACCTGTGATAGAGCACCTGAGTCCTGCAAGCACTTCATTGTAGAGCACGAACCTCTTTGGTCCATATCTAAAGATACTACCTGAGAACCCCTTCTCGTAACCCTGAAATATCCCCCCTCTTGCCAAGGCAAAACAGAGCTTCTCCCACTCATCTTTTCTCAGTATGTCCTTGAACCTGGCAACAGGATAGTTTCTCTCAACAAACCTGGTAGCTTCAGGATCTGGCTCTATATTCCCTGCACTTTCACATATGTTCGCATATGCCCTCAGATAGAAGTCCTCTGCACGGTTGAGGGGCAAGTGCTGCATCTGATCTTGCTTTTCACCCACTACAGGTATGGCCCTTTGGCCAAATCCGGGAAGATCGAGTCTCTTGGCCAAGTCTATCAAAAAGGTCTCAAGACAAAAGGGACGTCCGTCATCACAGCTTTTGGTAACCGGTTCTATTGCAGGGCTCCTCAACCCTGTAAATCTGAAGCCAGGGGCATGGGGAGAAAGCCAACCATATTGCCCCTCGATATAGGTAACATCTGGCACTATGTAATCGGCATATATATTGGATTCGTTAATGCCTATATCAATGGAAACGATAAGGGGCGCCTTGTTTTCATCCTTGAGGGTGGAAATGAACCTTCTGCCTCCAGGTATGGAATAGACCGGATTAAAAAAATAGAGGAATAAGACATCTATGCCATAGGGATAGGCCTCATCCACTCCAGATAGGGCCTCTACGCACAGTCCTCCCTTGGTAAAGGGAAACCAAGGCCTTTTGGCAGGCGGTTTTCCCTCAAATTTTGCCTTCTCCCGGGATATCCGTATTCCTGAAGGATGCCTCTTTCCTGGGAAGTCATTTAGTTTGTATCTCCCGTTCTTCCATGAACCAAACCCTCCGCCACTGGCCAGATAGCCACCTTTTCTGCCAATACTGCCAGAGAAGGCATTCAACATTGCGATCGCATAGGCAGCATAGGTACCGTTTACATAGTTCCCTGCCCCGTGATACTGGCAAGTGGCGCTGTAAGGGGCATTTGCCATGAACTCGTCGGCCACCTCACAAATGACCTCTTCTGGAACTCGGCAGAGGCGGGCGAACCCTGAAAGGGGATACCTAAAGGCCTCTTCCTTTACTATTTGAAAGGTGGTTTTGACCCTGATGCGCCTGCCATCTGATGTATCAATCTCTCCATTGAAAAAAAGCCTTGCCCTATTAACCTCTCTGAATGAACAGGGAAGACCTGACAGCTCATCTATAACGACGTAATCGTCTTTTTCACCTCGGTCCCGGGTTATTAGATCCCTCATGCGTAAGAAACGACCGTATCTGGGATGTCCTTTTTCCCAGATGACAAGATGTGTCGCATTTACGTAAGCGCCGTTTCCAAGGGCCCTTGCCGCATCTTCGTTTGGGGCCTGGAGATATGCGATGTTGTAGCTTTCTTTTTCTATGATCCTTCTCATCATACCAAGGACAAAGGCACCATCTTGGCCAGGCATGATCTTTACCCATTTGTGGGCATGGCATCCTGCCTTTTGGGCCCTTGGATCGACGATGACGAACCGCACCTGCCCTTCTGAATGCCTCTTGGCAAGGGTTGCCCCGTAGGTATTGAGGCCAGGCTGGAGGGCCTCATAGATATTGGCCCCAAAGACGATTATGTACTTGGCGTTCCATGGATCTGCCTTTAGCTCCACCTGCCTGCCTTCAGTAAAGGCAAAATTCCCCATTCTGAAACCAAGACCGCATATATCCGTATGGCCTATCCTGTTGATGGAGCCAAAACTGGACTTCACAAATCTGTCGATGAACTCCTTTCTGCCTGACTGAAGACGTCCTGTCAAAAATAGGAATTTGTTTCTCTTACTCCCAAGCCAAGGCAGCCTTTCGTCAATGGGCTCATCGCTCAAAAGCCCCCTAAGGCCTGGGACATGTCTATCTTCGCCAATATGGGCAAAAAGCCTTCCGCCTTCTGAGATCTCTTCAATGAGCTTTTCCCAGGAGATGGGTTCGAATTTCCCCTCCCCTCTCTTGCCCGCCCTTTTTAGCGGCACAAGTATCCTTCTTTCATTAAAACAGTATCCATCTATTTCAAGGGGTTTTCCGCAGGTGCTTGCGCCAATATTGATGGAATCTCTTATGGATGTACCATAGGGAATCGGGCTACCAAGCCTATTGTAAGGATGATAGGGATTTCCAGAGATCTCCTTGACATGACCGCCTATCACCTTGCATCTGAGGCCGCATCGTGCATTACATCCCAGACACACGGTATGGATCACATTGATGTCTCTGTCATCGAGACATTCAATGGCCTTCTTTACTACACAAGGAAGCTTCATGCTGGACCATCTCCCTCCTACTTCGACAAGAGACCCCTGTTCTCGGAGAATGAAAGACCGGCATAAAATACTCTGGTATCAAGTCCATGTTTTTTCCCAAGGGAGAAAAGCCCGCCTTTATCGAGGTATTCCTTGAATTCCCCTAATGGATCGTTCAGGTCCCCAAAGAGTCTGGCGTGGCTTGGGCAGGTCTCGACGCAGATTGGCACAGCCCCTTTTGCAAGCCTCTCCACACAAAAATCACACTTTGCAGACCTGAAGGAATATCGAGGATCAAGATGACGGGCATTGAAGGGGCATGCCTTGACACAAAGGCCTTCTCCATCGCAGAGGCCCCAATCTGTAACCACAATGCCATTGTCAAGCTTGGAGATGGCTCCCTGGGGACAGACCTTTTGACATGGAGGATCTTCACAATGGTTGCAAAGAAGGGGCATGAAAAGGTCAGGCCCTTCGGAGAACTTGTCTTTGAACCCTGCGATGATCGTATTGAAAACCCCATAAGGGGTATCCTGAGCGATCTTACAGGCCACTACACAGGCCTCGCATCCCATGCATCTTTGGAGATCTATTATCATGGCATAAGAAGGCCAAGGTCCTTTCATAGACATCGCCACATCTCCACCCGATAACAGCCCAATGGCCCAAAAACTCATCTTTAAAAAGGAGCGCCTTGAAAAGAGATTACTCTCCATCTGGGGCCTCCTGCAATATCCTATAGGAAAATTCCCTGGGAGATAGATAATCTATGGGCAGACCTTCTATCTCAGCATATGGGTACATGAGATAATTAAGTGGAGAACCACTGGCCTTGGGATTTAATTCTATGTCCCGTCCTATGCTCAATCGGACCCGGTATGGATCGATTGTTCCAAAAAAATATCCATGGAGTTTCCTTGCCCTATCTGATTGGGGGTCCAAACCTTTCACCAAGAGGGCCTTTAGATAATCACCAGGATCAGAAACAAACCAGCCGTACCCTGGCAGATAGAATTCGGCCCAGCAATGCTGCCAGGTGGTTATGTCTGCACTCTGGTCCTTGGAAAGCCTCAGCCCAAATACCTCCCTCGCTGGTATGCCAGATGCCTTCAAGAGGGCTACAAATACAGAGTGTATGTCTGCACACTTACCAGAGAGGGTATTCAATAGCATACAAACATCTCCATTTCCGCAGCCATTGACCTTGGGATTACGTCTCATGTGCATGGTCACCCAGTCGTAGATTGCCTTGGCCTTTGAAAAAACATCTGTCCTTGCCTTGGTAATCTTCTTTGCCAAGACCTGGAGCCTTGGATCCACAGGGGCAAGACGCGTAGCTTGAAGAAACAACTTGAAAAATTGCCTGTCCACACACCCCTCGCCCTTCCCTGCTGAATCTGCTCTCTCCTTTCTCTCTGCCCTTTCAACATCAAAGGAAAAAGAGGCGATCTTGTACCTCGTATGGGGTGACCAGTATAGATATAAGACCGGGGTCTTGTATCTTCGATCAGTATAGACCCCTCGCGCTTCAAAAGTGCCACTCACCCTGATGTCAGAAACCAGTTGGTAATTGTCAGAGACAGGGTATGGTAGCCACAGCTTGGCCTCCTTGTCTTTTGCCTTGGAACTGAGATCTATTTTAAAGACGACCTTGGCCTTGACCAAGCTGGCCCCAGCATCCTGACAGGCAAAAAAGGACAGGAATAAAAAGAACCCGACAACCATATGTGAAGTTGTTATTTTTTTGGCATTCATCACACAAATGAAAAAACATAAAGTTCCAGAAAAAGCAAGCACAAGATTCTGAATAAGGGACGCTGTGCCAGGCATTCGTCCTTAATGAGTGACCTGGAAGCCCCAAAATATACAAAAAGTAAAAAAACTGGACAGTATCTTATGGACGGGCCTTGGGAATATTATCCAGTGCACATTTCGTGTATCATGACAAGACACATAATCATGGAGATAGCCAGGAGGAGATGGAAATGAAGATTATCAGGAAAAGGTCCCGGAGAAACTACTGATGCGCATAGCCTTCGACCTGGATGCTGCCCTCAGAAATAGGTATTCAGGCTTTTACACCTTTGCATCAGGGCTCCTCCACGGGATGAACAGCATTGACACAAGGCCAGAGATGATCCTTTTTTACCAGAAGAGGTTTGAAGGATTGGCAACTACACTGATGAAAGGACTTGGGTCTTGGGCAGAGGCCAAGCCATGTATATACAAGTTTAGATGGCTCCAAACTATCTGGAAGTTTCTACCAGTGCCATCCTTGAGATCCCTGGTCGGGGACTTCGAACTCTATCATTGCTTTCATCATTTTATGCCACCTCGCGAAAAAAGACCAACCCTCATGACGGTTCACGACCTGAGGCGCTATATTCATCCTGGGCTATATCCAAAATCCAATCTCAGGCCTTTTGAAATCGCGGTCAAAAGGGCCAGGCACTTTATTGCAATCTCTGAAGAGACCAAAAAAGATCTCTGCAGGATCTTTGATATCGAACCAGACAAGATCCATGTGGTCCATCTCGCCTGTAGCCTGGACATTCCCCAGTTAAGCTCCAGACAATTGAAGGAGATGAGACATGCCCTCTTGGCAAAGTACGGCTTGAGCTTTGAAAAATACCTGGTCTCCTTCTCCTCCAAAGACAGGAGAAAAAACGTGGAAAGGACGATTGAGGCGTTTCATGCAGCCCTGCCAGAACTTCCGCGAGATACAGGCCTTGTAATCCTTGGCCGACTTCCTTCATCTTTTTCCGTCAGGTCGAGACATGTTTTTACTCCAGGTCCTGTTGATGATATAATCTCGTGGCTCATCTGTGCCAATGGGCTTATATTTGTCAGTCTTTATGAAGGATTTGGCCTGCCTATCCTCGAGGGATTCAAGGCCGGGATCCCTGTGGTCACCTCCAACTGTTCTTCTATGCCTGAAGTAGCAGGGGGGGCTGCAGTCCTGGTTGACCCCTATGATATAAGAAAGATAAGGGAGGCTATAAAGACCATCATCCTCGATGACCACATGGTCCAGGACCTTGTAAGCAGGGGGAAAAAGAGACTAAGAGACTTTAGCTGGGAAAAGACTGCAGCAAAGACAGTAGAAGTATACAAGCGACTTTTATAAAACAAGTTCAAAGCAAAGGCAGAGAAAACTACTTGTAATGAAAAAAATCAATACCCTATATCTATTGGATGATCCCACAAAGGATAAACATGTCCATCGATATCTCCTTGATGCCTTGCCTTCAGCGGGTTTCAATCCACTTATATGTTATTTTTACGGTGATGCTAAGGATTCCAAGATGGCCTCAGATGATCTGGAGGCCATATCTCTCGGACTGTCTAGACAACAATTCAAGGGATTTCGTCCTGTCACGGTGAAGAAACTCAGACGCCTGATAAGTGAAAGAGATATTTTACTTGTCCACTGCCAACGCCACAGGGCAATGGTACATGCTGGTTTTGCCCTACCAGGCTCTGGTGCAAATGTCCTGTTTTATACGGTTCGGGCCACGAACGTACTAAGGAACTGGAACAGACGTCTGGTCTTTAATTTTCTGACCAAAAGAATAAGCCAGGTAATTTGTGTAAGCAGTGGGGTAAAGGAGTATATGTTGACAAATGCCCGTGCCCTGGGCGAAGACAAGGTGAGTATCGTCCACAATGGCGTTGACATACGACAATTCGAGATAGATTTGCCCAAGGCCAAGGCAAGGAGATGGCTTGGGATACCAGAAGATGGTTTTTACTTCGGGATCGTAGCCAGGCTCAAAAAGGCCAAATGTCACGACATCCTGCTCAATGCATTCAAAGATGTCCTGAAGGCATATCCGGACACAAGGCTTGCCATAGTAGGAGATGGCCCTTTGGAGTATGAATTGAAACAATTGGCCTGCCAGCTTGGGATAGATGAAAGATGTCATTTCACAGGCAGGATTCAATATCATCAAGTGGCAAAGGCGATGAAGGCCTTTGACTGTTTTGTCCATCCATCATTCAGGGAAGGTTTGGCTGTTGCAATACTTGAGGCCATGGCCTCATCTCTGCCGGTCATTTCAACCAATGCACCTGGAATAAAGGACATCTTCGATACCAAGGACAACATTGGCCATATGGTGCGGGCCCAAGACACGGTGGCCTTGGCTGAATCCATGATACAATTCAGGGGCCTCGACGAGATAGCCCTAAAGGAGATTGGACTTAAAGCCAAAAAACATATTGAGAAAAATTTCAGCAAAGAAGCAATGATAAAGGCAAATATCAAACTCTATAAAAAATTTGCCATCTAATCCCTCCATTTTCTTGAACATGGCCCATAAACAAAAAATACAGACATCCAATATCCTATATTTTCTCTTTGTGACCTACCTTACCGTCTTGCCCTTTGAGATAGGACCTACTGGCAGATATATACTTTCGTTCCTATTGATAGCGGTGGCCATCAGGCTCTTGTCCCTGCAGAAGAAGGAAAATCTGAAAATTTTACTCCCTGAGTTAATAGGTCTGCCAGTTGTTGTTTTCCTTCTCCTATTAGATATCATTGCAGCTGTCTCCATCATCTTTAGCCCGGATCCCTTTTATTCGACAGCGGTCTACTTCGAAGAATTCTTCCTGAACTCCATCCTGTTTCTCTCCATTGTCACCTTGATGGCAACCACGCCTGAAGTCATAGATTGGCAACAATCTCTACGTATTGCCAATATCGTCTTCCTAATCGTCTACATAGGGGTCATGCTTCAATGGATATTGTTTCCCTCTCATCCCCTTTTTCAGGAACGATCCATAGCAAGTGAACTACATACCAGGTGGGACAGACTGTTCGCCTTTGGCAATGGTTGTACATTGTTCCATGGCATAAAACACACAAGTCTCTTTCTCACCCTTGTCATCTCTTTTTGGGCTGTCAGGGCTGCCCAGGCTAAGCTCTCCAAAACCGGCATGACAATATTCTTGATGGATCTTTTCGCCCTCATAAGCACAACCAGACGCGCTGCTTCCCTGGCAGTCGTGGCTGGTATATGTGCCTCGTCCATACTTTTCAGGCACAGCAGTAGATACCTAAAGGCAGCACTGCTATTTTTTGGGGCACTCGGAATATTTTTTGTCATCTCTGGTAACGGTGGATATTTCATCAGGGAGAACTGGCACCTACTTCTTCATGGCGAGGTGCAAAAGGCGCGTGACCAGGGAGGTTCCATACCATTGAGGATAAACACCTATAAGGTGTTCTCAGAATACATCATGGAAAATCCCTTCAAACCCAATGGGCTTGGACGAAAACTCATAAAGGAATACCGTGCCGACCTGGTTAAAAAAGCAGGTCTTATCCACGGACATAATACCTTTTTGAACTTTGCATTCTACATGGGAATCCAAGGGGCCCTTACCCTCTTGTGCTTGATTATCTGCCAGGCACGGCTCTTGTGGCAAAAATGGAGAGAAGAACCCAACGGGGAATATGCAAGCCTAATGGCTGTATCCCTCATATTTATGTTGATGTTCTGGGCTACAAATATGTTTACAGATGGCTTCTGTCACGGTTCAGCCACCATGTATTGGCTATTTACAGGATTATCAACAGGTGTAGCCATAAGACATAGGTTGACGAGGAGAGATGCAGCCAAGACGTATGCCCTACGCCTGTGATCTTGCCACGGTCACCACACTGTAGGCAGCGATCCCCTCTCCCCTGCCAGCAAAGCCAAGCCCTTCAGTTGTCGTAGCCTTTATGTTGACCCGCTCCGTAGGGATATCAAGGGCGTGTGAGATATTTTTGATCATCTCTGGAACAAAGGGAGAGAGTTTTGGCCTTTGGGCAACTATGGTACTGTCTATGTTGTTGATCTTCCATGCTTGTACAGTCACTGTCTCCATCACCTTTTCCAGAAGCAAAAGGCTCGAGATGCCTTTGTAGGCAGGGTCTGAATCTGGGAAGTGTCTCCCTATGTCACCTTGTCCTACTGCCCCAAGAATGGCATCAGAGATGGCATGCAACAGGACATCTGCATCTGAATGGCCAAGTAGTCCCAAATGGTAGGGGATATCCACCCCCCCGAGGATCAACTTTCTACCATCGACCAATCGATGCACATCGTATCCAAATCCCACCCTGATATCATAAAGGTTATTCTTCATTGTTTGCCCGTGTCTTGAAAAAACTGGCAACAGCCCTGGCGAGATATAGATCATCCGCTGTGGTGATCTTGAAATTCAAGGAAGAGCCAAAATGTACGGCTACGTTTATGCCTGCGTTTTCCAATAGGCTGGCCTCGTCTGTTGCAGTGAAACGGGTCTTGGAAGCTATCTCATAAGCGGACAAGAGGTCGCCTTTTCTACAGACCTGGGGGGTAAACGCAGATACGAGTATGGATCTATCCAGGGTCCTTGTGATGATCTGGTTGTGGACCTCCTTTATCGTATCAACTATCCTCGCCCCTATAATGGCAGCCCCGACATCCCTGGCCATGAGACAAACCGAATCCACCTCGTTGGAAGTAATAAAGGGCCTGGCAGCATCATGGACAGCTACCCAGTTGAGATCCTTTGATGAGGCCCGAAGTCCATTTAGGACAGATTCCTGCCTGGTGGTACCACCTGTCACCACATGGCATGGCTTACCTATGCAATATTTCTTTGCATATTCTTCTGTCTGCTCAACATAGTCGGCTGGACAGACAAGGATGATTTCCCCTATCTCGCTTGCAAAAGAGAAGGCATCCAGGCTCCAGGCGATGACAGGCCTTCCAGCCAGGTCGAGAAACTGTTTAGGTTCTGTCTCACCAAGTCTCGTGCCCACTCCTCCAGCAGCAATTATCCCTGATACCAGCATGATGTTCCCCCTGGTGTATGGATTGTTAAAGATCAAGAGCTAAAAAATGAGTAGCCACAAGGATCATCATGTCTTGTCATAGACATCAAAAGATCTTGTGGGGATTGAGGATATTTTTTGGATCAAATACATCCTTTATTTGCTTGTGAAGTTCAACCATCCTTGGCGACAACTCTATTTCAAGAAATGCACGCTTGGATAGCCCTACACCGTGTTCCCCCGAAATGGTCCCCCCCATGGCTACTGTCTTTTTCATGATCTGGGTAATGACTTCTTCTATCTCGGTTCCTGATCTAAGGTCTCTGGTATTGAATAACAGATTTACATGGAGGTTGCCATCTCCAGCATGACCAAAGGTGATAATCGTCACCGGGTACACTCTCTGAACATCATCCAAAAAGGTGAGCATTGAAGAAAGCCTTGCTCGAGGTACACATATATCCTCGCTGATCTTCTTCTCGAAACCAAGTTTCTTTATGGAGGGAGACAACTTACGCCTGGCCGTCCACAGCCTGGCTGAGTCATTCCCTGTTTTTGGCCTATATATCTGCAAGGCGCCATTATCATACAGGGATTTGTCCACGTCTTCGAGCTGAGAAATTACAGCATCCGTAGGCCCATCCACTTCTATGAGAATGAACGCCTGTGCCTCGTCTCCAGGCTCGAATGGAAGTAGATCGGCAATGCAACTTAGACTCAATCCATCGAGAAATTCTGCACATCGTGGGAGGATATTGGATTCGAAAAGGCCAGTAATCGAATCTATGGCCTGCTGAGTCGATAAAAATACGGCTGCAACAGTTCCTACGGCCTCTGGCAAGGGTAAAAGCCTGAGGGTTATTTCAGTCACTATCCCAAGGGTACCCTCTGCCCCTACGAAGAGATGCCTTAGATCATAACCTACCACGCCCTTTGCAGTAGATGTCCCAACAGTTATCTCCTCCCCATCGGAAAGGACTATCTTCAATGCCCTGACATAGTCCCTGGTGACTCCATATTTGACTGCTCTGGCCCCGCCGGCACAGGTATTGACGTTTCCACCTATTGTGCAAAAGGCAAGACTTGCAGGATCAGGGGGATAGAAAAGGCCTCTTTTTTCCACCTCTCGTTGCAATATACCAGTTACCACACCAGGCTCAACCACACAGGAAAGTTCCACAGGGTCTATTGATCTTATCCTGTTCATCCGAGTAAGGCTGACGACAACTCCTCCCGTAGAAGGAAGACTGCCACCAGTGGTTCCACTTCCAGCCCCCCTTGGGATTACAGGGATACCCTCTTCATTACAGAGCCTAACCATCTTTCTCACCTGTAGGCTATCTGAAGGGAGTGCCACGGCAGCAGGCACAAACTGTAATCCGCTTGCATCAAACGAATAACAGGAAGTATCCTCTGGCTCTGTCAAGAAGGAGTCGGCGCCTAATATATCTATAAACTTGAGCGCAAGACGCCTGCCAATCTTTTTCATTTAAATGGATCTCAGGATTGCCATTTCTTCTTTTCCAACTGGCTTGTGAGATATTCTATCTGGCTCCTGAATTTACTGGATATCTTCATCTGTTTTTCTATCTTTTTTACCGAATGAAGCACAGTGGCATGATCCCTATTGAACTCGCTCCCAATGCTCTGAAGAGAAGAATCAGTATACTTTCTGGACAAATACATGGCTATTTGCCTGGGCAAGGCGATCTCTCTCTTTCTGGACCTGGAGCAAATCTGCCTTGGCTCCAGGCTGAAGTGCTCACAAATGATCTCCCTGATCCTTGCAACCGACAGAGGTTCTGGATCCCCTACCAATTCATGGATGATCTCCCTCGCCAACTCCAGATTTATGGGCCTCTTCAAAAGGGACGATTTGGTAATCAAACCAATAACTGCGCTTTCGATCCTCCTGATGTCTCCCCTTAGATGCCTGGCAAGGTATTCTACAGTATCAGCACCGAGGCTTACACCCTGGCTCTTGGCCTTTCTCCTGAGAATCCTCTTCCTGGTCTCGAAATCAGGTGGATTGATGGAGGTGATTATGCCGCTTGCCAATCTGGATCTGAGAACGTCGTTCATACTTGGGATAGTCCTTGGTAGCTGGTTACCAGTAAAGATTATTATCTTCCCCCTGTCTATCAATGGGTCAAGGGCAAGGGCCAGCTCGGTCTGGGTCCTCTCTCTTCCAGACAGACAATGGACCTGTTCTATCATGAGCACATCACAGCGATTACAGAATCTCTTTTTCAGCGCATCCAGGCTGTTGTTCTTTATGGCAGAGACGACCTGCTGTGTAAAATCATTTGCAGTAAGATAACAAAGCCTGGCCCTTGGTTGTCTTTCCAGGATCTTATGCCCTACTGCCTGGGTCAAATGGCTTTTACCCAGACCTGAATTGGCATGAAGAAATATGGTCCTTGGAGAAGACGCACTACCATTTGCAGCCTCCCAGCAAGCTGCATGTGCATAACGATTACTCTCCCCAATGACAAATTCCTCAAAGGTGAACCGATCACAAAAACGCGGCTTGGGAAGTTCGGTTGGTGCAAAATGTGGCAGGTGAAGCTGGTTTCTTGCTGATTCTTTCACCTTTTCCACAGGTACGAGCCTGATACTGAAATCCTGCCCCATCCGAGAAAGATCTTCCTTGATATAGGGAAGATAGTGCTCCTGAACCCAGGAGGCGAAAAATTGATTTGGACATCTCAGGATAAGGGTACCATCCTCTATTCCTGCAAAGCTCAAAGGTGCAATCCATATCCTGAAGCTGCCCTCAGAGATCCTCGATCGCAACTTGTTTTTAAGATCCTCCCAAATCTCCCTCATAATGATGAACCCCGCTGCTACCCTTCATAACTATAGTTCTGAAGTGTTGTTTGACCAAATGACTTACTGAAGAGCCGGAAATTCCAGTAAAAGGCAAAAGTCGACAGAATTCCCCTCCTTTGAGAAATTCCCTCTGTCTTTTTGAGCAAAAGCTCACGAAATAATGAAATATTTCCAAACTGTTGGATGAGATTTTTACCGCTATGATGTTTTATTGTCAAAGAAGATTAGAGGCAATTAACAATGTCATGATCAAAGTTTTTCAACAGCCTTGTATCCTTTGAATTTTTTGTGATTTTTTGCCATAAACAACATAACATGCTGTGAAATATTGATTTTTTGATAAGATATTTTCATTGAAATTTCAGTTGGTTAAAATGCTAACGATATTTTTCAACAATATTGTCAAGACTCAAAAACCTTTTAATATCTTTTAAAAACTGCATATTTCTAATCTTTTGTCCCTTAATGACCTGACTGATATAAAAAATCTAAAAAGGGCCCTCTTTTGCCCTGAATATAGTCATCCAAAAGGGGGCTCGAGTGGAAACATTCGATGTTAAATTTTTCTTACTTAGTGATTTTTTTTGCAAATTGAGAACAAATCTACTGCCCTTATTTTTATCCCATAATCCCGTATCTTGAAGTACCAAAGTACGTCTGTATGCCCTACACCGCAAAATCTTCGGCAAATTTGCGAGCTGCATGATCCGGGATAAAAGGCCTTGATCTTCAATGATCAGTTTCAGTTGCCAAAACAAATCGAACGATATCGGTTTGACAGATTAGGAAAAGACGGAAGACTGTGGGTGAAGAAAAAGTGGTCGGGGCGGAGGGATTTGAACCCCCGGCCCTCTGCTCCCAAAGCAGATGCGCTACCAGACTGCGCTACGCCCCGAGCCATTGGAACAATCTATTTAACATAGTCGCCCAGAGCATTCAAGCCGAATGTAACGACCTTTCCTCTACTGGAGAAATTTGCTGCAAAATACCCATCCTCTCCAAGTCATATCTCAAAACTATCAGCCATGTGTGCTATTACTTCCTTATAAGAGAGTCCTGCTGCTTCGAATCCTTCTGTACCAAAATGGATATTCGCCTCAAAGACCATCGGCCCTTTTTCAGAGATACATATATCAAAACCTGCGTGGTCTATCCCTGATTTGGAGGCGACCTCTTTGGCCAACCCTATCGCCTCGCTTGGCACTTCCTCAAAGCTTATCTTTCCACCCCTTGCGACATTTGTCCTGAAATCAGTAGCTATTGCAATCTTCCAATAGGAAAGCACCACCTGTTTTCCTATGACAACCACTCGGATATCCCTGTCTATTGGCACGTATTTCTGGATATAGGCAATCCTGACCCTGGCAAGGTAATCCTTGAGAGCAGTTTCTGAATCGATTAGAAAGATCCCCTGACCAAGTGAAGAGGCCTCTGGGATCTTGCCTATGAAAGGAAGGCTGAAATGTGACAGGATCTTGTCCATCCTGTCCTTGCCAAAAAAGAATCTCGTCTCTGGATGAGGCACCCCTAACATGCTGAAAAGGCTAGTCTGGCGTATTTTGTTGCCTAACAGATTATAGGAACTATAACTAGGGAAAATCTCTTTCCCCATGGCGTAGAAGGCATGACAATAGAAGATCGTAGGAAAATAGATCTTCTTTGCCTGTACTATCGTATGTCTTTCCTCAGGGGTATAATCCTGCCAATTACACCTCAAGGGAAGAGAATGCACAGTTCGAGACAGGCTTAGTTGCCTCCCAAGGCTGACTCTGAGTCCATCTACCATGGTCGAAAAAATCCAAAAGTATCTGTCATGCGTTTCTCAGCACCTCAGAGGGATTTATTCCAGAGGCCTGACGGGCAGGATAGATTGTGGCAAGAAAACATATCAAGATGGCTGAGACAGTAATCAAGACCACGTCAGAACTGTACAAGAGTATGGGAATACTATCCGTATAATACACCTCTTTGGGGATCTTGATAAACTTATAGTGCTTCAAAAGCCAACAAAGCCCCAGTCCACCGCATACACCTAAAAAAGTACCGATAAGTCCAATCATGAGACCATTCAACATGAAGATCCTCAGTATTTGGCCATCAGTAGCACCTATGGCCTTGAGTATCGCAATATCGCTCTTTTTTTCCATGACCATCATTGTGAGGGTACTTATGATGTTGAAGGCAGCCACAAGGACGATGAGGGTGAGAACCACGAACATGGCAAATTTTTCAAGCTTCAGGGCTGAGAATAGATTCCGGCTCATCTGCTGCCAGTCCATCACCCAAAACGGGAATCCCAGGCGCTGCTGCAAGGCCATGGAAAGGATGTCAGCAGCATATATATCAGATACACGGATCTCGAAACCGTGAATCCTCGAACCCAGACCTAATAACTTCTGGGCTGCCTGGATGGGCATGAAGGCAAGGGACATGTCGTATTCGTACATGCCAAGGGTCTGTACCCCAATCACCTTGACGGTTCGTATCTTCGGCATCATGCCAACTGGTGTTATCGTGCCACTTGGAAGGACTATTTTTATAAAATCTCCTGCATGGACCCCAAGGGTCTGGGCAAGTTCTTTACCTATGAGAATAGGAGGAGGTCCCTTGCCGTCCCATTTGGCAAAGGCCTTTATTCCCACACCATCAATGATCTTCCCGAAGGTGATGACCTCCCCTACTGTAGATGGATCTACTCCCCTTATTGCCACACCACTGACTGCCCTTCCAGAACTTAATAGGGCCTGGATATACACTATGGGTGTGACAGCAGTGATAGCTGGCCTGCCAGCACCTCCATGCAGTCTGTCGATCAGGCTCAAAAAACCACTCTTGGGTTCAGCACTGGTCTCCAGTATAAGTTTCTCCAACCTTGGCACATGGTCAAATGCGCCTTCGTAGCTTCTTACCAAAATATGTGCATTCACGCCAAGGATCTTGGTGCGAAGATGGTTCTCAAAACCCGCCATGACAGCAATAACCACTATCAGGGCCATTACACCCACCGCCACTCCTCCAGTAGAAATGATAGAGATGAGGGAGATGAACTTGTGGCTCTTTCTGGCCCTGAGATACCGCAAGGCCATGAAAAATTCATATTTCACTTTGTGCCTTTCCCATCGGGGCGTTTGGATGATAGAGGCCTTAGCTGTGGAAAAAGGATGACGTCCCGGATGGAGGCGGAGTCGGTCAAGAGCATTACCAGTCTATCCACCCCTATTCCCTCTCCGGCAGCCGGAGGCATCCCTATTTCAAGGGCCCTGATGTAGTCATAATCCACCTCAGGGGGTATCTCTTCATCATCCCCACGATTTGCTACCTGTTCTTCGAAACGCATTTTTTGATCCCTGGGATCATTCAATTCTGAAAAGGCATTTGCTATCTCTCTGCCAGTTATGAACAGTTCGAAACGATCCGTCACCTCTGGATTTTTTGCATTTCTCCTGGCAAGAGGAGAGATATCCGTGGGATATTCGGTGATAAAGGTTGGTTGAACCAGATTAGGTTCTACGAGAAGGTCGAACAGCTTTGTCAGATATTTGCCCAGTACCTCGTCTTTGGGCATATCAACCCCCAACTCCATGAGGCGCGCCAAGAGGGTCTCCCTGTTGGAGAGATCCTTCTCTGCAATTCCTCCTACCTCCACCAGGGCCTGGTTTAGCGTCATTTTTCTCCAGGGTGGCGTCATATCGACTTCATTGCCTTGATATATAAACTTGGTATCCCCTTTTATGTCCATGGCTATCTGGGCAAAGAGTTCCTCGGTACGTACCATGAGATCCTCGTAGGTGGCATATGCCTCGTAAAACTCCAGCATGGTGAATTCTGGGTTGTGCTGAATGGAGATCCCCTCGTTTCTAAAGTTACGATTCAATTCGAATACCCGTTCACACCCTCCCACCAGGAGTCTTTTTAGATAGAGTTCCGGGGCAATTCTCAGAAAGAGATCTATCCCAAGTGCGTTGTGATGAGTTACAAAGGGCCTGGCGGTAGCCCCCCCTACAATCGACTGCATCATGGGGGTCTCCACCTCGAGGAAGCCATTGGAGGTGAAATATGAGCGAAGCATCTGGACGATCCTGGCCCTGGTCCTGAAGGTCTCGAGGACCTCGTCATTCATGACCAGATCTTCGTATCTCCGCCTGTATCTGAGTTCCTTGTCCTTTATACCATGATATTTTTCAGGAAGGGGCCTCATGGACTTTGTAACAAGGCGTATATGATCTGCTTCTATGGTCAATTCGTTCGTCTTGGTCCTGAAAAGCCTGCCCTCCACCTCGATTATGTCACCAATATCGAATTTTTTGAAGATATTATAGTTATCGGATCCGATCCTGTCCCTGGAGACATGTATCTGAATAGCACCTGAACTGTCCTTTATGCTCGCAAATGCTGCCTTGCCAAAACGCCTTAACGCCATGATCCGGCCTGCCACCCTAAAGGGGTCTTGAACATCTTTTAGGGCCTCGGCATCATATTTTCCATATACCTTTTTTATGGCACCAGCCCTTTCTGGTTTTCTGATATCATTGGGAAAAAGCTCTATTCCTTGCCTTTCCAGCTCTAATGCCTTCTGCTTCCTCTGCTTTATGATCTGGCTTTCTTCGCTCAATGTAGATAGTCCTCCCATGGATTCTGACAAAAAAGTATACTGACAGATGCCAATTCTTAGTTTACTCTCAAGGTAGCGTCAAGTTTGCTTTGGTATCATAGACAAATCCTGACACAAGGGGCCTTGTACCTTTTCAGACAGGCAATATATGGATAGAAGACTTACACCAGTATTAGTTTGGATGGCAGTGATATTCGGAGGTTCATCCATCCCAGGCCAGGAACTGACTTGCATCACCACACCCGACTACCTGATGCATATGGCTGAATATGCGGTGTTGGGCATACTTCTTGGGAGATGGTGTTTTTTCAAAAAAGATGGCCAAAGGACACGTAAGGTGCTGCGTTTCGCCTTTTCTTGCCTATTTTTTTCCACCTTAGCTGGCTCCATCTATGGTGGCCTGGACGAATTGCACCAACATTTTGTCCCTGGTAGATGTCCAGATGTCAGAGACTGGGCCTCGGATACAGTGGGTACATTCATGGGGGCATTGATTATACTGTTGATACTCCACCAAGTTGCAGTGAAGAATGCAAAAAAACCTCCAACAACTTCTTGAAAATCTTATCCTTTGGTTGAAATACCAAAGGCAAGCCGGCATTGACGAGATACCCATACAGATCCTGGCCCAGATCAGGCAGATCGATATGGCAAAAGAGAAAAAAAATATCCCATCCAAAGGCCCAGGAGATAATTTGTCCTCAATCAAAAGCCTGTCTCAGCTACAGACCTTGGTGGAACAATGTGAATTATGTGAATTGGCAAGGACCAGAGGAAAGGTGGTATTTGGTGAGGGAAACCCTTCTCCCATCTTGATGATCATCGGAGAAGCACCTGGCAGGGAAGAGGATATCCAAGGCAGGCCCTTTGTGGGAAGGTCTGGAGAATTGCTCACCAAAATGCTGAGGGCAATAAATATCGATAGAAAAGAGGTGTTTATTACGAGTGTTATAAAATGTAGACCTCCAGGAAATCGCACCCCGTCGAAAAAAGAGATAAATACTTGTATGCCCTACCTCACAAGACAAATCGAACTACTTTGTCCATCCATTATACTCTGCTTAGGTGGTATTGCAGCCCAGTCACTGTTAAACGTCACCAAATCCCTTTCAAGCCTGAGGGGGAAATTTTATGATTTGAATGGAATAAAGGTGACGGTGACATATCATCCTGCCTATCTCCTCCGCTTTGGCGGTATGAAACAAAAGGACCTGAAAAGGAAGGCCTGGCATGACCTCCAGATGCTGCAAGCAGAATATGAAAAATACAAAAAGAAAACCACCGGCTAAGGACCAATTCATAATTGCCTGTCTTTTCTTAATGCTACTATGGCCATCCATCATATCGGCCAAGGCCTCTCCTGAAAAAAGACACCAAATCCAGGAAATTCTCTCTGGCCCTGTCTATACCCTTGAGCTCGATGCCAGTATAAACCCAGGGTCTAAAGCAGTAGTGGACCGGGCCATAGCAGTTGCCGAGTCCAATAATGCGGCCTGTCTGGTGATTTTTCTTGATACCCCTGGAGGCCTGGTTGCAACATTGAGGAAGATGGTCCAGGCAGTGATGCAGTCAGAGGTCCCTATAATCGTATACGTCTATCCCCCAGGGGCTCGGGCTGCGTCAGCAGGGGCTATCTTGACCCTATCCGCCCACATAGCAGCCATGGCCCCTGGCACGAATATAGGGGCTGCCCATCCTGTCAACCTGGGCAGTGGTTCAGATGGCAATAGCACCATGGGCAAGAAGATAGAAAACGACTTGGCAGCTCTTGCCATAAGTATCGCGGCCAAAAGGGGCAGAAACACCAAATGGGCCGAAGAGGCTGTCAGGAAGAGTAGGTCTGTGTCTGCCCTTATCGCCCTCAAACTACATGTAATAGATCTTGTTGCCTCGGATCTCTCCGATCTGCTCAAAAAAGTCCAAGGTAGGCAGGTTGAATTAAAGGGTGGCAGAAAGGTCGAGATCCATCCAGATGTATCAAGGATCATACCTATCAGGCAAAGTCTAAGGGAAAAGATCCTGGAACTCATTGCCGATCCCAACGTAGCCTATGTCCTCATGATGATTGGTATGGTGGGCCTATATTTCGAGTTGGCACACCCAGGGGCGATCTTCCCCGGGACCGTTGGGGCCATAAGTCTGGTACTGGCCTTTTATGCCCTACAGGCACTTCCTGCCTCCACAACAGGGGTGTTACTGGTAATACTTGCATTTGTGCTATTTGTCTTGGAGCTATTCATAGTAAGCCACGGCCTCCTTGCCATCTCTGGGACATGTGCCCTTATTCTCGGGTCGTTGATGCTTTTTGACACGAATGCCACAGGTATAGCAATAGATGCATCGGTACTATGGCCCACTGTCTTGGCTGTCTCTCTGTTTCTGGCAACTATTTGCTATCTGGCTGCAAAGGCTGTCCTGTCAAGGCCTAAGACTGGCTCTGAAGGCCTGATTGGTGAAAAAGGGATAGTAAAACAAGATCTGGGCCAGGGCGCGTATATGGTATTTATACATGGTGAGCTTTGGCGAGCATACTCATCCCATCCCATCTATGTGGGTCAAGGTGTTATTGTTGAGGCAGTAGAAGGACTAACCTTAAAAATCAAACCAGTGGAGGATTGAACCATGCCAATCTCTTTTGCATTCATCACCTTTTTGATAGTGGTCTTTCTGGCTACTTCTATCAGGGTATTAAACGAATACCAACGGGGAGTCATATTCCGCCTGGGGAGAATTATCAAGGCCAAAGGCCCTGGGCTAATCATCCTCATTCCTATTATCGATAAGATGAAAAAGGTGGACCTTAGAACTGTGACCCTGGACGTTCCACCCCAGGATATCATCACCAAGGACAACGTGTCAGTTAAGGTCAGTGCCGTAGTCTATTTCAGGGTACTTGATCCAGTGGCTGCAATCGTAGAAGTGGTGGATTTCTATTTTGCTACGTCCCAATTGGCACAGACAACCCTTAGAAGTGTCTGTGGCCAGGCAGAACTTGACACACTCTTGTCGGAAAGAGATCAGATCAATGCAAAGATACAAGGCATACTTGATCTAGACACTGAACCTTGGGGAGTAAAGGTGAGCAAGGTCGAGGTAAAGGAAATCGATCTGCCTGATGAGATGAAAAGGGCCATGGCCAAACAGGCAGAGGCCGAAAGGGAAAGGAGATCAAAGATCATCAATGCCGAAGGCGAATATCAAGCAGCCCAGAAACTTGCTGATGCCGCAGAGATCATCCAGAAGGTACCGGCTGCCCTGCAACTCAGATATCTCCAGACACTGAGGGAGGTCTCGGCAGAGAACAATTCGACCACCCTTTTCCCCATCCCCATTGATCTATTCAAACCTTTTCTCCAAGGGGACCAGGAACCAATTAAGGAAAAAGGATGAGGTAATAATGGCTTGTACCAATGACCCCTTGAAAAAAAGAAGGCTTATCCCAATAGACTGGGACAGCGACGAGCTGCCTACCATGCCCTTTATAGCCTACAGATTGATAGAGATGCTCTGCAGGCAGGAAATAGAGACTGCTGAGCTCTATGAACTCATCAGTCAGGACCCTGCCCTGACTGTCAAGGTTCTCCAGATATGTAACAGTGCCCTCTATGGATTTGGCTCAGAAGTGACTTCCATAAAACATGCAATAGTCTTGCTTGGGCACCAAGAAGTGATCCAGCTTGCTGTAAGCTCTCTTTTGGCCAAGAGATTCTTGACAGTGACAAGAGAACTTAAAGGTCATGCAGAGGCCCTTTGGCAACACCTGCTGGCAACTGCCATCCTGGCAAAAGAGTTCGAGGTGGATGCAGAGGAGCCAGATCTCTACACCCTGGGTATCCTTCACGATGTTGGCTGGCTCGTCCTCATGGCCCAGGCCCCCAAGGTCTTCTTGTCAATGGCAGAGGAAAAGGGAAAGAGCCTGATGGAACTCCAGCAGGATTGGGGTGTGGACCATGAACTATGGGGGGGAAAACTCCTCGAGAAATGGAATCTACCAGAACCATTCCAGGTAGTGGCCCTCAGGCACCACTGTCCCATCTCTGACATAGTTCCTGCCAAATATCTAATGGTGATCTCCCTTGCTAATCATCTGGCAAATGGCATGGGCAACCGCCTGTTGGATGTCAACCAGGCTGGGGTACCAGAACAGTTGCTAAGGGCCATTGGGCTCGATCAAAAGGCCTACTCGGAGATGTTGGAATGGGCTGAATCAGAAAAGGACAAGATAAACATGAAAAGCAGGGTACTGGCTGCCTGATTGGACAACTGTCAGGACAGCCCTTTGCCCTTTCCCAATGGATCCAATCAGTCAGTAGGGTTTTCATTTCCCTGTTAGATACCATTACTCTCTGTACCGAGAATCATCACGCCTTTATATACATAGTGTAGACCAGAGGCAATGGTCAGTATGGCCGTTATGATGTAAAGGCTCGTTACCAATGGGGCACAGTTGAAATTCAGCACCATACCTCCGAGCACAAAGAATATGGTAATGAGCTGAAAAAGCGTTGTTAATTTACTTATGATGGAGGGACAGATCTCGACTCCAGAGTGAAAAAGGAGTAACACCATGACACCGAATATTATTATTATATCCCTGCTGATGACGATTACGGCGAGCCAGTCGGGGATTATCCCTGTAACTGCCATTGTGATATAGGAAGATGCCAAAAGGGCTTTGTCTGCAATGGGATCCAGTATAGCCCCTATCCTGGTCTTTTGTTTCATCACCCTTGCAATAAAGCCATCGAGTCCATCGGTGACTCCTGCTGTGCAAAAGATCAGAAAAGCGGGTTCGTATTTCTTGTCTATAAGGAATATTACCAAAAGAGGTGTAAGTAATATCCTAACCAAGGTGAGTAGATTGGGTATATTCAATTTACCGCCTTCCAAATATCAGGGCACGAGATGAGATAATCCGGTGTGAACCATCTTGTCTGCGTATCTTTCCTGAACCAAGTAAGCTGTCTCTTAGCATATCGTCTAGTGTCTCGTTTCATCTCTGAGATTGCTGCCTCCCGGCTGCAGGCTCCTTGGAGGTAGCGGATAATATGACGGTATCCCAGCGATTGCAAGGATTTCAATTCGGGATCAAGCCCTCTGGCCAAAAGGCCTTCCACCTCCTGTATGAACCCGGATGCTATCATCTGATCTACTCGTCTGTCTATCCGTTCATATAGGATACGTCTTGGAAGGCCAAGGCCTATCTTGAAGCAGCTCCTCTGCCTTGGAAACATAGCAATAGTATCCGGTTTCCTCCTGCACCACCATGAGAATGGCCTGCCTGATGATAGAAAGACCTCTATGGCCCTGATTACCCTGTAAAGGTCGTTTGGATGAATTCTTTCCGCAGCAGATGGATCCATCTCCATCAAGAAGGCATGAAGTAGCTCGTTACCCGATTCAGAAGCCATGCGTCTCAGTGACTGCCTCATGCCTGGCAGACGACTTGGCATCTGTGAGAGACCCGAGAGCACGGCATCCAGATAGAAACCTGTTCCTCCAGCAAAGACCACGTTTATACCCTGAGAAAGCAATCTGTCTGCGCACCTTGCAGCTATTCTGGCAAATGAGGCAGCATCCAAGGGCTCAAACGGCTCCCTGATATCAATCAGGTGATGAACTACCAAGGCCTGTTCCTTAGGGCTAGGCTTGGCTGAACCAATATCAAGCCCTTTGTATACCTGAACAGAATCGAGATTTATTATATGTGCCCCAATACGCCTGGCAAGACGAATGGCAATCGCCGTCTTGCCAACAGCAGTAGGTCCAACCACGGCAATCACTGGGAAAAGGACTGGTAAACAGGGGCTGCTATCCTTCACTGCCTGAAAAATTCCCTTTCCATCTGCCCAAGATCGATCTGTTTCATTATAGGGCGGCCATGGGGGCAACTACTGACCCCTTCACTGAGACAATCCTCGACAAGGGATGCCATTTGTTCTTTGTGGAGGGCGCACTTTGCTTTTATGGCCATGGAACAGGCCATTCTCGAGATGCACTCTCTCAAGGCCTCATGGCCAGAACGGTGGGGATTTTCGAGTAGCTGGCAAACTATCTCCTGGGCTGTGTATTTTGCATCAGAGACCCCGGAGAGATATACAGGGATGGCCTTTATGGCAAGTTCCCTCTGGCCAAAGACAATGACCTCCAACCCCAATCCCGCGAGGATCTCCCTTATCTTGTCCAGATTTTCCATCATTGAGGTGTTCACTGTGAAAAGATGGGGAAATACCAGGGGCTCTTTTTTTACAATACCCTTGTCTTTGATCTCGTTCAGAAGCCTCTTGAAAAGAAGGGCCTCATGGGCAGCATGTTGATCAAAGACAAGAAGCCGTTCACCTATTTCTGCAAGGATGTAACTCCTGGCAAACTGACCAATTATTCTGACCTGACCTTGATTATCCAGCCCTGGGGGTTGCACTTTGGCGTTGGCAACACTTTCATATGCTCTTTCAGCCTCTTCTGCCACGAAATCCCCTTTGAGAGTTCTCCCCTGTGTTGAGAAAGGGATTTCAGACTGAACTCGCTCGTTGGATATCGAATCGGATACCGGTTCTTCACAGAGGTTGACAGATGCAGAAAAGGGCCTCTTGATTCCATTATATAGCATACGATAGACCAGTTCTGGTCTCTGAAAGCGGACCTCACTCTTTGACGGATGTACGTTCACATCCACGAGCTCTGGCTCCATGTCTATGAAAAGTACACCTGCGGGGAAATTACCCTTGACTATTCGGCCCCTCAGTGCCTCGTTGACTGCCTTCCAGATCAGGGGGCTGGTAATCAATCTCCTGTTTAGGAAAAAATACATGTGTCTTGACGAAAGCCTTACCTCTTCGGGCGATGCAAGAAAACCTTCAAAGCTCATGCCATCGGCCTGTCCAGAAATCTCACACATGCTTTCGAGTATCTCTGTACCAAAGAGGGGTGTTAGGCGTTCGATTCCCTGTCTACCAGGGGTTCCACGAAAGATCTGTCTCTTTTCATTACTGACCGAGAACGACACCTCTGGCCAGCAGACAGCAAATGCCCTTATGACCTTTAGGCAACGAGACAGCTCTGTCTGTCTTGCTTTCAAGAACTTGAGCCTTGCCGGGACCTCGAGAAAGAGATCCCTGACCTGCACGGTCGTTCCCCTTGGGCAACCAGCAGGTACAAACTGTCTATCTCTGCCAAAGGAAACGGCAACCCTCCAACCCTGCTCCTGGCCTTCTGGTCTCGAGGTAATGATAAGGTGACTCACAGCAGAGATACTGGCCAATGCCTCGCCCCTGAAGCCAAGGGAATTTATGGAGGAAAGATCCTCTTCATCATAGATCTTGCTGGTGGCGTGAGGCAATATGGAAAGCTCCAGATCCTCCATGGCAATGCCTTCACCATTGTCCCTGACTTCTATCAAAGACTTTCCACCATTGTGCAACCTGATCTCCAATGAGTTCGCACCTGCATCCAAGGCATTTTCCACCAGCTCCTTGACTACTGATGCAGGCCTTTCCACCACCTCCCCAGCCGCGATCTGATTGGCCACGTGTACGGGCAGTTCTCTAATCTTTCCCACTTACTTCCTCTTTATTGAAATATCTGGCGATCTGTATGCACAATCTCTTGGGCAGACCTGGGACAGCCTCCAGCTCATCCATCGTGGCATTGGCTATTTTTTCCACGCTCCCAAAATACCTCAATAGTAGCATCTGACGTCTATAGCCAACACCTGGTATCTTTGCCAGTTCCGAATCCAAAACCTCCTTGCTCCTCCTCCGCCTGTGTACCTTTAACCCAAATCTGTGTGCCTCGTCACGAATTTGTTGGCAGAATATCAATACTGGGTCTGTACGTTTCAGCACGAGAGGTTCATTCTCATCACATAGAAAGATCTTTTCCCCTGCCCCGTCTCTGTCCTTGGCGATCGAGATGATGTCAACCTGGTCGGCCAGAGCCAGTTCCTTCAATACGGAAACTGCGCTGTTCAATTGTCCCCTGCCACCATCTATCAAGAAAAGATCTGGGAGATCTCTTTTTTGAAGGGCCCTTTTCAATCTTCTTTCCATGACCTGGCGAATCATCACATAATCGTCTGGGCCTTCGCCACCAAGAAAATAGTGCCTGTAGCCCTTCTTGTCAGGCAGTCCCTTATAGAATCTCACAAGGCTTCCAACTGGAAGCCGCCCTGAGGTATTTGATATGTCTATGCCTTCGACCCTATTTGGCAGTCTTTCGAGCTTCAATCGCTCTCCGAGAAGAGCCGCCTTTTCCTGCCATGACTCATATTGTCGTCTCCTGCGTTCAATGCCCTGTTCCGCATTGAGCCTTGCCATCTCGAGAAGATCCCTCTTTTTATCCCTTACTCGGCTCCTAATAAAGACCCGTTTGCCCGCATAATATCCAAGCAATTGTTCAAGCTCTGCCTTTTGTGTCAGCCCATGACTGATAACTATCTCGGCAGGCGGTTCAGTGGTTGAGTAATAGATCTTCAGGAAATTGGCATAGATGTCATTCATATCTTCAAAAGCACCGGCTTCAAGCCCCAATAGATGGGTGGAATAGATAGCCCCCTGCCTTACTCTGATCACAGCGGCCTCTGCCATGTCCCCTCCCGTCTCTATATGGATCACGTCCAGATTCGCCTGCCTTTCCAGGACCACTGCCTGCCTTTCCAGGACCTTTTGCAATGCCTGGAGCTGATCTCTATAAAGGGCGGCCCTTTCAAATTCAAGCCTTGCGGCAGCCTCTTTCATGGCATGTTCGAGTTGTGAGGCAACATGATGGGACTGTCCCTGTAAAAAGGCCTTCACCCTTTCCACATCAGCCTGATAATCTTCCTTGGATATGGCCCCGGTACATGGGGCTGAACATCTGTCGATCTGGTATTTGAGACAGGGCCTGGACCTGGCCTTCATGGCAGCATCACTGCAACTTCTCAGCCTGAAGACATTGAAGATTATCCTTAAGGTCTGGCGAAGGGCCTGGGACGAGGTATATGGACCAAAGTAGGCAGCGCCATCCCTTTTTCGTCTCCTGACGATACTCAATCTTGGGAAGTCACTCTTTATCCCAAGACGCAGAAAAGGATAGGCCTTGTCGTCCCTGAGTCTGACATTGTATTTGGGCTTTTGGCTACTTATGAGCTCGGCCTCCAGTATTAAGGCCTCTTTTTCGGTCCTGGTAAGGATGATCTCGAGAAGACGTGCCTTCTGGACCATCAACCTGATCCTTGGTGATAGGCTTTGTACTGGCCTGAAATAGCTGAGCAACCTCTGCCTGAGGCTCTTGGCCTTCCCTACGTATAGAGCACTATCCTCGGATGAAAAGAATATATAGACACCAGGACTCGAAGGCAGGTCTTTGCAGCTAAAGCCTTCGTCCAATGGAAAGAGCTGCCCCTGCTTTGTCTTGTCTATCATTCTGGATTGAATCGGTAACCTACTCCTGAATGTGTCAATATAAACTTTGGATTTGCCGGATCTGGCTCTATCTTCTTTCTAAGCCTCCTTATATGGACATCCAATGCGCGACTCCAGGGATACACCTCTTTTTCGTCCCAAAGCCTTGAGCTGAGAAAATCCCTGGACAACACCTTCCCTCTGTTTTCAATAAACAGTTTCAAGAGCTCGAATTCCTTTCTGGTGAGTTTTTCTCTTCGTGTGCCACTCACTACAGTTCTCTGTTCACAAAATACCCTGAGCTCACCCAGATCGAGGATCTCTTCCTCCAAGATATTGCTATCACGTCTCCTTCTGAGACAGGCCTTGATCCTGGCTTCAAGTTCCAGATATTCAAAGGGTTTGGTCACATAGTCGTCAGCTCCTACTTCAAGTCCCCTGATCTTGTCGGGGAGAGTATCCCTGGCACTGACAATGATTATTGGTACACTGGATATCTTTCTAATATGCTGGCAAATGATGATTCCGTCCACATCCGGTAGCTTGAGATCGAGTATTATGAGATCAGGCCTGAAGGAGTAAAACATCTTCATGACCTGTCTACCATTGGCAGCCCCAGCAGTCACATAGCCGTCGAGACTCAGTTGGTCCATAAGGACCTTACGGATATCATTGTCATCTTCCACCACCAATACCCTTGCAGGTCTCATAATAGTTAGTCCCTCTTTCAGGCAGCAGGGACGGTAAAATAGAAACAGCAGCCCTGGTGGCCATGGCTGGTCTTCACTCCTATCTGCCCCTTGTGCGCCTCTACGATACCTTTTGCAATGGCAAGTCCCAGGCCCATTCCTGTGCCCTTGACATTGTCATCGCGGTGAAAAAATTTCTTGAATACTAGATCTTCCTCCTCAGGCGGAATACCAGGCCCCATGTCCTTCACAGTAACCTTCCAGAAATCCCCTTTACGAAAAAGGCTGATCTCCACCTTTTCACCCTTTGGTGAAAACCTTATGGCATTGGACAGCAGATTGATGATAACCTGTTCCATCCGCTTGATATCTATGTTTGAAAGACAGGGCTGCTCAGATACATTGTATTGAAGTTCTATATTCTTCTTCCAGGCCAGGGGCATTGCCATCAAGATGGCATCCTCCAAGACCTCGTCAAGATCTGCCTCTTGGATATTGAGTTCCATCTCACCACTTTCCAACCTGGAACAATCCAGGAGATCTTGAACCATGGATGAAAGTTTCTCTGTGTTCCTCTGAAGTATGTCAAGATAGGACGAACCCTGTCCGCTACACTTGCGCTTGAGTATACCTATGGCCCCCTTAATGGCAGTTATCGGGGTCTTGAGATCATGGGTGATATTAGTGAAGAAGTCTGCTTTATATTTTTCAGTACGCTTTAATTCTTCAAAGGCCGACTTCATCTTCTCCAGGGCATCTTCAGCCTCTCTTTGCAACTGATTCTGCCTCCGGGCCAAGGCCTGTACCATGTTGTTGAAATTTTCCCCCACACTTTTCCACTCGCTGCTGGCAGTGAGATTTACAGAGACATTGAGTTGTCCCTTTCTCACCTTTTCAGCTGCGCCATTTAATTCCTTTAGAGGATTGAGCACACTGGTTCTCAGCATGAACCAGAGCAGGAAAATAATCATGAAAAGGGCAAATATCATGTAACCGCCAAAAAACCTGGCGTCCTTTTGGAGATTTTGAAAAAACCTGGTTGCATTTACCCCAATTGATATGCAACCAACCAATCTGGTAGGAGGAGCCTTGCTATGACAGGTCTTGCATTCGTTTTCAAAGATCAGGGGGCCAGCATACCTGAATCTGTATCTGCCATGGTCTGAAAATATCTTCCAGACCTCGGTCTTGCCCTGTTCCTTCATCTTCTTTATGGCATCCATCTCGAAGCGGTCGGGGATGTGGCCGGGAGCAGTGCTTCCGTCCACTGCTATCTTTATGGAAAAAGGTGCATTCTGACCTGCAAACGAGGCCAGATCGGCTGTAAACTGGGAAGGCGTCTTTCTATGAAACCTTTCGCCTTTCTTGATATAGACCCCTCTCCATTGGGAGATAAGCTCCCTTGTAATGACTACATAATGATAAATCCCCCTTGCCTCCTGCCTCAACTGGTTAATCCCGGTCTCTTGATATTGTCTTCCCTGCCAGTAGAGCAAAATCCCACCGAACATGCCCAGGATTACGACAATCCAAAAAAGTATCTTATTTTCCAGTTTGGAAAACATCTAAGGGACCTATATCTATTAGAAAAGGGGTGGGCAGTGGACTACGAAAAGCCTCAAGGGCTTATCAGACGTATTTCTGACCCCATGCTCCTGTGCTGCCGGTATGAAACAGTAGTCTCCTTCACTAAACGGCTGCCAAGAACCATCTCTGAAAACCTGTCCCACTCCCTTGATGCAGTAAATAGAATCTATGCTCTCATCATGGGTATGAATGGGGATTTCAACCCCGGGATCTATTTTCAAGATGGAACTCCCTATGGGCGAACCTTGTTCTTTGCCTACAAATTTTGCTATCTGAACCCCTTTGAATTTGGGATGAGCTTCCAAGACGATTGCTTCCTCACTGAAGTAGTTGGCCATGTGAGTTCCCCCTTGTGATATCGTTATTTCCACTAAACCCGATAATAACAGAACCGTAACAATTTTGTAACATGTTTAACAACATAGTTACAAAAAATTATGTATTATTATACATGTAAGCCTTTAACTTAGGAGCTTTATTGTCCAACTCAGGAGGGTATTTATGAGAATCTTGAAAAGCCACGAGGGATCAACGGTTGTCGCCTGTATTATCGCCTTCCTAATCGCCCTTTTGGTCGCCTTCATCACTGCTAAACAGGTCAAATCTACTAGCACTGTGGAATTCTGCAATTCCTGTCACGAGATGCATCCCTTTTACCGCACCTGGGCTGCTGGGAAACACGGGCTAGATGCCAAGGGAGCAGTCAGAGCAAGATGTGTCGACTGCCATCTACCCCATGACAGCCTCGCCAATTATCTCGCAGTCAAGACCAAGGCTGGGCTGCATGACATGAAAGCGCACCTACTCAAAAAGAAGACCCCCTGGCTGGAAATCTGGAAGAACAGAGGGCCATATGTACACGAGGCATATGAATCTGGCTGTAAAGAGTGTCATAAAAAATTGGTGGCCCCTGGTATCCCGGTAAAGGCATTTACCGCCCACAAGGCCTACTTGGTAGGACAGACCAAACGCACATGTATAGATTGTCATCATGAAGTTGGCCATGGAGATCTCGTCACGGAATTCAGAGAAATAGCAAAAAGGGAAACAGAATAGACGGTTAAGATGCTAATAAAGAGGGTAAAATGGGCAGCCAAATGGGAATTGGCCATAGAGTCCAGGGCCTCTCCCTTGGATTAAACAGTATGGAAAAAAAATAGAAGTCTACTGAAAAAAGGAGGGTAAACATGAAAGGTTTATTTGGAAAGTTGGGTATTGTCTGTATGACAGCTTGTTGCCTTGCACTTATTGCAGATGCGGCTGTCGCACAGGAACAGGCCCAAAAACAGACAACACCCAAGCTTCACAAGGAACTGGTCATCAAAAGAGGTGTCTCTCCAGAGGCGGCCAGGTGCATAGAATGCCATTCCAAAAAGACACCAGGAATCGTGGATTCTTGGAAGCTTGGCAAGATGGCCCATGCAGCTGTCTCCTGCTATGACTGCCATGTAGTCGAAAAGAGCTCCCCAATGGCAAGCCAATGTTCAGGCATCAGGGGCAGCAACATATATATTTCACCCATGGTATCATCCAAGGTCTGCTCACGTTGCCATCCACAAGAAGTCGAGCAGTTCCTGAAAAGTGGCCATGCAAAACTTGCCAGTGCCCCAGTAGTAGATAACAAGAAGATGATCAATCTCATCTATCATCTCGAGGGGGCTGGCTTCATTGGCAACCAGAAGACTAATCCAAGCAATTGGGCCTCGAGGCAGGCCGGTTGCCAAATGTGCCACGGTGGCCAAGTTGAACTCGGCCCAGACCACAAGCCTATCAAGAATACATGGCCTGGGGGAGTGGGGACCAGATATCCTGATGGATCCATTGGAACCTGTACGGTATGCCATACCAGACATCAGTTCTCTGTCACCGAGGCCAGAAAACCAGAGGCATGTGCTAGTTGTCACCTCGGCCCAGACCACCCAGATATAGAGATCTACATGGAAAGCAAACATGGCCAGATCTTTGCCACACATGGGGAAGATTGGGAGTGGGACAGCTCACCCGATGCATGGCAGCCCGGTGACTATACCGCTCCTACCTGTGCTACCTGCCATATGAGTGGTATAGGAGACTTGACCACAACGCACAACATCAACGAGAGGCTCAAGTGGGACCTTGTGCACAAGAAGAGCGTTATTAGGTCCGGTGAAAGGGGCGATGGGGAAAAAGGTGCCAAGCTCATGAGACAGGTATGTGCCAACTGCCATGGCCCAACCCAGATCAACAAGGAGATAAATACACTCGATGATGCCGTAGCACTCTACAACATATACTGGGATGGAGCTGTCAAGATGAAGAAGGAACTGGCTGCCAAGGGCCTGTTGGGAAAAGACCCTTGGAAGGATGGGTTCCAAGAGCTCATGTACTATCTGTGGCATCACACGGGAAGGCGAGCCCGTCAGGGTGCTGCCATGAACGGACCCGACTATGCCCATTGGCACGGCTTCTTCCAGATCTTTCAGGTATATAAAGATCTGCAGCAGATCTATGACTGGCGTATGAAAAACAACAAGATCGAGGATCTCAGCACAGTCATGAGCAGTGGTCCTCTTTAATGGGAAAGGGCTGGGACGAATCAAACTCGTCCCAGAAGTGTCAGGGCTGCGGGGTTGAAAGACTGCAGCCCTCTACCCCGGATTATGCATCTGACAAATTTGCATAGGATGTTGATTTAAAGGAATTACTTTTTTCAGGCATTTGAGATACATAATCCGGGTTTACTGGTTTCTGACATCTTAACAAGGAGGGATAAGATCATGAAGCGAGTCTTTGTTGCTGTTTTCATTGCTGCGGCATTTTGGGCTACCAGTGCCGCATCTTTTGCCTATCGAATCAATAACAATATAAAGGTCAATTTTCTTGAACAGTTTCGCTCTGAGACTTGGGACACCTTTGACAATGGTGCACCTGGGAAAGACGATGGTTATACCTTCATGTCCAGTAAGATGCGTCTTGGTTTTGGTTTCAATACAAAGCTTATGGATGCCTATGCCCAATTTCAGTGGACCCAGCTTATCAACATGCCCGACGATGCCATGTATGGCACAGGTGCACTCTATTATGCCCAGAACAATGGCAGCAGAAACGTAGGTTATGCCTGTATATCCCAGGGCTGGATACGTGGCAGGATGCCTGGCTTTGAACAATTGAGCCTCAGGCTGGGCCGTTTTCTCTATAAATCAGGACTTGAACCCAATACCCTTCCAAAGAACAAGACCCTGGCATGGCTGAGAAAGAAGCGGATATCTCAGAGACTGATCGGACCATTTGATTGGTCCAGGGTAGGAAGGGCCTATGATGGTATCCAGGCCAGTTACAATGATCCATCCTGGAACCTGACAGTATCTGCCATGCATCCCACGCCTGGTGGATTCTACCTCAAAAGGGACGACACCCATGTAAATGGTTACAGCTCCAATGATATCGACATGATAACCGTAGCTGCAACAATGAAGGACAATGTCATCAAGGGGTTGGACGCTCAACTATTTTACTATTATTACAATGATCACCGTGGGCTCTACAAGGATGGGATAGGTGACGAAGATGAGATCAACAATTTTGGTGGCCATCTACTTTACAATACCCCCAAGGTCGGTCCTGGCTCCTTCGATTTCCTGGTATGGGGTGACTACCAGACAGGTACGTATTCCAGTGTAAAGGCCGGGAAAAGACTTGATCACAATGCCTATGCCGTGGCAGTAGAAGGTGGATACAAGTTCTCAGATGTCATGTGGCAGCCATGGATAAGGGGTGGTTGGTTTCAGGGATCAGGTGACGACGATCCCAATGATGGAGATCACGATACATTCTTCATGATGATTCCCACCCTGAGGGTCTATGCAATGACCCCATTCTATAACCTCATGAATACGACTTATGCCTTTGGCCAGCTCATCTTCAAACCTTGTCCCAAGGTAGTTGTGAGGACGGATGTCACAAGACTGTGGCTCACGGAAGAAGATGATGCCTGGTACCAAGGCTCTGGTATGACCAGGCCAGACCAGTTCGGCTATGGCGCAAAAACTGCCCATATAGGTCATGGTGACGATTCTCTCGGCACAATGTGGGATATATCCTTCTTCATCAAGGACATCTACAAGTACCAGGGGGCGTCACTCGGGTTGAATCTATACTACAGCCATATATTTGGCGACGATGTCATCGAATACAATTTCCCCAAAGATGAAGACATGAATTTCTTCTACGTAGAAGGGATTCTCAGGTTCTAACAGATCCAGGCCGGCTTACAACCGGCCTTTTTCAGTCAAGGAGGTAGATTGTGACTATAGAGCTGAAAAAAGACATTATACAGCCCTTAACCCTTTTCTTCATATTTCTGTCCATCATATTTCCACATGCCGCATATGCTTCTGCAGGGCAGGCATCTCACCCAAAACTCAGCCAGCAAGAAAAGTTGACCCCTTGTTCCCAGTGCCACAAGGAGGCTACACCGGAAATCTACAAGGAGTGGTACAACTCCGTACATGGCATAGCCAATGTCAAGTGCTTTCAGTGCCACGGAACCTATGAAAATCTACGTACAGAACCTGACGAGACCCACTGTGCAGCCTGCCACAACAAACAATACCTGAAGCGCCCCAAGGACAAGAGGTGTTGGGCTTGTCATCCAGCACATAACTTTTTCGTTCATAAGTAAAACAGGGAGGTAAATATGGGCCTTTCAAGAAGAGATTTCCTAAAGAGAACTGCTGCTTTGACAGCAGCATCATATATTGGCATGAATCTGCCCATAAGCCTGGAAGGAGTAGCACAAGCATCAGATGCAGACAGTTGGCATCCAGGCACTTGCCGTCTTTGCGGATCTGGGTGCCGTCTGGAGCTTGGAGTAAAGAATGGGCGTGCGGTTGCCCTCAGAGGCATATCCAAGTCCAGGACAAATTTTGGCTATCTTTGCATGAAGGGTATGCTTTTCTACAAGCTTATGGGAAACAACCACCCGGATCGTCTGAAAAAACCCTTGTACCGCAAGAGAAAAGACCAGCCCTTCAAGGAGATATCGTGGGATGAGGCCCTCGATATTGCAGCAAAGGAATTCGCCAAGGCCATAAAAAAACATGGGAACGATGCCGTTGCCTACTATGGTTCTGGCCAGGCCCTCACAGAAGAGACCTATATATTTCAAAAGGTTATGAGAGGAGGACTAAAGACCAACAATGTTGAGGGTAATCCCAGACTGTGTATGGCAAGCGCTGTAGGAGGCTATATCACTTCCTTTGGCGCAGACGAACCAATAGGAAGCTATGCCAATTTTGAAAGGGCCAATTGCTTTTTCATCATCGGGAGCAATACTGCAGAGGCCCATCCCGTCCTCTTCAGAAGAATCATGAGGAGAAAGATGGACCATAGGGACACAGTCAAGGTCATTAATGCCGATCCACGTATCTCCCCCACCTCCAGGATAGCAGATCTGGACTTGGTGTTTGAACCAGGTACTGATCTGGCCCTCTTAAATGCAATGGCCTATGTGATTATCGATGAAAAGCTCTATAATGAAGATTTTTTGAAAAATTACTCTGTTTTCAGAAAAGGCAAAGACAAGAAACAGGTCTCTTTTGAAGAATACAAGAAATTTCTCTCTGCCTATACCCCTGAAAAGGCCGCCCAGATATGCAAAGGCAATATCACAGCCGACAAGATCAGGACAGCAGCCCGCTGGTTTGCCACATCCGAAGGCACCATGAGTCTGTGGACCATGGGGATAAACCAGAGAAAACGAGGGGTCTGGGCCAACAATCTCATTCATAACCTCCACATCCTCACAGGTCAGCTCTGCAGACCTGGGGCAGACAGCTTTTCCCTCACTGGTCAGCCAAATGCCTGTGGTGGAGTACGAGAAGGTGGGGGGTTGTGTCACATACTGCCTGCACACAGGTTGGTAAAGAAAAACAGGCTGCGCCACGAGGTAGAAAGGCTCTGGGGCATCCCCCAGGGTAGAATTCCTTCCAAACCAGGCTATCATACGATAGCCATGTTCGAGGCAGTGAATCAGGGGAAGATCAAGGCGATCTGGATCAACTGTACAAGCCCTGCACAGAGCCTTCCAAATTGTGATAAATATCGCAAGGGGATGGCAAGACAGGATGTTTTCATGGTGGTGACAGATATCTTCCCCACCAGGACGACAGAGCTTGCAAACCTGATCCTGCCCACTGCGTTCATCTTTGAAAAGACTGGCGTATATGGTTGCACCGAAAGGCGTTCCCAACTCACGAGAAAGGCCATCGATGCCCCTGGAGATGCGATGCCTGAGGTATGGATAGTCAGGCAATGGGCCCTCAAGCTCTCCAAGCAACTCAATGACCCTGTTATAAAAAAATGTGTAGAGCCTTTCCTGAACAAGGAACCAGACTATGAACTCCCAAAGGCCATCTGGGACGAGTACACCCAAAAACTCACCAAGGGTAGAGACAATGACCTCAGGGGGGCAACATACGAGGTTCTGGAGCAACTGCCAGACGGGGTCCAATGGCCCGCTCCTACCAAGGAATTCGCTCTGAAAGGGGGAACTGATATAAAATTTGTAAGGGGTATAGATCCGTTGGCCGATGAACATGCCACCAATGAAATGCCGTTTCAGTTCTATGGACCTGCCCATCCTGATAAAAAACTCTGGGTCTGGCTCAGGCCACAAAAGGGTCCGGAAGAAATGCCTGATTCCGAATATCCCTTTTATCTATCCACAGGCCGAGTCATCGACCATTGGCATACCAGCAGCATGACAGGCAGGATACCCGAACTCATAAGGGCCAACCCCTATGCCTTTGTCGAGATCAATCCAAAGGATGCAGAGAAACTAGGTATAAGACCTGGAGATATGGTGGAAGTATCTTCCAGAAGGGGCAAAAATATCCTTCCTGCCAAGGTATACGTAGGCCCGTGTGAAGGCATGGTTTTTGTCTACTGGCACGACATGAAAGAGGAACGCATGATCAATAGGGTTACCAAAGACGCATTTGATCCAGGTTCCAAAGAACCAGAATTCAAAATCTGCGCCTGTCGCATAAAGAAGGTGTCTGGGCCAAAACCATTGAGGCCATTTATCGTTGAATTGTCATAAGAAAAGGGATTACCAGGGCCAGTGATACCATGTTTGACCATCTGATGGCCCTGGTGCCAAGAGCAGCAATGAAAAGAACCATCCATATCATTTTATTGTTAGGGTTTCTCCTTGTCTCCAGCCTATCTATAGTAAAGGCGCAGCCAGATACTGATTCATCTGGCAACAGTTCGCCATTTTCATTTGGCCATACCAAGGCCAAGACCTGCGCTAGTACCTGGCTAATCATGGACAGGCTGATTGACAAGAACAAGACGAGGTGTAAACAGCTCTATCGTATCTCGGGTTTTCCATACCTCAGGGGCACAAGGGCTGTTCTCGAGATGGCAAGAAAAATTGGGGGTAAATATGCTGAACACGAATGGTTAGAACTGCTACGGAGGATTGATCTACAGGCAAGATATGTAGAATTGTCACAGCTGCCAGGTCCAGAGATGGTAAAGTTTTGTAAGAATGCAGGCATAGAATGTTTCCAGGGCAGAATTAGGGCATATGTAGCAAGGTGCTCTGCAATAATCATGGGTGATGAAAAATGCAATCATGGTTTCATGCATAAGCTAAAGAAACAGGCCATAAGCGCCCTGAGTCAACCTGTGCATGGCTCTATGGTCTGTTTCGAAGACGAGGAAAGTCTGGACGGCCTCTTAACGGCAGATGTGCTCCAGGGTATTCTATCCCCATTCGGCAACACACATATTAGGTCCACATCCTATCTTGAAAAACGGATATCAGGGAACAAGAAGATCCAAAGACCATGAGGAGGACAACCCATGCCCATCGGCGGTTTCGTAGTAAATGTACACCCTGACTCTATTGAGTCCGCCCTGGCTTCATTACGTAGGATAGAGGGCCTGGAGATACACGGCTCTGATGAAAAAGGAAACGTAGTCGTAGTCCTTGAAAGCGAGACATCCGAACAGATGGAAGAAATGGTTAGAACCATAATGGCCCAGCAACATGTTCTAACCGTAGGACTCACCTATTTCAATGCGGAAGATGAAGTCGAAAAAATCGAATCAGGCAGATACGTCCCAGCAAGGTCCCTTGGAAAAGAGACAATTCAATAGAAGGCAGGTCTTGAGGCTTGCCGCTGCTTCATTGGGAACAATCGCTACCTGCTGGCTTGCCCCAAAGCCCTCTCCTGCAAAGTCCTGGATCAGCTCTCCAGTGCATACCAATATACTTCGTCCCCCTGGGGCAGTACCCGAAGAGATCTTTCCTGCAAGGTGCATACGATGTGGACGCTGTGTAGAGGTATGTCCCTATCAAGCCATAGTGCCGCTTGACATAAGAAAAGGCGTCTTTGCCGGCACCCCCCTTATAGATGTAAAAAAAATACCATGCTATCTCTGCATGAAATGCGTAGAGGTATGCCCTACTGGCACACTTTCAAGAATACCGCAGGCCGAGACCAGGATGGGACTGGCCGTTATCGATAAGCACGCCTGTGTAACATGGAATCAGGAACTGGCCCTATGCAGGACCTGTTACAACGTATGTCCATTCAAGGAAAAGGCCATAAAACTGGATCAACTCCGCCCTGTCGTAATCGAGGAATATTGCACAGGCTGTGGTATCTGCACCCATGGATGTCCTATCACCAGAAAAGATGGAGAAAAGGCCATCAACATAGAACCAATCTATGCATTCAAACCTGTAAGATGGTAAACAGCCCAAATGTCGAAAGAATCCAGCAGAGCAACCTACTATAATCGCCTCAGGCTCTTGAGCCTCACTATGGCATTTTGCCTCCTCCTCCTTGTGCCAATCCTGAATAAGTATCTGCATATCAGCTTTATTCAGGGATGGTTTCAGAGTCTTAGTATTGGGCATCTTTGGTTTGTCTCTCCCCTTGAAGGCATGGAGAGCATCCTGACCTCGAAAAAGCTATATGGCCCCCTACTCATTGGCATGGCTTGGCCTGTTCTTCTGGCCTCCTTGCTGGGCAGGGTCTATTGTAGCTGGATCTGCCCCATAAGTTTTCTTTCAGATATCCTGGATAGATGTCTTGGGCTCTTCACAAGAAAGAGGTTCAGGAGGCAGCACAGTCCGCTGCCCAAAAAGACTCTATGGTATGCCCTCCTTGGTGAGATAATACTCACCCTTGTCATAGGGACACCAATATTTGTGTTTCTCTCGCCTCCAGGTCTCGTGGGCCGTGAGATCATGATGATCACCCTCTTTCACACGGTTGCCATAGAGGGCCTGATTGTCATAGCCGTAGTCTTATTACATCTTGTATCACAGCGTTTTTTTTGCCGTTATCTTTGCCCACTTGGGGCATTGTTAGGCATCATAGGGGCAAAACGCAGACTTGCAATCTCTACAGACATGGGGAAATGCATAGAATGCGGTACGTGCAAGAAGGTGTGTCCATTAGGCCTCGACCCAATAAAGCAGGAGTGTTTTTCTGCCTATTGCTGGAACTGCGGGAAATGCGTGGATAGCTGCAAGGTGTCTGCCCTTATGTTCAAATGGAGGGATATCTCATTGCCAGAATATCCTGGAGGCCAGACAAACCAGACGACGCCCCATCCCAATACATAGGAAATAGGGAGAAGATCCATCAAATCACAGGCCTGTATGCCCAAAGCCTCCATCTCCACGGCTGCTCTCTGGAAGGCTTTGGCAAGATTGCCACTCGATCCTGAAGACCCGGGCCAAGATGGCCTGGGCTATCCTCATACCCCTTTCTATTACAAATTCACCTTTGCCCAAGTTGATGAGCCCCACCTTTATCTCTCCCCTGTAATCTGAATCTATAGTGCCAGGGGCGTTTACCACTGTAATACCATGCTTGACTGCAAGTCCGCTTCTTGGCCTAATCTGGAGTTCGTATCCTTCAGGGATGGCCACACAGAGACCTGTTGGCACGAGGACGATATCTCCAGGCAGTAGATGGAGTTGATCATGAATAGCAGCAAAAAGATCCACCCCGACAGCCCCAGGTGTTATATATTCAGGTAGGGGCAGACCCTCAAAGTGAGGCAACCTTATAACAGATATCCTCAAGCGCCCGTCAACTTCTTCCGGCATCGTTCCATCTCGCTTTCGTCACAAGGACCAACGAATGCGGCTGCACACCCATCTTTCAAGAGCCTGGCTGCACACTCCTTTATATCCTTTGCCGTAACAGCATCTATCTCTTCTACCACCTCTTCATAGGAAATATATTGGCCAAGATCTATCTCGTTCCTTGCTATCCTGGACATCCTGGCATCCGTGTTCTCGGATGAAAGGAGAAGGCCTCCTTTGATATTATCCTTTGCAGCCTGGATCTCTACCTCATCCACATTGTCTGTAGCCATCTTTTCCATCTCTTTCTGGATAATGGAGACCACCTTGTATGTATTTTCAGGTGCCACACCTGCGTAAATCCCAAGAAGGCCAGAGTCGTGAAGGCTTGAGACAAAAGAATAGACAGCATAGGCAAGGCCTCTCTTCTCCCTGACCTCCTGAAAGAGCCTGGAACTCATAGAGCCACCTAGGATGACATTCATCAGCAGTATCTTGTACCTGTCCGGATCCGAAGAAGAAGGCCCTGGAAGGCCTACTAAGATGTGGGTCTGCTCCAGGTCCTTGTTACGGAAAAAGATATCGAAATTGGGCCTTGGTGCTGTCCTCTCAGGAAGGTTGTTGCCATTACCCAGGCAAGAAAAGAGCTCTTCCACCCTTTTACAAAGATCATCATGATCTATGTTTCCAGAGGCAGACACCAGGACCTTTTTACCTGTATAAAACTCCTTCATATGGGTTTTTAGAGTAGAGGAAGAGATCCTTAAGACAGTTTCAGGGCTTCCCAGGATAGATCTTTCCACAGGATTCCCCTTCCAAAAATTCATATTGAATAGTTCATGCACCAATTCATCTGGAGAATCCTCCATCATGTTGATCTCCTGGAGGATAACCTGGCGCTCGCGCTCCACCTCCAGGGGGTCGAAGACAGAATGCAAAAAGATATCAGAAAGTAGGTCCATGATGACATCCAGATGTGCATCCAGCACCTTGGCGTGGAAACAGGTGGTCTCTTTTGAGGTAAATGCATTGGAAAATCCTCCAAGACGATCAAAGGTCTTGGCAATATCCAAGGCAGTACGGTTTTCAGTACCCTTGAAGATCATGTGTTCAATAAAGTGAGATATACCTGACAACTCATAGGGCTCATCACGTGATCCAGCAGATACCCAGACACCTATAGAGACAGCACGACTGCCAGAGACCTTTTCGGTAAGCACCCTGATACCGTTGGAAAGCACGGTCTTTGCAAAGGTTTCTCCCTTTCCCATGATTGGCCTCCTTATAAGAGTGCTTTTCTGCTAAGCTTTATCCTGTGTTGGTCATCAATGCCTATAACCTTGACCTTTATCCTGTCTCCTTCCTTGAGTTCGTCGCGGACATTGTTTACTCGGTAATTGGCTATCTGGGAGATATGCAGCAATCCATCAGTGCCAGGGAGTATTTCCACAAAGGCTCCAAAATCGACAATCCTCTTTACAACTCCCTCGTAGACCTCTCCCACCTCTGGCTCCTTTGTGATCCTTTCTATTTCCTTGATTGCCTGTTCCGCTGATTCTGGTGATGTACTAAAGACATGCACCTCGCCCGAATCATCTATATCTATCTTTGCCCCTGTATTGGCAACCAATGCCTTTATGGTCTTTCCACCAGGACCTATGACATCTTTAATCTTTTCCGGATTTATGGTGATGCTGGTCAGCCGCGGTGCATACTGGGATAGTTCTTTTCTAGGAGCAGATATGCCTTCTGCCATCTTTTTCAATATATACTCCCTACCCTCTCGAGCCTGGGCCAGTGCCTTTGAGAGAATCTCCTTAGAGATGCCACTCACCTTGATATCCATCTGGAGTGCTGTAATACCCTCCTGGGTCCCAGCCACTTTGAAATCCATGTCTCCCAGGTGGTCCTCATCTCCAAGGATGTCAGACAGGATTGCCGATTTTCCCGTCTTTTCGTCCATGATAAGCCCCATTGCAATCCCAGCCACTGCATCCCTTATGGGTATACCAGCATCCATCATTGCCATGCAACCACCACAAACCGTGGCCATGGATGATGAGCCGTTGGATTCAAGCACTTCTGAAACCACCCTGATCGTATATAGAAAATCCTCTGGAAGAGGGGCTACGGCAGCCAGGGCCCTTTCAGCCAGGGCCCCATGTCCTATATCCCTCCTGGCTGGCCCCCTAAGCGGTCTCACTTCTCCCACACTAAAGGGGGTAAAATTATAATGAAGTATGAAGTGCTTGAATTCCTGGCCTGCTGGAGACTCTATTCTCTGTTCATCCTCACTGCTTCCCAAGGTAGCCACGGCAAGCACTTGGGTCTCACCTCTTGTGAATATAGCTGAGCCATGGGTCCGAGGAAGTACACCTACCTCACAAGTTATAGGACGGATCTCGTGAAACTTGCGTCCATCTATCCTGATCCCTTCATTCAGAATACGATTCCTGACTATCTCTTTTTCAAGCTCCTTAAGGATGGCAGAGATCTGGCCCTGGGCATCAGGCCAGGCGACAGACAGATCCTCTACCACCTTTTCTTTGAGAAGCTTTTTTGCCTGGCTCCTCTCCAGCTTTGCAGGGATAGTCATAATCTTTTCGAGCTCTGAATAGGTGGCTTCTCGCACCTTTGCCTCAAGTTCCTCGTCCTTTTCTGGAGGAGAGACTGTGAACTTTTTCTTCCCAGCCTTTTCCCTCAACTCATCTTGCATCTTGATCAATGGCTGGATGGCCTCTTGGGCAAAAAAGATGGCCTCAAGAACCTCTCCTTCAGGGACAATAGAGGCACATCCCTCAACCATCACCACTGCATCTCGAGAGCCAGCCACTATGAGGTTGAGGTCGGATTCTAAGAGCTGAGATCTCGTGGGATTTACAATATATTTGTCCCCAATATGGCCTATCCTTACCCCTGCAATTGGACCAGCAAATGGGATATCAGATACCATTAATGCTGCCGAAGCAGCAGTTATGGCAATAACGTCAGCATCAACATCTGGATCAACTGAAAGGGCAGACACTATTATCTGGGTATCATAAAAATAACCTTCAGGGAATAGGGGCCTCAGCGGCCTGTCTATGAACCTGGAGGTCAAGGTCTCCTTTTCGCTCGGTCTGCCGATCTCTCTTCTGAAATAGTTGCCAGGTATGCGTCCAGAGCTGTAATACATCTCCTGATAATCTACCATTAGCGGCAAAAAATCCGCTCCCTCCCTGGGTTTCCCAGAAGTGACCGCTGTGGCAAGCACAACGGTGTCTCCCTGGCTGGCAAGAACAGCTCCATTGGCCTGCTTGGCCAACCGACCTGTTTCCATTACATAGGGTAGATTATTCAATTCGATTTCGATTTTCGTAATTGCCATTAAATTGCGTCCTTATCTCTTTTTTATTTTCTTAACCCCAGTTCCTGGATGAGTTTTCTATAACGTCCAATATCCCGTCTCTTTAGATAATCGAGAAGCCTTCTTCTCTGGCCGACGAGCTTCAAGAGACCTCTTCTCGACGAATGATCTTTCTTGTGGGTCTTGAAATGCTCGGTAAGATCCTTGATTCTGGTGGTCAAGATAGCAATCTGCACCTCAGGGGAACCGGTATCTCCGCTGTGCGTCTTAAAACGATCAATTATTTCTCTTTTGCGTACAGGGTCTAAAGCCACAACATTATTCCTCCTTGTCTCTAAAAATATCTGTTTTTTTCAAATATTGCCCTCGTAAAACAACTGAGGGATAAAAAAATCAATTCGGGTTCCACACCCTCAAAATCTCCAGTCTGTCATCGTCTGAGACATCACATGGTCTTACAGGCCAACTGGCCATGCAAACCAACCTATAACTCCCATCTTCACCCGTGGTTAGAATACGCATATATCTTGGATTTGACGTATCCAGACGGGGCTTCTGTTCATCCAAATAATCCAATGCTGCCTCAAGAGACATCCCTTGGCCATGTTGAATGGCAAGGGCCTGTTCAGGCTCGACAACAATGGCGGGAATGTGGGAAAGAACGAATTCAACAGGCAAGATCCATCTCTCAAGCCCTGGGCCATGAGAGGCATTCAGAAAAAACTCCAGGCCTACCGCCTGATCCACAGATAGATGCCCATTTTTAGTCCTCCTGAGGCTGGAAAGATGAGCACCACAACCAAGCCTACGGCCAAGATCATGGGCCAGGGATCGGATGTAGGTCCCCTTGGAACACTCAATGATAAATGAAAGATGAGGTGGATCATAGGCATCGATACTGAATCTGTAGACCTCGATCTGCCTTGGTTCCTTCTGGATCGTTATGCCTTTCCTGGCCAACTTATAAAGAGGGACCCCTTTGTGTTTGGCAGCAGAAAAGGCAGGTGGTGACTGTTCAATGGTACCCACGAATTCCAGGGCCAATCTTTGGAGCTCTTCCAAACCTAATCCCTTGGGGACCTGTCCTTTGCTTGTGATCTTGCCATGGGCATCAAATGAGTCTGTCTCGACTCCGAGAGTAATGGTGCCTTGATAGGTCTTCCTGGCATCGGTCAAGAATCTTGCCATCCTTGTAGCTCTACCGAGGCAGACTGTCAGAAGACCCGTAGCCATTGGATCCAAAGTACCAGTATGGCCAGCCTTTTTTATTCCAGCCTTTCTCCTGACCTTGTTGACTGCCTGAAAGGACGAGATCCCCAAGGGCTTATCTATCAAGATTATCCCGGAATTCATAATACAGCTACCTTTGAAAATCGGTTAATTGCCAGATCATCACGTTGTATTCCAAAAATAGTCCTCGATATGTCGACAAGATATATGTATTTTTCTTTCTCATTTATCATCTTCTCGCACAAAATTTCTAATCTTTAGAGGTAGTCGATACCTTTTCTATCAGGTATTCGCCTGCAAGGGCCACCACCTTCTCCTTTATCTCCAAAGGATCTCCCGTGGTCTTGAATCCTGCTGCATTGAAATGACCACCTCCTCCAAATCTGCCCGCAAGCTCTGCGACGTTTACACTGTGTTTAGAGCGCAAACTAACGGAGATCCTTCCAGATTTGACCTCTTTTATCAGTATTGCCACCTCAACCGTATCTATGCCCCTTGCATAAGAGACGAAGTCGTCTGTTTCTGACTCCTTGGCCCCACAGAGGGCAAACATATCAGGTGTTAGCAACATTACCGATACCCTGCCATTGTAAAAGGTCTCCAGGGTTTCGAGGGCGAGGCCGAGAAGCTTTAACTTTGCAAGGGACTTTGACTCAAAACAGTTGAGGGCTATCTCATAGGGATCGGCCCCTGCAAGCACTAACTGTCTTGCTATCTTGAAGGTGGTTGACGATGTATTGCTGTATCTGAAGCCACCCGTGTCCGTAACTATGGCAGTATAAAAACAGGTAGCAATTTTCTTGGTGACCTCCCAGTTCAAGACCTTCATAAGTCTCAGACAGATCTCAGCAGTGGCACATGCCTTGGTGTCTATTACACTCACACACGGTTGCGATAGCTCCTTGCAAAAACCTTCTCCGAGATGATGATCCAAAATTATCACAGAAGATGCCTCTTTGACCAGCCTGGGACCATATTCACCTACCCTATCCTCCTCATTACAATCCAATAATACAAGGATATAGTCTTGAGGGAGATTGTCGGGAAGGCGCCTCTGGATCCTTGAAGAGCCAGGCAAAAAAGACAGGCTATTGGCAAGCTCATCAGAAGCGAACATCATGACTTGTTTACCATGGCTGGTGAGGGCATCACCAAGACCAAGAACAGAGCCGGCTGCATCTCCATCTGGCCTTTCATGGCCTGTGAGGATGAAAACCTCCCCTTTTTCCATAAGACGCGCTGCCTTCTGGACCGCACTGTCAATCCTGTTCATGGATCTTCCTGAGCAGGCCCTCTATGTGTTGCTGAGCCTTGACGGTTTCATCCAATTTGAAGTGGAGTTCTGGAATACGTCTGATGTGAAGCCTTTTCCCTAAGCTCCTTCTTATGAAACCGCTGGCCTTGTGGAGACCTTTTATAGCAGCCTTCTCTGCAGACAAACCACCAATAACCGTGACAAAGAAATTCGCATGCCTCAGGTCTTTTGTGACCTTAACAGAGATCACAGTTACCAACCCCTGTACCCTGGGATCTTTGACCTCTGAAAGGAGCATCTTGGCAACCTCTTCCTTCAAGAGATCGGCTACCCTCTCGGATCTAGAAAATGCTGGCTGCCTGGAAAGTAGGCCGTCGAATATTTCGTAATCCATAAATCTCAACCCATATGAATGATCTCAAGTTCTGAATCTACCACTTCGCAAGGATAGGCATCTTCCACGAAATGAAGCACTTTTTCCATGGCAGATGAAAGTATTGGCTCACTATTGCCCACTGTGCAAATACCAATCTCAGCAGACTGCCACACATCATGAAAATCTGTCTCTGAACAGGCAACATTGTATCGGTTTCGCACCTGACTCAGCATGCTTTTGACAACCTTACGTTTACCCTTGAGGGAATGATTGGCAGGTAGACGAAACCTGATTCTGGCCACTGCTACAATCATTTACCCTTACCAGTTTCTTCAGCCTTTTGGCGATCTGCACTTGTCTCACCAAGTTCAGGAGCTACCTCTTCCAGTTCATATACCTCAATGACGTCACCTACCTTGATATCATTGAATTTTTCAAGGCCGATTCCACATTCATAACCAGACTGTACCTCTTTGACATCGTCTTTGAATCGCCTGAGAGATTCTATCTTTCCCTTGTAGACTACGACATTGTCTCTCAACAGCCTCGCCAGGGCATTTCTTCGGACAACGCCATCGAGCACGTAACAGCCAGCGATGGTTCCCACCTTTGATATATGAAATGTCTGTCTGACCTCTGCCCTGCCAAGGGTGACTTCTTTGAAAACAGGCTCCAAAAGGCCTGCCATTGCAGCCTTGACCTCCTCAAGGGCATGATAAATTACATCGTAGAACCTGATATCCACATGTTCCTGATCGGCAAGCTGTTTTGCCTGAGGGCTGGGTTTTACATTGAAACCTATAATGATGGCCTCGGATGCAGAGGCCAAGAGCACATCCGATTCTGTAATAGCACCTATGCCGCCCCTGACGATATCGATCTTTATCTTCTCTGTGCCCAGTTTCTTGAGCGAATCGGAAAGGGCCTCAAGGGAACCCTGGACATCTGCCTTCAACACCACGTGAAGCACCTTGAGATCCCTCTCCTTCATCTTTTCAAAGACGGTCTCAAGGCTCATCCTCGTACTCTTGGCAAGCTCGGCCTCCCTCGCCTTCCTCTGGCGGTATTCGGCAACCTCTCTTGCCTTTTTCTCATTGGGTAGGACCACGAATTCACTACCTGCCTCAGGAACCCCTGAAAGCCCCTGAACCTCAATAGGCATGGAAGGACCAGCAGACTCCAGCTTTTCCCCCCTATCATTGAGCATGGCCCTGATTTTGCCATAGTGGAGTCCACAGACAATGGCATCACCCACGTGTAGTGTACCTTCTTGGATCAAGAGGGTGGCGACAGGACCTCGGCCCTTATCCAGCCGCGATTCTATCACATGGCCCCGAGCCGGCTTCTTGGGATCTGCTTTTAGTTCCAGGACCTCGGCTTGCAGGACCATCATCTCAAGAAGCTCTTCTATCCCAATACCCTTCTTGGCCGAGACATTGACAAAAATAGTCTCACCACCCCAATCTTCAGGTATCAGGCCCACTTCAGCCAATTCCTTCTTGACCTTGTCAGGATTGGCTCCTGGCTTGTCTATCTTGTTAACGGCTACAATGATTGGAACGCCTGCGGCATTGGCATGGTCGATTGCTTCTCTCGTCTGGGCCATTACCCCGTCATCGGCAGCAACCACGAGTATGACCATATCCGTGACGCTTGCGCCTCTGGCCCGCATCGACGTAAAGGCCTCGTGACCCGGTGTGTCGAGAAAGACCACCTGATTACCCGAAGGCAGACGTACCTCATAGGCACCTATATGCTGGGTTATACCACCTGCCTCTTTAGCTGCCACGTCGGAGCGCCTAATGGCATCCAAGAGAGTAGTCTTGCCGTGATCCACGTGCCCCATGACGGCTACAACAGGTGGCCTGGGCACAGATTCTCCCCCCTCCACCTGTTGCTGCATCTGGATTATGTCCTCTACAACCCCCTTTTGTTCGACTTCATAGCCGAATTCAGATGCAACAAGGGCTGCGGAATCATAGTCTATTGTTTGATTGGCGGTAACCATGACACCCAAGCCCATGAGTTTCATGATGACCTCTCCAACCTTGACACCCATCTTCTTTGCCAGTTCGGCCACCTGGATAGTCTCGGACATTTGTATCTTTCTCTTTTCCGCCTTGATAGGTGCCGTGCCTACACCCTTTTCCTTTTGGCCCTTGGCAGCCTTGGCAGCCTTTTTGCCCACCCTTGAGACGCCGGCTTCCTCATCGAGAATCCGCCTAATGGACTCTCTTTTTGATTTTCTCTTGAGGGATTTCCTCTTCTTACCCAGGGTCTCGAGATCCGAGGCCTTGACCACCCTCTTGCCCTTTTTCTTACCCTTGCCAGTAAGTGGAGGTGGTGCTGCTGTAATACCTTCGGGGCCAGGACCTGTGGCCTTGCGAGATACATGCCTTGTCTTCTTTTCAGGCCTTGAGGTTGGTCTTTCGGCCTTTTTGAGCTTAGGTATCTCTATCCTGGGCCTATCGAGGATTTTGACAAAACTCTTCGGTTCAGCAGCCTTTTTCTCCTCTATCTTTTTCTCAGGCATTTGCCCCTTCTTTGGGCTTTTTTCGGCTGGTCCTTCCTTTTCAGGCACTTTGGCCTCGATTGCCTCTGGCTCACTGGTATCGATCTGCTCCAGCGCCTCTGTCTCCTTCGTCTCCGATGTCTCTCTTTTCTCGCCTTCTACCTCTTTGACCCAAGATCCTGACGGGGGCTTTTCCTCTGACAATACAGCCTCCTGAGGTGGGGTCACTTTTTCTACAGATTTTTCAGGCTCCTTGGATTCGATCTTGGTCGGAGCTGGCCTGATTATCCTGGCAAGAGGCTCTTTCTCCACCTCTTGCTTCTTTTCCTTCTTATTTGGTTCTTCCTTTGTTTCAGGGGCCTTTTCTTCAACAGCTTCCTGACCTATTTGGGCCTCTTCGGTCTCTACGTCCTTGTCTGCGGGGGTAATGGCAGGTTTGGTCTTTTTTTCAATCTCTTCTGCCATAGCAGTCACATCTTCAGGTACCTCTTTTTCAGAGACCTGTTCTTTTGTGGCAGTGCCTTTCTTCTTCAGGATAACCTTTTTTATATGAAGTACCTTGTGACGACGCCGAATAACCTTCTTTTGATTATCCTGGCCATTGGCATCTTCCTCTGACTCTTTCTCCTGAAGTCTCAATTTCTTTCTGATATCACGAGCTTCATATTCTTCAAGAGTGCTCATATAATTCCTGATGGGATAGCCGAGATCCTTTATTCTGGCTGCCATCTCTTTGCTCGAGATGCCAAATTCTTTGGCAAGTTCATGTACTCTAATTTTTGCCATTCCTGTTATTACCCCCGAAAAAAATCCAATTACTTCTAATTTTTTTTAAAAGACTTCATCAATAGGCCCTTTTCATCATGCTCTGCCATTCTGACACACCTATCATCCTTACAACAGTATGCCCCTCTGCCGGGAAGTGAGCCCGTATCATCCCTGACAATCACTCCATCATATTTCACAAATCTCGTCAGTTCCACTTTTGGCAACTTTCTTCTGCAAAAAACGCACATCCTGATCGGCTGTTGCCCCATTTTAGGTACCCGTTTTTGTTCTCTACCATTCAGGACTTCTCTTTCATCTCCTCTTCCAGTCGTATACCTTGCCTTACCTTTTCCTCAGAAATGTCCTGTTGGGTATCTTTATCTTGATGATCTGCACCTAAACTCAGATCATCTTCTTTCTTGTCCGCTTCAATGGCCAGATCTGGCTGAACTTCACTCCCATCGGCACTATAACCCCTATCCTCTTCCTGAGATACGTCCTGATCAATATTGGCAATGGCAGCATACTCATCCCCATGCTCCTGCAGAAAGAGCTTGGCCACTTCGATAAAGGGGACCGCATCCTTCCTGAGTTCCTCTGGGTCAGCCTGGGCCAATTGACCTATGCTCTTGATACCCTTCTTAAAGAGATGATCAGCAATGTTTTCACTCATGTCGAGATATTGCAACATTGCCTGATAGTTGGGATCCTGGCTATTCTTGAACCGTGTCTCGCTCTTGACGTCTATCTTCCAACCCATGAGCTTGGCTGCCAGACGCACATTTTGTCCTTGCCTGCCAATAGCCAAAGAGAGTTGATCATCTGGAACTATTACCTCGAGGACTTCATTGGTCTCGTCAACTGTCACCTGAGTACACTCGGCAGGCGCCAAGGCGTTATATACAAACTTGGCCGGATCAGGACTCCAGGGCACGATATCTATCTTCTCACCCCTCAATTCCTGTACAATGGTCTGCACCCTGGAGCCCCTCATGCCCACACAGGCCCCTACGGGGTCCACATCCATGTCACTGGAACTGACTGCTATCTTTGATCGACTTCCTGGTTCCCTGGCTACACCCATGATCTGGACTACGCCTTCTGCAATCTCGGGGACCTCGATTTCAAAAAGCCTTTTTAGAAACTCTGGATGGGTCCTGGAAAGAATGATCTGGGTATCTCTTTGTGTCTTTCTTACCTCTACGATATAGGCCCTTATCCTATCTCCGCGCCTATAACTCTCTGTTGGTATCTGCTCGGATGGAGGCAATATGGCCTCGGTACCACCGAGATTTACAACTACATTGCCACGCTCGAAACGCTGGACGATACCATTCACCACCTCTCCTTCCCTATCCTTGAACTCATCATAGATGACATCCATCTCTGCGGTCTTCATCTTCTGGATAATGACCTGCCGAGCAGATTGGGCCTCTATCCTACCCAATTCGGCCATCTCCATTTTGGTGCCGATGCTATCACCCAATTCGCTTTCAGGATCGAGTTCCCTTGCTTCCTCCAATGAGATCTCTATATCAGGATCGGATACCTTCTCCACCACGGTTCGGAATTGATATACCTGAAGTTCACCAGTATTCTCGTTATAATTGACCTCAATATCCATCTTGGGCCCAAAACGTTTTTTCACTGCTGAACTGATAGCCTCTTTGAGGGCAGATATCAGTACTTTTCTCTCAAGGCCTTTTTCCCTACTTACTTGGTCTATTATCCTCTTAAGTCCTATTTCCATAGATTAATCATCCCCGATCAAAGAATATCCAATCTTGCTTTTGCAATCAGTTCCAAGGGAAGCGCAAATTCCTCACCCGATGCCTCCACAATAACCTGGCCATCTCTGAGCCCTCTCAAGATGCCTTTGAAGCGTCTTCGGCCCTGAATAGAGTCCGATGTCTTGATCAACACCTTTTCCCCAGAAAATCTTTCATAATCTTCATCCCTTACAAGTCTCCTGTTGATTCCAGGAGAAGAAACCTCGAGATTATAGCTGCCTGGTACTGGATCATGTACATCGAGCACATCACTGGCGACCCTACTTATCCGAGCGCAGTCGTCCAAGCTCACCCCCCCGGTCTTGTCGATAATGAGACGAAGCACAGGTCCTCGGGGACCCTTTAGATATTCCACGCAGACCAACTCCATCTGATTATATATTACCAAGGGCTCGAGTAATTCGCTTACCTTGGTCTCTATCTGCTTTTTCCTCTGTTCGAACCCCATATTGTCCAAAAATAAAAAAGTGGGCAGAGCCCACTTCACGAGAGACAAAGATATAAATTTTTATACCTCCACTCATCGAAGTAAGCACTGCCATTACCGAAATACCTCTCGGTAAGAGGCAGTCCAACCTCAAAAAGGGATGGAGCGGGTGACGGGCCTCGAACCCGCGACTCCAAGCTTGGGAAGCTTGTACTCTACCAGCTGAGCTACACCCGCATCAACCTACAATCGTTAATTCGCTGGAAAGATACGAAACAGTACACAAGTCCTCAGGCCTTCGGCCAAATCATGCCATAGACCTGATACCCAAGATTTTCCCGGCGTAAGTTACATAACAACCTGCTGAGCCATAGCTGATCTAGCCCATGTATCCAGGTTGAGTGAAGAATAATATATGACTAACCTGTCAAATGTCAAGCTGAGCTTGTCTCATAAAGGATCAGGCCATGGACATCGATATTGATTTGCCAAGAACTATTCATGCCCTAATATTCTGGAGGAGGTTTTTTGTAGAGATAGGCGCTTATTCTGGCAGCCTTGTCTGGGGACATTTTTGAAAGTATCGGGGCCACCTTTTTGCTTTTCATAATGGAAAATAGTTTTGTAACAGTATCTTCATCCATCTTGTCCAGAAGGGCCGCTGCCCTGGATGGCTCCATTGAGCCATATACCCCGGCAAGGTGCTGAAGCCTGGCCTGTTCCTGAAACTTTCTCCTTTTCACAGGCCCCTCAAGGCTTCTCTGAAGATCTTTCAACATCTTCACTTTATTGTCCATCTCCTGCCTGAGAAAATCTAGATCCTGTTCCTCTTTGGCAAGGCTTTCGTTTTTCTTTTCGAGATCCAATTTCTTCTGCCTCAGAAGGACCAAAAACTCTGGATGACAATTTTTCGAATTGTCTTTAAGGTATTCACCTGCACCAATATTTGTACCCTTGTCCCCATGAGCCGAGATGTCTGCCCGTGCACCATATGACTTGCAAGGACCAAGACCTGTAAATAATAGAAAAAGGGTCAAGCCCATGGCACCAACCACTTTGTCAAAAGGGAGTCGATTAATTTTATGATCTTTCATGCCTTTCCTATTTATGCCAATCACCTGGAATTGCCCTTCAATCTATTGTGTCTCAAGGCTGCAATATCGTCTAATTCCTTTTGTAACTGCCTATCCACCTCTTGGAGATATCTTTTGAGATCCCTTTCTCTGAGGTTAGAAACAAGCTCTGTTTCAACATGTCTCTGTTGGAGTTCTATCCTACCCTGGCTCAACTCTATTTCCGCCTCTTCCAGAGCGGCCGCCAACTCCTTGCACCTCTTCTCCAGGTGGGATATCTGAAGCCACTTAAACTGAAATTCATCCGATACGATGCCTTGTTCCATTCGTTTTTCCATATCCTTCCTGGCCTCCTCCAACCTCGTATGTTCATTCTCAAAGGCCTTTTTGGCTCTATCCCTCTTGTGTACGAGGGAGGTAAGCTTCATCTCCGCTGCCTCTTCCATGCGCTTTCTCATGGTCAAAAGGGTCTTCAGTCGAAAATTGAAGGCCATGTCCCCTTACTGAAAAATGCCAATAAGCCTTGAAATGCTCTCCTCAAGGCTAGAGCACTCATCCACGTTCTGCCTCAAAAAGGCCTTGACCTCTTCTATCTTGTTAAGGGCAAAGTCTATCTCAGGATTTGTTCCCATGTTATACGCACCAAGATTTACGAGGTCTTCAGCCCTCTCATATACTGATAATACCTTTACCAATTGTTGATAGGATTTTATCTGTCCCGGGGCTGCAATATCTGCCATGAGCCTACTGACACTGGATAGGATATCTATGGCTGGATAGTGACCCTGATGTGCCAACTCCCTCTTGAGCACTATATGGCCATCCACTATACTGCGGACCGAATCGGCTATGGGTTCATTCATGTCATCACCTTCTACAAGGACGGTATAGATGCCAGTTATACTGCCTCCCGCCTCTTTTCTGCCTGCCCTCTCCAAGAGTTTTGGTAGTTCTGCAAATACAGACGGGGTATAGCCTCTTGAGGTCGGCGGCTCTCCAATGGAAAGTCCTACCTCCCTATGGGCCATTGCGAATCTGGTTACAGAATCCATCATCAGTATCACGTCCTTGCCACAATCCCTGAAATATTCGGCAATAGCCATTGCCAGATAGGCACCTCTCATGCGTATGAGGGGAGGTTGATCAGATGTGGCAACAACCACCACTGAGCGTGCCAAGCCATCCTCTCCAAGATCCCTTTCGATAAAATCCCTGAGCTCTCTGCCGCGTTCTCCAATGAGTGCTATTACACTGACATCTGCTGCCGTATGCCTAGCTATCATGCCAAGAAGAGTGCTCTTTCCCACGCCGGAACCTGCCATGATTGCAATACGTTGGCCTTTGCCCAGTGTTAGACATGCATTTACGGCACGTATGCCAACATCTACAGGCATATCTATACGAGGTCTTTTCATAGGGTTCAAAGGGGCTGCATAAAGGGGATACTGATCATCTACCTTGAGGGCCCCTTTCCCATCTATGGCAGTGCCTGTACCATCCAAGATTCTACCCAAGAGCCCTGGGCCAACGCCCACCTTCGCCTCCTGTTCATTCACCCATATCTTGCTTCCTGGTTCGATCCCACGCATATCCCCCAAGGGCATTAACAATACCCTGTTCTTCCTGAAACCTACGGCCTCGGCCTGGAGAATATCCGATCCGTTGAGCTCTACGGAACATATCCCCCCTACTGGCACTCCTGGGCCTAGTCCCTCTATGACCATGCCTATAACCTCCTGAACTATGCCGCAGGAACGGATGAGATTGGCGGATGCCGAAGCTTCCACATATGGTTCCAGGTCTATTGAATGTCCTTGATATGGTTTGCTATTTGTCTCCACTGTGAGCGTCAGAATCCTCCCTTGGCTCATCCAGAAGTCTTTTTATATTGTCGTCCACCTCTATGCCCGTCCTTTCTTTAAGGCTCTCGTTTATTGCCTCAACCATGGCCTTCCATCTCGACTCAGTAGTGGCATCAATCAGGCCAAACTCTGTCTTAATAAGACAGCCTCCCCTTTTCACCGAGGCATCAGCCCTTACATCTACGATGTTGCCGCCTGGAGATGACAGCCGGGACAGGAAATCTTCCCCAAGGTTTTCCCAGTCCCTGGGATTCACATGTATAGTGATGCTACTACCCTCTACTGTCTTTTTAAGGGAGGCAGAAAGCACCCTGGCAACAAGCTGTCGATCTTCCGAGACCTGCCCTTCTATGACCTTGCCTGCTACGAGAAGACTGATCTGGACCATCTGGGCCTCATACTTGGATACCAGACTGGCGCTTTGCCTTTTTAGGTCCTCTACCACTGACTCAAGGTGTTGAAGGGCTACATTGAACTGTTGTCTGCCAAGCTGTTCACCATCCTTCTGCCCCTGCTCATAACCCTGGGCATAGGCCTGGCTCTCTATCTCTGCTGCCTTTGATCTTGCAGTCGATAGAACTTCTTGGGCCTCTGCTTTCATGGCCTCAACCTCTTTTTGGGTCTCCAGCAGCATTGCCTCGCATCTTTGCCTTTGTCCCTCGATCAACTCAGCCGGATCTTCCACATCCTTTTTGGCTACAGTTCCTTGTCGAGGTTGTTGAGCCCCTCCAGGTACCAGGCCATGAAGGGAATTAAAGATGGCGCCTTTGTCCCCATTTTCTTCCTGGATAGAGTTTCTGCCCTGATCCAGAAAATGGTAGTCACATCTTCCATGCTTGATGACCTTTGCCATTTTCAAGACCACCAATTCAACAAATGGTCAGAAAAAGATGGACTATACCAACACATCGTCTCCGCCCTTTCCTCCAAGGACGATCTTACCCTCGCTTTCAAGACGCTTGGCCACCCTTATTATTGCCTGTTGCGCTTGTTCCACATCTTTTAGACGCACAGGCCCCATGGCCTCGAGATCTTCCTTGAGCATCATCCCTGCCCTCTCGGACATGTTATTGAAGAATTTGGCCCTGAGCTCTTCCGATGCGGCCTTGAGGGCAAGCTTCAATTCCTCTGTGCTTATCTCCTTCAGTATTGCCACGATTGCAAGATCGTCAACTTGCAATAGGTCTTCGAATTTGAACATGAGCTTTCTGATCTCTTCTGCAAGCTCTTCGGAGGTGTCCTCTATCTGTTCCATCAAGGTATCTTCAAGGTTGCGATCTACGCTGTTGAGGATCTCTGCGACCTTTTCAGCCCCTCCAACCTTGGTTGCATCACTCATCTCTACAGAGAAGAGTTCCTCTTCCAACACCCTGTCTATCTCAGCTACTATCTCTGGACTTATCTTCTCGAGATGGGCTATCCTGAGCATCACATCGGCCTGGAGCTTATCACTGAGTTCCTCAAGGATCTGAGCGGCAAGAGATGGCTCAAGATGTGCCAAGATAACAGCAATGGTCTGGGGATGCTCATTGCTCAAAAAATTCACTATCACCTTTGGCTCCAGGCTGGACAGCTTTTGAAAAGTAGAGGGATGAAGCTGTCTCATGATGTCTTCATAGATCTGCTTGGCCTGCTCTTCTGGCATTGAATTAAAAAGCACCTTCTTTAGGAATTCCTCTACAGGAACACTCATCTCACCTTGAACCATCCCCATCTTGGCCTTTACCTCATCCAAGACCTTCTGCACGCCCTCTCCTGGGATATGCTGTATCTGGGCCATGAGGGTAGAAACCTTCCTGACCTCGTCTTCCTTGAGGTACTTGAATACCTCGGAGGTGAAGACCTCTCCCATTGCAAGGAGGAATATTGCCGCCTTGACAGGGCCTTTTGGATTCTTCAAGTCTGAGACATCAGGTACCTTCGGCATCTTTTTCACCCTCTGTCTGCTTTTCTCTGAGCCATACCTTTATCAATGCGGCAGCCCTTTCAGGATATTCATTGGCCAGATCCCTCAACTCCCCTCTCACATCCGGAACAGGCTCGAAACTGGGAGGAGCTGGCACCTCTGCCTCTGCTCCTGCCCCTTCCAAGGCAGGGGTCTGTGCAGATGCCATCTCTTCTGGGGGCTTCAAGACAAAACGGTTGAGAAGAGGTTTCAAGATGGCAAATATGAATATGAGTGCCAAGATGAGGTTGGCCATAGGCCTTATAAACTTCGAAAACAGATCCACGGTCTTGTTTAGGATGCCTTCGTGGGTAGGCTGTTTTGAGAAAGGTACATTGACAACGCTTACCTCGTCTCCCCTGCTCTCACTGAATCCCATTGCCGCCTTGACTATCTGTTCAAGGCTGGCGAGTTCTTCTGGTGTCCTTGGCTCGTAAACCACCTTTCCCTTGACCGTCTTGTATTTCCCGTCCACCATTACTGCTACTGAAAGCCTTTGGAGTCTTCCCACTGCACCAAGGATCTGCCTCTGGACCCTGGAGATTTCATAGTTAGTGGTCTCTTTCTTCTTAACGGTCAGGGGGGCCTGCTCTCCTGTCCCCACATTGCCCAGGAGCTTGTCGGACAGACCACCCTTTACCCCTGGCACACCGCCGTTCTGATCCGACTTCAGGGTCTCTTCACTTTTTTGTTCACTTCGGATGGCAGTACTATCTGGATCAAATCTGTCTTCGCTGGTCTTTACCTGGTCGAAATCCACAAGAGCCGATACCCTGACCACTGCCTTTTTCTCACCCAATGCATCATCCAACATGGTCTGGATCTTGTATTTGAAATATTCCTCGAGTCGCCTCTGATAGACCAGCCTCAAGTTTGTCTGGGCCTTTAGTGGATCATTGGAATCAGGCTTAAACTCATAGAGTACGTTTCCAGAGGTATCCACCACAGAGACATTTTCTTTGTGAAGCCTGGGGACTGCCGAGGCAACGAGATGGACGATAGCCTTTGTCTGTACCCTGGAAAGCTCCTTTCCCCGCTTGAGCTGCAGCACCACCGAAGCAGATGGCTCTTGTTTCTGGGAGACAAAGAGGCTGTCTCTCGGCATGGCAATATGTACCCTTACGGACTTGATCTCTGGGAACCTGGAGATGGTCTTTTCCAGTTCTCCCTGGAGTGCCCGCTGGTAATTCACTTTTTGCACAAAATCCGTTGTGCCCAGATTCGTCTTGTCGAAAAGCTCGAAACCGGCCCCAGACGACCTTGGCAATCCAGCACTGGCAAGTGCCAGCCTTATGTCATATAATCTGTCCTCTGGCACCTTTATGGTAGTGCCACCCTTGGTTATCTCATATGGAATCCCTTCCTTCTTGAGCCATTCAACTATCTCGCTTGCGTCTTTCTGCTCGAGATCAGAGTAAAGGGTCTTGTAGGTTGGAGCGTTGATGAAAAAAAACATGGCTGCAAAACCCGCGAGCACCACAGCAGCCACCAATCCAGATATTATCTTTTGCCTCAGGGTGAGATCTGAATAGAGCCTTTTGAGCTGAGACAGATAGTCTACTGGCTTCGCCATGGGAATAACCTCCTCGTCATCTCCTCAACTAGAACTGTAACCTCATAATCTCTTCATAGGCACTAATGGCCCTATTCCTGAGCTGCAAGAACAGCTTGAAGGAAATATCTGCCTTTGTGATGGCGATCATGGCATCGGATACATCCACTTCCTTCCCTGTGGCAAGGGCCTTGGCCTGCTCATCTGCCGAATTTATAGTACTGTTGAGCTTGTCCAAACCGTTTTCCAAGATCTGGGAGAAACCCTCCCTCTTTTCTGATGCCTTTGGTCCGTGATATTGTCCAGAACCACTTAGTCCATCCATCCCTGAGACAAGAGGATCTACCTTCATAACCAACTCCCTTTAACTACCTTGCAAGGTCGATGGCCTTGAGCACCATGGTCTTTGCGGTATCAATGGCAGAAATATTTGCCTCGTAAGCCCTCTGGGCACTCATAAGATCCACCATCTGCTCCATGACGTTTACGTTTGGTAACCTGACGATTCCTTTTTCGTCAGCATCTGGGTGCCCTGGATCAAAGACCTCCATGAACGGGGTCTTGTCATCTACGATCTGGCTTACCTCCACTGTCTGCAAGAGCTGTGAGAGCTTCTTCTCAAATCCATCTTCATCAGAGATGCTGCCATCTTGTCTCGTCTCCAGGGGAGTAGATGAAAAGACTACGGATTTGGCCCTATACGGCCCGCCTTCTCTGGTCCTGGTGACATGGGCATTGGCCAGGTTCATGGAGGCCACACCGAGCCTCGTCCTTTCAGCCGTAAGGCCTTTGGAGCTGATTTTTATTGCTGTAAAAAGGTTCATTATTGTCTACCTCCTTCAGTAGCCGCATCCCTCAAGAGTGCAAACTTCTTTGCCAAAAGCTGGATGGTCGCCTGGTAATGGAGACTGTTTTCTGAAAGCTTGGACATCTGTTCATCCAGGTCCACGTTATTGGGTACACCCCTTTCACGGGAGATCTCTATCACATCGTGAGCTGAACTACTGCCTTCTGAAAAATGGCCTGGTTCAGTAGCCACCAAGGGCAGCTCCCCAACATCTTTCCCGTCAAGCGGGATAAAAGGGGCAGCTTGACCTGTTATCTCCTGGACATTTCTCTTGCCACTTTCCAACTTTTTTGCATATCCTTCCATCAGTTGTCTGAAATCAAGGTCCTTTTCCCTGTAACCAGGGGTATCCACATTGGCGATATTGGAGGCCAAGATGGCATTTTTCTTGGATCGCAATTCCAAGGCCTTTTGCATGAGCTGAATTGTCTTATCGAATAAGGTCTTCATATCTACCTCAAAGGACCAGTCCCATCTTTCTGTATTCTGCCAGCTTGTTTCTCAGGGTACGCACACTTATACCAAGCAACCGTGCCGCGTGGGTCCTGTTACCGCCTGTC
>Ga0256833_1000032_pt1 | contig 106604 bp, 97 predicted proteins | sample 356284metaG_FD_190535 | JGI IMG/M metagenome (GOLD analysis project Ga0256833, IMG submission 190535) | Hydrothermal vent microbial communities from Mid Atlantic Ridge, Atlantic Ocean - 356-284 | ecosystem: Environmental > Aquatic > Marine > Hydrothermal vents | place: Atlantic Ocean: Mid... | reverse complement strand
GTAGAAGAGGCAAGGCGCATTTTTGAAAGGATGAATTCCTATGCCATATACCGCATCTCAGAGACCATCCGCATAATGGTCTTTGTGGTTCTCGCAATGATATTTTTTAATTTCTATCCAATCACCGCCATTATGATCATCTTGTTGGCATTTTTAAACGATGTCCCCATCATGACCATAGCATATGACAATACGAGGCTTAACCGTGAACCTGCCAGGTGGAATATGAAGCAGGTCATCACTGTTGCTACAGGAATGGGAGTCGTTGGTATCATTGGCAGTTTTGGAATGCTACTGTTGGCCCTCGACTGGCTCCATCTCGACGTGGCCCAGGTACAGACTTACGTTTTTTTAAAGATGGCAGTAGCCGGGCATCTGGTCTTGTTCGTGGCAAGAACCAAGGACCACTTTTGGAAAAAGCCTTATCCTGCCCCAGTCATGGTATGGTCAGCTATAGTTACAAAGGCAGCTGGTACTATCCTGGCAGCCTATGGATTTGGTCTTATCACGCCGATAACGTGGCCAGAGATAGGTCTTATATGGGGTTATTCAATAGGTTCTGCTTTTGTGACAGACATTGTCAAGGTGTATATCTTTAGACGCCTGGAGACTGTAAGAAAGGGAGAGCACAAATTCCATACCTTTGTGAAAAAGCCAATCACTCCCCATGCAGAATGGACAAAAAAGAAACAAACGGTTTCTTAGGGTAATGTACTGGGATTATCAATTTGGTAAACTTGCGAGCCCCTTGCGGCTGAAGTGCATAATCCGGGATGATAAGATGGAGACGAAGAGGTAGCCCTATTCAAGGGTTGCCTCTCTATCCAACCGTTCATGTGGTTTACTGGAAACCGGCTCGATAATATGTATAAATTTCTTGTGAATGACATAGGTAAAAGCCACCAGAGTATCGCCTTCCATGGTCTCGATTCTTAGAGGCCTTCTTTCATATAGATTCCCTTCATATTCATCCAACCTGATCCATGCGGATTTGGGAACGTCAATATAGACGATTCCCTTCACTGAGGAGCCAGCCTCTTCCACAATGCCTGGATAATTGGCCCCTTTTATGCGATATCTTCTGAAACCATGTAGAAGGGCAGGTATATACCTGGGTAGGCAACCAGAGACCTCTTTCATTATATCTCTATACATCAGTGTGCCATAGGCAAAGAGATTCAAAAAGCCTTTGTTATTATAGTAGGTCGTATATATCATATCTGTGAGTTGGTCAGGCCAGATGTACCATTTGATAAAGACCTGGAGGGCGTATATGTAAACCCCAATCTAACCTTTCTCGTTACGTGTTTTTCTTGAAATTTTTCAAAATGTTTTTAATCTCTTCAAGTTCAAGATGAATCTTTTTTGAACTCACGCTTGTCTTATAGGCCATTATGATAAGTTTTACGGAAACCAAAAAAACACCGGCCTCCAACAATAGATCATGAGTAAATCCAGTAGAAAATAGAGCCATTACAAAAAGAACAAATGTTATAGCTATTACGATAATTGAACCTATGTCAAAATGTTTCATATCGACACCTTATTTTCCAGGTACATAACGACATGGCTCAGGGGCGGCAAACATGCGGAGCAACCAACCTGAATTTACCATTAAGCCTTTAGCGGGGCACGGCCTTTCAAAAACCGCTGCGCTGTTTGCCGTCCCCTGCAGCCGATTGTTGGGCTATACCACTTTTATTTACAACGAAATTTTCTAACGTCTCAATGATATGTCCTATTGTGTTAATACAATGGTCAATAAAGTCCTTGGTTAGATAAATTATCCATGTTTCTCCACTGATGGTGGCGCGACTGAACCAATTTACTGGCCAATCCTCACTTTGTTGTCGCTCCCAAAAACGTGTACGTTCTTCTACAGGCCATTCAAAACCGTAATGAAACATTTTATTGCGGTAACCGAATAACGCCTTCAAAACAAGTTCAATATCAGATGGCAAAAAATGCTTCAACCCTGTAGCATCTGCTAACTGTAAAATACCTCTCATTAAATCTTTTCTTCTGCCATTTTTATCCCATACATAATGACAGTCCCATTTATCGGCTACAGATTTCTTCCAGCGGAAATGTCTTTCGAGTTTTAGTTTTTCTGTCTCCGAATAAAATTCTTGGTAAATCCCATAGAAAGCTTGATGAAAGATAGATTCGCAAAATGGTGCCAACATACCTACGGCAGACATGCTTTGAGCAGCGCTTTGATAGATGGAAAACCCTATTTTTTCAGATAGTTCGTCGACGGCAAATTCATATCTACTCCCTTTGTATTTTTTAATAACTCTCTGGAATTCTTCGGTTTTTTCATCCATAGCTTTTACCATTTTTTCGTGAGTTACCAATAAATGACGTATTGCAATCAATTGGGTCTCATAGTCTAAATTAGGGAGAATTACACACGCATAATCTTTAGAGCTTAAGACGCCTAATAACCCATCATCCAAGGCTAAAGATGTACTTAGTGGATCCCTATCTGCCTCTCGACAGGTCAGTCCAATCACATAATTCTTGTTCATAGTGGCGTATCTCCTATTGGTTGTTCAACATCAAAGCAGATACGCCACTTTTTTCAACTCCTCAAACACCAGATTCAATTGCCTCTATACTTGCCTGGTAGGTTGTGCCAGGCAAGGCCAAAGCCTTTTGTTTTCTATTTTAAGAAGGTTATTCAATAAATCCAAGTCCCTTAGATATGCATGGACAGATCCGGGCCTTTAGCGGACCGGGGGTAGATGCCGGTGGCTGTGGGGTGGGAGATACGATTCAAACCCAGGTGGACTAGCGGCCTGCCCCTAGCAGGGAACGCAGCTTTTTCTCGGATTCAACCACGAGGTATGTTGCCAGCCCTGCGACCGTGATCCTTACCCAGGAATCGACTCCTATGGCGGTGCTTTGAAATAGTCGGTTCATGATTGGCAGGTAAGTGTATATAACCTGCAATGTCAACATGGCAAGCACGCCACCAAGAACCCAGATGTTACTGAAGAGGCCGAGCTGGAAGATGGATTTTTCCAACGACCTGCAGTTGAAGAGGTAAAAGAGTTCCATTATGACAAAGACATTGACAGCCACGGTTCGTGCCTGTTCCATGGATGCCCCACTCGCCAGTTCCCATTCAAACAGGCCGTATGCACCAAATAGGAGCAGGGTACCAACAAGTAGGATTCTAATGATGAGCTCCCTGGTCAGGATGGGGGTCTTAGGGTTTCTCGGTGGGCGTTTCATGATGCCGGGCTCCTTGGGTTCAAAGGCCAACATCAGGCCAAGGAAGCCCGCTGTCGTCATGTTGATCCATAGAATCTGTACCGGCAGTATCGGAAGCGCTGTTCCAAGAAGTACGGCCAACAGTATGACCAGCCCCTCTCCGATGTTCGTGGGCAGGGTCCACACGATGAACTTCGTAAGGTTGTCGAAGACCCCTCTGCCTTCCTCTACGGCCGCCGTTATGGAACTGAAGTTGTCGTCGGTGAGCACCATGTCGGCGGCCTCCTTGGCCACGTCGGTACCGGTTATCCCCATTGCCACACCTATGTCGGCCTGTTTAAGGGCAGGGGCATCGTTTACCCCGTCACCGGTCATGGCTACGACATGACCCCGTGTCTGAAGGGCCCTGACAAGCCGTATCTTTTCTTCCGGGGTTGCCCGTGCAAACACATTCGTTTCCTCGGCGACCTGGACCAGGTCCTTGTCCGGTATCTTTGCCAGCTCTTGTCCTGTCAGCACCCTTATCGTTTTGTCATCCTCGACGTGATCCCCGTAAAGACCAATCTGGCCGGCAATGGCAGCAGCGGTGGCAGGATGATCCCCAGTGATCATCTTTACCCTTATACCTGCCCGTTGGCAGGTCTTGATCGCTGCAATTGCCTCGGAGCGGGGGGGATCGATCATGCCTTGGAGACCAAGGAACATGAGACCTCCTGCTATGTCATCATGGGTTATTTCACTGGCGTCGGGAGGTAGTTCCTTCCGGGCAAAGGCGAGTACCCTCATCCCCCTTGCTGCCATGAGTTCTATGTCTTTGTATATCCGGTCTATGTCCAATTTGGTGGGACTGCCGTTGGGATCCATCGCCTGGCTACATTTTTGGACTATCTGTTCCACCGCCCCCTTTACATAGACCAACCTGGGACGACCAGGTCCAGTGTCATGAAGCGTGGCCATGTATTGGTGTCTTGATTCGAAGGGAATGACGTCCAGGCGGGGATACCTTTTTTCCATCTCCTTCCTATCCAGCCCTCCCTTTGCAGCTACTGCCAGGAGTGCCCCCTCGGTTGGGTCTCCCTGGATCTGCCACGTGCCGTCCTTTTCCAGGATCAGGCTGTCGTTGCACAGGAGCCCTGCGGTCAGGCACTCGTTTAGGGCGACCATGTCCCCATCGGTTTTGCCATCCAGCCTGACAATCTGTCCAAGAGGGGCGTAACCGCTGCCGCTCACCTCATAATGGGCATAGCCGGCCATGATGGCTTGGACGGTCATCTGGTTTTCTGTCAGTGTTCCGGTCTTGTCAGAGCATATGACGGTAGTGCTGCCCAGGGTTTCCACTGCAGGGAGCTTGCGAATAATGGCTCGGCGTCGTGCCATTCTGGAGACACCTATGGCCAAGGTTATGGTTACTGCCGCTGGCAGTCCTTCCGGGATCGCGCCAACGGCCAGGGCAACCGCTGCCATGAACATGTCGAAGAGGCTCTGGCCTCTTGCCAGGCCAGCCAGGACAGTAGCCCCTGCCAATGCCAGGATGGCATACAACAGTAGCCTGCTGAATTGCTCGATCTTACGTGTGAGGGGGGTTTCCAATTCCTGCGCCGAGGATATAAGTCTGGATATACGGCCCACTTCTGTATGGTCACCAGTGGCGATTACGATTCCTGTTGCCTGCCCATAGGTGACCATCGAGGAGCCATAGGCCATGTCCGTTCTTTCAGCAAGGGGTGTGTCTTCCCCAACGGGATCGATCCCCTTTTCCACCGGCACGGATTCACCGGTAAGCGCCGACTCGTCCACCTGCAAGTCCTTGCAACGGACGAGGCGTAGATCTGCAGGTACCTTGTCACCTGCCTGGAGCAACACCATGTCTCCCAATACCAGGTCTGTGGAAGGTATACGCCTCTTTTCACCACCCCGTATGACCGTAGCCTCTGCCATCATGGTATCCGCCAGGGCAGCCAGGGCGTTTTCCGCCCTGGATTCCTGTATGAAACCAATAATGGCATTGACTATTACGACACCGAAGATTACGCCGGAATCGACCCATTCCCCTAGGCCTGCCGTTATGAGGCCTGCGGCAATCAGTATGTATATGAGTGGCTGGTGAAACTGGAGCAGGAAACGAAGGATTGGCCCCTTGCCCCTCTTTGCAGTCAGTATGTTGGGACCGAATCGTTGCAGGCGCCTTTCGGCATCCTCCTGGTCGAGCCCCTTGTGGATATCGCTCTCCAGGAGGCGCACCACCTGTTCCACCGGCATGTGATGCCATTTCTTGCCATGTGCCAATTCCGCCAATTCCATGGATGTTCCCTGCCCCTTCCAGTAATTACCTCAACTTTCGAAGTAATTTCCCCGGAAATTTTTGAGGATAATATATTGAAATAATTTGTATATTTTACGGAGTCCTTCCATTTCGATTATAATGGTGGTTACCAAAACTCCATTACAGTCAGAAAGGACTCCAAGATGGAGAGTAATGAAATTTCCTGGAATGAACAAGTTCAAGAACAAAGATTATCTGGCAGCATTGAAAATTTTTTCAGGGAATATCACGTGGGTACCCTGTTACACCGATGCGGAATACGAAAATGCAGGGGCGTATCCCCCATGATCGTTCTGCATTGCCTTTTTGGACTATCGTTTCTGGGAGACAATATCTTCCGGCATATGGTGGTGAAGGCCCGACAGCCTTTTGGCAAAGACGTAGTGTATGACTTCCTCAGAGGCGAACGGTTTAACTGGAGAAGGCTGCTTCTCCTGCTAGTTGCCAGGGCGGTCTCTTTTATAGATGCCCTGCCTGTAAAATTGGTTTTTGTCAGGAACCGAAACAGCAATGACTGGCTTGCCCTTTTGTCAACAGATACTGAGCTGCCTGATGAGAAGATAGTCGAACTCTATGGTAAAAGATGGGACATCGAGGTGTTTTTCAAGGTAACCAAACAGCATCTAAACCTGGGAAACGGTATCCAGGCAAGGGATTTTGTCAAGAGACGGCATGACGATCCCAGAACCCTTGGTCTTCTCTTCACTGCTGCTATGAAGATCTGGAAGATTTGACCTTTATAGAAGCGTTTAGACGCGTTCAGTCTATGTTGACAAAGACTTTGAAAAAGACAGGCTGTTGGAGTAAAGAGCTATGAAGTCTGATAACAGAGGTTGTAGTAAAATCGATTTTCCATTTGCTGCACCCAACTACACCACTCTGGCGAACAATTCAAGAGGTTAGATGACTGCGGATGCAAGTCTGAAAGTTGAGTAAGTATCTTTATTGCCTCTTTACTTGCAGGGGTTGCAGGTTACCTACTGCTCAAAAAGATGCTCCCATACGAGAATCAAATAGTCGAATCATAGGAGCAAAAAGATATAAGCCTGTGAAAAAATTGTATATTTTAATTGGTTATGGACATCCCAAAACACCACCAAGACTGCTGTTCTTGGCGGCCAGTTACAGGGCTGAGAGGGTTTGATATGCCGAGATACACCAGTTTGAAAGAACGTCTGCTCCACAGGTACAGTTTTCAAAACCTACTTATATGGTTGCTTCTATATCTCGTCGCAGGTCCGTTTTTACAAAGGCTTCCTCACGCCTCTATCATTCTCTCCGTCTCCATATCCTTTATACTTTTTGTTGCAGTTTATGCCATAAATCCAGGCAGTAAATTGTTCAAGTACATTATGGGACTCATGATTCTCACCCTGGCCCTTTTCTGGCTGGATGTCTTCAATATAGTCTCTTTTTCCAGGTTGGTCAGTAGATTTATCATGGTCGCCTATCTGTTCATGTTGGTATATTCCTTTACGAGGTACGTATTTTCTGCAAAGAAGGTCACTAGCCGCCTTATCAGTGCTGCCCTGTGTCTGTATCTCTTGATAGGTACCCTTTGGGGGGTGATCTACAATATTCTGGAGCTCTTGGCACCTGGATCATTCAAGGGTGCCCTCCTTTCTGGGGGCTCTTTCCAAATTGATCCCTTGCAACATTTTCAATACCTGAGCTTTGTAACCCTCACAACCCTTGGCTATGGAGATATTCTTCCCCAGACCCAAGGTGCTGCTGCCCTGTGTCAGACAGAGGCTATTATCGGCCAGTTTTACATGGCGGTACTGGTTGCAAGGTTGGTGGGAATCCAGGTTTCCCAGGAAATCTCCAATAGATAAGACGATGTTTAGCCTTTTTATGAAATATTATTCCCTTTTCAAGACAGATTAATAATAGCTTTCTATCATAAAGATAGACGTGTTATGGTTTAATTAAATGAAAAATTACTTGATTTCAGGAGGTATAATGAACTCGGTTACCAGAAGCAAGGGGAGGGTTGCCAGGTTTCCTGGAGTAGCTGCAATTTTTTTTATATCAATGTCGATCGTGCTTGCAACTGGCTGTGGAAAGGAAGAGCTTCAGGAAAAGAGACAGGTTGTCAGACCAGTCAAGGTCATGACAGTGAAAGACACCAATACCCTTTTGAGCCATGGTTTTCCTGGCATAGTGAGGGCACACAGGCGCGCTGTCTTGTCTTTCAAGGTTTCGGGGCCACTGGTGAAGCTTCCTGTGGAAGAAGGGCAACATGTCAAAAAGGGGGATCTCATTGCCCAGATAGACAAGAGAGACTTCCTGAACAATGTCAAAGAGGCCCTGGCCATGTACAAGGAGGCTGAACAGCAATTTCACAGGTACAAAGAACTATATGCCAAAAAACAGGTCTCCAAGGCAGATTTCGACAGATATAGGGCTGCGAGGGACGTTGCCAAGGCAAAATTAGATAATGCCAAAAATGCCTTTTGTGATACCTCGCTCAGGGCACCTTTCAGTGGGGTCATTTCCAAGAGATATGTTGAAAATTATTACAAGGTCCAGGCCAAAGAGCCCATAGCAGACCTCCAGGACATATCAAAGATAGAGGTCCTGGTAGATGTGCCAGAGCTCGTCATGGCTGCCATCAGAGAGAAGGGATCGGTAAAGGTTGCAGCTTCGTTTGAACCCATTCCTGGCAAGAAATTTCCTCTTGAAGTCAAGGAATATTCTACAGAGGCAGATCCTGCCACCCAGACATATCAGGTTGTCTTCATAACTGATCAACCAAGGGAAGCCAACATTCTGCCCGGGATGACTGCTACCGTGACTGCCTTTTTTAGGCCAAAGGTGACAGGAGGAAGGGCCGAGATCATAGTACCTGCCCTTGCCGTATTGGATGCCCCCAAGAACAGGCCTTATGTGTGGGTCTTCGACAAGGACAAAGGGGTTGTGCAAAAACGTTTTGTCAAGATAGGTACCCTCCAGGACTCGGGTGGTATCCATATTATCGAAGGACTCAAACCAGGGGAGATAATTGTGGTGGCCGGAGTAACAAAGCTTCGGGAAGGCATGAAGGTAAGGCCTTGGGAAAAGCAGAGAGAGGAATTCTAGGCGATGAACATAGCCGAATTCGCAATTAAAAAAAGTGTCATTACCTGGACCCTCACGTTTGTCGTTCTTGTCTTGGGGTATTTTTCCTATATGGCACTTCCCAGGCTGGAAGACCCTGAATTTGCAATAAAAGAGGCTGTCATAATAACGCCTTATCCAGGTGCGTCTCCCATGGAGGTCCAGGAAGAGGTCACCGAGGTCATAGAAAAAGCCGTCCAGGAGATGGGTCAGCTAAAGAGGGTTGAATCATATTCCTCAAGGGGGCTTTCTATTGTAGATGTAAAGATAAAAGACAGATATAGGAAAAACCAGCTACCTCAGGTATGGGATGAGCTCAGGCGCAGGATGGGAGATCATGAAAGGGAGCTCCCACCTGGAGCTGGACCGATCACGGTCAACGACGATTTCGGCGACGTCTATGGGGTTTATTTTGCCCTGGTTGGTAAGGGCTATACCTTTGCTGAACTGAAAGAGATAGCAGATCTGCTCCAGAGAGAGCTCTTGGTGGTTCAGGATGTCAAGAAGATAGAGCTTTTCGGTATCAGGCCCGAGGCCATTTACGTGGAGATGTCACGCTCCAAGATGGCAGCCCTTGGTATAACCAGGAATGATATATTCAATGCGCTCAAGGCAAAAAATATAGCGGTTGATTCAGGGTGGATAAAATTCGGTAGCCAGTACCTGGCCATTAATCCCACAGGTGAATTCAAGTCGGAAAAAGACTTCGGTAAACTTTTCATTGCCTCGAAGGCAGGCAAGCTCATATATCTCAGGGATGTTGCCAAGATAAAACGAGGATACGTGGATCCCCCATCCAAGATACTCAGGGTCGACGGCCAGGAAGGTATAGGGATTGCCATTTCAACGGTGATGGGCGGAAATGCTGTCACCATGGGAAACGCCGTGTTGAAGAGACTGGCAGAGCTGGAAGGCCAGATCCCCGTAGGGGTCGAGCTCAAGGAGATCTCTATGCAGTCCAAGTCGGTTACAAAGGCAGTAAACGGCTTTGTGATCAATCTGCTCGAGTCTGTAGGGATCGTTGTGGTTGTCTTAGCCATCTTCATGGGGTTGAGGGCCGGGGCCATAATCGGTTTCATTCTCCTTCTCACCATTGCGGCTACATTCGTGGTCATGGATTTTTACCACATCACCCTGGAGAGGATCTCTCTTGGTGCGCTCATAATTGCCTTGGGTATGCTGGTAGATAACGCTATCGTTGTCGTAGATGGCATGAAGGTCAAGATGAAAAGCGGGATGGATGGGCTCAAGGCAGCCAAGGAAGTGGTGGGTCAAAATGCCATGCCCCTTTTGGCAGCCACGGCAGTTGCCATTATGGCCTTTGCATCCATAGGCGGTATGAATAACTCTACTGGTGAATATTGCCAGTCCCTCTATTATGTAATTCTTATCTCTCTTTCCCTCTCATGGCTTACTGCCGTTACTACTACACCTCTTATTACAACTAAATTCATTATGGGCGCAAAGGAAATGGAAGAGGGGGGTAGTGAACAGGATGCCTATGGAGGAAAGTTCTACCAGATATACAGGAAATTTCTTGCCTCTGCCATCAAGGCACGTTGGGTCACCATAGCAATGGTGATAGGCCTGTTTGTCCTTTCCGTCTTTGGTTTCGGATATGTGAAGCAGCTATTCTTCCCAGCATCCACCCGGCCCCAATTCATGGTTGAGTGTCAGTTCAGGGAGGGTATCCACATTAAGGATACAGAAAAGGCTGTTGAACGGATAGAGGCATACCTGAAGAAACAGGAAGGGATTACGATGGTGGCATCGGCCATAGGTGGGGGTCATCCCCGTTTTCTTCTCACATACAGTGTGCCTGTTGACGCTGCCAGTCAGTATGCCTGCGTGCTTGTCTCCGTGAAGGACTACAAAATTATTGATGAGATAAGGGTAAAGGTCCAGAACGATCTGGAAAAGATGTTTCCAGATGCATGTATAAACGTGAAAAAGTTCAACCTTGGACCTGCTACAGGTGGCAAGATCCAATTCCGCATAAATGGGCCAGATCCCGAGGTTTTGAGGGCAATGGCAGACAAAGCTATGAAGATCTTTCGTGAGGAAAATGCCAAGGCTGTCCGGACCGAATGGGGTGAAAAGGTCAAGGTGCCGATACCCATCCTTGCCGAGGATAGGGCTATGGCCCTTGGGATAACTCGACCAATGGTGGCTCAAGCTATACAATCCAACTATTCCGGTACTATCACGGGTTATTACCGGGAAGGAGTAAACCTGATTCCAATTATTGCCAGGGCCCCGGACGATGAACGAGATACTATAGAGGACCTTTCAGAGATACAGATCTACAGTCCCATGGCCCAGCAATATGTGCCCATATTACAGGTGCTCAGTGGCCTGAAGACTGGTTGGGAAAACGCCCGCCTATCCCGCTGGCATAGGCGTCTGATGATAAAGCTACACGCGGATCCACGGGGAGATCAACTACCTGTGGAGCTGATAGCAAAGGTCAAGCCGAAGATAGAACAGGCCCTTGGAGTGGACCTGGCTGCATATAGGGGCAGACCTCTTGAAAAGGATGAAAAGTGGACTGCCTCTACTATTCCCATAAAGTATGATGATATAATCCCCATAAAGGGAAAGCCTGGTTATTTCATGGCATGGGGTGGAGAGCTTGAAGACTCCTCTGATTCCCAGGCACAGCTTGCTGCCAACATACCGATATATTTCGGAATGATGGTGTTGATAGTGATCTTTATGTTCAACGCCTTCAGGCAGCCACTCATCATTTGGCTCACAGTGCCCCTGGCCCTCATAGGTGTTACCGCAGGGTTGTTGCTTCTGCATCAACCCTTTGGGTTCATGGCACTTCTGGGACTCATGAGTCTTTCCGGCATGTTGATCAAAAATGCCATGGTCCTCATAGATCAGATAGATATAAACATAAGCTCCGGCATGAAGGGTATGGATGCCATTGTGGAATCGGGGGTGTCCAGGATGCAGCCTGTCATGATGGCTGCACTTACCACCATGATGGGTATGATTCCCCTTTTCCAGGATGCCTTTTTTGTTTCCATGGCAGTAACCATTGTCTTTGGTCTGGGTTTTGCCACTGTTCTTACCCTTGTATTCGTACCCGTGCTTTATGCCACGTTCTTTAAAATAAGATGATCTTCATCTCCAGGAGTCAAGATATGATGAAACGAATTTTCCAGTCCTTCTTGTTGGGGGCTGTCCTCTGTGCCACCCCTGTCTCTCCAGCAATGGCACAGGGGTGCGACATAGAGCCACTAAGACACAAGATCTTCCGTATCGGCATAGTAACCGATGGCTCCACCTTGGCGGATCAAGCATTGATCAGCCTGTTTGAAAAAGAACTGAAGGCCCTTTCAGATTCTGAGACATCTTTTCATTTTCCCAAGGGTATGGTCCTTTCTGGACATGATACTGTCAATGGCTCAAGAATGGCCCTTGGACGAGAATTTTCTGGTGGCATAGACGTTGTCTTGCCCCTTGGGGTCATTTCTTCCTCCTTGTGTCTCGAAAGCAAAAACTTGCCAAGGCCAGTGGTAGCCCCCTTTGTTGCGGATTTTGCCTTGAAGGGTAGAAAGAAAAAGGGAGAGGCCAGCGGAATAAAAAATCTGGTCTATATCGACACTGTCTATCACCTGGATCAGGACATAGAGAGCTTCAAGGAGATCGTAAAGTTCAAGAACGGGGTAATTATAGTGGACAGGCGGGATATGGATGCCTTCCCATGGTTGACTCGTATCGTCTCAAACATTGCATCGAGACATGGCATAAGCCTGACCCTTATTTCAGCAGGAGACAATGCAAAGGATGTGACAGAATCGATCCCAGCTGGTACAGAGGTGGCATTTGTTGGGGCCCTTTGGCACATGGATGGGAATCAGAAACGTCTTCTTGCAAAGGGCCTGATCCGCGAGAAAATAGCCGGATTCGCATTGTGGAGCGAGAAACAGGTGGAAGAGGGTCTTCTAGCCGGGTTTGAGTCTTGTGACAAATTCGACGTACTGGCCCGACGCACAGCAGTAGCCGTAATCGATATCTTGGGTGGCAAGAGCCCTTCCAAGGTGGATGTGGGGTATATAAGAAACAAGAGGCTCTCGATCAATATGGCTACTGCAAGGGCGATAGAGGTCTATCCCAGTCTCTTGATCTTGACAGGTGCCAGGTTGATAAATGAGGAACGGAAGGATATAGCCAGGCGCCTAAACATAAAAAAGGCGGTAGAGGAGGCCTTGGAGGCCAATCTACGTCTACAGTCGGCAGTTACCACTGTGAGGGCGGGCGAGCATGCTGTCAAAGAGGCCATGGCCGATTTACTCCCAAGAATAGATATATCCACAGGGGCAAGGGCCATTGATCAGGATAGGGCCAAGGTGGGGGGAGGCATGAGCCCTGAGCGGGCCTGGACCGGGACTGCCGGAGGCTCTGTGCTTCTTTATTCCGACAAGAAGTGGGCTAGATACACGGCTGAGGAACATCTACAAAAGGCTCGGCAGAAAAATCTGGATACTGTGAAACTAGATGTTACCCACGATGCGTCTGTGGCATATCTCAACGTGCTCAGGGCCAAGACCATAGAAAGAATCTACAAGGAAAATCTGAAGCTGACAGAGGCAAACCTGGAAAAGGCTCAGATAAAGGTGGCCACTGGGGCTGCCGGGCCTGACGAGGTCTATCGTTGGGAGGCCAAATATGCCAATGACCGCAGGCAGGTGCTCTATAGGGAATCTGACACCATGAATGCCATGGAGGCCCTCAATCGTATCCTTCATCGGCCATTGCAGGAATTGTTCGTACCAGAGGAGACAACCCTCAAGGATCCTCTTTTTATCATAGGAGATAGATTCTTTTATCAGTTGATGGAAAACCCCTGGTACATGCAAAAGTTCAGGAAGTTTGCAGCGAGACAGGCTATAGAGCTCAGACCTGAACTCCAGGGTTATGATGCTGCAATAAAGGCGAAAGAAAGGCTGAGGATAGCTGCAAAGAGGCAGATTTGGCTGCCAGACTTCACTGTGGAGTGGAAGGTGGATCAATATTTCGTCGAGGATGGTCATGGAAGAAGAGAAGGGCACTCGAGTCCTCTGGACGATACCGATTGGAACATCGGGGTGTATGCCAGGATTCCACTGTTCGAAGGAGGAAAAAGGGTTGCTGAGGCCAGTAGGCTCCAGGAGGAGGTGGCAAGACTCAAGATAAACAGAAGTGCCGAGGCAGAAGCAATAATCCAAAATGTGTTGGCTGCACTCAATAGGACAAGGGCCTCCTATCCGTCCATAACTCTTTCAAGGCAGGCATCAGAGGCAGCCAAACGGAATCTCGATCTCGTAACCGATTCCTATGTCCAGGGGATAAAGACCATCATCGACCTTTTGGATGCCCAGAATCAGGCATTAAGCGCTGAGCTCGATGCAGCCAATGCCGTATATAATTTTTTGATAGACTTCATGGGAGTGGAAAGGGCAATAGGACAGTTTGTCATATTCATGCCAGAAAAAGAGCGTCAGCAGTGGCTTCATAAGGCCTGTAGTGCTATTGGCATGAAGTGCCAAGGAGATGAGAAATAGAAAAATAATGTTTACAGGGTAGAGTATATAAAATATAATAAAAATTATCCTATTAACCCTAATTGGAGGATCTTTTGGGGGCTTCAACTTCTTTCTGTTATTTGGTAAATTTTTTAGAGCTATTGATCAATAGCTTTCTTTGAAAGGCTGTCGTCTTGTCGATAGTGTTTTTTTTGGTAGGAGAAACAGGTTAATTATTCAAACCCAAAAAAGGAGGAGAACGGGTCTATGAAGAAGAAATCCAGTTACATGATGAGTTGTTTGCTGTGTTTCCTGGTCTGGGTTGTAGCAGGCAACGTCTTTGCAGGTAATGCCTGTATAGATTGTCATAAGAAGATGACGCCAGGGCAGGTAAGGGATTGGTCGGTGAGTAAACACGCCCAGAACGATGTCACTTGTGATGTCTGTCACGGGGATGCTCACAAGAGCGCCAAAGACGTCTCCAAGGTGATATTGCCCGACGAACATGTATGCGCCCAGTGTCATGAAGAACAATTCAATTCCTTCAAAAAGGGCAAGCATCAGTTCGGTTGGACATCCCTCAACGCATTGCCCATAACCCATGTTGAACCAGACGAGCTCATGGAGGGAGGACGTGGCTGTGGTGGGTGCCACAACATGGGGATCAAGACAGAGGAACAGAAAAAGGCACAGCATGAACATGGTTGGCGTTATCAGAACAATTCTTGTGACGAGTGTCATACCCGACACAGCTTCTCTAAGACAGAGGCACAGAATCCCCAGGCATGTCAGCAGTGTCACATGGGCTATGACCATCCCCAGTGGGAGATGTGGTCCAGCTCCAAGCACGGTGCCCGGTACTTTGCAAAGATGCGTGGACAACTGCCCAAAGATGCTGCTGCTCCTACCTGCCAGTACTGTCATCTCCCCAATGGTACCCACAATAACCGCACTGCATGGGGTTTTCTTGGCGTCAGGTTGCCCATCAAGGACAAGGAATGGGCTGCCGCACAGGTGACCCTTCTCAAGGCCCTTGGTGTGATCAACCCAGAAACTGGTAAGCCTACCGCCCGACTCGATGCTGTCAAGTCAGTGGATATGGTAAGGCTCACTCAGGAGGCATGGCAAAGCGAGCGCGACAAGATGCTCGAAAGATGTGCTACTTGTCATTCCAAGACCTATGCCAAGACACAGCTCGACATGGGTGATGAGATTATCAAGAAGACCACCATCATGCTTGCCGATGCAATCAACATTGTTGCAGGTTTGTATAAGGACGGAATCTTGAAGAAACGCGACAAGCAGCCGTTTGCCTATCCTGATTTCCTCTATTTTATGAGAACCGATTACTCTGCACCATCGAGCGATAGTTATAAACACATGGACAAGAATGTGAGCTTCATAGAACAGGTCCTTTTTCAGATGTATATGAAGCACAGGATGCGTGCATATCAGGCATTCTTCCATGTAAATCCTGATTATGCCTATTGGTATGGCTGGTCTCAGATGACCAAGGATCTTGGTGAAATCAAAGAGTTGGCAGCAGAAATGAGGGCAAGCCACAAGAAGATGTAAACACGCCCTATATAAGTGAAAATGGAAAAGGCCTGGCTTGTTCAGCTGGGCCTTTCTGTTTTGGCCCTTTTGGGGCGCAGTCATTTGGAGATTTCCTGTTTCCTGTCTGCTCTGCCCACATGTCCAGTTTTTTCGTGATTGGCAGCTATACCTGGTTGATTTCCATGGGAAGATATAAGTGAAAGGTTGATCCCTTCGATGGGCTGCTTTCAACCGTTATTTTTCCATGGTGTTTTCTCGTTATTACGTCAAAGCAGATAGCAAGCCCCTGACCAGCTCCCATTCCCACTTCCTTGGTAGTAAAAAAAGGATCGAATATCCTGTTGATTATATCTTCTGGGATTCCTTTTCCATTGTCTTGAATCTTGACTATCGCATAAGCGCCTTCTTTTCTCGTTGTTATTTTTATCAGGCCATGGGAGTCTTTATTTGTTGCTCCAAACTTTTCGCGGATGGCGTCAGAGGCATTCAAAATCATATTCAAAAAGACCTGTCCCAGTTCTTCACCATAGCAGGCTATGTAGCCCATCCTTTCATCAAAATCTGTCTCTATATCTGCCTGGTTCTGCCATTTGTATCTGCATACTTCCATTGTGTTGGAGATGATCTCGTTAAGGTTTTTGTATTCCAGCTCCTTTGTGTCAGAGCCGGAAAAGGACTTCATGGCACCGACTATGGTTGCGATTTTTTTGATGCCGTCCCTGGATTGTTCAAGGGCCTCAATGACCTCTGGTTTGAGATATTTCCAGTCTATTTCATTCAAAAGTTCATCTATCCTCTTTAGGGTTGCAGGATTTACCTTGTCTTGTCTGGCCTCCCTCAAAAGCCCTTCAAAGCTGTCGATAACCTGTTGAATGTCCATACAGGCCTCTTCCAGGAAGTCGATATTTGTCCCAATGTATTGTACCGGCGTGTTGATTTCATGGGCCATGCCTGCGGCAAGCTCACCTACTGCCTCGAGTTTCTGGGCATGCAGGAGTTCTGTGTATATGCGCTTCCTTTCCTTCTCCGATTCCTTTAGTTTCTCAATGGTTTCTTTGCGCTGGGTACTAATGCGTTTCAGATAAAAGGTTAGAATAAATAGCAAGGAGAATGCAGACAGGAATACAGTGATGGCCAGACGGTATTTCTTGAATACCTTATCCAGGCTCAGTCTCGCCTGATTTTTATATGGGCCGACATGGAGGGCTTTCAGGCATTCGTTAACAGGTGCATAGCTGAGGGGAATAGTCCAGCCGGCGTACTTGGCATCCAGAGCTGCTGTATCGTCAGGTTCCATTTTCAAAAGGGCTATTGCAACCTTTTCCGCAAGCCTCGGGGCCACATGGGGCAGTTTTGCAAATGGCCACTCGGGATAAAGCCTGGTAGTATAGACAAAAGGAAACCCTGTTTCTTTCAAGTCCTTGGCGCCCATTATCCTGAAATCGTTTAGGGAAATCTTGCCCTCTGATGCCATTCTTTCCAAGATATCTGTCCTTACAGTTCCAGCATCCACCCTGCCTTCTTTTACTGCAAGAACTACTGCGTCATGGGTCTGGCCAAAGGAAAAGTGGGAAAAGTCATGTCGAGGGTCTATGTGATGGTCCAATAAGAACTTCCAAGCTGCATACCATCCCCCAAGGGATGTGCTGCTCACAGCCATGAAACTTTTGCCTCTGAGGTCTTTTATTCTCCGGATATCCCTCCGGTTTTTTCTGCAGAATATTACTCCTCCAAAACGGGTGATTATCTTAGAAAGACGACGATTTTTTAAGGTTGCTATCCTGGACAGTCCATACTTGTTCTCAAGGGTTACATAGATGGCCGGATTTGCCAGGAGAAATTCGACACTTTTTTGCCTGACCGCCCTTTCTATTTCTTGAAAATCGAGAGGTACTATGGAGAATTCATAGCCCTGTACCCGGGAAGTAAGAAAATGAGCGGTACCCTTCCATTTTTTTAGGCAGTTTTCATGACCTCTCTTGGCAAGTACTCCTATTCTGAGCGGTTTCAAATTGTTTGTTTCGCATAATGCGAGGCTGGGTATAGCCATTACATGGACAGTGAGGAAAAATAGCAATATCAAAAAACCGCACCAGATTTGTCTGGCAGGAGCCGAGTGGATAAATGGCCGAGAACCTAATTTGATATGATGCATCCTTCTTCATCCCTGACAACATTTGATATGCCGGGATACCTCTTTTCGAGTTTCTGCAGGGCTGCGTCTCTGGTCTTTATCTTTCTGAGCAGATGATCGCGTTCCTTTATGACTCTAAGGCTTTCAACCGCGCGTCTAATAGTGATTTTTAAGTCCTCATTACTCCATGGTTTTATGATGAATTTATATACGCCCGCCTCATTTATTGCCCGTGCAGCGATGTTTACGTCTTCCACCCCTGTCATCATTATGGTCAGTATTTCAGGGTTTGAATCCTTCAGACCCTGAAGAAAATGAAGTCCGTTTGTACCTGGCATCTGATAATCGCTTATTACCATGTCTATGTGTGTATTTTTGATGGTTTTCTGAGCTGCTCTCGCCCCTGTGGCGAAATGAAGGAGATATCCCTCGTTTCTAAGGGCCCTTTTTAAGGATAGGAGTAGGTTTTTATCATCATCAACGATCAATATAGAAAATTTATCCATCTCTTCCTCCGGTAATCAGGACTTCAAAAGGTTCATCGAGCCCTATGGTCCTGGAAAAATTCATGAGTCGTTCCCTGAGACTTAGCGTTATTTTTTGCCCCTTACTAGCCAGAAGCAGTCCGTTTTTTGCCTTGAGATCCTGGTTCAATATCATGCCAACAAGTATCTGTCCCAGTCTTAATCTTTTGATTTCCAGTCTATCGGGACCAATATCCATTTTTGACAGGACGTCCAGAATCCTTGGATTGTATTCCCTTGTATCTTTTCTCATTTCTTCCAGGGCGATACCTGGTTTTTGGCCAAGAAAGAGCCAATAGTCGAAATCAACGACCACTTTTAGTATCTGCCCACCAAGCTGAATAAGTTTCTCGTTCTGGCTTTCCGGCAAGTGGTACGATGAGAAAGGTTTATTTTGGAGGGCGATCATCTGGGAAATGTTTTCAAGCCTTGGGATGTTGGCAAGGATTCGTGCCCCTGCCTCTGGATGTCTACGGAAGATAAGATTTTCTTCTTCGGATAGTTTCTTGTTGGCATAGACCTTTTCCAAGATATTGTTTGGAACCGTTACGCAGCCTATTTGGGAGAGAAATCCTGCTATGGAAAACTGCCACCTTGAAGGCAACTTTAGTTCCGTGGCTATCCCCGAAACATATCGCCTGATCTGCATAGCCCTACTGAAAGCCACGGGGTTCACCTGGCTTAATATTTCAGCCATTACCTTGATACTGCCGTTTAACGTCTGGTTGAGGAGTTCCCGCTCAGCGGTTATGAGCCTGTACTGTTCAAGGGCAGCATCTATTGCAGCTTTAAGCATCTCTTTTGGGCAAGGTTTGTTGAGAAATCTGAAGATGCGGCCCTCGTTTACTGCCATGATGGCTGTTTCTTGGTCCGCATTCCCAGTGAGCATCATTCTTACTGTTTCAGGTGACATATCTTTTACGCGAGACAGAAACTTCACCCCGTCCATCTCCGGCATTCTCATGTCAGAGATTACCACGGCATAAGGCCCTCTTTCCTTTATCAGATTCAGGCCTTGCTCTCCACTGATGGCGGTGTCTATCTCCTTGAAATCCCGGCGAAGCTGCCTTTTTATCGCTGTCAGGATGTTCGATTCGTCATCCACGAACAGGATTTTTCTATTCAATCCCCCGCTCCTTTGTTTCTCTGCACATGACGCGCCACTTTTCCATTCTTCCCGTTGGATCGCTTCTCTTCAGCTCGGCTTGTTCCAGATGGGGTAGGGTCCCTGTGCATTCATCAGGATTCAGTTCGTGACTTATCATGTCTGCACAGGCTACCATTGACGGGATGGAAAAATTGTTACTCGGATACTGGTGAGGACGATGATGAAAGCTCAGTGCTTCAACCACGTCACCAGGAAGACCCCAAAGGCCAAGTAGATATCCTCCTATTTCTGCATGAGATGCCTTGAAGACTCTAAATTCGGCCTTTCTCAGCTCTTTTTTTTCCATAACAGCCACTTTCATGGCCTTTTTGTATTTATCGGGTAAATTGTAAGCGAGCACAAGCTTACCCACGTCGTGGAGAAGACCTGAAGTAAATGCATGGTCTGAAATGTCTTTGTCGTCTGTGACGTCTTCAGCGATATTCTTAGCAAAGACTGCGGTTTCAAAGCTGTGATTCCAGAGATTTTCAAGAAATGAAGAAGACAGTTTGGGGTTGTCACATTGGGAGAATACCTTAAGGGTAAGCAACAGGGATTTTATAACGTTTAGTCCTAGGAGGCTTACTGCCCTGGATGGGCTTTCAATATTTTTATAATGGCCGAAGAAGGCCGAATTTACCAACTGGAGTATCTTGGTACTCATGCCAAGGTCTTTTTCTATTATTGCGCCTATCTCTTCTACAGACGCCTCTGGATCATTGATCTTTTCCTGAATTTCGACATAGATGGAAGGGAGGCTGGGTAGGTGATCAAGGCTGGATACAGCTTTTTTCAGCAGAGGATGTGCCATGAGTTCGTGAAGCATGCAGGCCCGCTTTATAACCATTTTCAGGATATCTGGGGGACATGGCTTGGTCAGGAATTGGTGGGCCACCCGGATAGCCCTGTAGGTGGCATCGTCATCTGCTTGGCCTGTCAGGACAATCCTGATGGTTTCTGGATATAGTGTTTTGACCTCTCCAAGAAGGGTTGCCCCGTCCATTCCCGGCATTCTCATATCTGTGATGACAATGTCTACAGGTTTTTCCTCCATCAATCCAAGGGCATCCCTGCCACTTGTGGCAAAATGCATGGAAAGTAACTTTCTCATGGGTCTTAGTGCCCTTCTCATCCCATCCAGGACCATCTTTTCGTCATCTACAAAGAGGATATTTTTTGAAGCCATCTTGATCTTAATCTCTCTGGGCGGAATCGTTGAATGGAAGCCTGATGGTGAAGCTCGTTCCCTCACACGCTACCGAGGTTACGGAGATGGAACCGTCGTGGTTTTCTTCTACGATGTCTTTTGCTATAGATAGTCCCTGGCCTGTACCGCGTCCCGCCTCCTTGGTGGTGAAGAAGGAGTCGAATATCCTGTTCAGAATGTCTTCGGGAATGCCTGTTCCTGTATCTTTTACGATTATTTTTGCATACTCCTTCTCCTTTTCTGTTGATATACTTATGGAACCCTTTGCCCCTTCAGGGTTTTCTCCCAGTTTTTCTGAGATGGCTTGAGCTGCGTTTACGACCATGTTCAAGATGACCTGACCAATTTCGTCAGCAATACAATAAACGGGGGGGATATCTTCCTGGAGATCAAGGTAAACATCAGAGACATATTTCCATTCGTTTTTTGAAATGGTAACTGTGGTTTCAATAATCCTATTTATATCCTGATAAGTCTTTTCTTTAGGACCAGGATGGGAGAACTCTTTCATGGCCCTTACTATCTTGGTTACCCTGTCTATGCCTTCCTGTGCTTGACTTATTGCCAGAGGAAGCTCTTCCCGGAGATATTCCCAGTCCGTATCCTCTAAGGCCTTTTCTGCCTCTGAAAAGATAGACTCGGTAGAGTCTCCATGGGATGTCGCCTGGATCAACTTTGCACAGGAGTTAACCAAGGGAGATATTTCGTCGAAGGATTCCTTCAAAAACTCGAGATTCGAGGCCACATATTGGGATGGCGTGTTGATTTCATGGGCAATACCTGCGGCAAGCCTTCCTACTTCTTCCAGTTTCTGGGCTTGGAGAAGCTGGCTTATTATCTCTTCTTTTTCTTCTTCTGCCTTTTTTCTTTTATTAATATCTCTGACTACGTGTATGGATCCTATAAGGGTGCCGTCTGGATCGAAAAATGGCGTGGCAGTTACTTCTACATGTCCTCCCAGATTTTTTTCAAAGAGTGCTACGGTTACGCTTATACCTTCTTCCATTGCACGCTTATGTGGACAAGAATCGGGAATCTCCCTTGTCTTGTGACAGAATTCGAAACATTTCTGTCCTACCAATTCCCTGGGGTGCATTCCCAAGGCATTGGCCATGGGCATATTGAGACGTACAATGTTATGGTTTTTGTCAATAAGGGCAATGAATAAGGGAATGGAATCCAGAATGTTGGAGAGTTCTTTTTTGGCATGCTCAATGAGTGTTTTTTCAAATTGTAACGCAGTTGATGATTGATTGGTTTTGGTTTGGGCGCTTAGATGTTTTTTATTGACTTGGATCACCTTGTTCATTTTTTTCCTTAATGGTGGTTGAAAAACTCCTGTCGAGATTATGGTCTCCAATATTAGGCAAAGATCAAGTGCAGGCGGAAAAGTCGTGGACCAAGATGGCGCCAAAGAAAAGCCTATCGAACTCAACGTGGAGTAAAATCTAAGTTGGATTATGGTTGCTACAGCTTTTGGCCGCCATCATCTTTCATGTTCTCAAATGTTTATGGCTGGACAACAACCTCTTGTTTCAATTACTTTATTTATCGGCATTTCTTGTGCTGGAATCAATTTGGATGCATTATGCTGGAGCTTTGATTCAATAGGTGGTGAAAGATGGACGAGTACATCGAAGATGAGGCTGGACAGCCCTGCGATCAGCTCTTGGGACACTCTGATTACAAAGGCAAAGATGCAGACCACTACTGGTAGAATAGATCTCCTGATGAAAAAAAGCCTCTAAACTTGGAGATATTGAGTATTGAGTGAAAATATACGGAAGCCCGTGGGGCGGGGCAAGCCATTGACTTCAAGGATAGAGTGCCAGGGTCTCGAGACCCGTTATCTCATTTAGACCTTCCATGATATTCATATTTTGGACTGCCTGGCCAGATGCGCCGCGGCACAGGTTGTCTATTACAGAGACAACTATCAGCCTTCCTGTCCTGGAGTCGATTTTCAGGCCCATGTGGCAGAAATTGGTGCCCCTTACGCTCGATACGTTGGGAAAAGAGCCCCTTGGCAGTACCTGGATGAATCTGGATGAACCGTAGACATCCTGCAGGCAGGCCCTGATTTCTGTCTCTGAGGCACCAGTTGCCGGAAGGGCATATATGGTGGAAAGTATCCCCCGAGACATTGGCACGAGATGGGGGGTGAAATTGACGAATATATTTGTTCCTGCGGCAACAGAAAGTTCCTGTTCAATTTCGGGTGTGTGGCGATGTTCACCAATCTTGTATGCCTTGAACCCCTCATTCACCTCACAAAAAAGAGTGGCTGTAGAGGCACTTCTGCCTGCACCACTAGTGCCAGATTTGGAGTCTATTATTATGCCCTCCGATTGAATAATCCCTGTCCTAAGAAGGGGTACCAAGGGCAGTATGCAACTTGTGGGATAACAGCCTGGATTGGCTATTAGTCGTGCAGTGGCTATCTGTTCTCTGTAGAGCTCAGGAAGGCCATATACTGCCTCTTCCAATAATTCAGGTGCCACATGTTTCTGATACCACCTTTCATAGGTTTCTCTGTCCCTGAGCCTGAAATCTGCAGAGAGGTCTATTACCTTGAGGCCTTTTTTAAGCAACGCTGGCACGATATTCATGGCTGTCTGGTGTGGAACACAGGTGAATACGATATCAGAGGCTTCAGCGAGCCGTGTAGTGTCCGGTTCTGTAAATGTCAGGTCGGTTATGCCATAAAGAGAGGGAAAAACCTCTGAAACTTTTACCCCTGCATATTTCCTGGATGTTATGACTGTTACATCCGTATGAGGGTGGTTGGCCAAGATCCTCAAAAGCTCTATTCCTGTATAGCCCGATCCCCCTAAGATACCAATGTTGATTGCCATGACAGTACCTCTATCTCATCATGTTGAAAAATCTGGATCGAATTTTCTGAGAAATACATACCCGAAAATGAAAAGGGAAGGCTGTAGCCTTCCCATAACATGAAAATCAGATCTATAGTCAACTTAGCGCTTGGAGTACTGGTATCTCTTTCGAGCCCCAGCAAGACCATATTTTTTCCTTTCCTTGACCCGGGCATCCCGTGTCAGAAGTCCGGCCTTTTTCAAGGGCGCCCTGAGATCCGGGTCCATGATCTGCAAGGCCCTTGCTATGCCGTGACGAAGGGCCTCGGACTGGCCAGTCTTTCCTCCTCCCTTAAGGGTGGCAAATACGTCTATCTTACCCAATGTATTTGTGACCTCGAAGGGTTGATTGACTACGAGCCTGGCTGTCTCCATGTCAAAATAGTCATCGAAATCTTTACCATTTACTGTAACTTGCCCGGTTCCTGGCATTATCCAGACCCGTGCAACAGCACTCTTTCTCTTGCCTGTGGCATATATGCGTTCCATATTGACCTGTTCCTCGTTTATCTGATGGAGATTTCAAGGGGTTCTGGCATCTGAGCCTGGTGAGGATGAGCCGCTCCCCTGTAGATCTTTAGTTTTTTCATCTGCTGTCTGGCGAGCTTATTCTTTGGCATCATTCTTTTCACTGCAAGACGGATCACCTCTTCAGGCTTCTTGTCCAGCATGGTCCGAGCGTTTATTGATTTGAGTCCCCCGAGATAGCCCGAATGCCTGTGATACATCTTCTTGTCCAGCTTGTTCCCTGTCAGTTTTACCTTTTCTGCATTTATTACAATTATAAAATCACCGGTGTCCAGATGAGGGGTAAAGTCGGGACGATGTTTTCCCCTTAGCCGCGTGGCAAGCTGTGTGGCCAGCCGGCCTAGCACCTTGCCAGACGCATCCACAACGAACCACTTCTTCTGGATCTCGTTAACCTTTGGAAGCAGGGTTTTCATCTTTTATGCTCCTTGATCTATGCGCACTTCTATCCACACCCTTTCTTCAGGGCATCCGGATTTCTAAATTAATCTTAGGCAAATGTCAAGAGAAGAAGACGGAGAAAAAGATAATTTGTCCCAATGACACTATGTAGGTTGTCATTCATAATACCTCCCATGCCACAAGACCTTTGTCGTTCCTTTTGCTCCATGAAAAATCCGGTGCAGACAGGATCTCTTTAAAAGAACCCGGGACGAGATACGCGAGTATTTTCTTGGCATCCCTTTTTCTTGCAATTATGATCTTTTTCCCTGACTGGGCGAGGAACTTCTTGAGATTTTCAGGTTTTTCAACATCTATTACTGGCCTTGACATGTTCAGATAAAAGACGACCCCTGCCATGTTTTTGGATATGCCGATCTTTTCGGGTGGAATGCCGGGGATCATCTTTTTTAGGCTTATCAAAAAAGGTTTTTGTGTCCTATAGATCTCGAGGCTGTTTTGCTGGATGCAAAAAAATGCCCCCATTAGCACGAAAGCTGCAGCAAGTAGTGGGAGGATCCTATCGAGAGGTGGCCTGAATTTCTCAGTTAAGATTCGCCTCCTTCCTACATATAAGCACACCAGAGAGATTACCCCTGCCACCAAGGCAGAGGCCTTGAGGCCAAAAGGTGCAACAAAACCCGTTTTACTTTCAACGACTGGCCATAATAGAGGACTCAAAGACTCTATCATGCCCGTTATCGAGAGCAAAAGAAACTGTAGGCTCATAACCCTATCCCTCAGGACCCGATTGGAAGGCCTCAAGAGAAAGTCTGCCGTCATGAGGGCAAGAAAGGGGAGAATGGGAAGGATGTAATAGCTTCTCCTGGAACTCGACAGGGTGAACAACAAAAAGATGCCAAATACAGCAAGGCTGAGCCAGCGTTGGTTTGAGTCAAGGTCCTTAAAATATCGGATGCGATCTACTACAGCGCCAATCAACCAAAAGATCCAGGGTATGAATAAAAAGGGCACATAGTAGAGATAGCAGTAAAATGGATCTTTGTGATCAAATGCCTTGAAAAATCTCAAAAGATTCTCCCTGAATGCCAAGGCAAGACCGTTCTCTCCGTAGCCCTTTGCAGTTAAGCTGGCATAGACAAAGGGAAGAAGGTAGATCAGCAATGCCACGGCCAAGGCTGATCCATTGGCAATGGAAAGATAGCTCTTCCAGCTTTTTTGGATTAATATGTCGGGCAGGATTACGATCAGTGGAACGGCAATAGCTGTGAGCCCCTTGAACTGAGCACCCACTGCACAGATGAGATAGAAGCCAAGAAATGTCCCAAAGCCAGGGCGATGGCGAAACCCAAAATACCAGCATACTGCAAGGACGATAACTGCCATATTTTCTGCGTCTGCTGCAGCAGTCCTTGACCAAAAGCAGAAACCCCAGGATGTGGCCAAGATAATAGAACCGACAAGGGCAACGTCTCTGCCAAAAAGCCTGATGCCGAGTTTATATACCCCCCACAAGGTGGCAATCCCTGCCAAGGCGCTGGGAAGTCTTACCGAAAGTTCGTTGAGTCCGCCAGCAATCCATGTGGATGGGACAATGACCCAGTAGGTCAACAGTGGTTTGTCAAAGTATGGTTGACCATTTATTTGGGGATGAAAGAAATCGCCACTGAGTAGCATTTCCCTCACCACCTCTGCCCATCTGTCCTCTGAGCCCCAGAGGCTCCTGAATCCAAGTCCATAAAAAAGCAAGACGAATGCCCCGACCCAGAATATCATGGTGCCAAACTGTGCCCTGTTTATTGCAGTTTTCATCTCCTGCATGATGGATTATAGGTGTTTTTCCCCTTTTATTACCACAAAGCCTCCTCGGCCATGGCCTTGTTCTACTCTGGAATAGATGTTGTCATCAGGTAAGATGGTTTGGACTGCCTGGAGATCTGTAAATCCAGCATTTGCCAAAAAGGATAAGACCTCTGAAGAGGAAAAGAAGGTGGCTTCTTTGTAAAAGACACTCTCTTCCTTCCTGTTGAGATATCTTTTGCCAAGAAAGCTTTCCCTGTCCACAAAACCTACGACTATTGCGCCTCCTGGCCTGAGCACCCTTTTGGCCTCAATGAAAGATGTGGTTATATCATCCACGAAACAGATCGTTGTGACCATGAGGGCCGTATCTATGGAAGAGGTCTTTATTGGCAGTTGTTCTGCAATGCCAATGGCGACTTCGATTCCCTTTCTCTTTGCCCTTTCGGCCATGACCATTGATGGTTCCACGCCAAATCTTATGCCGAGAGGAGAGGCAAACCTTCCAGAGCCTACACCTATCTCCATATCGGTGCCAGGGGCAGGCATCAATGCCTTGATGGCCTTGAGTTCTAATTGATAGAGGTGTTCATGCTCTTGAAACCAGTGGTCGTATCGGTCAGGGAATCTATCAAAGGGTCGAGTCTTGGCCATGACTAATTGAAAAGGTAGGGTGTTTTCTCGTTGTTAGGCAGTTTTTCAGGATTTGTCAGGTACTGGGGGACTACTTTTTCAATCTCAATTTCTCTGTCTCTCTCCTGATCTGTTCCAGCTTTTTCAGCTCGAAATTGAGTCTTTTTCTTTCCTTTTCCTCGTTGCTGAGTTTGGCAGAGAGGGTGTTTATCTTTCTTTTGAGAATACGTCTGTCCGAAGTGCATTTTTTCAGCTTTCTGATAGAGGCAAGATATTTTTGCACTATGTTGTCGTTAAGGGGATGTTCTGTCTTGCAGTTTGGGCCGTTCAAGACCTCCAAGTATTCGTCTTTGGAGGAATCCAGGAAGTAGAGATAAAAGGCCGCGATGCACCGCTGGGTACCATTTGCCATCTCCTCCTTTAATGCCTCGATGGCCAGGTCCTCATCCCCTTCCAGGAGATAGCCTCGCGCCTCTGCCAATAGCTGATTTGGTCTTACCAATGAGTGATCCTGCTGTTCCATGCATACGCAGCCGGTCAATAGAATAAGCAGAGCTATAGCGGAAGCTGTACAAAGACCGCCGTGCCTCTTTCTTCTTCCAGGGCTATTTCCTTCCCTGGCGGACTTTCTATCCAAATCTCACCTCCATGAGCGGTTACGATCTGCCTGGCAATAGTAAGGCCCAGGCCACTACCGCTTTGTCTTGGGGTCAACCTTGACTGATAGAATTTTTCAAACACTTGTTTTTGTTCCTCGACCTCAATTCCTGGCCCCCTATCCACGACAATTATCATTATCTGGCCATTCTTTTTACTCTCCAGGTTCTTGACAATAACCTTTATCTCCTTGCCAGGGTCAGTAAAATTTAGGGCATTGTCAAGGAGATTGACCAGGGCCCGTTCCAGCCTTTTTCTATCCACATCCACTTCTACCTGTTTTTCTGGATATTGGGATACTATATTAACCTTTTTGGCAGATGCAATGGGTCTTACGCCCTTAATCGCATTGTCTACTACGTCCTTGATATTTTCCTTCTTTTTTTCCAGGCTGACGAGCCCTGCCTGCATCTTGGATAGATCGAGGAGTTCTTCCACGAGTGTCTTGAATCTTGCCATACTGGTATTCAGGACATTTACAAGTCTGGCCTGACGTTCGTTTAATTGGCCTATCTGTGGCTCACTCAGGAGTTTTGATGCCTCTAACATGGCTGCAAGGGGGGTCTTAAGTTCGTGACTTGCTACAGCAATAAAGTCGGATTTCAAGGTATCCAACTCTTTGAGGCTTCGAGCCATGTGGTTGAAGGATTCTGCCAGTTCTCCCAGTTCGTCTCTGCTGACGACAGGTATCTGGTGATCGAAGTTTCCCCGGCCTATTGCATAGATGCCTTTCTGAAGGAACTTGATGGGCTTTTTTATGTATATGTAAAGGATCCATGGCACTGTGAGTGCTACAATAGTTGCTATGAGGAGAAGTAAAAGGGTCCCGTTTTTGACATGGGATATTATGGCTGAACTCTCCCTCGATTTTTCCTGAAGCGTCTGTTTTTGTATATTCTCTGCCTGGGCAAGAAGTTCCATTAGATGAAAGGTCAACCCCTTGATTTCTTGTTCCCTCGCCTCATCTGTTAGGGTGGGGGTATGAGGAGAACCCGGGTGGTGGTCTTTGAGGATGTCTGGTTGAGAGATGATGAAATTCAAGAGGGCCAAGGTATTTCGAAATTCCTGAAAATTATTTTCCAGTGCAATGGAGTCTGTAACCAAAAGCGGATCGAGTTTTGCTTCCAGATCAGCTATCAGGGGCCTGACCGCCTTGAGAGAGTCTGCCTTGTGCAGGATAACTAGGCGTCTTGCCTCGGCTTCAAGGGACGGCACGAGGCTTTTGGCATATTCTATAGAGGAAGAGATCTGTAGGGTACGCTTGAAAAAGGTGGAGACTGTAGCCTCTATCCTATATATGGAATAGATGGAAAAGAGACAGGGAAGGATGAGAATGGCCAACAAAAAGAGATAGCCTGCCAGTAATTTTTGGTATAGACTAAAATAAGAAAATAGTTTCATCTTCCAGCATCTTTCAAACGTCCATCTTGAAGCAAAATAATAATTTCATCATATCAGCAAAAGGTTAATCTTTCATGCAAAAAACCAAGGCAACCCAAAATCCTGGTGTATCCCGTGCCAAGGCGAAGATCCTTTTAGTGGATGACGACCAGAATATCATTGAGGTAATGAAGATGCGCCTGGAGCTTCTTGGATACCAGGTTATAGAAACTACCGATCCTGTTGACGCCCTAAAGCTTTTTTCTACCAATTCAGACATAGAGCTCCTGATTACCGACCAGAGAATGGAAAAACTCTCCGGTAAGGAACTCATGGAAAAATGCTTAGAGATAAATCCATACTTGCAGACTATCATCTTTACGGCCTATGGCACGATAGATCAGGCTGTCGAGGCCATAAGGGCAGGGGCATTTTCTTATGTGACCAAGCCTGTGGATCATCAAGAACTTGAAATAAAGATAGAACAGGCCCTTGAAAAGAGGATGTTACTCAGAAAGGTACATGATTTCGAGGGCCTTCTTGAAGGCCAGCATGATTTTGCCGGTATAATAGGAAAGAGTCCAAAGATGCGGTCTGTTTTCAAGCAGATTCTACAAGTTGCCCCTACAGATATCACCGTGAGCATATTTGGGGAATCTGGTACAGGGAAGGAACTTGTGGCAAGGGCTATTCATCTTCACAGCAACAGGAGCAAAGGCCCTTTTGTGGCAGTGAATTGTGCAGCTATTCCAGAGACAATGCTTGAAGACGAACTTTTTGGGCATGTCCGCGGTGCCTTCACATCTGCCGTCACCTCTAAGAACGGGGTGTTTGCTTCTGCCGACAGGGGTACCCTGTTTTTGGACGAAGTGGGTGAAATGGCCGAGTCTATGCAGGCAAAGCTGTTGAGGGTAATTGAGACAGGTGAGGTCAAGCCCTTGGGCAGTGATAGGATAAGGAAGGTGGATGTGCGCCTTATCGTCGCCACGAAAAGGGATCTCAAGGAGATGGTGACAAAAGGGACCTTTAGAGAAGATCTTTTCTATAGGATCCACGTGGTTCCCTTGATCATGCCTCCTTTGAGAGAGAGGAAAGAAGATATCCCCATCCTATTCAGTCATTTTCTCGCACCGGCACTCAAGAAGATGAACAAGCAGATAAACTGGATAGATGAAGACGTGATAGAGGCCCTGAAGAGATACCACTGGCCAGGAAATGTGAGAGAGTTGGAAAATCTCGTGGATTTTTTGGTGGCAACATCTCAGGGAGAGGTAATAGACAAGGATCTTTTGGCCAGTACCCCCCTTGCCGACTTTTACAGCACCTGTACTATCAAGCCCCTGAAAGAGGCCCGGTTTGTATTTACCAAGAAATATCTGGAGGATCTTTTACGTTTTACAAGGGGAAATATAAGCGCAGCGGCCAAATATGCTGGCTATTATAGGGCGGATCTCTATAAACTTATTGAAAAACATGGACTAAATCCCAGCGAATTCAGGAAAAAGGGAAGAAAAATCAGCACTGCAGATCTCAAGACCCTTTAATCTGGATTATGCAGCTCACAAGCTTGTCGAAGCTAACCAAGGCTGTGGGATGTCGTCTATGATACAAGGTGTAGTCTTTGCCCTCGTAGGGGCCAGAAAGGCTTCAATCGTAGGTTTTTGCATACTGACACCCTAGTATTGTTGCCAAAAGCAAAAAACATTGATAGTTTAATGATTAACAAGGATGTTTCGAAAAGGGGCTCTTTTGTTTTTGCCATTACCTCTTAGTAGAGAACCCCTTTTTTTCATCCAGGTATCAGGCTGTGGTTTATGGCCTGAAAAATTTTTTGTTTAGGGCCTGAGAGGATAATAGTGGAAAAGATCAGCGGTTCTGTCTGTGACAGTGTGAAATCACCGTGTGCAGGCCACTACTTCAATTATTTTTCCAAGGCGTTTGATTTTCCCTTCATATTCTCGAAAAATGGCTTTTCGAGGCCTCCAATTCTCTGGAGAAAAAGGCCATTACTGCTCTTGATCTGCTTATTGGCATCCATCAAGGGCTCTTCGCGATCCATGTCAAAGTGGATAAAATCCCAGGAAAATGTTTTGTTAGAGGGCCCACAGGCCTACGATGCAAATTGTGGCCGTCTGGTGGAGGCGTCATATCTCTGTCTGACGGCCTTTTTATTTTTAAGTTCACGTAAAATTCAAGGAGGTTGTCGGTGATGAGTGATAAACCATTCATTCTATGGTTTAAAGAGATTGGAATTAAAGATGTCCCACTGGTTGGCGGAAAGAATGCTTCCCTCGGAGAGATGTACCAACACCTTTCCAGCAAGGGTGTAAAGGTGCCAAATGGTTTTGCCATAACTGCTGAGGCCTACAAATACCTATTGAAGGCATCAGGGATTGAACAGGCTGTGCGGGATGCCTTGGAAGGACTCGATACCAGTGACATCAATAATCTCCGGGAAAGGGGCAAGAAGGTCAGGCAGATCATCTTGGAGGCAAAGTTTCCAGAGGACCTGGAAGAGGAGATCAAAAAGGCCTATGCCAAGATGGAAGAGGAATATTACAAAGATGTGGATGTGGCTGTCCGTTCTTCAGCTACTGCGGAAGATCTGCCCGATGCCTCCTTTGCCGGCCAGCAGGAGACTTTTCTCAACATCACCGGCACGGACGCCCTGATAGAGGCCTGCCACAAGTGTTTCGCCAGCCTCTTTACCGACAGGGCCATCTCCTACAGGCACGACAAGGGCTTTGGTCATTTCGACGTTTATCTCTCCATTGCTGTTCAGAAGATGGTGCGCAGTGATAGCGCAAGTGCTGGAGTCATGTTCACCATCGACACCGAGAGCGGTTTCGAGGACGTGGTCTATATAACAGGTGCCTGGGGGCTTGGCGAAAATGTTGTGCAGGGTGCAGTTAATCCAGACGAATTCTATGTATTCAAACCTACACTGAAGAAGGGTTTTCGTCCCATTGTGAGTAAACGACTGGGCCTGAAACAGCATCGGATGATATATACAGATGATCCCAACAACCCAGTGAAGAATGTAGAGACATCTCCTGAAGACAGGAGGAGATACGTATTGTCGGATGACGAGATCTTAAAGTTGGCCAATTGGGCCTGTATAATCGAAGAGCATTATCAAAAGGCAATGGACATAGAGTGGGCAAAAGACGGAGATGGTGAAAAGGTCGGCACTGGCGAGTTGTTCATTGTCCAAGCACGGCCAGAAACAGTCCATTCCCAAAAGGATACCAACTACATGGAGACGTACAGGCTTCTCGAAAAGGGAGAGGTCTTGGCAGTTGGCAAGGCGGTTGGCAGCAAGATTGGCCAGGGTAAGGCCCATGTGATCAAGGACGTAAATGAGATCACCGAGTTCAATGCAGGAGAGGTGCTTATTACAGACATGACTGATCCTGACTGGGAGCCCATCATGAAAGTGGCTTCTGCCATAGTCACCAACAGGGGAGGAAGAACATGTCATGCAGCCATTATCTCACGCGAGATGGGCATCCCTTGTGTGGTCGGTACGGAAAATGGCACTGAGATAATAAAAAGCGGTGAAGACGTAACAGTGTCTTGCGCCGAGGGTGAAGAGGGCAAGGTCTACCGGGGACTCCTCAAATACGAGGTGGATAGGATCGATTTTGCAAACGTGCCCAAGACCAAGACCAAGATAATGATGAATGTGGGTATCCCTGAGCAGGCCTTTGACCAAGGCCAGATCCCCAATGACGGAGTAGGACTTGCCAGGCTCGAATTTGTCATCAATTCTCATATCGGTATCCATCCCTTGGCACTTCTAAATTACGATGAACTCAAGGAAAAGGCAGCAACTGATGAAGAAATCAGACAGATCGTCGAGGCCATTGACGAAAAGACTGCTGCATATGACGACAAGGCAGAGTTTTTTACGGACAAGTTGGCCCAGGGTATTGCCATGATCGCTGCGGGGTTCTATCCCAAGGACGTGATTGTCCGGATGTCGGATTTCAAGAGCAATGAATATGCTAATCTCATAGGCGGAAAGTTGTACGAGCCTGAGGAACACAACCCAATGATAGGATGGAGGGGTGCATCCAGGTACTATGCCCCGGATTTTGAGCCAGCCTTTGCCTTGGAATGCAAGGCCTTTAAAAAGGCAAGGGATGAGATGGGCCTTTCCAACGTCAAGAGCATGATACCATTCTGCCGCACTGTGGAAGAGGGCAAAAAAGTCATTGGCATCATGGAAAAATATGGGCTCAAGCAAGGTGAAAATGGTCTCGAGATCTATGTGATGTGCGAGATCCCCAGTAACGTGGTACTGGCTGACGAGTTTTCAAAGGTCTTTGATGGTTTTTCAATCGGCTCGAATGATCTGACCCAGCTCACCTTGGGCCTCGATCGTGACTCCGAGCTCGTATCCCATATCTACGATGAGAGAAACGAGGCGGTCAAGAGGCTAATTCGCCAGGTTATAAAGACGGCAAAAGAACAGAAAAGAAAGATAGGTATCTGCGGACAGGCCCCAAGTGACTTCCCGGATTTTGCAGCATTCTTGGTGGAATGTGGCATAGATTCAATGAGTCTCACCCCGGATACTGCTGTGAAGACCAGGCTGCTCGTGGCAGAAAAGGAAAAGGAGCTGGGCATAAGTTAGACTCATCTTATGAGATAGTTGATACTCAGCCTTTTATCAAGCAGGGGCGGCCTTATTGTTTTTGGGGCCGCCCTTTTTGGTTCAGGATGAAAAAGGAGGCGAGGTCATGGAAAATTTCGAATTTCATAACCCTACGAGGATCATCTTTGGAAAGGGCATATTGGTACTTGTTGGCCGAGAGGCACGATCCTTTGGTTCACGTTGTCTCCTGGTGACAGGCAAGAGGAGTGTCCGGGAGAGCGGGACATACGATATTGTCAGAAACAGCCTTGAGGCCGAGGGTATCGATGTAATAGACCTTTCCGGCATCCAGTCGAACCCTATATTGTCTCCTGTTCATCGTGGAATCGACATGGTGAAGGAAAAGGCAATAGACTTTGTTTTGGCCCTGGGGGGCGGAAGCGTAATGGACACAGCAAAGGCAGTGGCTGCAGGATCATTGATGGAAGGGGGTGATATATGGGACGTGTTTGAAGGAAAGAGACAGATCGAAAAGGCCCTTCCTATTGTCTGCATACCCACCATTGCAGCCTCTGGCTCAGAAATGAATGGCTTCATGGTGATTACCAATGAAAAGACAGGCTACAAGTTGGCAGCCGGATCTCCCCATGTCTATCCCAAGCTGTCCTTTCTTGCCCCAGAGCTTACTTTTTCTGTGCCTCCAGACTATACTGCCTACGGAGGCGTTGATGCTATATGTCACCTCCTCGAGCCATATTTCAATGGCCCAGATCCTTTTACCCCGGTTCAGGACGATATGGCCGAAGGCCTCATAAGAAACATCATGAAGGCAACCGAGGGATGTCTTGCCTCTCCATCGGACTACAATGCACGATCAACCCTGATGTGGGCTGCCACCCTTGCCTTAAATGGCCTTACCAGGGCAGGTGTGGGAGAACATCCCTTTCCGGTGCATCTGATCGAACATGCAATAAGTGCCATCTATGGTGTTGCCCACGGCGCTGGATTAGGTGCCCTACTTCCAGGCTGGATGAGATGGAGGGCGAGGAGTCATGGGCCAGAAAAGATATGCCAGTTTGGGACAAGGTGTCTGAATGTGATAGACAAGGCGGAAACTGTCGGTTGTGCAGACAGAAGTGCCTTTGTATTTTCTCAATGGTTGAGCAGTGTCGGGTGTCCTTCCTGCCTCGCAGACCTTGGTATTACCAAGGAGGGGCATGGTAAGATAGCAGAGAATGTATCCAAACAGGCAGCTATTTGGGGAATAGAAGACATGTATAGCAACAGGGTTATCCTTGATGTCTTGTCCTTTTGCCAATTAAGGCCACAAGAATAATGCTTATTTCATAGAGTATAAGCAACGGGCCTGCCAATAGGCATTGATTTACTACGTCTGGCGTAGGGGTTATGACTGCTGCAATTATGAATATGATAAGGAGGGCATATTTTCTGTTCTTTCTCAACATCTTTGCGTCGATGATACCTACAAGGGCCATGAACACCATGAAGATAGGCAGCTCGAATGCTGCACCAAAGCCCAGGAGCAACTTTATGGTGAGGCTGAAATATTCACTCACGCTTGGCAACAATTTTAGATCTGCCCCTGCGTAACTGGCAAGAAAACTGAATGCAGCTGGAAATACCGCAAAGTATCCGAATATTGCCCCCCCAATGAAAAAGAGACTGGAAAAGAAAATGAATGGCAGGGCCCATTTCCTCTCGTGGGGGTAAAGGCCAGGGGCGATAAATGCCCATATCTCATGGAGGATGAAGGGGCTGGCCAAGAACAACCCGGCAGTAAGGGCAAGTTTCAGGTATGTAAAGAATGCCTCTGGATAAGATGTAAAGATCAAGGATGTCCCGGGAGGTAGTACCTGGAGAAGGGGTAGGGAAAGGAAGGCAAAGATAGGTCTTATAAAGGCATAACTGATACAAAACCCCACGGCTACAGCTACCACTGATCTGATTAGCCGGGTGCGCAGTTCAGCCAGGTGCTCGGTGAGGCTGAGCTCGGCCTCGTTTACTCCTTTTTCGTTAGAGGTCATAGATCCACTTGTCAGATGTAATTATTTGAAGCCCTTGCTCAGTGAGCATTCCCATGTTTTCAAGCCTTACTCCCCCTTCTCCTGGTAAGTAAATGCCTGGTTCCACAGTAAATACCATGCCAGATTTTAACCTGGATCTGGACCTGAAAGATATGGCCGGGGCCTCGTGAATTGCAATACCTACCCCATGACCAAGGGAATGGACAAAATATTTGCCAAATCCAGCCTCTTTTATGACCCTCCTGGCAATGTCATCGGCCTCTCTTCCTGTCATACCAGGTCTGATCGCCTCTTGTGCAGCCCTTTGGGCCTTTTTGACCGTGTTGTATATCCTGATGAATTTTTCAGCTGGCTTAGAGCAAAACAAGGTCCTTGTCATGTCTGAACAGTAGCCATTAAGGCGAGCGCCCATGTCGATGATAATGGGTTCACCATGGCGGATCTTCCTGTCTCCTGGTACTGCATGGGGTAACGCACTGTTGGCTCCAGAGGCTACTATGGGGGGAAATGAAGGTCCGTCTGCCAGGGTATATAGGCCCTTTAGAATTATGAAGGCGATCTCCTTTTCTGTCCTTCCCTCTCTGATTTCAGGTAGCACCTTTTGAAATACAGCCTCTGCAACCTGTTGGGCCTTGGTCAGCTTTTCAATCTCTATTGGATCCTTGATCTGCCGCATTTTTTTACATATATCCCCCAGGTCGTGCCAGGATACGTTTGGCAGGGTCTTTTTCAGCCTTTCAAACCTGCTGCAAGAAAGAAAAGAGGGTTCAAAAGCACATCGTTTTACTCCAAGGCTACAGAAAAGATCTTTGAGTGCATGGGCAAGCCCTCTTTTGTAGATCACGATTGTAAATCCTCGGGCCTGCTCCCGTGCCTGTATCTCATATCTTCCATCGGTGAGCAGAAATCTCTGTTTTTTGGAAATAATCAATGCCCCTGCAGATTCGGTGAGGCCCAAGTCCTCGGCCAGAAATCCACTTAGGTAAAATCTGTTCTCTGGGCCGGTGATGAGGGCCGCATCGAGTCCCCTTGCCGATAGACTTTTTTTCAGTGTCTGGATACGACGATTTTGGTCTTCTTTCATATATTCCTGCCTGCTAAGATGGCACTATAAAATCTATTTGGGTCCAGGACCAAGTGTCCTAAGAAGGAGAAAAAAATGCAAGTTAAAAATATTCCCTTGAACGAAAGGATAATATTTGCCCTTGATGTCTCCACCTTGGAACAGGCAAAGGAACTGGTTCGGATACTGGAATCAGAGACGGCCTTTTTCAAGGTAGGCCTACAATTGTTTCTGGCAGCCGGCTTTGAGATAGTGGAATGGCTGACTATCCGGGGCCTCAAGGTAATGTTGGATCTAAAGTTTTACGATATCCCCAAGACCGTCGAGCTGGCCGTAGACCAACTGGGTGGTCGTGATATCACCTTTGCCACTGTTCATGGAAACAGGGCCATAATGGAGGCTGCCGCCAGGGCCTCGGCGGATGTTGGGATACTGGCCGTAACAGTGCTTACCAGCCTTGGCCAAGATGACATGGAGGAAATGGGTACGTCCATCCCTATCGAAGAGTTGGTGATAAGGCGTGCTGTTGCGGCAAGGGATGCAGGTTGTGTTGGTGTCGTTTGTTCCCCGCAAGAGGTGGCAATGGTAAGAAGTAAGACAGGGGATGAGCTCGTTCTTGTCACTCCAGGCGTTAGGCCAGAGAATGTTTCTGGGCCTGGAAGAGATGATCAGGCCCGTTTTGCAACACCCTATGATGCCATAATAAATGGCTCAGACCACCTGGTCATTGGACGCCCTATAAAAGAGGCAAAACATCCCCTCGAGGCCTTAAAGGCCATAAAAGATGAGGTTTCAAGGGCCTTGCGAGCCATCAATTAATCGTTAAAGGCTACCTCCAGAACAAACTTGCCACTATTGGTTTCAAAAGGCACTGCCAGGCAGGGTCCTGTATGTATGTGAGTGATGGAATGATTCTTTCCTGAAACAACAGTGGGAGTGCCTGCCTGAAGGGATATGCCTGCCCCTTCGAGACGCCTTCTGGCATCTCCACAGATCATGTTTGTCATCTCCCCCACGGCGTCCTTGACCTCTTCGTTTATCTCATTTACAGAGATCCCGAAAAGGTTGTTCACCACAGAACAGATGCAGGGGGATTCGAACGAGATAGACATAGATCCCTGGGCAGCCCCTGTTATGCCAATAATACCAGATACGTCTCCCATGGCCACATCGTCTTTCTTGATGAACGGTTTGCCAGGGGCAGCTTCTATCATAGCCATGGTCTTGAGTACATTCATGGCTGCTTCAAGAAACGGATTGATTATTTTTGCATCCACTTTTGCTATTCCCTTTTTTGTAGCATCCTAAGATTTTTAGATAATAATTTTTAGCGGGCCGGTTATTTTTATCATTCCATCTTTTTATCGGACGCTTCAAAAAAATTGTAAAGAGATTTCCTCCAGATCACATGGAGGATGGTTTTGTGCTCAGGGCCTGTCATGGCGGGTAGGGCTATGAAAGAGGTTATTACAATAGTGAACCAGATGCCTTTTTATCGGGGAATAAAAGGACACCTGGTTCCCTTCTGGCTTTTTAGTTGGAAGGAGGGACTACTATCACGGGACAGGTCGGTGGCTCAGCCAACAACCGCCTGGTAACAGAGCCCATTTCGGGTGAGGCAAGGCCAGAAAAGCCGTGTCCGTGCATGCCAATAACTATCAAATCGGCATTTTCTTCTTTGGCTGCTTCGCATATGCCCTTTTCCACCCTTTCGTGTCGAACTATTTTCCCTTCAATGGCGATGCCTTTCTTGTTGCCCATTTCCACTATTCTTGCCACAGCCTTTTCACCTGCAGAAAGGAGTTCTTTGGCTATAGAGTCGTCTTCCTCTACGAAGATGTACTCCAATTTCATGCCTATGATGGCCTCTACAGGGCGCAAGACAGTGATACAAAGTACCTTGCATCCCAATTGGGCCGCATGCTCTATTCCAAAGGCAGCGGCTTTTTCCGCTGCTTCTGAACCATCGGTAGTGATAATCATCTTATTGACCATGACATCTTCCCCCTTTCTCTTGTTTATCTATCTAAGACAATAAGGTCTTTTCAGGCAGATGCCATGGTCTGGATGAAAAAACTGAGATATCAGCTACCTCCACTATCAATCTTTTTTTAGGCGAACGGCAATGGAGTTTTCATGGGCAGTAAGGCCTTCTATGCGGGCCAGATTCATCACGTCCTGGGCATCTTGGAAAAAGGCCCTCTCGGAATAGGAGATTATGCTTGAACGCTTCAAGAAGATCTCTACCCCAAGGGCAGAGGAAAAACGGGCTGTTCCCATGGTGGGAAGCACATGGTTAGGGCCAGCAATATAGTCACCAACAGGCTCTGGGCTGAAGCCACCAAGAAATATGGCACCTGCATGGCGGATCTTGGGGACCAGATCCCAGGGTTGTTCAACCAGGAGCTCCAGATGTTCTGGGCCAACCATGTTCGCCATCTGGGCAGCATGGTCGAGGTCTTTTACCACGAGCACCAATCCATTGGCCTTCAAGGACTTTCTGGCCGTGTCTTGTCTCTGGAGCTTGTTGAGCTGTATTGTAAGCTCAGAGCAGACCTCCCCTGCCAGGCTATTAGAGGTTGACAACAGTATGGCTGTTGCCATGGGGTCGTGTTCTGCCTGGGAAAGCATATCTGCTGCCACTGAAGACGGCTCAGCCGATCGATCTGCAATGATGAGGATCTCGCTCGGCCCTGCAATCATATCTATGCCCACTGTGCCAGAGAGCAGCTTTTTTGCAACTGTGACGAAAATGTTTCCTGGGCCTGCTATGACATCTACAGCCTTTATGGTCTCCGTGCCAAGGGCCATGGCTGCGATGGCCCACGCACTGCCCATCTTGTAGATCTCTTCCACACCTGCCTCTTTGGCTGCCACGAGGAGATAAGGGTTTATTGTACCATCTTTGCCAGGAGGTGTAGCAAGGATTATCCTTTCGACCCCGGCTATTCTGGCAGGGACAGCATTCATCAATACGGATGAGACAAGGGGGGTGCTGCCTCCTGTACCTCCAGGTACATAGAGCCCTGCTGCATCCACGGGGTTTACCATCTGTCCGAGGATCGTTCCGTCCTCCCTTGTGGCGAACCATGAGACAGGCAGCTGTTTGGCGTGAAACTTCCTTATGTTCTCAAGGGCCTTTCTCAGGCTGCCTACGATTTTTTCATCAACATGATCATAGGCTGCCGAGATCTCTTCTTCCTTGGCTCTCAGCATCGAGGACTCAAAGTCTGGGCAGTCAAATCTCTTGGTATATTCTAAAAGGGCCTTATCCCCTTCGGATTGCACCTTTCTTATTATCTCTTGGACAGAGGCCTCGATATCTTTGGGGATCTCAAATTGGCGCTTCAATAGGGTAGAAAACCCCTCCTTGCCAGAGGGGCTTTCTGCATCGAGTGCCTCGAGTATAGTTCTTGACATTATGTTTTTTTCCTTCCCTTCATCAAGAAAGTTTCAAGGCAACATAACGGCTGAGGTCGCCATCCCTGATCTTAAAGAGCACAGTCTTGGTCTGGCGGGATTTTGAAAGGGCCCTCAGGAATTCTTTCAGCGTACTTACCTTTATCCTGTTGACCTCTTCTATCAGCTGTCCCGGTTCTATGCCAGCCTGGGCCGCTAGGCTGCCGGGTTCGACCTCGGCCACGAGAACGCCTTGGCCCTCCCGGTATCCAAACTGCTGGGCAAGATCCGGCGTGAGTTCTTGGACAACGAGACCGAGCTGTTTCAATATCTCGTGTTTGTTCATTGCCACGCTCATGCCACCTGGTTTTTCTTCAATGGTTACAGTGACCGTCTTGTGTTTTCCTTCTCTGAGGATGTCAAAGGTCACCTTGGTGCCAGGGGGAGTAAGGGCAATCTTGTTTCTCAATTCCCCTATGTCGTAGACCTTATGGCCATCCATCTTGAGGATTATGTCCCCGCTTTTGAGGCCGGCCTTTTTGGCAGGGGAGTTTTCTGCAACTTCGGAAATTAGTACCCCTTCGGTCTTTTTCAGGCCAAAGGACTTTGCCAGATCCTCGTCGAGTTCCTGGATCACAACACCAAGCCATCCCCTAATCACCTTTCCATTCTTGATGAGCTGGTCCTTAACGGCCTTAGCCATATTGATTGGTATGGCAAAGCCGATACCCATATAACCACCACTCCTGGAGAAGATGGCCGAGTTTATGCCTATGGCTTGGCCATGGATGTTGATAAGAGGGCCACCAGAATTTCCTGGGTTTATGGCAGCATCCGTTTGGATGTAATCCTCATAGTCTGTAATGCCAAGCCTGCTTCTGCCCTTGGCGCTGACAACACCCACGGTGACTGTCTGGGTTAGACCAAAGGGATTACCTATGGCAATGACCCATTCTCCCACCTGTAGGGCATCGGAGTTGCCAAGAGGGAGGACAGGCAGGCCTGTGGCATTTATCTTTATTACTGCCACGTCCGACTGGGGGTCTTTGCCAATGACCTTGGCCTTGAATTTTCTGCCATCAGCCAATTTGACACTTATACTGTCAGCGCCTCCTACGACATGATTATTGGTGAGTATGTAGCCATCGCTACTGATTATGAAACCAGAGCCTTGGCCTCTCTGCTTGAATTTTCTCGGTCTTTGTCGAAATTGGGGGCCAAAGAATCTCTGGAAGAAGGGGTCGTTGAACATACCAAATGGGTCCTGTCCTCCAAAGGGGGAGGGGCCTTGTTCAATTGTCTTTTCCACCTGGACGAAGACCACTGCAGGCATGGCCTCTTTTACGATCTCTGCTATCGCCTGGGAAGTCCTGGCAAGAAGGGCTATATTTTCATCTTCTTGTACGGTTCTGGCATAGACCTGGGTGGATGAAAAAAGTGTAAATAAAAACATGATGGACAACAGGGCAGAAAAGACGTCCTGTCGTCTTGGCTTTGGATCATGAATGTTCATTTGAATCCTCCTTGTGCGCATGATTGTCAGAATCTATTCCAGCAAGCCTTTTAAATTCGTCTGCACTCATGACTTCTTCTATCAGGAGCCTGGTGGAGACGTTCTCGAGGGCCTGTCTGTGCTTTCGTATGATGGAAAGGGCCCTGTCGTATTGTTCTCTTAAGACCCTTCTTACCTCATTGTCAACTTCTGCCTGAAGTTCGGGGCTGAGATTCTGTTGCTCAGCCATGCCGGGCACTTTCAGAAATGGAGAGGTCTCCCGTGTGAGGGCAATGGGACCTATCTTCTCACTCATACCAAAACGGCATACCATACCTCTTGCCATCTCTGTTGCAACCTCCAGGTCGTTCTGGGCACCTGAGCTTACTTCATTGAATACCACCTCTTCGGCAGCCCTCCCTCCAAGGGAGACACAGATCTTGTCCAGGAGTTCATTGACGGTCATTAGATAGCGTTCCTCTTCTGGAAGCTGTAAGGTATATCCAAGAGCTGCCTTGCCCCTGGGTATGATAGAGATTTTTGCCACTGGTGCAGCATTGGGACAATGAAAGGCCACAAGGGCATGGCCGGATTCATGATATGCCACGCGTTTTCTCTCTTTTTTACCAAGGCGTCTGCTCTTGCGCTCCGGTCCTGCAAATACCTTTTCTACCGCTGCCTCAAAGTGTGCTTGTGATATCTGTTTGGCCCCTTCCTTTGCTGCCAAAAGGGCGGCTTCGTTGACTATGTTGGCCAGATCTGCCCCGGAAAAACCTGGTGTCCTCAGGGCTATACTTTTTAGGTCAACGTCTGGTGCAAGGGGTTTACCCCTGCAGTGTACCTTTAGAATGGCCTCTCTGCCCACGACATCTGGGGCATCGAGGACAACCTGCCTATCGAACCTGCCCGGTCTTAGGAGTGCAGGATCGAGGATTTCTGGTCTGTTGGTTGCGGCCAGCAATATTACACCTATATTGGGCTCAAAGCCATCCATTTCTACCAATAACTGGTTCAGTGTCTGTTCCCGTTCCTCGTGTCCTCCTCCTGCAAGACCAGCCCCTCTGAATTTACCTATGGCGTCTATTTCATCCACAAATATGATGCATGGGGCATTTTTCTTTGCCTGATTAAAGAGGTCCCTTACCCTGGCGGCCCCAACACCCACAAACATCTCAACGAATTCAGAGCCGGATATGCTGAAAAACGGAACTCCTGCTTCGCCTGCAAGTGCCCTAGCAAGCAAGGTTTTCCCTGTGCCTGGTGGGCCCACCAGAAGTACGCCCTTTGGGATCTTTGCCCCCAGGGCCTCAAATTTTTGGGGGCGTTTGAGGAACTCCACCACCTCTTTCAGTTCCTCCTTGGCCTCTTCGCAGCCAGCCACATCCTGGAATCTGACCCCTGTATCCTTTTCCACGGCGACCTTTGCCTTGGATTTGCCTATTGACAGGAGTCCACTACCTGGAGCACCCATCCCCCGCATGAGGAAAAACCACAGGCCGATCCAAAAGGCTATGGGTACGATGGTCCCCCAGAAGACCTCTCCGATCATGCTGCCTTTGACTCCAGCATATTCAACCCCTTGGGCATCGAGTTCATCTACAAGTTTATTGTCCTTGACCCTCACGGTGCGAAAGAGCACTATATTTTTCTTGGCCCCGGCATTTGAGGAAAGTTTCTTCAAGATCTCGTCAAGGGAAGGACGTTTCGATGGGCTAAAAAAGTCCAATGGGCCCTTGGCCTTGGGGGGCTGTTCCTCGATCTGTTCGATCTGTCTTTTTAGTTCCTTTAGTTCCTTTTCCGATCCTGTGAACATGATGCCCCTGATCTCGTCTTCAGTGAGCCGCACTTCCAGGATCCTGCCCTGTTTCAAAAGTTCCTTGAACTGGGAATAGGGGATCTGACTGGTCTGGACAGTGAGGAGGATTTGGGGGAGTACCATGATTATGAGGATCCCCAACAACCAGTATATAGCAGTGAAAAGAAGCTTTTTTTTGTCTTGAGGTTTCTTTTTTTCCTTTTTCATGAAAATGGATTAGATATTCAAGGGAATTAGTTTTTCTCCACCAGGAGACCTGTTTATAATGAATGAATAAAACAAATAAGTCAGAGTTTTTATCGTGTCTGAACTGAAAAAAACAATGGTCACGGGGAAGGCCTTTTTCAAGAATTAATTCAGACCGCCTTTATCATCGAGCTTTTTGAGAATGATCTCTGCTGCTGTTTTAGACAACCGTTCAGGGGACATGGCTGCATCAAGTCTTATAATACAGTCTTCATTGAGGGAAGAAAATATCTCGGCTACCTTATTCAGATATTCCAACTTTTCAAAGTTGTTTATGGCCTCTTTTCTGCCATGGGTAATCCTCTCAATGGCCTTATCTGGCGAAAGCTCCAGGAGGAAGCAGATATCGGGGCTAATGGCAAAGGTCGTGTTTCTTTCTTTAATCCCCTTGGGATCGAGGCCCATGGCTCCTTGATAGGCCATGGTGGAAAAATAATACCGGTCACACAGTACGACACGTCCAGCCTCCAGTGCAGGAATAACGGTTTCCCGCAGATGTTCCTTTCTATCTTTCAAGAAGAGGGATAGCTCTTGCTCAGGCTCCATCCTTTTGCTCATGCTGAAGCTTTGTCGTATTTTCCTGCCCCATTTGCCATGTGTGGGTTCAAAAGTGACCAACACGTCTACACCCTTCTTTCTCAAGATCTTGTAGAGATTGCTCACCAAGGTGCTCTTCCCTGTTCCATCTATGCCCTCGACCACTACGAATAGACCTGGGAATGTCTTTGTCATCTTCTCTTGGCCTTTTTAACTGGTCTCTTCCTCAAAAGTACATAAGTCACCCCTGGTCCACCATCCCAGGAAGGGGCGCTACAGTACGCCATTATGTATCGCCTGAATCTGCCCCTGTTCAGAAAATTTTTTACCATCTCCTTTAGCACGGGTTTACCCGGGGAGGATCTGCCCCTACCGTGGATATATGCGATGCAGCGCCTGTTGCTCATGAGAGAATCTGCCAGGAATCCGTCGCATACCTTGAGGGCCTCGTAGGCAGTCAGTCCGTGGAGTTCACAGTATGCCTGTATGGCAAATCCTCCACTTCTCAGCCTTCTGAGCAACCTTCTATCAGAATTGATCCGGGGGCCATCCATATATTCTGGGATATGTTCTACAGGCAGAGGCCGCTTACCTTGCACGAGGTCTTTCAATTCCTGGATTGCCTCCTGGAGGTCTTGATCCAGTGGGGAAGGCTGTGTCTTTGTCTTAGATTTCTTGAAATGGGGCTGAGTGATGACCTTACGGTCTTTCAAGGGTGTGACATCCTTCATGGCCTTCAAGAAGAGCTCAGTGTCCGATTCCTGTTTGCAAGCACAGGGGGTGCTTTTTCCCTTTTTAGGATGTAGTGTTTCACCCTGAGGACTCTTGGAGAAGCCAGCCAATTTTTCCGCCAGGTGTTCAAACGGCCTGCATGTAAGGCCTTGTTTTAGGCTATCCTGTTTGTAGGGATATGTAGGACTCATCAGCTCTTGGAGTTCCGCCTTTGTACTTGCGGAGACATATAATAGACATTTCGTACAGGACCAAAAGTTAAAGGGACATGCCTAAAAGCTACAAAATAAGGGCTGGCTAATCAAGATGGATCCGCGAGAAAGGTGACTTGAAAAAAATAGGGGGGCCAAGTGGGCCGCCCCTACTTTTACTATTGCTCCCTCTTTGTGCGGTAAAAGGGAGAAAATACCATCCCTTCGTTTCGCAAGTAGCAATCAATAGGAACTATTGCCTGGTGGGCGGGAGATCCTCCACATCCTTTGCCAGTTCTCCTACCTGGATTCCAAGGGCAATGCACTGTTTACCCTCCATACATGCCTTTATATCCTCTTCCTCAAGATAGGTATCGAGCTGTTTGCCATTTCTCTCAAGATGTATGACCCATGCCTTTTTGTCTTCATCGTAATGGGCATCCAGGTTGATGCCACATTTACCTATGTCAGGATAGATCTGTTGGATTTTTTCACACAACTCTTTCTTGTCCATGATATCTTCCTCCTTGCATGTAAAGTTTCAACCATATTTTCCAAACCTGTCCTTGTTATAAAGATATGTATGCTTATTGTGAGTTCAAGCGCGATTCATGTATGATATCGTCCATTGCTGAGGATATGAGATATTGGATTGCCTTTTCGTTTGTCCTGTTTTTTTTATAATAGAGGCGACTATGAATGATCATGAATCAATCTATCTCATAGAGGAGGAGCCCTATTACCGCCAGTGTGGCAGTGAGATCCAGCTCGCTGAGACTGCCTATGAGTACGGGCTTCCCATCTTGTTGAAAGGTCCTACTGGCTGTGGCAAGACCAGATTTATGGAATACATGGCCTGGAGGCTTGAAAGGCCTCTGGTGACAGTGTCTTGTCACGATGACCTGTCCACGAGTGACCTAGTCGGTAGATTCCTCATAAGAGGCGGCGAGACTGTATGGATGGATGGGCCATTGACCACTGCGGTGAGAAAGGGGGCGATATGTTACCTCGACGAGATAGTGGAGGCCAGAAAGGATACCACTGTGGTAATTCATCCCTTGGCAGATGACAGGCGCTGTCTACCCGTGGAAAAGAAGGGTGAACTTCTCAGGGCCCCTAGAGAATTCATGCTTGCTATTTCATACAATCCTGGATATCAGAGTGTCTTGAAAGACCTCAAGCCTAGCACGAGACAGCGTTTTGTCGCCATAGACTTCGGCTATCCAGAAAAGGATATAGAGGTGGAAATCGTGGCGCACGAGGCAGCCATCAGTGTTGACTTGGCAGCCAGCCTTGTACGTCTTGGTCATCTCACCCGTAACCTGAAGGACCAGGGCCTGCAGGAAGGGGCAAGCACGAGGCTGCTGATCCACGCTGGAAAACTCATAAGCGCTGGGGTAGAGACTGTGACTGCATGTGAAGCGGCTATTTGCCAGCCTCTCACAGATGACCAGGAGCTTTTGTCTGGGCTCAAGGAGATGATCAGAGCGGTATTTTAGGCCGACCCACTATTCTACAGAAAAGGTAGTTTTGATGGACAATAAGCGATCCCAGGCCCTTTACAATGCCCTCTTGGAGATTTTTTTTACAGATACCATTGGCTCATGTCACGTTGAGACAGCCGTGGAATTTCTCGAGAGGCTGCCAAACGAGTACATAGGCCCGGTTTTAAAGCTGGTGCGCCTTATCTCTGGATCAGTGTCCGACCTTCTTGCATTTAGTTTCATCGAAAACGTGGGGGAGGCCCTGAGATTTCTTTCATGTAATCAAGTAGAGGAGTGGGTTACAGAGGCCCTTGGCATCTATGAGGCCAGGGGCCTTCAGTCTGCAAAGGATTTTTTCTCAAAACCAGCGGAAACAACCCTGAGTTATTCATCTCGCCATGTTGCCATGCTCAAGGAGTCTGCTTCGGACATGAAGCTCCTGGCAGCAGGGTTGAGCGGTAGGGATATCCGTTTTGACTCCGCTCCCATCCCATATACTGACATGGAGACAGTTTTCGCCCCTGCCTCCTGTGCCATTTTCCCCACCATCGAAGAAAATCATCTCTTTTACAGGGTGTCGATTGTGCACAAGTGTGCCCAGTTGCGCTACAATTCATTCCTCATCCCCGTAGAAAAGATCATGGCCGAATTTCCAGGACTATTTGAGAAGGATGGGTCTTCTTCTGAATCTTTTGGTTTTGTCCTATTAATGAAAAGGCTTGGTGACCTATTCCCTGAACATGACGTAAAGGGTCTTTATAGCCTTTTTGACACGATAAGGATAGAAAGAGTACTCCTTGGTGAATATAAGGGTCTCTCGAGGAACTTCTCCCTCTTGAAATCAAAGCTTCGGGAAAGGCTGGGCCAAAGCCTGCCTAATCATGAAAGTATGCTCATGAAGATAGCCTGGTGGATATTGAATGATTATGCCGAAGGCTCCTTTCCCAAGGATTCAGGCATGGAAAAGGAGCTCAGGCTCTTGGGCCTTCCCTCTGCCACTGCCCTGGATTCTGCAAAGGCATTGTCCAGATACCTTGAGTTGGAAGAAGAGACGGACGCAGGTCTCGTAAGCCAGATGCTTCCATATGTTGGCAGGGTTGAGCCACAGATACTTGGTGCAAGGCTTGCTGAAAGGCGAAACTATCTCGAAAGGTCCTTCGTGGAGATAGTTGGGGCCCTTATTGCAGAGCAACATCCCCTTTCCCATGGGCTTGAACAGGATACCTCCTTGATGGATGAAAGAGTTAGCTGTCCCCTTTCTGGCGAGGAGGATGGGGGTATTGCCATGGTTTTGCCTTTCAATGAAAAGGAAAACCAGGATGTACCAGGATTGTTGGAGGCCCTGGTGTTGGAGGCCAGCCAAGAGGTCAGGGAAGAGCTTTCCCGTATCACAAGGGAGATCTGCAATGATCTTGGCCAAGTGCCGGCCTCTTATGTTTCATCGGCCTTAGATCTTGCCACTGGAGCCTATGACAGTAGGGTCGAGATAGCCCAAGACCCGGATGAAAGACCAGTTTTTTCATTCTATACCTATCCTGAATGGGATTTCAGGAGAGGGGCCTACAGGAAAAACTGGTGTACTGTAAAAGAGATGATGGGGCCAACGGCCAAGGGGGACTTTGTCGCTCGGGTGCTGACGAGATACAGGGGGCAGGTCTTGTCTTTGAGGCGTCAGTTCGAGCTGATGAGGCAGGACTATAGATATATGAGAAGACAGCGTGATGGTGAGGAGATAGACATAGATGCATTTGTTGAGGCATTTACGGATATCAAGGCGTTTGTCAGTCCGTCAGAAAATCTCTATACAAGGCTTACAAAGGATCAGAGAGACATTGCAGTACTTTTTCTGATAGACATGAGTGCCTCCACTGAAGGTTGGATCAATCTTGCTATAAAGGAGTCTTTGGTCCTCTTGACAACGGCAATGGAACAACTGGGGGATAGATATGCCATCTATGGTTTTTCAGGGATGCAGAGGACAGGTTGTCAGTCCTTTGTCATCAAGGAATTTCATCATGAATATGATAAGGTCTTGGAGGAGCGCATCACTGGTATAAATGCCAGAGATTATACCAGGATGGGGCCAGCGATCCGTCATGTGGTAACAAAATTGGAACAGGTAGATGCCAGGCTCAAGATACTTCTCACCCTTAGTGATGGGAAACCCGAAGACTATGACGAATACAAGGGGCCTTATGCCATAGAAGATACCAGGATGTCCCTTTTTGAGGCACGCCAAAAGGGGATTCGGCCCTTTTGTATAACAGTGGACAAGGAGGCCAGGGACTATTTGCCAAGGATGTATGGCGCTGCAAACTATATACTCGTGCCAGACGTAGGTCTTCTCCACAAGAGAATTCCAGAGATATATCGTATATTGACCACCTAAGTTGACAATGAAGGAACAAGGATCAAATGGACAAAAGATTGTCATTTTTGAGCAGGACGGTTCCGCCGACTATAAGATAGCAGGCATCGAGGTCTATGGGAGAAATATTACCATTAGGCAGGTGGTGGATCTCCAAGGCCCGTTCCCGGAATTTATAGAGGATCCCGGGCAATATCTTGACATGGATTTCGAAGGGGAGCTGGTGCTTGATTTCTTGAGACATCCAGATCTGAGCTATTACTTGGTAGAGCTGTGCAGACAAAAATCCATCCCTGTCATTGCATCTGGCCAGCATATCCCCGGGGCTATCTGCCCATTCACATGTTGTGGCCTGGGCAGAAAGGAAGGGCTCGGAGAATATGGAAGGCAATTTGGTGTGCCAGAGTATCGAGTGGAATTGGAAGAGGGCCGGATCAAGTCCATCAGGGTGGCAAGAGGGGCATCCTGTGGCGCAACATGGCAGGTCTGTAGACAGATTGAGGGCTTGAGGGCTGATGAAGCACCAACCGTCATATCCAGGCAGGTTCAATACCTTTGCCTTTCCGATCCCTCGGATTTTGACCCTGTCAGTGGAAAGAGCGCAGTCCACTTTGCAGGAGAAGTACACAGGGCGGCCCTTGAGCGTGCATTGAAAAGGGCTATCCACACAAAAAAGGTTTAGGAGTAGGGTGTGGCACTTGTAAACCTGGAAAGTGCCTTGAGAAAGGCTGTTTTCTCCCTTAAAAAATGCAGCCCTGGTTGCGGGCTTGAGATATTGTCTTACAAGAGAAACAGGGGGGTCTCGATCTGGAAGTGCCAGGATGAGACGTACATGCTCAGAGAGCATGGCTATCTCGAGCAGCGGGTCGAGGTGGAAGAGGGAGAGTTGACCAAGATTTTGAAAGCCATCATGAAAAGAGAGTTTCCCAGGAGCAGAAAGGTACGCATCTATTCCCTTAAAGATCCATCCCTGGTAGGGATCAAAAGGAAAATACTCTGAGGCCCAAAACCACCCAAAAAACCCCATGAATGTCCATGTTAGTCTCTTGACAAAGAATTGGCAGGCTTGTAAACAGGATGGACAATTTGAGGGACATATATATACCAACACAATCGCAATAATGTGAATTTTGGTTCAAGTCGTTATTTCTGGAGAGCTTAGCGCCCTCATCTGATTGTTTAATTTATCGGAATTCCAAAAATCCATTACACAGGAGACCACCAAATGAAAGAAGTTAGACTTCACGGCCGTGGCGGACAGGGGGGAGTCACCTCTGCAGAACTTGTTGCAACCGCCGCAATTGCTGAAGGCAAGTATGCTCAGGCCTTCCCAAGCTTTGGCCCTGAGAGAAGGGGTGCTCCGGTTGCTGCCTTTATCCGGGTCAGTGACCAGCCCATTAGGACAAGGGAGAAGGTGTATCATCCAGATATCGTGTTGGTTCTGGATCCATCGCTGCCTGCCTTGGTCAATGTTGCAGACGGATTGAAGGATGGTGGCATCATCATCCTCAATACAGATCTCCCTGAGAAGGAAGTGAGGGAGAAGTTTGGTTTAAAGAGCAAGTTGGCCATGGTTGATGCGACAAAGATAGCCATGGAAGTATTAGGGCTACCCATAACGAATACCACCATGCTTGGCGCACTCCTAAAGGCCACGGGCCTTGTAGACAGGAATGCCCTGGAAGAGGCCCTGGACAAGCGTTTCGGAAGGATTGCTGAGAAAAACAAGGCTGCCCTCGCAAGGGCTTTTGAAGAGACAGTAATCACTGATTAAATCAAAAAAATACTTAATTTTAAGGAGTTGTAAAAATGGCCAATTCTGACGCCATAGTAGGTTGGAAGACGATAACCTTTGGCTGTCATATCCTGGAGCCAGGCAATTCGGCCAATTTCAGGACTGGCGACTGGCGCTCCCAGCGTCCTGTGACAGACAAGGAAAAGTGCATTAAGTGTGGGATGTGCTGGATCTTTTGTCCGGATATGACATACAAACAGGATGAAGAAGGTTATTTCGAAGCGGATATGGAATACTGTAAGGGTTGTGGCATATGTGCCCACGAATGCCCCAAAGATGCCATAACAATGGTTCCAGAGGAGGGGTAATCATGTCAAAACGCGTGGGAATAGAAGTTTCGATAGCAATTTCCGAGGCTGTGGGACTGGCTAGGGCAGAGGTGATACCTGCCTATCCCATTACTCCACAGACCCATATCGTGGAACACCTGTCTGAGATGGTGGCAAATGGACAACTCGATGCAGAGTTTGTCCCTGTGGAAAGCGAACATGCTGCCATGAGTTGTTGTTGCGGTGCTGCTGCAGCCGGTGCAAGGGTGTTCACCTCGTCCAGCTCGCAGGGGCTGTCCCTCATGAGTGAGGTCCTCTATATACCCTCTACCATGAGGATTCCTATGGTCATGGTCGTGGCAAACAGGGCTCTGTCAGCCCCGATCAGTATCTGGAATGACCATCAGGATATCATGGTACAGAGGGATATTGGCTGGATCCAGACATTTGCGGAAAATGGTCAAGAGGCGGTGGATCTGACTATTCATGCCTTCAAGGTGGCAGAGAATAGAAATGTGTCCCTGCCCATGATAGTGAATATAGACGGCTTTACCCTGAGCCATGTCATTGAGCCAATAGAACTTCCGGATCAGGAGGATGTGGACAAGTACCTTCCTCCATTCAAGCCAAGGTATAAATTAGATCCAAGAAGGCCTATTACAATGGGGCCTGTGGGAATACCAGAGGTCTATACAGAGGCCAAGATGGCCCATGACATGGCGATCAAGAACTCCAAACGTTATATCCTCAAGGCATGGAAGGAATTTGAAGAGGTATTTGGCAGGAAATACGAACCCATAGACACATATCGTACAGAGGATGCAGAGGTGCTCCTTGTGGGAATGGGCAGTATCTGTGAAACAGCCATGACAGCAGTCGATCAGATGAGGGACAATGGCCAGAAGGTGGGGCTGTTGAAAATCCGTCTCTGGAGGCCATTTCCTGCCCAGGAATTCCGTAAGGCAGTAGGTAAGACAAAGATCTTGGCTGTCATTGACAGGTGCCTGCCTCCAGGGGCAGTGTGCGGCCCGGTAGGTGCTGAACTCAGGTCCATGTTTTACAAGATTCCTGGTTCCCCAAAGATCTTCAGCTTTGTAGCAGGTCTTGGTGGAAGGGATGTTACAGTAAGCCGTTTTGAGGAGATGGTGGACAAGGCAAGGGCTTTTGCCAAGAAGCGTCCACGTGAACTCTATCAGGTAATTGGAGTGCGTGAAAAATGATACCAGAATTCGAAAAGTTTAAAGGCTTTAAGGCTAAGAGTATGCCCAAGGAGGAGCTGCTGGCTCCTGGCCATAGGGCATGTCAGGGCTGTGGGGAGGTATTGGCCCTCAGGATGGTGATGAAGGCCCTTGGTAAGGACGTCATCGTATGTAATGCAACAGGCTGCATGGAGATTATTACCAGCCCATATCCTCACACGGCATGGAACGTGCCATGGATCCATGTGGCTTTCGAAAATGCAGCTGCAGTGGCTTCTGGCGTGGAATCTGCCAGAAAGGTGCTCAAGAGGAAGAAAAAGATACCCAAAAAGCATGTTGACATCCTGGCAGTGGGTGGTGATGGAGCCACTGGAGATATAGGCCTCCAGTGGATATCTGGGGCAATGGAAAGGGGGCACGACTTCCTTTACGTGTGTCTGGACAACGAGGCCTACATGAATACAGGTGTTCAGCGTTCTGGGTGCACCCCTTACGGTGCCATGACAACAACTAGCCCTCCAGGCAAGAAGAGCTTTGGCCAGGTGACCTGGAAGAAGAACATCCCTGCTATAATGGTGGCCCACAATATTCCCTATGTGGCTACCGCCTCACCTGCCTATTTTCTCGATCTGATGAACAAGGTGAAAAAGGCTGCCTTGGTGAAGGGACCAGCCTATGTCCATATCTTTTCTCCATGTCCCACTGGCTGGGGCTCTGCTGGAGAGCGCTCTATAGAGTTTGCAAGGTTAGCAGTCGAGACAAAGGTCTTTCCTCTCTATGAGGTCATAGAAGGCCGTTATATCATGAGCAGAAAGATCAAGAAGGCCAAGCCCGTTACTGAATATCTCAAGGGGCAAAGGCGTTTCCGCCACCTGGATGAAGCCCATATAGATTACATCCAGAAACGGGTGGATGCAGAATATGAAAAACTGCTAAGGCTGTCAGAGATGACATAGATAAAAAAAAGGCAAACCAAGGCCTCCTTTCAGAAGAAAGGGGGCTTTTTTTTGGGCATGGGAAAACTAAAAGCAAGACATATCCTTGGTATTGCACATCTGGGTATGGAAGAGATCTCCTTTATCCTGGATACCGCTGTGTCCATGAAGGAGATCATGGAAAGACCCATAAAGAAGGTCCCGCCTCTCAGGGGCAAAACGATCGTAAATCTTTTTTTTGAGCCCAGTACGAGGACAAAGCTCTCTTTTGAGCTGGCTGCCAAGAGACTCAGCGCGGATACCGTCAGTATTGCCGCCAGCACCAGTAGTGTAGTAAAGGGTGAGACCTTGATCGATACGGCCCGGAACATTGAGGCCATGAGGCCTGATATCATTGTGATAAGGCATTCTATGTCAGGGGCCCCTTACATGCTTTCAAGACATGTTGGTTCTGCCATAATAAATGCTGGAGATGGTACTAATGAACATCCTTCCCAGGCACTATTGGATCTGATGACTGTAAGGGAACACTTTGGCCGAATCGATGGATTGAAGGTTACAATCATAGGGGATATCGCCCACAGCAGAGTTGCACATTCCGATATCCTGGCCTTTACAAGAATGGGTGCCTCAGTGACTGTTTGTGGCCCGGCAACCATGATGCCACCAGAGCCAGGAGAGCTTGGGGCTAAGGTATGCCTAGATCTCAAGGACGCCATTCGGGACGCTGATGTCGTGATGGCACTGCGTATCCAGAAGGAGCGGCTTGGGAGGCTGTCTCCATTCCCATCCGAAAGGGAATATGCAGACAGATTCGGTATCTCGACCGCAATAGAACCTTATCTAAAGAAGGATGTCATCATAATGCATCCAGGCCCAATCAACAGGGGTGTGGAATTGTCTCCAGAGATAGCCGATGGGATAAATTCAGTCATATTGAAACAGGTGACAAATGGGGTGGCTGTCAGGATGGCGCTCTATACCCTTCTTCTGGCAGATTTGCAGGAACATGGTTAGACTATGGAATTGACAGGAGAAAGGCAGTTTCTATTGAGGGGTGGCAGGATAATGGATCCTGCCCAGGATGTGGATTTTGTTGGAGATGTCCTGGTCCATGAAGACAGGATAGAACACATTGCTTCAGAGATCGATGTCCCTCCATCTACCAAGATCGTTGAGCTTTCGGGTAAATGGATCGTGCCTGGTCTCGTGGACATGCATGTTCATCTCAGGGAACCAGGGGAGGAATATAAAGAGACCATAGAGACAGGTACCAGGGCGGCAGCGGCTGGTGGATTTACTTCCGTTGCCTGTATGCCCAATACCTGTCCCTCCAATGACAATTCTGGCATCACACGGTTTATAATCGACAGGGCCAAAGATTCTGGCAGGTGTAGGGTGTTCCCCGTAGCCGCCATTACTGTCGGCCAAGATGGAAAAGGGCTTACTGAATTTGGTGATCTTCTGTCTGCCGGGGCCGTAGCTTTCTCGGACGATGGATTGCCTGTGCAAAATCCAGCCGTCATGCGCCTTGCCCTTGAATATTCCCTGAATTTCAACGCCCTCATAATTTCTCATAGCGAGGAACTCGAGTTGTCCAAGGAAGGTTGTATGAATGAGGGAAAGATGTCCACCAGGCTTGGTCTCAAGGGGATCCCGGTGGCAGCAGAGGAGATAGCCATCTTCAGGGACATCTGCCTGGCCAAACTGACTGGGGCGCGTCTGCACATTGCCCACGTAAGTACTGCCGGCTCTGTTGAGATAATACGTAATGCAAAGGCTCAAGGTGTCAGGGTGACTGCAGAGACAGCCCCTCATTATTTCAGTCTGACTGAAGAGGCAGTAGCAGGTTACAATACTTTTGCAAAGATGAATCCACCTCTTCGCACAGAAAGAGACAGAAGGGCTATCATAGAAGGCCTCAGAGACGGGACTATCGATGCGATAGCAACGGATCATGCCCCCCATAATAGCCTTGAAAAAGAATGTGAATTTCAACTCGCGGCCAACGGTATCATAGGCCTTGAGACAGCACTGCCTTTGGCGCTCAAGGTCCTTGTGAACGAAGAAGGTTTTGCGCCAGTACAAGTGATGCGCCTGATGTCTTCAAATCCCGCCTCGATTTTAGATATTCCTGGTGGTGGCTTGAGACCAAGTGGAATTGCTGACATTACGATTATAGACCCTGAAGAAGAGTTTACGTTCACCAGGGACACCATCCACTCGAAAAGTTATAATTCCCCGTTTTTGGGCCTGGTGTTCAGGGGAAGGGCCATCTCGACTTTACTGGGGGGAATGCCTGTATTCGATGCCAATGGCTTGTTTGATATAGGGTATTAGCCACTGTCTCCCTGCTCTTTGGGTTTTTGCTTTTGGATGATTTATCATTTCCCCTACCAGAAATGCCAATTTCCAGTGGATAACACGTATATCCCAAGCCCAAAGTTTGTTATTCCATGTGATATTATGGCGCCTTTCAGGTTTTTTTGGTGTATGACCAGGAGGCTGAATACAAGACCTGCCACAATGCCCTGGATTACATGATAGTGTTCCAATCCAAATAGGATGGTAACACTGAGAAAGGAAAACCATGTGAATGCACCTACGCTGACAGCCTTAAAATCAGGGTTTATCAGGTATCTCATGAGAAAAGAGCGCCAGAAAAGTTCTTCCATTATTGGGACAACGATAGATGCCCCAAGAAGTCTGATGGATAGGACTATCATCTCTGAATTCGGTGTCAAACAGAATCTGGCTGGATCAAAGCCTATGGGGTTTCCGAGGTGGGGAAAGACATTGTCTGACAAGATCCAGACAGCCAATACCACCATGCCAGCAAAAATCGATTCGCTCCATGTGCGCAGATCCATGCAAGCATTTAGATCGTGCTGGTACTCCCTTCTGAAATAGAACAGTAGGGCTGCAGTGATGAGTGTCTTCAGGACATAGAAGATATATGATAATGAGGGGAAATATTGCCCTATTGCCGTCAAAATTATGAATACTACAAAAGGGCAGACATAGGGGGTCCAGGGTCTTTTTAATTTCATGACAGTTTCTGTCTATATTATCAATAGGTTATGGTTTTTCCACCTGTTTTTTTATAAGCTTTCGCACCAGACCATATTATCGCAAGTTTGTTGCCATTTTCTAAACAGACGCCATTTCAATGGCTTTATTTTTTATTTGTTTCCTGGATTGCTATTATCCCTGGGGTTGGTTTATCTTGTAGGAAGTTTCAGATATATGGAGTAAACATATGCAGAAAAAGGACTGCCGGGGAATCGCCTGTCCTCAGCCAGTACTTATCACAAAAGACCTTATAGAGCGTTTTCCCAATGAACTAATAGAAATCAGGGTGGACAATGAGGCATCGAGGGAAAACGTCACCCGATTTTTTAAGAGCCAGGGTTGGAGTGTCAGTGTCAGAGAGGCACGAGATGGTAGCTTTTTTATTACTGGGGCCCCAGGTACCTGCGAGCTCAGTCATGGACAGGAGGCTATAGAAAAGGGGCATGAGGAGAAGTTGTTGGTCTTCATTCCAACGGATGTCTTTGGCACAGGGGATGACGAGCTTGGTAGGGGCCTTATGAAGAATTTCCTCCTCACACTCAAGGAAATGGGCAAGGATCTTTGGAGGATCGTGTTGGTAAATGGGGGGGTGAGGCTTGCGGTGGAGGGTTCTGCCGTGCTACCTTCTCTCTTTGAGCTCCATGATGCAGGTGTGGATATACTGGTCTGTGGCACTTGCCTGGAATATTTTGGGCTTCTTGATAAAAAGGTCGTGGGCCAGACTACCAATATGTTAGATATTGTAACTTCCATGCAGATTGCCACAAAGGTTATCAGAATCTGATCCATGGAAACGGAGCAAAATATAAAGTATAGGCTGTGTGCTACCGAATAGGTGATTATATACACAGAGAATCAAAGAGTTCTGTAAATATCCCTCAGGGTAGAAAATGCGTTTTTTTTCACATGATTTGTTGTCTTTTTTTTAAAGGTTGATTAATTATTCCATCAGTCAAGAAAATTGGAACATGACACTTAACAATCTCAATCAGCTATAAAATAGCTTTATTTTTATGGACGATCTGGCCAGCTATATAAATGGTCTTCCCTTTATCAAGTTAGAAGAGGAGCCCCAGAAAATACTTATCGTTGATGATGATCCATCTATTCGTGATCTCCTGGGCCAATTTCTCGAAAGGAAGGGCTTTACCCATGAGACTGCTGAGAACGGTAAGAAGGCCTTGGAACTCCTGGAGGATCACAACTTCACTGTAATCATAACAGATCTTATCATGCCCCAGATAGATGGCCTCGAGCTCTTGAAGATAGTAAAACAGTCTTGGCCTGACATCGACGTCATGGTCATGACAGGTTACACAAAAAATTTTACATATACGGATGTGATATATTCTGGGGCTAGTGATTTTGTCCAAAAACCATTTTCTCTTGATGAAATAGAGGCAAAACTCAACAGGGTAGTACGGGAGCGCCAGTTGAGACATGCCCTCAAGAGGCTCTCCATAAGAGATGGCCTAACAGATCTTTTTAACAGGCGTTTCTTTGATCAGAAAATCAAAGAAGAGGCGGCCAGGGCTCTACGACAGAACTATCCGCTTTTCCTTCTCATGGTGGATCTGGATAAATTCAAGGAGATCAATGACAAGGATGGACACCAGGAAGGTGACAGGATACTGAATATCCTGGCAAGAACACTGGAAAGATCCACTAGGAAGAACGTGGACATGGCCTTCAGATTTGGCGGTGATGAATTTGCTGTTCTAATTCCCTATGCCTCACAAGAACAAGCTGAGGCAATCGCAGAGCGGATAAGGAAGAATTTTGGTAGAGAGGACGTCAAGTCTGTCACCATGAGCCTGGGGCTTGCAAAACTTGCCTATGGAGAAGATTCTAATGCCCTTGCCAGACAGCTCGTAACCAGTGCTGATCAGGCACTATATATGGCAAAAAAAGCGGGTGGCAATAAGCTGGTGGTTCATCATAAGCCAAGTGACCCTGCTGATTCATGAATAGGCTGAGAATCTTGCCTTCCCCTTTTTCATTCTAAGATAATCATTGATAATCCTGCTGTGATCAAAGCAGAGATTTGTATGGATCATCTCTGGGTCCACCAATATCACTGCTGCTGCATCGTCTCCAGCCTGGGGTCTTCCCCTTGCTTCTGCAGCAAAGACCGTGCTTATGGTATGCATCCTGGAATCCCTCGAGGGGTCTGAATAGACACCTACAAGATATTTTATCGTGACCTCCAGCCCAGTTTCTTCCTTGGCCTCACGTCTTGCCGCATCCTCTACCCGTTCTCCATAGTCCACAAAGCCTCCAGGGATAGCCAGCCCTAGAGGGGGGTTTTTCCTCTCTACGAGTACGATCTTGTCCTGCATCTCGATTATAATGTCAACCGTGGGAATGGGGTTTGCGTAGAGCCTGATCCTTGCGCCACATTCTGGACAGGTGATGAATCTGTAGGTGGTCATTTTGAAAATCCTTTGAGTACCTGGATCATTTCATCGTGGATGAGACTGTTTGATGCAATTATCTCTGGCACGAAAGGGTTATATGTCTGGCCCTTGAATCCTGTTACCCTTCCTCCAGCCTCTTCCACGAGTAGCTGGCCTGCTGCTGTGTCCCAAGGCTTCAATTTCTTTTCCCAAAACCCCTCAAACCTGCCACATGCCACATAGGCCAGATCGATGGCTGCTGCCCCAGCCCTCCTGACACCCTGTGCCCGCACAACCATTTCCTTGAAGGCCGAGATCACCTCGCTGGCATCCTGGTGTATGTCGTATGGGAAGCCTGTGGCCAGAAGGGCCCGCGAGAGCCTATTCTCTGAAGATGTCCTGATCCTGTGGGTGTTGAGATAGCTGCCAAGCCCCCTGACAGCCCAAAAGAGTTCATTTAGACAGGGGATGAAAACACAACCAAAGAGTGGAGTAAAACAGGCGGGTTCAATGGTGCAATAGGCTATGGATGGTGCAAAAAAGGGGAATCCATGGGCGAAGTTGGTGGTGCCATCCAGGGGGTCTATGATCCAAAATGTGCCGTCTCTGAGACTGGAGTCGAGGCTACTTTCTTCTGCCATTATTTCTGCTGCGCCTATGCGTTTCAGGCGGTTTTTTATGATCCTTTCTGATTCCACGTCTGTTTCTGTTACCAGGTCTATCTCTCCCTTGTAGGATACCTTGTGGGTAGTGCCGTAGTGTTTTTTGGCAAAGAATCCTGCTTCCAGCCCGGCCTTTATCCCCTCTATTGCTATTTCCTGCAAGGGGCCTTGCACAGTATCCCTGACAAAGGTGAGTATCTTTCTTATGTCTACTGGATCTGACACTTCTGTTTCCTTTCTGTTTTTTCAGCCCTTCACTGGAGGATTGAAGTAGCCAAAGTTGAGGGCGGGAAATCTATCTTTCAGATATCCGATCATGCCCTTTATGCCAAGGCAGGAGGCCTCATCCTTGAAGCCTATACGCCTTAGATACCAGTCGGGATCGATATTGTGATTCCTGAGCTGTATAAGGTCAAGGCCAAAGCGGCCTATGAGTTCTGCAAGCCTTTCCACCTCTTTCTTGGAATCCGTAAGTCCAGGGGTGACAAAGAGGTTCAGAGACACATGCAGACCAGCCTCTTTTGCAAGTTGCCAAGATCGCAATACATCCTCGTAAACATAACCCTTGGGCCTGTAATATGGCTGATAATATTCTTTTCTGACAGAATTAATGCTAATTCTAATACTGTCAAGGCCAGCATCTATCACCTGGGACAGTCCTTTGGGGCGGCTTGCATTGGTATTTAGATTTATGGTGCCGGTCTTGCACGTATTTCTCGTCTTGTGGATGGATTCTGCAAGAAGCCCTGGATTCATCAGGGGTTCACCCTCGCATCCTTGGCCAAAACTGACCACCCCTTTGGGGGCCCTTGCAAGGTGCATTAGGGCTACCTCTGATATCTCTCCAGCAGAGGGCACAAAGTCTATCCTGTCTTGGGTGGCAGGTGGGCCTCCTTTTTCCTGGAGGGATAGGCAGCCGAGGCAACGGGCATTGCATGAAGGGGAAGACGGAAGAGGCGCTTCGAATCTGCCGAGAAAGAGGTTCTTGGCAGCAGGGCATCCGTAGGTGAGGCTGCATTTGCCCAAGTGTTGTATCAGCCTATTTTTTCTATGGGCCTTCAAGGTCTTCAGGGTGTTTCTTTTCACCTTTTCAGGATTGAATCCCCTCAGATCCTGGCGTCTATCAAGATCGCTTCTAAAACCAGCCACCCAAAACCTGTCCTTCCACCAACCTACGGCCGTATAGGCAAAAAGTGGCAAGGGAGGAGATGATGTGTCACGCTTTTCAAAGGCCGCAAGAAGACATTGGGTATAGGCAGGGGCCATGAAAGCAGCTACGGCATACGCAGGCCCATCTGTCTGGTACGGATCTGGATCGAAGTGCACGAAATCCTTTTGGCCTGGGTCCCATGCAACGGGAATGGTATCGGGTAAGACGAATAGCTCACTGCCTTCTGGAAGGGGAATAAGGTCTTGGGGGTCGATGCGCTCAAAATCAAATCCCCTCCTTCCCGCCATTTCCAGTGCGGGATAATCATAGATCTCCCCATTCTGGTTGGCATACACAAGGCAAGGCCGAGGCTTTTTTGTTTTGTTTGTCATAATTATTTAAAAAATGTATGTTGGATACCGAATCCAATTAAAGAGATATCCCATATAAATAATAAAAAAATGAAAAGACTGCAGCTAAATTCAATAAGGATACTGGCCCTTTCAGGGCTTGCCCTTACATTTATACAGATCTTTTTTCATCTCAGGGGCAAGGAACTATGCTTCAATGACGGTTGTAGTCTGGTGGAAGGCTACATAAGGTTCAGCCCCTTTATAGTAAACACGATAGGGAGTGCCTTTTTCCTTGCGGTCCTTGGACTTACCTTTCTGGTGAAGAAAAATAAAGGGCTTGCTTGTCTCCTGCTCGATCTTCTTATCCTATGCGGTTTGGTGTCCGAGGGCATACTATTGAGCATTCAGTTGTTCATAGCCCATAGTTTCTGCTCCTATTGCCTTATTATTTGTGCCATCATCTTTTTGATAGCCATCACATACAGGCCAAAACTGTTCGTTACGGGCCTGGTGTTAGTGGCCTTGGAGACCGTCTTTTTTTCCATGATAAAGCTCCCCTATGCTGGCAATGTGAGCCTTAATTCGGGAACGTATGCCGTTAAGACATGTTCCAACCCAGTGTCTGTGGCCTATTTGATATTTTCAGAGCGCTGTCCCCATTGTCAAAAGGTCCTCGATGCCCTTCATGGTTGTGTAAGTTGTGAAATACACTTCAACCCTGTATCCAAGGTGGACAGACAGATTTTACCAGGGCTTTTGCCAATAGAAAACTATAGGCCAGAGATCAATGTCTTGGCACTAAAGCTCTTTGGCATCAATTCTGTTCCTGTTATCATAGAGCAGACAGGGACAGGTTTTGGTATCATCAAGGGAGACAAGGCCATTATAGACTATATTCACGAAAAGTGTTTCTGTGGACGGGGTAAGGAGATCATTCCCGTTCCTTCCAATGGCCTGGGGATCTTTTCTCCCTCGGATTCAGGGGTTTGCTCCATGGACCAGGAGTGCAAATGAAGATACTTGAATCAAAGGCCGATGCACGGGAAATGGTTCGGCAGTGGAGGAGTGCTTCCCAGAAGATAGGACTGGTCCCTACCATGGGCTATTTTCACCAAGGACACCTGAGCCTGATGGAGGAATGCAAGAGGCATGCGGATAGGGTGATTGTCTCCATCTTTGTCAATCCAACTCAATTCGCGCCAAATGAAGATCTGGCCTCCTATCCCAGGGATCTGGATCGGGACAAGAAGCTCGCAGAGACTCAGGGGATAGATGCCCTTTTTATCCCAAGAGATGACCAGATATATGCCCCTGAGCACAAGACATGGGTAGTTGTGGAGGATTTGAGCAATGGACTCTGTGGAAAGAGCAGGCCCACCCATTTTCGTGGGGTGGCAACCATCGTTACAAAACTGTTCAATATAATCCAGCCAGATGTAGCTGTTTTTGGTCAGAAAGATTTCCAGCAGCTACAGATCATCAGAAGGATGGTGAGGGATCTCGATCTACCCATACGGATACTTGGCTGCCCTATCGTGAGGGAACCCGATGGCCTGGCCATGAGTTCCAGAAACGCCTATCTCACTGAGGAACAGCGGCCTTCGGCACTGTGCCTCTATCAGGCCCTTCAGCTTGCAGACAGGCTTGTGAGAGAAGAGGGGGTAGAAAGCTGTAGCCAGATACAAACAAGGTTGAGGCAGAAGATCGAATCCTTCCCCTTCACCAGGATCGATTATATATTTACTGGAGATCCAGATACCCTCAAGCCCTTGGAGCAGGTGGAAAGGCCCCTTCTTGTTGCCTTGGCCGTTTTTGTCGGCACCACTAGACTTATTGACAATATTCTGATTTGATTCCAATTCTTGAATATATTTTGTTATAATAATGCCATGTTGAGATCTATGTTGAAATCAAAGTTACATCGGGCCATGGTTACCCAGACCGAGCTGCAATACGAAGGTAGTTTGACCTTGGACAAGAGCCTCATGGAGGCGGCTGATCTACTGCCCCATGAAAGGGTCATGGTCTACAATATCCACAATGGCGAAAGATTTGATACCTACATCATAGAGGGTGAAGCGGATACAGGTATTGTCTGTGTCAATGGAGCTGCTGCCAGAAAGGCCTGTGTTGGAGACCTTATAATAATCGCTGCGTATGGCCTTTATGAAGATGATGAACTCGATAGTTTTTCCACTACTATAGTGCTCCTTGATGAAAAAAACCACATCAAAAGCGTCAAGAAGATACCCCTCCACACCTGAGCAGGCTGCATTCAAGCCATCGAGGGTGTTTGTGGTAAGCCTGGGCTGTCCCAAGAATCTCATAGATACCGAAGATGTCCTTGGCAATCTGGATGCCTTGCTTGGGGGGCTTGAATTCAGCCATGAACAGGATCAGGCAGATATCATCCTTGTAAATACTTGTGCCTTCATAGAGGAGGCGGTGTCTGAATCCCTGGAGGCCATCTTGGAGTTGGCTGCTGGCAAGAGGCCTGACCAGGTGCTTGTGGTCATGGGTTGTCTGCCCCTCAGGTATGAAAGGGAATTGGAAGATCTCCTACCAGAGGTGGATTTTTTCTCCTTTCACCTGAGGCCAGAAGCCTCAGCCAGGGCCTTGGCAGAATTCCTGGTTCAAAAGGATATCAGAGACAATGTCCCAACGCCGGCCACAGGTCGTAGGATCACCTCAGGCAGGCCTTGGCAGCAGTACGTGAAGATATCCGAGGGTTGCTCGAACAGGTGCACTTACTGCTTGATTCCAGAAATAAGGGGTAGGATGCAATGCCGTCCTCCAAGGGACATAGTCCAGGAAGTCAATATCTTGTCTCAGGCAGGGGCCATGGAGATAACCCTTGTAGCCCAGGACCTTACTGCATATCAATGGGGGCGGTTCGATCTTGCCTCACTACTGAGACTTTTGCTGGCCGAGACCGATGTACCCTGGTTCAGGCTTATGTACCTTTATCCCTCTGGTATTACTCCAGGCCTTCTCGATGTATTGGGCGACTCCAGGAGGATATGTCCGTATATGGACATGCCGGTTCAACATGCCAGCTCCAGGATACTCAAGTCTATGGGAAGGGCGTATGATATGTCCATGTTGAATGCCATCATGGAGAGAATCGGGCGCGTATTGCCAGATATTGCCATGAGGACCACGGTCATGGTTGGCTTCCCTGGTGAGACAGAAGAGGATTTTTCAATCCTCTGTGATTTTCTGGAAAGGTGGAGATTTCATCACCTCGGTTGCTTTGTCTATTCCGATGAGGAAGACGCCCCGTCCTTTCATTTAAAGGACAAGGTATTGCCCGAGATTGCAAAGGAGAGGAAAGAAGAGATCATGGCCATGCAGGTCCATATCTCGGCGGAGAGAAATGCTGCCGTGGTTGGTCAGACGATAGATGTATTGGTGGACGGATTCTGCGAGGAGACTGATCTTCTTCTCTGTGGCAAGAGCAGATTTCAGGCCCCTGAAGTAGATGGATTGACCTATATAAACAAGGGGATTGCAGAACCCGGTCAGATCGTAAAGGTCAAAATAACCCAGAGCCATACCTATGATCTTGTGGGAGAAATAAACTAAGGGGAGTCCTCTGCGAACAGGACCTCTTACGAATGGTGCCGAGGGGCGGAATCGAACCACCGACACGGGGATTTTCAGTCCCCTGCTCTACCGACTGAGCTACCTCGGCACATGGGGTAAGGTTGGGCAATTATTATTACCCTGAGGCTGTTTGTCAAGTGAATAAACATCTCTTCACTAAAGTTGTTTTTTCATCTCTATTTTTTGTTGGAGATCCTCCATGATATCCTTGACAGCCCTTATATGTAATGCCTTTTCTGAGATCCGTGTCAGCAGCCTAAGAGCGGTTTCGTAATCATGTTCATGGCTGAAGTATCCCTTGGCGAGAAGGGCAAGGCAGAGGGGATCGTTTTTCTTTCTTTTTAGGCACATGGCAAGGATCTCCTTTGCCTTTTCCCAATCGCCCATCTCCAGTGCTGCTTGGCCGCATATCTTAAGGAGGGATAGGGCAGGGGCTGCGGGGTTTTCTGGGATCTGGGGCAGGAGTAATTGGATGACCTGACCGAATTTTTTCTGCCTCATCCAGCAATTGGCGAGTCTGATGAGGATGACAGGATTGTGTTTGTCCATGGAATAGGCTTTTTGTGCCTGCCTTTCTGCTTCTTGCAGGTTGCCTTGGTTCAGGTTGATGCCTGATAGGTTGTAAAGGGCCATGAAATTATCTGGTGTAGACACGAGTACCTTGTGAAAGCAGTCTTGCGCATCCTTTGTACGTTTTAGATCTGCTAAACAGACACCCAGGCTATTTAGCAGGTTGGCGTCGGAAGGATTGAGTTTGAGTCCTGCACGATAGGCCCTGCACGCGCCTTTTATATCCCCCCATGAGACCAGAAGGTCTCCGTGTACGTTACAGGTCACATGGTCGAAGACCGCCAATTTGCCCTTTCCCAATAAATGTGCATGAAGTAGTGCCATGAGGGCCGAAAAAGGTAGATATCTCTTGGATACCCCAGATTGACAAGGGCATGCAACACCAACAGTTATACTTGAGCGGGCGATGCGCATCATCTCTTGGAACAATGTCTCTGTCCACTTGGCCAAGTTACTGTCTCTATGGATTGTGATGCCTCTGAAATAGAGCATAAGGCATCTTGGTCCGACCTGTAGTATCTCCGGGCCCGCTTCCATGTGCAAGAAGCCCTCTTTGATCCTGTTGCCCGCAGCCAATGATTCGATACTGACCATTACACAGCAACGATTTCCAAGGCCTGTGAGGGTCTGTCTCGTGCCAAATGCTGGGTTCATGAGATCTGCCCCTGTTTTCAACAGGATGGTTTCCATGGCAGAGGGCATCAGTACAGCGCTTTTTAGGCCCTTGGCTACATGCTGCAGATGGGAGACCTCTTCCAGGTCTTTGAGGATCCTGTGGCCCATAATTGCCCTGAATGGTTGGCCCATCTTGGTCAACAAGAGGGCAAGTTTTCTTATGCCCTTGGAAAAGTTGTTTTCTCCAACTTCTTGGATCGTGTACCAAAGCGTTGAACAACTTCTGCCAGCCAGTTCTATATGGGCACCAGGGAAAACATCTTCAGCTGCCTTTTGTATCCTTTCATGCCCAGGTGTTTTGTGGAAGAATGAGGCTTGAACGATGTTTAGGCCCTGACCGGGACTGTTTTTCAAAAGGTCCAAGATGTAAAGAGGGGGTTCATCTCCTGTGGATGAGGTCCTTGAAAGCTTGGTCAAGACAAGCCTGTCTTGAAGGATGGTCTTTATGAGACAGAGGATCCTTTTGGCCTCATCTGGGGAGACGTCTTTTGGCACGGCAATGAATTCCAATAGTCCCAAATAAAGGTCTTCGTACTTGGGAATAATAGGGATTAGGGCCCTTTGCCCTACCCGGTCCCAGAAACCATTTTTTTTGAGGATCTCTCTTTCTGCCCTTTCCCTCTGCCTGGCAGACATGGGTATTGCCATGAGGATATCGAGAATGTCCTCTTTGGTGCGGCATGGCAGGAAACGGGCCTTTTCAAAGGTCAAGAACCCCTTTATGCCTTCTATGATTTCTGGGCCCAAGCGTTGGACATCGGAAGGGGTTAAGGTGATATCGAAGGTTTCCATTTCCATTTATTCAGGAGAGGTGGTCAAGGGTTAAACTCGGCCTATGGTCGCCATTGCCTTCTTGATACATCCTGCCACTATGGGGAATTGTTCCGTCTTTATGGTCCTTACATCCAGAAGGATCTTGTCGTCTTCTATGCGAACGATTACCGGGGGGTCACCAAGCCTCAATGCCCGCTCGAGTACAGCTATGAGAGAATGGGCCTCATCTTGAGTAGCAGGCAACTCCAGGGTTACAGCCGTTGATCGCAGGTCTTGAAGGGGCAATGCCCCTCCCCCGACTCTTGATATGGTCTCGCATGTGCCAATCTTTAGTGTGTTCACTCCTGTTGTCCTTATGGCCTCGAGTAGGTGCTCTGCCCGTTGTCTCGTCTCTTCCAGGGGCATGGAGAGCATCTTGAGGGTGGGAATACGTGAGAGGGCTTTGTCTGGATCTCTATATATCCTGAGGGTGCCTTCCAGGCCAGCAAGGGTGAGTTTGTCGATCCGGACTGCCCTGTTGAGGGGATTCTTCTTTATTTTGTCCACCAATTCTTTCTTTCCTACAATAATACCCGCCTGGGGCCCTCCAAGCATCTTGTCTCCACTGAAAGATACAAGATCTGCCCCAGCATCGAGGGACTCCTTAACAGTGGGTTCGTGGATGAAACCATAGGGTCTCAGGTCTATGAGGTTACCGCTTCCGAGGTCTTCTATGACAGGCAGGTCATGTCTTTTGCCCAGGGCCTTGAGTTCCATCATGGGCACTGAGAGGGTGAATCCAACTATGGCGAAATTACTCTGGTGTACCTTCATGAGAAGGGCCGTATTGTCCCCTATGGCCCGTTCGTAATCAGCAAGATGGGTCCTGTTGGTAGCACCTACCTCCCTCAGGATGGCACCACTTCTGGCCATGACATCTGGTATCCTGAAGGAGCCCCCGATCTCAACCAGCTCTCCCCTTGAAACAATGACCTCCTTGCCCTTGGCCAGGGTCTCCAGACTTATGAGCACGGCTGCTGCGTTGTTGTTCACTACCAAGGCGGATTCAGCCCCTGTCAATTCGCATAGTATCTCTTCGACATGACTGTAACGGCTGCCGCGCTTACCGAGTTCCAGATCATATTCAAGATTGGAGTAGTTTACTGCTATCTCGAACATGGATTTGAAGAGCTCCTCTGGCAATAGGGACCTGCCCAAATTGGTGTGTACCACCACGCCGGTTGCGTTGATAACCGGTTTTAGGGATGGGCTCATTGCCTTTTCCAGCTCTTTGTGTACCATCTGTGCAACAGATTCCAGGGACAATGCATCAATATCTGTGAGTCTTCCTGCGAGTATGCTATGGCGCAAGTTGTCCAGTACCCTGCGGCAGAGTCGAAGCTTAAAGCCAGATGGGATGTCAATTGGTAGAGTCTGGAGTATTTTGTCTGTCTTGGGTATAGACTTTAAAAGCTTTTTGATGTTTTCAGAGGTGGTCATGTTGAAAATCTATCTCCTTTGGCCTGGGAAAATCAAAGCAAGGTGGCTTCAAGATGGCCTGGAATTTTATCTTAAGAAATTAGGAAATTACTATCAAGTAAAACTGCAACAGACAAAGGCTGCCAAGGGCAATGTTAAAAAAAGGCAGGAGATTGTGGAAAAGGAGGGGGCCTTTCTCAAAAGGGCCGTACCTCAGGGCTGTTACAAGATCGCCTTGGACCTCCATGGCAAAAGCCTGTCTTCTGAAGAACTTGCCTTTATGTTGAAGAATAGAGAAGAGCAGGGAAGTAGGAGGCTTGCTTTTATAATTGGGGGGGCATATGGCCTGTCCCAGGCTGTGCTCCAGGATTGTGATTTTTCTATGAGTCTTTCCCGGTTGACATTCACCCATGAAATGGCACGCCTGATCCTGATGGAGCAGTTGTATAGGGCTGCGACAATAAATGCTGGCAGTCCCTATCATCACTGATTTTTTCAGTCCACGGCCTCTACGGATGAAACTTCTGCTACCTCGCTCTTTAGATAGCGTTCTATGCCTGCTTTTAGGGTGATCTGACTCATGGGGCAGCCCTTGCATGCACCTGTGAGCCTGACGCTTACAACACCCGTTTCCTCATCCACGTCGACGAGTTCTACATCACCGCCATCCTGCTGCAGCATTGGGCGGACCTGATCCAAGGCCTTTTGCACCTTTTCTTTCATCGTTGTTTTGCTCCTGAATGTCTTGTCTATAGTCTTCTAAAAAATTCTGGAGATGCTCTAATTAATCCTTTAGGGACAAGATGTCAAAGCCCATCATCTCATGTGAAATAGCTTGGCAAATTTTTGTGCTTGGGCTTTTACGTCGGGTGCCTCCCAGAGGCTGCTTATGACAGCTACCATGTCTGCGCCTGCGTATATGGTTTGAATGGCGTTGTTCGGATCTATACCACCTATGGCACATATGGGGATTCTTAGGCTTGTGCGTGCTTGTGTCAGCAGCCTCAAAGGTACCTCGACCGCATTTGGCTTGGTGGGAGATGGGAAAAAGGAGCCAAATGCTACATAGTCTGCCCCTGCCTTTTCCGCCTCAATGGCTGTCTCCAGGCTATTGTAGCAGGATACGCCGATTATCTTGCCTGGAAGCATGGCCCTGGCAGAAGATGGATCGATATCATCTTTGCCGATATGTATGCCATGTGCATCTGTCAGTTTGGCAAGTTCGATCCTATCATTGACGATGAAAATCACCCCTCTATCCTTGCAGAGCCGGCATAGTCTCGTTGCCATCTCCAGGAGTTCTTTGTCTGGTTTGTTCTTATCCCTGAGCTGTACGATGGCTGCACCACCTGATATAGCCTTGTCGACCATTTCCAAGATCGAAGGAGTAGGGGTGAGTCTGCTGTCTGTTATGGCGTAGAGCCCTCTAAGTTTCATATTGGGTCAATCTTTCGGTCTATTTCGGGTTGTTTTGCCTTGTTTACCATATAACTGTTTTGCATTCAAAAGAATAAGGTTCGAAATCATGCCATTTGCGTGGTGGCTGCATTTTCCCCATGTATCCCCTCCTCAAAGATCCCCAATGTCTTGGAAGGCTAAAACGGCTTCACGGACTTCAGGGTGGCTGGGATTTTTTTTGTTTGACTTGTCATTTGGTATGGTTTATTCTTAAATAAGAATAATTACTAAGTGGTATTTGTTTGACGAAGTCCAGGAAAGATATGAAAGATTCGGCAAAAGACAATAGTACAGCTTCTCTTCAAATGCTCAGAAAAATCTGTGAGCAGCAGGGAATAAGGCTGACGCATCAACGCCTTGAGATATTCAAGGAGATCTCAAGGGCAAAGGATCATCCATCTGCCGAGTTGTTGTACGAGAGGCTAAAGAAGACTATGCCCACCATATCCCTGGACACAATCTATAGGACCCTTGCAACCTTTGAGAGATTAGGCCTAATAAAGAAGGTTCATGTGCTTTATGATCAGGCCAGATTCGATCCAGATACAGATCATCATCATCATTTCATATGTGTCAGGTGCAAGAAGATAATCGATTTCAGATGGCCTGAGTTCGATGCCATGGTCCTGCCCGAAGGCACAAAGAATTTTGGGAAGATCCTTGAGCAGCAGGCAGAACTGAGGGGTCTTTGCCAGGAATGTTTGAAGAAAGGGGAGGGGAGGTAGGGCGTTTTTTTGGGTTTATTGTTAAGAATTATTCTTAAATAAGATAAATAAAGATCAAGGAATGTAAATTAAGTTTTTGTCGCTCTTAGAAGGCATCTTCAGAAGGGATCGTTCCTTGATCAAAAAAACAAAAAGGAGGACTTTCTGAGATGAAAGGTTTTGGGATGATTGTGGCCACTGTGGCTGTATCGCTTTGTTTTTCTACCTGTTTAGGCTGGGCAGGTCAGGTTCTACCCTTGGGCCTGCCTCCGGTGCCGGTGCCAGGAGATAATCCACAAGGCCCAGAAAAGATTGCCTTGGGCAAGAAGTTGTTTATGGATGAGCGTTTCAGTGCAGATGGAACCATCAGTTGTTCCACGTGCCACATTCAGAAGAAGGCATTTACCGACGGGTTGCCAATCGCCAAGGGTATAAAGGGGCTTGAGGGCACGAGGAATTCACCCACTGTGGTAAATGCAGCTTATTACAAGGAGCAGTTCTGGGACGGCAGGGTCGCCTCCCTGGAGGAGCAGGCAAAGGGGCCTTTCGTCAATCCTGTGGAACATGGCCTCAAGGATTTTAAGCCTATAATAGAGATTATCAAGAAGGATCCAGACTATCCATCCATGTTTCGTAAGGCCTTTGGCATTGAGCCACAAGGGATAACCATTGATCATGTCGTCAAGGCAATAGCATCCTTCGAGCGGACAGTGATATCTGGAGACTCTCCTTTTGATCGCTATATGTATGGCAGGCAAAAAAGTGCCATGTCTGAGGCGGCTATTCGGGGACTTCAGGTTTTCAGGACCAAGGGCAGGTGTCAGGACTGTCATAGGATAGAACAGACCAGCGCCACCTTCACAGACAATAAATATCATAATCTTGGCGTTGGCTTCTCTTTGGTGGAGCCAGAGCTTTTCGACATCGTGGAGAAGGTCAAGAAGGCCAAGAAGGCAGGCATAGAGCTCGACGGATCCATCCTCGGTAGCAAGAAGGTGTCGGAGCTTGGGCGTTTCGTTGTGACCCTTGATCTTGAGGATATAGGTAGGTTTAAGACCCCAACACTCAGAAATGTTGCTGTTACAGGGCCTTACATGCATGACGGTAGTATCGAGACCCTGGAGGAGGTTATAGATCTCTATGATCAGGGCGGGGAAGACAACCCTATGCTCGATAGTGGTATCAGGCCGCTTCGCCTGACTGACCAAGAAAAGGCCGATCTCGTCGAGTTTTTAAAGGCACTTACGAGCCCGGAATATGAAAACAAAAAATAAAAAGGCAGCCGAAGGCCTGGTGATGGCTTTCGACGTGGATCCAAGGAGGAAAGTTATGAAAAAGAAGATGAGCCGAAGGAGTTTTCTGAAGAGGTCAGCTGTTGCAGCAGCTGCAGCAACCTTGCCCCTGGGTCTGGTGGAGATATCTTGGGGCCAAAGTGACAAGAGAAACTTCACCTTTGCATATATCTCAGATTCCCATCTGACGCATATCAAGGGGGCAAATTTCGTGCGAAATTTCGACAAGGGGCTGAAAAAAGCTGTTACAGAGTGTAATTTCATGTCTCCCAAGCCCGATTTTGTCGTCTATGGAGGAGATCTTGCGCAGCTTGGCAAGAGGGAAGAGCTTGATCATGGCCTTGAAATCATGTCCAGGCTACGTCACCCAGTAAAGTGGGTCATTGGTGAGCACGACTATTATCTTGATCTTGGGCAATATTGGCAAGAGAAGATAGGACGGCTCTATTACAGCTTTGATCACAAGGGTGTGCATTTCGTAGTCCTGAACAGCATCCTCACCTATGATAGCTGGATAAATAAGTGGAAAAGCCCTCAAGAGCGCATGTCCAACATGGCAAGGCTTGATAATCCCCATGGTTCACCTTTCATGGTGGGAGACAAGCAGATCCAGTGGATGAAACAGGACCTTTCCAAGGTATCACGCCAAACCCCTGTGGTGGTAATGTCCCATTCACCACTCTACAAGATATTCAAACCATGGAATTTCTGGACAGACGATGCAGAGAAGGTCCAGGCAGTGCTCAAAAAATTCGACAAGGTAACAGTACTTCATGGCCATGTCCACCAGATCCTCTATAACCAGATTGGGAACATCAGCTTCGAGGCCATGATGTCCACCTCTTGGCCCTGGCCCTACCCGGTAAGTTATATCAAAAAGGCCAATCAGGTACCAAGGCTCACAGTGATGATGAACAGGGCAGATCCTTTTCATGAAAGAGATGCCACTGGCTGGTCAATCCTGAATCTTGACGATGGCAGAGTGACGAATCACTATAAGCTTTGGGAGAACAAGGACCGGATTCTGAAGTATGACAAGAAGCTGGGATATCCCATAGACATGGAATATCAGGCACCGGCAACCAGGATTCCACCCCAGATGCACTATTAAAAAACAAGGAGAGAAATACAATGGCAAGAAATCTGAGAAATATAATCGCACTGGTTTTGTTTTGTTCTCTTGTTGCGTCGGCTTCCCTCTTTGCTGACGAGTTTACCAAAGAGGACCTGAAGAAGTGGAACAAGCAGTTCATGTCTGTTGTTAAAGAGGGCGATGTCCTGTTTCATAGTAGTAAACTCGGGACAAATACCGTGTCGTGTGATATGTGCCATCCCAATGCAACCAATACCCATCCTGAGACCTACCCGAAGTTCCAGAAACAGTTGGGAAAGGTCGTAGCACTGAGGGATATGATAAATTGGTGTATACAAAACCCCCTTGAGGGCGAGCCTCTAAAGTTCGACGATCCAAAGATGATCGCCTTAGAGGCGTATATTACCTATGAAAGGGCTGGGAAGCCCCTTGCACCAGGCAAGCATTAATCCCGAATTATGCACTTATTTGTATTTGGCAGGTCTGCAGGCTGCATAAATCCGGATGGATAGTAAAGTCCGATCCCAACAAAGGGCCCCTGGATAAGCTTTGCCTCCAGGGGCCCAAGAACTGATTGATCAAGTCTGTTTTTTCGTCTCTATCCCCTCCAGTACTTTATAATCTCGAGTACCAGATGGCAGGAGGCCACCATGTCCGAAAGCCTGATGAATTCAGCTGTGGTGTGGACCTTTTGCATGCCGATTCCCAGTATGACCGTGGTCAGCCCCTTCTGATTGAAGATATTTGCATCGCTCCCCCCCCCGGTCTTCTTGAGATAGAGATTTCGTCCCATACCCTTTCCTGCCTGAAGCACAGTGGTCACAATGGGATGGCCTTCGGGTACACTCATCAGTGGATAATCATCCCTGATGGCACTATTGATAAAGGGCGCCTTGGCCTTTGGGATATCTTCAGTGTGGCCATGGTAGTTTTCAACAGCCTGATGGAAACAGCCAATGATCTCATCCTGGATCTTCCTTAGCATGCTGGCTTCGTGGCTTCTTACCTCTCCTTCTACCTCCACCAAGGCTGGTATGATGTTGGTGGCAGTTCCTCCCTTGATCAAACCGATATTGCAGGTGGTATCTTCATCAATTCTCCCTTGAGGAGCCTTCGTGATGGCCTCGGCAGCTATTTTTATGGCATTTATGCCCTTGTCTGGATTTATTCCTGCATGGGCGGAAAGGCCATGTACCTCTATATTGAACCTGATGGCTGCGGGAGCCCTGTTTATAACAGCATCAGGATCAGTGGAATCAAGGGCAAAACCTGCCTTCGAGAGCAAAATGGAGGTGTCCAGGGCCTTTGCCCCCAATAGCCCGATTTCTTCACAGGTGGTAAAGACCAGCTCTATTGGCCCAAAGTTCAACTTGTTTTCCTGGAGGCAATTTACAGCCTCCAGTAATATGGCTATTGCTGCCTTGTCATCACCACCAAGGACTGTTGCCCCATCGCTTTTGAACACACTGCCATCAAAGACAGGTTTTATTCCTCTCCCCGGCTCAACGGTATCCATGTGGGCGTTGAAGAAAAGAGGCGGTTTCTCCTGGTTGCCTTTCAGGCGGATCACCAGGTTACCTGTGTCAGAACCGGTCTCAATGGCTGATCCATCCTCTGTGACCACAGCACCTGGAAAGTCCTTGAACCAATCCTTCAGCCATTTGGCAACTCGGCCCTCATGTCTCGAAGGGCTATCTATCCTAACCAGGTTTAAAAAGGTATCTGCCAGTCGGTCCCGATTTATCCTTGTATGTTTCATTACGTTTTCTTCCTTCTGGTGCATTTGCCTTTTTTCTCTTCTAACACCAATTCGAGTACCTGGTCCATGTTTCGGACAGGCAGGAAATCCAATTTCTTCCTGATCTTGTCAGGGATTTCATCGAGGTCTTTCTCATTTTTCTCTGGGATGATCACATAGGGGATACCCTCTCTAAGGGCAGCAATGGCCTTCTCCTTAAGACCGCCAATGGGCAAAACCCTACCTGTAAGGGTGATCTCCCCTGTCATGGCATAATCCTTGTCGATAGGCCTCTTGAGAAAGGCAGAGACAAGGGCAGCAGTCATGGTGATCCCTGCCGAAGGGCCATCCTTTGGGATGGCACCCGAAGGCACGTGTATGTGTATGTCCGTTTCGTCAAAGATTTTCGGGTCGATATCGAGTTGTTCAGCCCTCGCCCTTGTCCAGCTCAGGGCTGCCTGGGCTGATTCCTTCATTACATCCCCAAGTAGGCCGGTCAGGGTCAGGTTACCCTTGCCAGCCATGGCCTGTACCTCTATACGCATAACCTCTCCCCCATAGGCTGTCCAGGCCAGTCCAGTGGCTACGCCTACTTGGCTCTCTTCCTTGATGAAATCCGATATGAATTTGGGCGGGCCAAGGTATTTGTGTAGATTGCCAACGCTGATCCTGAAAGGCCCCTTTTCGCCTTCCGCTACCTTGCATGCTGTTTTCCGGCAAAGGGCCCCGATCTGCCTTTCCAATTCCCGTAGTCCTGCCTCCTCGGTATATTCTGATATTATGAGATCGAGGGCCTTGCCTGATATCTCGATCTGTCCCTGCTTGAGGCCGTTTTCCTTGATCTGTCTTGGGATGAGGTACTTTCTTGCAATTGCCCTTTTCTCCTCACTGGTATATCCGGAAAGACGCAGTACCTCGAGTCTGTCAAGGAGTGCCGAAGGGATGGTATCCAATACATTGGCAGTGAGGATGAATAACACCCTTGACAGATCGAAGGGGATCTCGAGGTAGTGATCGGAAAAGGCGCTGTTCTGTTCAGGGTCTAATACCTCCAGGAGGGCAGCAGCAGGATCTCCCCTGAAATCCGTCCCGATCTTGTCGACCTCGTCCATCATGAATACAGGGTTATTGGTGCCAGCTCTCTTGAGGCCCTGGATGATCCTGCCAGGCATGGCCCCTACGTATGTACGTCGGTGTCCTCTGATTTCTGCCTCGTCTCGGACACCCCCGAGTGAGATCCTTACAAATTCCCTGCCAAGTGTTCGGGCTATGGATTTGCCAAGGGAGGTCTTGCCTACACCTGGAGGCCCTACGAAGCACAAGATGGGACCTTTTACTGCCCTGTTCAACTTCCTTACCGCAATGTATTCGATAATGCGTTCTTTGATCTTTTCCAGGTCGTAATGGTCTTCATCGAGGATTTTCCGTGCCCTTTTGATGTTGAGTTTGTCCCTTGAGGTAATAGACCAGGGCAGTTCCACCAACCAGTCCAGATACGTGCGGACGATTGCAGCTTCAGAGGAGTCTGGATGCATAAATTCCAGCCTCTTGAGCTGCTTCAAGGCCTCTTTTTCTGCCATCTCTGGCATCTCAGCCTCCAAGATCTTTTCCCTGTATTCGTCTACCTCCTTTTGACGCTCATCTATCTCTCCCAGTTCCTTCTGTATGGCCCTCAATTGTTCCCTCAGGAATATGTCCCGTTGGGTTCTGCCCATCTCCTCTCTGGCCTCGGACTGGATTTTGGCCTGGACCGAAGACACCTCTATCTCCCTGGTAAGCAATTTCGAGATCTTTTTCAGCCTACCCACCGGGTCTCGCATCTCCAGTAGGGTCTGGGCCTCGTCTGGTCGAAGCTTGAGATTGGAGCCAACGATATCTCCAAGCCTTCCAGGTTCGCTCACGGTACTGAGGACCGAGCCTAATTCAGGGGTATAGATGTTTTTCAGGTTGAATAGTTTTTCTGCCTGTTCCTTGACGTGCCGCATGAGTGCCTCTATCTCTACAGAGGGTTTGACTACTTTGTCCTCGAGAGGCTCCACCTTTACCTGGAAAAAGGGGCGGCTTTGGACAAAATCGAGGATTTTTCCCTTGAGCAGGGCCTGGGTCAGGATCTTGAGCCTGCCATCAGGTAGCTGCAGTGTCCTCATGACAGCTGCAATTACCCCTGTGGCATAGAGATCTTCAGGGGCGGGGGTGTCTATGCGGGCATCCTTTTGGGCAGCCAGAAGTAAAAGTCTATCGTTGGTAAGTGCCTCGTTTACTGCTGCAACCGACGATTCCCTGCCTACAAACAAGGGGATTACCATGGATGGAAAGACTATTACATCCCGTAGTGCCATTAATGGCAAGACCTCGGGTATCTCATAATGTTCTGGTATCTCGAGATCAAAGAGATCTGTGACAGAGCTATCGAATTTCATCTTCTTTATCGACTCCTTTTCCCATCAATGCCTCTATTCTATGGCAGGCAATGAAGTGGTTCTTGTCCAGTTCTGTAAATGCAGGTCTTGAGTCCACACATTTTTGCTGGATCAAAGGGCATCTGGAGGCAAAGACACACCCGTTTTCAAGCCCTTTTTGCCATTCTGTCTCTGGGGTCTTCGGTCTGAGCCAGGAAGGCGGGCCTTGTTCCTGATACAGATGTGGGTCTGGTATTGGTACCGAATCCAGAAGGTATTCTGTATATGGGTGATGAGGATAGGTCCTCTTTGGTGGATCCGTGTTGCCAAGATCAAAAGCCCTTTTGGGCATGATCTCCAAGAGGTTTCCCTTGTACATGACGGCTATCCTGTGACTGATGAAGCCTACCAAGGGAAGGTCATGTGAGATGAAAAGGCATGAAATCCCTTTTGATTCATGAAGATCGAGAAGTAGGTTGATGATCTGTGCCTGCACCGAGACATCCAGGGCCGAGGTAGGCTCATCTGCTACAATCACATCGGGTCTGGTGGCAAGAGCCCTTGCTATGCATATACGTTGTCTCTGTCCGCCACTGAATTCATGGGGGTAACGATCTTCTATACCTGGTGTGTCAAGGCCACTTATCTTGAGCAGTTTTCGCACCTCGCGTCTAATCTCGTCTTTGCCAACGAGCTTGTGGATCTTGAGGGGCTGACTGATGGTTTGGAATATGGTTTTTTTTGGATTTAGAGATGAAAACGGGTCCTGAAAGACCATCTGTACCCTTCTTCTAAATGCCCTTATCTGCTCATTGTTACCAAATGGGATTGGACGGCCCTCAAAAAGGACCTCGCCTTTGGTCGGCCTTTCCAGGCCGAGTACCAGACGGGCGAGTGTGGATTTTCCACATCCACTCTCTCCGACCAGACCGAGGATTTCACCCTTTTTCAGTTCGAGGTCTACTTTGTCCAATGCCTTAAGTATGCGAACTTCACTGGAAAAAAAGCCCTTTCTGACCTTGTAGTATCTACTTGCTCCCCGCAATTCACAAAGCGCTTGTGATCCCATTACTGTTTGAAAAGCACCTTGCCAGTCATCTCTTTAGGCTTTGGAAGACCCATAATGGAAAGTATGGTAGGGGCGATATCTGCCAGTATGCCTTGATGCATAAGCACATTCAGGCGCCTGTCGTCCACGAGATAGCATGGTACCTTGTTGGTGGTATGGGCAGTGGCTGGACTGCCGTCTGGCAGTTTCATCACCTCTGCATTGCCGTGATCGGCCGTGACGATGATTGCACCTTCATGGGCCTTGAATCTTTCCGTGACCAGGCCAACACATTCGTCAACCACTTCACAGGCCTTTATGGCTGCCTCAAGGACCCCTGTGTGTCCCACCATGTCTCCATTGGCAAAGTTTACCACTATGAGGGAATATTGATCCTTTTCGATGGCATCCACAAGGGCAGTGGCTATCTTTCGGGCACTCATCTCGGGCTTGAGGTCATAGGTTGGGACATCCTTGGGAGACGGGATGAGTATTCTATCCTCGAGAGGAAAGGGCTTTTCCTCTCCTCCATTGAAGAAATAGGTGACATGGGCGTATTTCTCCGTCTCGGATATCCTGAGCTGTTTCAGACCAGCCTTGCTCACAACCTCGCCAAGTATATTCTTGAGATGGACTGGGGGAAATGCCACAGGTAGATCAAAAGTCTCGTCGTAACGGGTCATAGTGACATAGGTGGCCAGTCGGGGCCTGTCGTTTACGTCAAAAAAGGAAAAGCCCTCTTCAGTCAGGGCCCTTGTAAGTTGTCTTGCCCTGTCAGCCCTGAAATTGAAGAAGATGACTGCATCGCCATCTTTCAGTGGCCCGCATTCGTTGGGGATTATTTCGCAAATATCATTCTCAATGAGGGTAGGGGTGATGAATTCATCGGTCTCTCCGCGTTCGTACGCATGTATTACTGCATGTATTGGGTCCTTTTCGAGGTGACCCACACCCCTGACGAGCATGTTGTAGGCTCGCTCCACCCTATCCCATCTCTTGTCCCTGTCCATGGCATAGTATCGCCCGCATACAGTGGCAATGGTGCCCGAGTCAAGACCGTCTATCTCTTTCATGAGCCTTTCGAGGTGCTCTACGCCGCTTTTAGGAGGGGTATCTCTGCCGTCCATGAAGGCATGAACACATGTGCGGTCTCCTATGGAGTAAAATTTTGCCATCTTCAGCAGGGCGAACAGGTGTTCCATCTGACTATGCACGCCACCATCAGATACTAGGCCCAAGAGGTGGAGTCTTGCCCCAGGTGTGTCTTTCACGAGTTTCATAGCCGACTGTAATACGTGATTTTCAAAGAAAGACCCGTCTTCTATGGCCATGTTGATCCTTGTGAGTTCCTGATATACGATCCTTCCTGCCCCCAGATTGAGGTGGCCAACCTCGGAATTGCCCATCTGGCCAGGGGGTAGTCCTACTGCCTCTCCAGAGGCCTTGAGCAGGGTAAAGGGATATTGTTCCTTGTATTTGTCAAGGTTGGGCGTGTTGGCGAGCCGGAAGGCATTCCCGTCTGTCTCCTCTCTCCAGCCACAACCATCCATTATGACAAGCATTACAGGCCTGATCTTTTGCGCATTCTCAGCCATTTATTTCCTCCAGGGCCTGGATATTTTCTTCCAGGGAAAGCCTTGGCGCCTCTGCCCATAGACCTTCCAGGTCGTAAAACGAACGTACAGGTTCATAGAATAGATGAACAATTATATCATCAAAATCGAGAAGAACCCACTTGCCTTCGTCTGCGCCCTCTATGTTTCGGCATTTGATCTTGAGTCTGCTGAGATCTCTTCTCATCTTACTGGCCATACCTTGGACGTGTCTGGTGGAACGGCCTTGGGCAATGATGAAAAAATCGGCCACGGGAGAGATACCCCGCATGTCAAGGATACATATGTCTTCCCCCTTGTTGTTACGGATCTGTGCAAAGATCTTCTTTACGATTTCCAGGGCCGGATCGGCCTGGGCGTCGAGTAGGCCTTCACTTTTGATGGAAATGTATAGATTGTTTGTAGCCATATACCTCCTTACCTTTTCGGGCACGAGAAACCTGACGGAAAGTCCTGTCCTTGCCCTTTTTCTTATGTCTGTAGAAGAGATTTCTATCCAGGTCGTCCTTACCAGCCTGATCCTGCCTCCAGCAGCGGAGACAAAGAGCCCTTTGCCCCCAGGGTCCTTTTGGTATTCTGGAAATAGCCTCTTTAGTCCATCTTCGAGGTCTCCCATTTCACAAGGTGGTCTGGTGATGACGACAAGTTCTGCAAGCAGGGGTAGCCTGGCATATTCCTTCCATGTATCTATCTCAAGGAATGCGTCGCTGCCCACAATGAAAAACAGGTCCAGGTGCTGTCCCTTGGCCTTTCTGATATCTGTCAGGGTATCTACTGAATACGATGGGCCTGGCCTCTTTCCTTCTATATCACTTGCCTTGAAGCTATCTACATCTTCCACGGCAAGCTCCACCATCTTCAGCCTATGATGGAATGAGGTCAGGGTATTGGTATCCTTATGGGGGGGCCTGAACGCCGGCATGAACCAGATTTCATCAAGACACAGCCATTCACGGACCTCTTCCGCAGCCCTCAGATGGCCCAAGTGTATAGGATCAAGGGTGCCACCGAATAGCCCGATCCTCTTCTTTCTATTCCCTGATTTGTCCGTCACCAAATGCTATGAATTTCGTGGTCGTCAGTTCTTCAAGCCCCATGGGCCCATATGCATGGAGTTTTGAGGTGCTGATACCGATCTCTGCTCCAAGCCCCAGCTGACCTCCGTCATTGAAGCGCGTGGAGGCGTTTACGAGCACCAAGGACGCATCCACCTCATCCAGGAACCTCCTGGCCCGCTGGTAGTCTTTGGTGATTATGGCCTCGGTGTGGTTGGAGCCGTATCTATCTATATAGTCAAGGGCCTCCTCCATTGAATCTACTACCTTTACGGCAAGGATGAGATCCAGGAACTCCTGCCCCCAGTCATCTTCAGAGGCCGGTTTTGCATAATCAAGGAGCCTTGTCGTTTCAGGACAACCCCGTATTTCAACACCTGCATTTTTGAACTCTTCACCTATGGTGGGAAGGAATTGGGATGAAATGTCCTTGTGCACCAACATACCTTCCATGGCATTGCATACCCCGGGCCGTTGTACTTTTGCGTTGAAGCAGATTTTTCTGGCCATATCCAGATCGGCCCCTTTGTCAACATAGCAGTGGCAGACCCCTTTGTAATGCTTGAGCACTGGTATCTGGGAATTTTGCACAACAAACCTTATGAGCCCTTCCCCCCCTCTTGGAATTATAAGATCTATCTCCTCTTCCCTGGAAAGCATTTCTGTTACGGCAGACCTGTCGGTGGTGGGGATTACCTGCACTGCATCAGGGGGTACGCCAAATTCCTTAAGGCTGTCCTGCAATATGGATGCAAGGGCGAGATTTGAGTTGATGGCATCCGAGCCGCCTTTTAAGATTACTGCATTGCCTGCCTTTAGACAGAGCCCTGCAGCATCGATAGTGACATTGGGTCTTGATTCATAGATCATCCCGATTACGCCCAGGGGGATCCTGACCCGTCCTACCATCAATCCGTTGGGCCTCTTCCACATCTTGGTTACTTCACCTACGGGATCAGCGAGGGCGGCAACCTCCTTCAGCCCCTGGGCCATGGATTCGATCACCTTGTCAGATAATTCGAGTCTGTCCAAGAAGGCATTAGAAAGCCCCTTTGTCTTGCCTTTTTCCAGGTCCTTTTTGTTTTCATCCTGGAGCCTGCTCCTGTTGTCAATGATCCTCTCTGCTGTGGAAAGAAGTACCCTGTTCTTGATATCCGTTTTTAAATTGGCCACCTTTCTGGCAGCAGCCCTTGCCCTTTTTGCCATGTCGGCAATAAGTCTGCCTGTTTCAGCCATATTTCTCTGCTCCTTTTCTATAAGTCACTGCTGTTGTCCAGTATAGTACCTTCCACCACGAGGTGCCCGAAACCCGGAATGGTAAGAGTACAACCGTTACAAATAAAAAAGGGGAACCCCCTTGGGGTTCTCCCCTAATTTAATCCCTTCACATGGGAATTGCCAGTTACTAAATGATTATCGTCAACCAGATATCTTTTATTCTACTGATACTTCTATCTTTCTTGGTTTCACCTCTTCACTCTTGGGTAGAAAGATCCTCAAGACCCCAGCATTCATGCTTGCTTCGATCTTTGATACATCCACATCTGGTCCAAGGGTAAAGGCCCTTTCAAACGCCTTACCATTGAATTCTACATAGAGTGGGCTGATGTCTTTCGGGACTATGTCCCCGATTTCACCCTTGATGGTGAGAAGATTTTTGTCCACGTGGACATCGAGATTTTCCTTTGGTACCCCAGGCATATCTGCCAAGAGTAATATCCCTTCTTCTGTCTCGTATATATCTACTGGCGGAGTCATTACGACAGGTTGCCTTTTCTGCTCTTGGGCAGGCCTGGTCTCTGTCTTGACTGCCATTTCATTGCCCTTTACATCTGCCATCTTTATCTACCTCCTTTTCATTTCAAACTTTTAGCTTACGGCAACTTCGATTTTCTTGGCCTTTTCTTCCTCTTTTTTCTTGATAGAGATATTAAGTATCCCATTTGAATACTTTGCCTCTATCTGGGACGTATCCAAGCCCTCAGGCAAGGCTATCACCCTTCTGAATTTGCCGCTGAATCGCTCTTTTCTGTAATATCCTTTGACCTTTGAGTCTTCACCTATCTCTTTGGATGTGTCGCGGCCTGCAGAAATGGTCAACATATTTTTCTCAATGGTGAGATCGATATTTTCTGGGTCTAGGCCAGGGGCAAAAAGATAGATGAGAACCCTATCCGGTGTCTCTCCTATGTTCACAGCCGGGATGGGCACCCTGGTTCCTGAAAGACCAGGAGTAGTAAAATAATTTTCATTGAATATCCTCTCCATTTCCCGGTTGAGTCTGTCAAAATCCTGCCATATAGGATCACTCAGGGAAAACCAAGGTCTAAGCATAATATGTATCCTCCTTTATTACTTTTCGAGATTCGTGAGTGTTTTAAGATAAATAGGCTTATACTTGTCTTTACGGTAAGCACTCTCTTTAACGAGTCAAGCCTGACACGAGAAAAAGGGCATATTTTTTGACATAAAAAACCTCTGCTGAAAGCAAATTCAGCAGAGGACAAATAATGGATTGCGAAACAGGAGGGGGTTTAGCGTTCTATCCGACCGGCTATAAAATCCTCGGTTCTCTTGAATGCCATGTCGTCTGTCATCTGCTCAGGGGGATGCTTCATAAAATACGCAGATGGAGAAAGGAGCGGACCTCCAATCTTTCGGTCAATGGCCAGCTTGCAGCATCGGATGGAATCTATGGCTACTCCTGCTGAGTTAGGTGAATCCTCGACAGACAGCCTGAGCTCCAAATTCATTGGGACATCCCCGAAGAGCTTGCCTTCCATGCGGATAAAGGCGAGCTTGTTGTCTTTTTGCCAGGGCACATAGTCGCTGGGGCCTATGTGTATGTTTTCGGGGTCCAATGGTTGGGGAAGAACTGATTGAACCGCCTCTGTTTTGGAAAGTTTTTTGGATTTTAGCCTGTGGCGATTCAACATGTTGAGAAAATCTGTATTACCCCCGGTATTGAGTTGATAGGTCCTTTCAAGTTTCACCCCCCGTCTCTTGAACAGGTTTGCCAGGATCCTGTGGGTAATAGTGGCACCAAGCTGGGACTTGATGTCGTCACCGACGATAGGGATGTTTTTGTCCTGGAATTTTTTGGCCCATTCTGGATCACTACATATGAATACAGGCATGTTATTGATGTAGCCAAGACCTGCCTCGAGTGCACATTCGGCATAAAACCTGACTGCCTGTTCCGACCCCACGGGGAGATAATTCACAAAGACTTCGGCCCCAGAACCTTTCAATATTTCTATGACCTCTTCCTTGGTTGGCTCTGGTGTATCAGACAGGACAAAGGTCCTTTCTGGAGGATAGTTTGCCATGTGTTCAGAAAAGCCGTCCAGTATTTTGCCCATCCTGACCTTGACCCCTGTCAAGGGGATATCCTTGCAGAATACTGTGGTACAATTCGGAAGGGCAAATATTGCCTCGGACACATCCTGGCCCACCTTTCGCTTGTCTATGTCAAAAGCCGCTGCGACTTCTATATCTCCAGGCCTGTAACCCCCTATATCCCAATGCATAAGGCCAATAGCCTGTTCTGGCGACTTGGCACGGTAATAATTAATCCCTTGCCATAATGAAGAAAAGCAGTTACCAACTCCGGCTACGGCGATCCTGATTTTAGACATCTGTCCCTGATCCTCCCCTGAAACACTTAAATCTGGCGTACCCCTCAGCCGTCTATTGTTTCTTCCTGGTCCTGAATCTCTATCTCGAGTTCAAAGAAACTCGTGCCGCAATCATAACACTTTACATCAAGTAGATCTTCACGGGTAAGGGAAACATAGATTTCATCACAGCCGCAGTCACACTTACCCTGAATAGACTCCTTGATAACCTGTTCGATCTGTGGCTGAAATTCCGCTGGTATATCTGGATCAAAAATGATTTTCACTAATTTCCTCCAGAGCCCAAATCGATCACTGGACCTGATTCATTCAAAAAACTAATCGTCCAATGTAACAATTTATTGTTCGAATTGCAAAGGCTTTTACCTTTGTTTTTACAAGGAAAATATTATAACATAGCCAAACCATTTGGGTTTTTTTAATGGCTATATGTTGTTGCTGGGCAAGAGGCAATGATGAAAATCGAAAAAGCAGCTACTCTACAGCGCGTAGCCGCCTTTTCGGGAAAGGTGTTTGTAGGTTGGCGTTCAGCCAACCTGTTTTTTTGGGGAGATTCTGCCCTCTATTTCCCTCTATGGGGATTGGAAGCTGATGCCGAGGTCTCAAGGAGGTCCTTGTGGAGCTTGACAGGGTATTTCTTCTCAAGTTTTGATATGATTTCTTCTCTTATCTTGCGCTGTTTTTCCCTGGTCAGTTTTTGTCTTATCCTTTGTTGGACGTCCTTGAACGACTCTTGTTTGCTGGGCTTTTTGTCTTCCAGCTTTATCAAGTGATATCCGAATGTGGTCTTCACTGGCTGACTTATCTGCCCTACCTTCAGGGCAAAGGCTGCCTTCTCGAATTCAGGCACCATCCTGCCTTTTTGGAAATAACCAAGGTCTCCTCCCCTGCCTTTTGAACCAGGATCATCGGAATACTCTTTGGCCAGCTTGGCGAAATCTTCTCCTTTGAGGGCTTTGGCCCTGATCATCTCTGCCTTTTTCTTGGCTTCTGCCCAGGCCTTTTTGTCTGCATTTGGTGGCACCTTGACCAGGATGTGGCGTGCCCTGACCTGTGCTGGTTCAACGAATTCGGATTTGTGTTTTTCATAATAATCCTTGATTTCCTTGTCGGTGACATTGACCTTGGCCTCGATGTTCTCCCTCATGAACTCCTGGGCAAGGAGGGCATTGGTCATGTCCTGGATGCGTTTCTTGACGGCTGGTTTGTCCTGTAGACCCTGTTTCCTGGCCTCTTTTGCCATGAGGCTCAGTTGAACCCAGCGTTCCAAGAGCTGTTCCTTGAGCTGGGGATTCCTGGCCACAGCCATCTGTAGCTGGGGTGGCAGGGAGGCTATCTGTTCGTTGAATTCCTTCAGTGTCAATTTATAGCCACCCACCTCTGCAAGTATCTTGTCGGTGCCTTTGTCGTTTTTTGCTTCAACTGTCGGACAGTTTGCACATAGCAGACAGAAAGTAGCAAATCCTGCCAAAAAAATGGAATTAATTCTGTTTTTCATCAATTTCTCCTTTTATTGAATAGATGTGGGACTTAGCTGATAATTGTTCTGGACTTGTAAAGACCGGGCTTGACAGCTTTGTTGGGACAGATCAAAGAGCCTGGCCCAAGGAAGACCCCTGGATTGGTGACAGAGTTGCATCCTGTTTGCACCTTATCACCCAGGACTGCGCCAATCTTACGACGGCCTGTGTCAAGGCTTTCTCCGCTGTTTGTCCTGATCCTGACCGATCCAGGTCCAAATTTCAAATTAGCAAGTTTTGTGCCTGCGCCGAGGTTTACATCATTTCCCAGGATGCTGTCTCCAATGTATGCAAAATGTCCAGCCTTTGCATTGTCCATAAAGATGGAATGTTTGACCTCTGTGGTATGCCCTACGACGCAGTCGGAACATACGAGACAATCTGCCCTGAGATATGCACCTTGACGAATTTCACTATTTTCGCCAATGATTATAGGCCCTTTTAGTAAGGCACCCGGTTCTATAATAGAACCTGTTCCTATCTCAACCCGATAATCCAAAAATACGCTTCCAGCACATATTATAGCAGCTTCCGGCACCTTTTCCCCTTCTATCCAGACCTGGACCTTGCCCTTGGTGTCGTCGTTGCAAACGGTTTCAAAGCCCTCATTCAGCCAGCCGCCTGGAAGGAGGGCAATGGGGCTGTCTACCGGGACTCCCATCTGTATATTTTCCGGGAGATTGGGTTTGATGGTGTCCCTGATAAATGGTTTGAGCCTGTCCAGAACAGTCCATATGGGCTCGTTATGGGGGAAAAGGGGGGCAAGCCTTTCTGGGATCCTATTGAAGAATTGATTCCATGTGAGATCTATCATCATGCATCTGCCCCCTGCTTCCTGGCATAGTCTTTTAACAACCTTATGGCTACTTCTATGTCATAGAGATGGATAGGGGGGGCTCCTTTTCGGCCTTCCTTCTTGTAAAGATCGGCTGCCTGGTTGATGGCTGTCCACGGCACCCATCCGTGTTCCTCCCAGAGGGTCTCATCTGTCTGATCCCAGAGTCTGAATTCTATATCCTCTTTGTTCAATCTCACATACATCCTGAGTTTTTTGTTTTCCAGAACCGGATAATAATATAGGCCTCTGTCGTCTTTCACGGCATCACCAATTTTTTGTTTTTTTTATGCCAACAGGTGTCGAATCTACGAATTATCACCCTGTATATCCATAAAGTAAAACTAATCCCAAGGCTAAAAGGGGTCAACTTCTTGTTTGGCTCATCCCTTGGCCAAGGCGGCAGCGAAAAAACCATCCATGCCCTGCTGGCCTGGAAGGCTCCTGAAATAGCCCTTTGGAGTGATCATGCCTTGGACAGTTCCAGGCAGTATTGTATATGGATCTATCAGGGAAAAGTCAGTGTTTTTTTCGACAAATCTCTCAATCCTCTCTTCGCCTTCTTCTTTTTCCAGGCTGCAGACCGAGTAGACCAATATGCCTCCTTTGGCCAGGAGCCCTCCAGCCTTATCAAGGAGATCCGACTGAATGGTTACCAGATCGGTCAACATGGCAGGCGTTCTATTCCATTTTATATCAGGGTGTCTCCTGATAACGCCTGTGCCAGAACAAGGCGCATCCACGAGTATCCTGTGAAATCTTTGTCCACCTGCTGACATCATCTCTTTCGATTTGGCTGGAGAAAGGATCTTGATAGCTTTTGTTCCAAGTCTCGATGCGTTTTCAGCGAGTTTTCTTAGGCGTTTTCGGCTGCTATCCGAGCAGATGAGCTGTCCCTGATTTTTCATTAAGGCAGCTATGTGTGTGGATTTTCCTCCAACCCCAGCGCAGAGGTCCAACACATACTGGCCTGGTTCAGGGTTGAGCATCAGGGAGACGATTTGTGACGCCTCGTCTTGGACCTGAAAAAGACCTCTGTCAAATCCAGGAAGTTCCTGGATCCTGCCCCTGTAGTCTTTCAAGATCAATGCGTCAGGACTTATGGTTCCTCTTTTCGTCTCGATTCCAGAGCGTAGCAGCAGGGAGCTCAGTTCCTTTCGGGTGCTCCTGAGGGTATTGGCCCTAATGGTGACTGGTGGATGGATATTATTGTTGACGCAGATGGAAAGGCAGTCTGTTTTACCCCAATTTTCATTCCATCTCTTGACCATCCAATAAGGATGGGAGGAAAAGACAGACAAACAATTGAGGAATCTTTTTTGACATCTGTCTTCATAGAATGTCTCTTGTGTAGGAACGACTTTGGTAGAAGAGCTGATCTTTCGCAGCACAGCATTTATAAGACCTTTTGCCCAAGAGATTCTAAGGGCCTTTGCTGCCTTGACTGCCTCATTCACTGCGGCAAAATAGGGGACACGGCTAAGGAAGATTATCTGGTAGGAGCCTGTCAACAGTAACATCCTGACTGGTAGGGGTAGGCTAGCCAATTTGTGCACGTGTCTTTCAATGTGCCATTCCAGGAGTCTGCGCCATCTGACTGTACCAAAGACAATCTCCCAAAGGAGAGCCCTGTCGGAAGAGGCGAGGTGGCATCCTCTGAGTTGGGCATCCATTAGTTCTTCAAGTGGAGGTCTCATGCCAGGTTCTTGGGAGAACCAAGTAGTCAGGACCTGGACCGCCATTGTCCTTGGCCCAAGATGGCGTTTTTGTCTTGATCTTCGTATTACTGCCTTATCGTTCGTCAAAACGGCTTGCTGGATTAGCTAAAAATAGAACCTGCTGGTATTCTTCTGCCCCTGAGAAATGCCTCTATATCAAGTCTTTTCTTGCCTGGCCATTGGACCTGTCTGATGCCTATGACTCCGTTGCCACAGGCCACTTTCAGGCCTTGAGCAGAGGCCTCGAGAACTGTACCAGGTTTTGTTTCAGGGGCTTCATCGTTCAGAACCTGGGGGCTGTAAAGCCTGATGCGCTGTTCTCCGAACAGGGTATAGGCCCCTGGTTTCGGGTCAAATGCCCGGATTGTGCCATGAATCCTCCGGGCAGACTGGTTCCAGTTGATATGGTATTGTTCCTTCTTGATTGGAGGTGCGTAGGTTATGCCCCCTTCAGGTTGTGCTTCTTCCTTGAGCTCACCTTTTTTTAGTTTTTCAAGGGCCTCTTCAAGGAGTTTGGCCCCAAGCTCTGACATCCGATCTGCCAGTTGCCCAAAGGTCTCGTCTTCCCCAATGGGGATTGCCCTTTTCAATAGCATTGGGCCTGTGTCCATTCCGGCATCCATCTTCATGATGGTAATGCCTGTTTCCTTCTCTCCATTTATCAATGCCCACTGGATAGGTGCAGCTCCTCGATATTTCGGCAGAAGAGAACCATGAATGTTGATAGGCATTATCTTGGGGATATCAAGGAGGGCCTGGGGGAGTATCTGGCCGAATGCGGCCACAACAATGAGATCCGGTTGGAGGGCCTCGAGCTGTTCCAGGAATTCGGGCTCCCTGACCTTGGGCGGTTGTAAAACCTTGAGGCCTGCCTCAAGGGCAGTCTCCTTCACAGGGGTAGGGAGGAGCTTCCTGCCTCGTCCCCTTGGTCGGTCGGGTTGGGATACCACGGCCAATATCTCATCAGGTCCGTTGATTAGGGTTTTAAGGGGGCGCACGGCAAACTCTGGTGTGCCCATGAACACTATCCTGAATCTTGTAGCCGGGCTCATTTCTTCACTTCCTCTTCCTCCAATGGTCGTATTTTTGCCCATTTTTTACGAAACAGGCTCTTTTTCAGTGGACTGAGCCTATCAACGAAGCAGATGCCTTGGAGGTGGTCTATTTCATGTTGAAGGCACCTGGACAAAAGTCCTTCGCCTTCGAGCCTTATCTCTCGTCCATGTCTGTCATATGCCTTGACTTCAACCCTGGCTGGCCTGGTTATCTTGGCAGAATAGTTGGGCACGCTCAGGCAGCCTTCTTCATGGGTAGCCGTACCCTCGGTTTCGGTAATCACCGGATTGAGAAGGACGACTGGATGAGGGCCTTCTTCAGAAGGGGTGACATCCATGACCATCACCTGAATGGGGGCACCTACCTGATTGGCTGCAAGCCCTACACCTTCCGCCTTGTACATCTTGGCAATCATTTTGTCGATGAAGCTTTGGAGCTGTCCATTGATCTCCCTGACGGGTTCGGCCTTGGTGCTGAGTATCTCATGTGGATATATCAAGATTTTCATGGTCGCCTGTCTTGTTTATTCTGTTCCCGAGATCTTTTCACTGTGGTAACAGGAGATATTGTATTAATAAAAGAAACATAAACCTTGCCCATGCCTCCTGCAAGTTTGGCGCCGATTCTCCTGCTTATTAAATATGGATGGGCATGGTAAGTATCTGGACAGTAGCTGGGATTGTCATGGAAGGTGGTCTGGGGAAATATGGTGTTGGGATCAGAGACAAGATCCTCAAGAAAGCAGCTGTAGATTTTCGCTTTCTTCTTTCCAGGGGGTATCCAAGGGGGTCAGCCCTTGGTTTCGTGGGCAATCACTATCAACTCAGTTCCTTGGAGAGGAACATCCTCTTTAGGGCGGTCTTTACCAGGCAGGTTGCGGCCCATCGGCGTTCAAAGCTGGTCAAGATAGGTGAAATCACGGGTCAGAGGCTTGTGATCGATGGTTACAATTGCATAATAACCCTGGAGAATGCCTTGAAAGGTATCCCCCTGGTAGCGGCAGATGATGGTTTTGTGAGGGACATGGGTTTGGTCTTTAGGCGATTTAGGCAAAGTGAGCGCACGAAACAGGCCTGGGGTCTAATTTCCAAGGTCTTTTCCCACTATCCCCCTTCCTCTGTATATATATTGTTGGATGTCCCTTATTCAGGAAGCGGTCGATTGGGTGCTACCTTGAACAGGTGGATGGCAGAAGCGAAAATAAGGGGGCGTGCCACCACTGCCATGAGAAACGAGAAGGCCATTGGGGCCATGGAGGGTATAAAGGTGAGCGCCGATTCGGTCATAATAGACTACTCGGATAGGGTATTTGATCTGGCAGGTCATATAATAAGAAGGCTGTTGAAAAAGAGGCCCATGAGGTTTTGATGCTATATGGCTTTCGTACTTGAACCCTTTCTATCTTTCTATGGCCTTTTCTTCAAGGGCCTCGATGGGCCTTTTCAGGTATCTCAGTATCAAAAGGCCTGGCAGGGCTGCCATAAACGTGAAGAAAAAAAACAGTGGCCAGCCCAATTCATCCACCAACATTCCCGAAGGAGGACCAACGAACACCCTGCCCATTGCAGCCAAGGCCGAGAGTATTGCATATTGGGTCGCACTGAACCTATGATTGCAAAGGGCCATTAGAAAGGCGACAAACGCTGCTGTGCCCATACCGCCACATATGTTTTCCAGCCCAACGGCCCCTATCATGATGGGATAGTTCTTGCCCGCCAGGGCCAGGGTCATGAAGGCCAGATTGGAGACGGCCTGGAGGATGCCAAAGAGCATGAGCGAACCATAAAGCCCCATCCTGGTCATGAGTCCGCCTCCAACCATTGCACCAAGGATTGTTGCAACGAGTCCTAAACCTTTGTTTATGGTGCCAACGTCCGTTGGTGAAAATCCTGCTCCCCTGATGAGAAAGGCCGTGGTGAGTGTGCCTGCAAAGGCGTCCCCAATCTTGTAAAGTACTATGAGCAGGAGAAAAGAGATCATGGCCTTTCTCTCAAACAGGTCTCTGATGGGTTCTACGACCGCCTCCCTCATGTCCTTGGGAGGCCTCCCGGAGAGGGCTGGCTCTGGGGCAATGAAGGTAAAGATGGTCGCCCCTGTCATGACCCCTGCCATGAGCAGGTAGGTGGTCTGCCAGCCCATGTGATCTGCCAGAATGAGTGCCAATGCACCCGATACCAGCATGGCTATCCGATATCCTGTGACCGTAAGTCCTACTCCAAGGCCTCGTTCCCGCTCCTCGAGGCTGTCTGTTCTGTAGGCGTCTATGACAATGTCCTGGGAGGCAGAGAAAAATGCCAGAAGGAGGGCTGCCAGCCCCATGGGTCCGGCCTGGTTCGAGGGATCGATGGTTGCCATTGAACAGGTTATGGCGATCAAGAAGGCCTGGCAAAGGATTATCCAGCCCCTCCGTCTTCCGAATACAGGGATATTGAATCTGTCCATGACAGGAGACCAGACGAATTTGAGGGTGTAGGGGATCCCTACCATTGAAAACAGACCTATGGTCTTGATGTCTACGCCAGCTACTGTGAGCCATGCCTGGAGGGTACCGCTGGAAAGTGCCAAGGGCAGACCCGAGGCAAAGCCCATGGGAAACATCAGGGCAAGGGGCCTGGATATGTTTATCTGTTTTATGTGCATAGAGCTCTTGTCACTGTTGGTCTCAAGTATACGGCCTGGAAAGCGTTTTCTCCGCGTCTATTCTAGAATGGTAAAGAATACCTTGCCCGTGCCTGCATGAACATATTATTATTAAAAAAATCCCTCTGGCATTCCAGAATGTCCCGACAGCTGAAAGCTGGCATATCTTTGGTCAAATGGGTTCCTGGTTGCCGGAATCAAAAACGGTTTTTCATGGATCACTTATGTGACCAACAAGGAGCTTTGTCATGTCTGATTGCCTTTTCTGCAAGATGGTGAAAGGAGAGATCAAACCAGATGTAGTATATGAAGATGAACACGTGCTGGCCTTCAGGGACATCAACCCTCAAGGTCCTGTTCATGTCTTGATCATCCCCAAGGAGCATATACCAACCTTGAATGAGCTTGAAGAAGAGCATGCCGAACTCATGGGCAGGATGTTCCTGGTTGCGAAAAAGATAGCCGAGATGGAGAACATGGCTGAGGATGGCTATCGGACAGTCATAAACTGCAATCGTCATGGAGGTCAGGAGGTCTATCATATACATCTTCATATAATAGGTGGCAGGCAGATGAGCTGGCCCCCAGGCTAAATCGGGTTGCTGCCCAGATATCCATTAAGTAGAGTATTCCTTCACTGAAGCCATTTCTGCCTCTATTGACGCCAACAATGGGCAAGTTTATAGTGCTCCTGCCTCAAGAAAAGAGGTAAAAAAGCATATTAAATCCTAAAAAACACCTGCGTGCATGCAGGTACTGAGGGGAATTTGATGAAGGCATTAATTGCCCTTGAAGATGGGCGGATCTTTGAGGGCCGCTCCTTTACCGGCCATGGGGAGACCTATGGTGAATTGGTGTTCAACACGAGCATGACAGGCTATCAGGAGATCCTTACAGATCCTTCCTATAGCGGTCAGATAGTAACCATGACCTATCCGCTTATTGGCAATTATGGTGTAAATCCTGAGGATGAAGAGTCTTTGGGGATACACATGAGTGGATTCGTCGTAAGGGAATATGAGCAGGACTACAGTAATTGGCGGGCAACAGGAGACCTTGCCGGATATCTGAGAAGACAAGGGATACTTGGTATTGAACAGGTGGATACAAGGGCGGTGACAAGGCATATCAGGTTGGCTGGTGCCATGAGGGCTGTCATGTCCACCCAGGACCTCGATCCCAACAGCCTCGTCAAGAAGGCCAAATCCATTCCTGGGCTTGTGGATAGGGATCTTGCCACAGAGGTGTCTTGTAGACAACCCTATGTCTGGGAAGGTGGCAAGATCCTTCGGCTCGATGACCTTTCACCAGACCGTCTATCCAGGCTAAGGTCGTGGGAGAAGTCCAGGTTCAGGGTGGCAATAATAGACTGTGGTCTAAAATTCAACCAACTTCGGCTCCTGAGCGATAGGGGATGTCAATGTGTCGTCTTTCCAGCAAGGGCCGAGGCAGAGCAGCTAATTGCCTGTAAGCCAGACGGGGTCTTTCTGTCAAACGGGCCCGGAGATCCGGCAGCAGTTTCTCATGTGATAGATACTGTCAAGGCCATACTGGGTAAGAAACCCATATTGGGCATCTGCCTGGGGCACCAGATACTATCTCTTGCCCTGAACGGTTCGACTTTCAAGCTCAAGTTCGGACACCGGGGGGGGAACCAGCCCGTTAAGGACCTTGATACTGGCCGGATAGAGATAACTGCACAAAATCATGGTTTCGCAGTGGATGAGTCTTCCCTGCCTTCAAACGTGGAGGTCTCCCATATCAACCTAAACGATCAGACTGTCGAGGGTATCCGCCATAGGGAGCTGCCGGCCTTTTCCGTCCAATACCATCCGGAATCTGCTCCAGGTCCCCATGATTCTCGCTATCTTTTTGACCGTTTTGTCTCCATGATGGCCAATTAAAAAAAATTCATAGTTCAGAGTCCATAAATGCCAAAAAGAACAGATCTCAAAAAGATTCTCATCATAGGCTCAGGCCCTATTGTCATAGGCCAGGCATGTGAATTCGACTATTCAGGCACCCAGGCCTGCAAGGCCTTGAAGGAAGAGGGCTTTGAGGTTGTGTTGGTAAATTCCAATCCTGCAACCATAATGACTGACCCGGAGATTGCGGATAGGACCTATGTAGAACCCATCACCCCAGAGGTCGTCATCAAGATCCTCGAAAAGGAGCGTCCAGATGCGATCCTGCCGACACTGGGTGGGCAGACCGGGCTGAATACTGCTGTAGAGGTGGCCGAATCTGGTATCCTGGAACGGCTGGGCGTAGAGATGATAGGGGCAAGTCGAGAGGTAATCCACAAGGCCGAAGACAGGGAAAAGTTCAGGCAGGCAATGGAAAACATAGGTCTTAGGATACCAAGGAGTGCCATTGTCAGGTCCCAGGAGGAGGCTGTGGCAGCTGCCGCAGATATCGGTTTTCCTGTGATAGTCCGTCCTTCTTTTACCCTCGGGGGCAGTGGAGGTGGTATAGCCTACAATATGGATGAACTTAAGGCCATCTGTAAACAGGGACTTGATCTCAGCATGATCCACGAGGTAATGCTCGAAGAGTCGGTTATAGGCTGGAAGGAATTCGAGCTCGAGGTCATGAGGGACAAAAAGGACAATGTGGTAATAGTTTGTAGCATTGAAAACCTGGATCCCATGGGCGTACATACAGGTGACAGTATCACGGTCGCTCCAGCACAGACCCTTACCGACAGAGAATACCAGTTCTTGAGGGATGCCTCTCTCGCCATAATAAGGGAGATCGGTGTCGAGACTGGAGGCTCCAATATCCAGTTTGCCGTGAATCCGGATAATGGGGAAGTGGTGGTTATAGAGATGAACCCACGGGTGTCTCGTTCCTCTGCTTTGGCGTCCAAGGCAACAGGTTTCCCCATAGCAAAGATTGCAGCAAAGTTGGCTGTTGGATATACCTTGGATGAGATACCAAACGATATTACCCGTGAGACTATGGCCTCTTTCGAGCCAACGATAGATTATTGTGTGGTAAAGATACCTCGTTGGACCTTTGAAAAGTTTCAAGAGGCCCAGGACTATCTGACGACCTCCATGAAAAGTGTGGGCGAGGCTATGGCCATAGGCAGGACGTTTCGGGAGGCACTTCAAAAGGGGCTTCGTTCTCTTGAGATAGGACGTTTTGGTCTGGGGTTCGATGGAAAGGATCCGTGGGACAAATCGGGTTCTCTACCTCACATCGAAGAGGTGGAAAACAAGTTAAGGATACCAAATTCCCAGAGGATCTTCTACATCCCCCTTGCCCTCGAGATGGGATTGTCCATAAAGGAGGTATGCGGGCTGACTGGCATAGATCCTTGGTTCATCTATCAGATAGACCGAATAAGGAGGGAGGGTAACCATATAAGGCAAAAGGGGCCCATTGCTCTGGAAGATATCTGGTCTATCAAGAGGGAGGGCTTCTCGGATGCCCAGATAGCCTATCTGATTGGCTATAGCCAAGAGGAGGTTAGAGGGCTTCGTGCCCAAAAGGGCATAAGGCCGGTTTACAAGCTGGTGGATACCTGTGCTGCTGAGTTCGAGGCCTTTACTCCTTATTACTATTCGACTTACGAGTCCGAGGACGAGGCCAGACCGAGCAGGAACAAAAAGGTCATGATCCTCGGTGGTGGGCCAAATAGGATAGGTCAGGGGATAGAGTTTGACTATTGTTGCGTACACGCCTCTTTTGCCCTTAGAGAAGAGGGCATAGAGAGCATAATGGTAAACTCCAACCCCGAGACGGTTTCTACCGATTACGACACCTCGGACAAGCTCTATTTCGAGCCTCTGACCCTTGAAGACGTGCTTCATATAGTGGAGAAGGAAAAACCTGATGGGCTCATAGTCCAGTTTGGCGGGCAGACGCCATTGAACCTGGCCGTACCCCTGGAGAAGGCAGGTGCCAAGATACTTGGCACAAGTCCTCAGAGCATCGATCGGGCAGAGGACAGGAAGAGTTTTCAAGAGATGTTGAACAAGCTTGGCCTGGTGCAGCCAGCGAACGGTACGGCCTTCAATCTGGCTGAAGCCTTGGAGGTGGCAGAGTACATAGGCTATCCCGTGGTTGTGCGGCCCTCCTATGTATTGGGTGGTAGGGCCATGAGGATCGTGTATAACGAGGAAGGCCTCAAAGAATTCATGCAGGAGGCGGTGGATGTCTCTGAAGGCCATCCTGTGCTCATTGACAAATTTTTGGAGGATGCCATAGAGGTGGACGTGGATGCCATCTCGGATGGAGAGACAACGGTCATAGGCGGGATCATGGAGCATGTAGAAGAGGCGGGTATCCATTCCGGGGACTCTGCCTGTGTCCTTCCTCCCTATAGGCTTGGCGAAGACATGCTCGAGGAGATAAAGCAGGCCACAAAGGCGATGGCCAAGGAGCTTCAAGTAGTGGGGCTCATGAATGTTCAATATGCCGTCAAGGAAAACGAACTTTATGTCCTGGAGGTGAATCCCAGGGCCTCAAGGACAGTGCCGTTCGTTAGCAAGGCTACAGGTATCCCCCTCGCAAAGCTGGCTACCAAGGTAATGGTTGGCAGGAGGCTCAAGGATCTGGGATTCACCAAGGAGCCAGAGCCAAAACACGTGTCTGTGAAGGAATCGGTCTTTCCATTCAGGAAATTTCCGGGTGTGGATATCATCCTCGGGCCGGAGATGAAATCCACTGGTGAGGTCATGGGCATAGATAAAAATGTAGGCATGGCCTTTGCCAAGAGCCAATTTGCCTCTGGACTGAGTCTTCCCCTTGGCGGCACGGCGTTTCTCAGTATCAGAAAGGGAGATAAGGAGGGCATTCTCGGCACTGCTCAGGCCCTGGAGAGGGAGGGCTTCAGGATCTTGGCCACCACTGGTACGGCGGATTTCTTGAGGGAGCACGGTGTGGAGTGTCAGACCGTGTTGAAGGTCTCAGAAGGGCGTCCCAATATAGTAGATCTTATGAAAAACAGAGAGATAGACCTTGTGATCAATACTCCGAGCGGGAAGAAACGTACCCTGTCCGATGCCTATCACCTCAGGCGTACAGCCTTGGAGCTCGAGATTCCCTATTTCACCACGGTTGCTGGGGCCAAGGCTGCTGTCAAGGCCATTCTCGCCTTGAAACAGCAGGATATGGACGTGAAACCCCTGCAAGAATACTATTCAAATATAAAATGACTCATAACCAGACCGAAATCGAGATCTTGGATTGTAATGATTTTTGGATGCAAAGACGCCTTGCAGGAGGCCCCAGGGAGGAATGTGGGGTTTTCGGGATCTATGGCCATGAAGATGCTGCAAACCTGACCTATTTTGGCCTTTATGCCTTGCAACACAGGGGGCAGGAAAGTGCGGGCATAGTTTCATCCGATGGGAAGAACGTCCATGAGTACAAGGCAATGGGGCTTGTGAGTGAGGTCTTCCATGAATCTCGGCTCAAGGACTTGAAGGGTCACCTTGCCGTAGGGCATGTACGTTATTCCACTACGGGTTCTTCGGTCCTTCAGAATGCCCAGCCCTTTTGTGTGAACCATGCGGGATGCACACTGGCCGTTGCACACAATGGCAATTTGGTCAATGCCCACGAGATAAGGAGGGAGCTTGAGGCCTGTGGTTCCATCTTCCAGACTACAATGGATAGTGAGATAATAATACACCTGCTGGCCAAGTCGTGGAGGAAAGGTATAGACGAGGCCATCTACCAGACCATGAATCTGATCAAGGGCGCCTATTCTGTGCTTATGCTCACTGAAAAGGCCCTGATCGGTTTTCGTGATCCCTTGGGTTTCAGGCCATTGTGTATAGGGCGAATGAGCAACGGGGCATACGTGTTGGCCTCGGAGACATGCGCCCTTGATCTCATACAGGCCAGATATATAAGGGACGTGGAGCGGGGTGAGGTGGTCATCATCGATGAAAATGGACTTCGTTCCTTTGCTGCCATACAGGCAAAGAAGAGGGCCAACTGCATATTCGAATTCATTTACTTTGCCAGGCCGGACAGCAATATCTTTGGTAGAAATGTCTATACCTTCAGAAAGGCCTTGGGGGCAGCCCTCGTAAAAGAGATCACCATTGATGCAGATTTTGTCATGCCCTTTCCCGATTCTGGAAACTATGCGGCAGTGGGCTATGCCCAGGCAGCAGGTATCCCTTTGGAATTGGCAGTGATAAGAAATCACTATGTTGGCAGAACCTTTATTCAGCCGAGTCAATCCATGAGAGATTTTGGCGTGCGGATAAAACTGAATCCTGTCAAGGAGACCATACGATCCAAGCGGGTCGTAATCATGGAGGATTCTATTATCAGGGGTACCACCAGCCGAACCAGGATAAAGGCCATAAGGGATGCCGGGGCCAAGGAGATATCCATGCTGGTGAGTTGTCCTCCCACCAGATATCCCTGTTTTTATGGCATTGATTTTTCAACCAAGGGAGAATTGATTGCTGCCAAGCAGAGCGTCGAAGACATAAGGCGTTTTCTGGGCCTCGATGCCCTCCATTATCTGAGCTTGGAGGCAATGGTAGAGGCCTCTGGGGCCAGCACAGATCGTTTTTGCATGGCATGTTTCAATGGGGAATACCCAACTGGAATAAATGATCACATAGGGAAGTTCAGTCTTGAGTGACAGTCAGATCCATATAATCGAGGCAGGCAGAGAAGCTATCTCCATAGAGATAGAGGGCCTTGAAAGGTTAAGAGACAGGCTGGATGCCGACTTTGAACGGGCAGTTCGGTTGATCCTCGATACCAAGGGCAGGGTAATCGTGACCGGGATAGGGAAATCGGGGCTCGTTGGCAGAAAGATTGCCGCAACTCTGGCCAGCACTGGTACCCCGGCGCTCTTTCTTCATCCTGTAGAGGCCATGCATGGGGACCTCGGTATGGTCATGGCAGGGGATGTGATTATTGCCATCTCCAACAGTGGAGAGACCCAAGAGCTGAACGCCCTTATCCCTGTCTTCAAAGAGCGAAAGATCCCTATTATAGCCTTTACGGGTAACAAGGATTCCACTCTGGCCAGGGCGGGCACTTGCGTAGTGGACACCGGTGTGGACAGAGAGGCCTGCTCCCTTGGGCTTGCGCCAACGGCAAGTACGACGACCGCCCTTGCCGCAGGGGATGCCCTGGCTATCGTATTGCTCAAGCTAAGGCACTTCAGTGAAAGAGATTTCAGGCGCAACCATCCCCTGGGTACCCTTGGAGAGAGACTGAAGGTCTCTGTGCGTCAGGTGATGCTCACAGGTGAAGATATACCAATAGTCAGGCTGGGCTCTTCCATGTCCCAGGTGATCGAAGAGATTGACCAGAAGAGGCTCGGGGCTGCACTTGTACTCGATGGCGACGAGGCCCTGGTTGGTATTGTGACAGACGGGGATCTCAGAAGGGCCATGCTTCGGTATCCTGATCTTCGAAACAAGGCTGTCGAGGAGATAATGACCAAAAATCCCAAGACGGTGATGCCAGATGCAATGGCTGCGGATGCCTTGGCCGTTATGGAACACCATCTGATTACTGTCTTGCCTGTGATTGGGACAAATGGCAGGTTGGCAGGTATTGTGCATTTACATGACCTGCTTGGTAAGGGACAGTTCAAATTCGTCATATGATCGGGCCTTGATTTCTCTGTTTATTCAGTGTTTGTATATGATCAGGGTTTACCCCAATCTCGATTTTTTTATGCTGGATGGGCAGGTTGCTCATAAACCTCGTCAAGGAGAAGAAGGATGGCAAGAGGACTCAATAAGGTACTGTTGATTGGAAGGCTTGGCTCAGATCCTGAAATTAGATATACCCAGGATGGAACCCCTGTGGCAAATTTCAGCCTGGCCACAGATTCTCCCGTCAAGAAGGGAGATCAATGGGATTCAGAGACAGAATGGCATCGAGTAGTGGCCTGGAGAAGGCTTGCCGAGGTATGTAACGAGTATCTGTCAAAGGGAAGGCTTGTATATGTTGAAGGACGTCTGAGGACCAGGTCATGGGAAGATCGTGATGGCAACAAGCGTTGGACAACGGAAATCATCGCAAGGGACATACAGATACTTGACTCCAGGGCGGCGGGCACAGATAGTGCCGAGGACATTCAGCCTCAAGAACCCCCAATAGAAGACGACGTGCCCTTTTAAGCCAGATCTGGAGCTCTCTAATTCTGCTGGAAAGGTATCAAGGGCCGGACATGCTTGGATCTTCCAATGCCTTGACAAGGCAGCAGATTTGGTGAGAATTGTCAGCCCGTTAAGGAATTGTTTTTCAGGCGTTTGATATACCTATAATACGGGTCTATAGGTATGACCAATCAGTTTACCCGTTCTTGTGCAAAGTAGGTGCAATCGGTCACCGGTATATTGAGCAGGGCTGCTATTTGGCAGATCTGCCGAGAGCTACACTGTTGGCAGATGGATATGCTCGATAGGGTAAAATCAAATTTTAGATCCGATGCCGTAGGTTTTATCCTTCGGATTTTTTTTGGGCGTTGTATGTTTTTACAAACAGTCTTTGCCAGGTTCATTTCTCTGTTTCTCCTGAAGTTTCAGATGGTTAAATCCATAATGCCTGAATGTCGAAACCGCGCCTTTTTTGATCTTTCGTATATAAATGCAACTTCTTTGCCAGGTTGAGCATTATAGGTCCATGTCGTTTTTCTTGATCATGGGGACTTATGTGTCTCAGGGGTTGGTGGATGGCCTGATGCCCTGATGGAAAAGATTTTCCATGTCTATGGAAGTTTTTTTCCGTTTTTTGTGCTATTGGGGAAAGGTGCATGGCTGTATTCGTGTTTTTATGGTAGAATCTGCCTGTTTTACAGGCATAATTATTGATAGATATATGTTAGTGCCGGGCTTTTCGTAGAGGAGGAGAAAAAAGGTTCCATAATGCCCGATTGCGACCATTTGTGTGCTGTCTTAGGCCCTGGACTATGTGTCTCCAATGCATGGACGTCCAGGGCCGGCATTGAAGTGGGGGAGGAAAATATGCCTGGTCGAGTCCTACTGCTCAGGTTTCAGACAAGTCTCAATAGCGAAATCCCTTTTGGCACCTCTGCAGGGATCTTGCTGCTATGGTTCATGTCTTTTCTCGACTACTATTTCACGGTTTATGAGATAGCCAATGGGGCGGTAGAGCTCAATCCTTTTCTCGCCCCCTTTTTTAACAATCATCAATACTTGGAGGCCCTTACAGTCAAGCTGATCCTCACTTTTCCTGGTATCTGCGCGTTGTCTTTTTTCTACAAGAGACCTGTTGTAAGATTTGCTCTTTTCGTAGTTCTGGTTGTATATACGATACTTCTTGTTTATCATATCCTGAATCTAATCATGTAAGAAGAGTCGTCTTCTCTGGGAAAAGTAGGGATATGAAGAGAATCAATGTCAGGCCAGGGCATCGTTTTCCCCTGGGGGCTACCTGTGAGGCTGATGGTGTCAATTTCAGTATGTTTTCCAGACATGCCACTCAGGTAGAGCTTCTTTTGTATGAGTCAATGGACTCCTTGGTGCCGTTCGAGATATTGAAACTCGATCCTGAAAACAATAGGGAATTTTTTTTCTGGAACATCTTTGTCCAGGGTGTTGAGCCAGGAATGGCCTACACCTGGCGTGCAGATGGCCCTGATGACACGGCCATATCTGGATTCAGGTTCAACCGGGAAAGAGAGCTCCTTGATCCCTGTGCACGCATAGTATTCGATCGTTTCTGGCAAAGGGAACAGGCCAAGGTTGATGTGAAGGCCAAGCCCATAAGGGCCGTGGTGCCAGCAAGACTTGATGAATACGATTGGGAAGGGGTGAATATGCCTGAGCATCTCCCCAATAGATCCATAATATATGAAATGCATGTCAGGGGTTTTACTCGGCATCCTTCATCTGGGGTCTCGCAGCCAGGGACATTTTCCGGGATAATAGAGAAGATCCCTTATCTCAAGGATCTGGGAATAACCCATGTTGAATTGCTCCCTATCATGGCCTTTGACGAGCAAGATGTGCCCCTTGGCGTCAGGGAACTTGGTCTGAAGAATTACTGGGGCTACAGTCCACACAGTTATTTTGCCCTTCATCCAGCCTATTTCGTATCCCCGTGCAGCGCCCACTGCCTGAATGAATTCCGTGATATGGTCAAGGAACTCCATAGGGCAGGTATAGGTATAATAATGGACGTGGTATTCAATCATACTGCAGAAGGAGGGGAAGATGGCCCTGTCATAAATTTCAAGGGGCTTTCAAATAGGGAATTTTATCACCTCGATCCGGCAGACCGGAGAAAATACAGGGACTTTACTGGATGCGGCAATACCGTAAATTGTAACCACCCACAGGTCACATTCTTTATTGTGGAGTGCCTTGAATATTGGATCAACAATTTCCAGATAGATGGTTTCCGTTTCGATCTGGCAAGCGTGATGGCCAGAGGAGAAGATGGACAGCCGATGCATCACGCCCCTGTGATATGGAGCCTCGAATTTTGCCATGGCATTTCAAGGGCGGCCTTGATTGCAGAGGCCTGGGATGCAGGTGGATTGTACCAAGTTGGGGGGTTCCCTGGATATAGATGGCAGGAATGGAATGGCCGGTACAGGGATGTGATCAGGAGGTTTGTCAGGGGAGACAAGGGCCTGGTAGGTGAGGTGGCCACCAGGCTTACTGGTAGCAGTGACCTCTATCAGCCAAGTGGAAGACATCCTTTTAACAGCATAAATTTCATCACCTGTCACGATGGTTTCACCCTCAACGATCTCGTTAGCTATTCCAGGAAACATAACGATGCAAACGGAGAGGAAAATCGGGACGGTGCCGATGAAAATTTCAGTTTCAACTATGGAATAGAGGGGGAGACCAAGGACAAAAAAATCCAGCGTCTCAGGTTGAGGCAGGCCAAGAATTTCATTTCCCTGCTGTTTTTGTCCCAGGGAGTGCCCATGCTTTTGTCAGGAGACGAGGCCCTACGGACGCAGAAAGGCAATAACAACTGTTGGTGCCAGGACAACGAATTGAGTTGGCTCGACTGGGAGCTGATGGAAAGAAATGCAGAGATGCTGCGCTTTACCAGGGAGATGATAGCCTTTAGAAAACGGCATCCTTGCCTTATGAGGAGGCATTTCCTCACAGGGAAAAGAGATGAGGGGATGGAGTTCGCCGATATTACGTGGCATGGGACAAGATTGGAGCAGCCTCCCTGGGAAGATTCCGAGGCTCGTTTCCTTGCATTCACCCTTGCTGGCAAGGGGGAGGCTGAGGAAGACCTCCATGTAATGATCAACATGGAGGAAAGTCAGGAGCTGGAGATGGAACTGCCAAGGCTGGAAGCAGGCCAATGGTATATTGCCATAGATACTTTCAAGCCAATTCCCCACGATATCGTTAGACCCTTCATGCAAAAGATCTATCCCGAGTCAAGATATAGGGTAAAGCCCAGAAGCGTGGTGGTCTTGGAGAGAAGAAAAGGCCTTTCTTGAACTTGGATTTGTAGCGAGCTCTTTCTCCAAGTAGTCTGTATCAGATCTCTTTGCCATAGGAGCCCATGTGTATATTCCTTTTTTGATGGCAGATGATATCCCTTCACGCAAGAGCATCTCAAAGATGAGGATTGTTTTCTGAATGCTTGGCAGCAACGCATTGCAATGGGTGTAATATCAATCTTTAGGGTAGCCAAAGGGTTATGATGAAAGATTTCTCCATAAGGATATCTGCATACCTGTTCATCCTTTTTTGTATCATCGGTGGTTTTGGGGCTGGTCTCTGTGAGGGAGCGGACCTGAACGCCACCATAGTAAATGGCGACGCAGAGGTATACAAAAGGCTTCTGAGCCAGATCTCCCTTGCAAAGAAAAAAGATGAGCGGATCATCATGCAGGAGATGTTGGTAAAGAAACTCATCGATCTTTCAGGCAATACGACCCAGAGGGAGATTGTTATAAATGTACCTGCAAACCCGGATCAATATGGCAGGCTATTTCTTCAATATCTTGATTGGTCTTCAGAGAGGTCGGCACTATCCCAAAATATTCAGGAGGCTGGAGAGCGCCTGAAGGTCCTGAAGAGACAGATAGCCCTATTGCCAAAGGATGATAAAGACCTCTTGAGTTTGGAACTGCAATACGCCTTTTACAAAAAAGGGTTAAAGATCTACAGAAAGAGGGCAAAGGCACTATATGAGGCCATGCAAAAGGTGCCGGAGATATTTGTCAAAGCACTGAAAACCATGGATTTTGCCAGGGAAAATATCGCCTCTCACCAAAAGAGCCTGGATGAGGATCTGGAAAAGATCGAACTTAGTATATACAAGCTGAAGATCGAGCGGGATCGTTTGAGCCTCTTGGGGCGCCAGGGTGCCGTGGACAAGAGTGAGGCTGCCATATCTGCCCTTGAGGAGAAACGCCAGGGGCTTCTCAGGCAGAAGCTGGAATGGGCCTTCCTGGATTATAGCCATCTGCTCAAGATCAAGGACAAAAAGGTATTTGCAAAGGGTCAGGCCATTTTGGACATTGCAAAATCGGTGAAAGACGGTGCTTCCTTGGAACAGGATCTATCTGCCCTGCTGGCACGAATGGATAGCCTGGTCTTGGGCAAGGCCAGGACTATTCATGGCCTCACCCTCGAAGAGTTCAAGGACCTGGCCAACCATTTTTGGAAGAGTATAAACACGTCCTTCGTGACCATCGGTCAGACCCCAGTAAGTATCCTGAAGATAGTGGTGTTTTGCCTTGTAATCATTGCAGGATTCTTGGTGGGCCGTTTTTATAAGGTCAATATAAAGCAACTCTCCTTGAAGAATCGTTCCTTGACCCCTTCCACCCTGACCCTCATCTCAAACCTTGGTTATTATATCATTATTATCTCAAGTTTTTTCCTTGCCTTGAATGTATTGGGTATTGATTTGTCTTCCATAGCCTTGGTTGCAGGGGCCCTGTCTGTAGGTATTGGCTTTGGTCTGCAAAACATGGTCTCCAATTTCGTCTCTGGAGTGATTCTTCTCTTTGAAAGGAGTATCAAGATCGGGGATTTTATAGAACTGGATTCCTCTCTGAGGGGGAGGGTCAGGGATATCCGTATGCGTTCCATCACCATTACCACCAATTCCAATATTGACGTCATTGTCCCCAATCAGGACCTGATACAGAATAGGGTGATCAATTGGACCATGAACGACGACATCAGGCGTTTTGAGATCCCTTTTGGCGTGGCCTATGGAACAGATCCCCAAAGGGTGATGGAATTGGTAACAGAGGCAGTCGAAAATTCTGAAATCTCGCACATCTATTCATCATATAGGCGTAAGACCAGGGTAATCATGACCGACATGGGGGACAGCAGTCTGGACTTCATGCTATTCGTATGGATCAAAGGGGCTGACATCTTGCGTCCAAGGACTACTGCCTCGAGGTTTCTCGTCTTGATCTATGATACTCTGGAGAAAAATGATATCGAGATCCCATTCCCCCAGCGCGATCTGCACATCAGGTCATTGGAAACAGATATACCTGTGAGTCTGAAAATGCAGGATAGGTGTTCGAATGACATGGCAGATTCCCAAGAGGCTGAGCAAACAATCAACAAGGGTGATATTTCACGATTGGAGAAGGGATAGGATAGGTGGTGGCGGAAGCGCATGGGAATCGAACCCACCTACGGGGCTTCTCACCCCGTACACCGGATTTGAAGTCCGGGAGGGCCACCAGTGCCCTTTCCGCTTCCGCGAGTATCTCCCTTAAGGGACCTCTAACATAACATAATTGAAGAAAAAATACAGCACTTCAGATATCTTGAGCCCTATTCCACTGGTTCTGGCCCCTGTGTGGAAGTCGGTTTGGAGCTGTCTTTTTTCTCCTGTTCTCGTTCTTTTTTCAAGGTTTCCTGGAGTACCCTTTTTTGTCCCACGATATTTTCACGCTGATACCTGTGGCCAAAATTGCCAATGGGCCGCTGAAAGGTGAACCAAGCCGGATATTCCACAAGCTGTTGACGTGCGGTGTCCTCGCTGTCAGATGGAATCGTAAAGGGCAAGGTAATTACATAGAATACAGAGCCTATTATGGTGGAAACAAGTCCCAATGGCCTTACGAGTACCCCATCAGCCATGACTGCTACTGGATCTGGAGACGTGCGATATTTGTCCGGTACTGCCAAGGCGTTGATGGTGCCGAGGCAGAAAAAGGATACTGCCAAAAAAAGGATAGTTTTGTTCATGGTATTTTTCTTCATGGCAAGATGGATCTCCTATTTTAATATAGCTTTTGACGGCTGAAGTATTGATGATTAGAGGGTAAATAAATAAGGGCTAACATGCAAGAAAATTGATCGGATCCATTTCCAGAGCAGTAGATAGAATGCTGTCTAATGCCATTGGGCAGGGTTTGTTCCCTGGAGCAGCATTATCTGTTTGGCACAAGGGTGATATTGTTTACAGGCATTATGCTGGGAAAAGGACCTTTGTGCCTTGGGCGAGGGATATAGATGCCTGTTCCATTTTTGATCTTGCCTCCCTTACAAAGCCCCTGGTGACAGCTCTGGCCTATATGTTACTAAGGGATAGGGCAATGGTCTGTCTGGAAGACAATATCTCGACTTTTTTCAAAGATGTTTGCGGAGACATAAGCGATATCAGCCTGGAGCTCTTGCTCTGCCACGCTTCTGGATTGCCTGCCCACAAAAGGCTGTTTGAGAATAGGCGTTTGGCCGCTCTTCCATCTGGCCCGGAACGTATAGATGCTGCATGTGGCCTTATACTGTGTATGCCCCTCATATATGCACCTGGGACCATCTCTGTCTATAGTGACCTGGGATATATCCTCTTGGGCAGGATTGTCGAGAAGATTACGGGAAGAGGGCTATTTGAGTTTGTTTCGGATGAGATATTTTATCCCATTGGTTTGGACGGTCTATATTGGCAAAATAGCTCCGATCTACCCATCCAGGCATCCGTGCCC
>Ga0256833_1000031_pt1 | contig 107673 bp, 121 predicted proteins | sample 356284metaG_FD_190535 | JGI IMG/M metagenome (GOLD analysis project Ga0256833, IMG submission 190535) | Hydrothermal vent microbial communities from Mid Atlantic Ridge, Atlantic Ocean - 356-284 | ecosystem: Environmental > Aquatic > Marine > Hydrothermal vents | place: Atlantic Ocean: Mid... | reverse complement strand
GTGTCTGGAATAGCGAGAGGAAACGCCTTGTATATTGCTTTTCTTTTTCCGTAACCCAAATCGAATTCGTTCGGAACTTCTATGGGACAAACCTCGGCACACCTCCCGCAACTAACGCACCTCTCTGAATCGACAAACTCCGCTTTCCTCTCTATCTTAACCCTGAAGTTTCCGTCAACCTTCTTAACCTCCTTAACCTCCGAATTCGTCAGAACCTTGACCCTATCGCTGAAAATCGCCTCCCTCGCTATCACCGGCAGTATGCACTCGCTCGTGCACATCGAACTCCATCCTTCGCACTGAAACAGCAACGGGATTTGAGCGGTGTGCCCTCCTAAGTAGGGTTTCTTCTCGACCACGACCACGTCTATCCCCGCTTTCGCGAGATCTATGGCGCACCTCATTCCGGCGACTCCGCCGCCTATCACGAGAACCTTCTTTTCCAACTTAACATTCTTTGTAGGTCTGTTCGATCTCAGCTTTACGTATGCCATTAGGAGTAGATCCATAGCCTTTCTCGTAGCTTCCTCCTTATCTTCGTGGATCCAGGCGCACTGCTCCCTTACGTTGGCAACTTCGAACATCGCCCCGTCAATCCCAATCTCCTCAAGAACCTGCTTTATCTTGTCCTCGTTGAATGTTAGCGATGACCTCTCAGAACACCCAACGAACAACAGCCGATCGATTCCCTTTAAATCCATCTTATCGTATTCCTTACAGAACTTATCCACGACTCTAACGAAAGACACATCTTCGAGACTCTTGGCGAGTTCTGCAAGCTTTTCCACGTCTATCCGTTCGTTGATCGTGTTACCACACGTGCATATAATAACACCGACGTTCATCTCGATCGTTCTATTTTTGAAATCGTAGTTATATAACATTATCTATTTTTATGTTTCTAAATAATATATCGTAAAGCTCTCATCAGAATTCTAAAAAGAGTTAGAAGGCCTAAATACACGATAATCAAAAGAAAAACAGAAATAAATTATATATGCTTATTGTTAAAAGTTTGCGAATTTTTTCTAAAAAATAAGAACTCTATACTCTATTCGTGTTAAGATCTCAAAGCCCAGCATTTAGCCACTCCGTCCATCTCTCCACGAAGTGTTCTAAATTACAAACATAAAAAAATTAAAGTTTATCAAAAGTGATTATCTTAACGCAAGTAGGAATCTTAACGACGTTACCCAACCTAACACCTACGAGGTAATTGATATCCTTCTTCGCCGCGAGGTCTATCAATCTCTGAGTGATCACTCCGTCGAAAACTATGCTCGAAGTCTTGGCGTTGTCGCTCTTTAGAATCCTAACCAAGTCCCTCACCGGAACCTCCTTTATCACTTCCATGTTCCTGTCGAGCAACCTTGCAACGAGCTTTCCTTCAACCTCCTCCTTGTGCTTCTTCAAAGCGGTAAGGACGTCCACTTTTTCAGCCCTTTCCTTCTTCTCCTCCCTCCTCATTTTGACCATGTGCAACTGCTCAACCGGTATCTTGTTCCTCAAGGCTTTGATTATCTCCTTCTGCGTTAGATCCTCAACACCCTTTCCCTCCGGAGCCCTCGCGACGTAGTCTATGTCCGCAACCTGCAAAAGCTCCTTCAGAATTAGGTCTCCACCCCTATCTCCGTCCAGGAAGGCGGTGACCGTCTTCTTCTTACACAGTTCGATTATCGTCTTCGGAATGTTCGTTCCCTCCACCGCTATGACGTTCTTTATTCCGTGTCTGAGGAGGTTCAGGACGTCCGCCCTCCCTTCCACTATTATTATCGCATCCGACTCGTCTATCGCCGGTCCAGCTGGAAGCTTGTCCTCGCCGTATTCTATGATCTCCTCCGCCCTAACAGCCTGCCTTACCAACTCGACTATCTTCTCGGACTCTATCTCCGGCTCCTCGAACAGCTCCCTTAGAATCTCCTTAGCCCTCTCGACTATTTTTTTTCTCTTGTTCGCCCTCACGTCTTCTATCTTCTTCACCTTTATCCTCGCGGAGCAAGGACCAACTCTCTCGATGGTCTCCAAAGCTGCTGCGAGTATCGCCGTCTCTATCTTGTCCAAGCTCGATGGAACTTTTATCTCTCCGAAGCTCTTCCCTCCCTTGCTCTCTATCTTCACCTCTATCCTCCCTATTCTCCCAGTTTTTTGGAGCTCCCTCAAATCCAAATCGTCTCCCAACAAACCCTCCGTCTGCCCGAATATGGCTCCAACAACGTCGGGCTTTTCAACAACCCCATCCGCAACGATTTCGGCATGGATGAGGTACTTCGTTGTATCCGCTGGCGCCTTCATTGTTTTCGCCTCCGTCTCTGTTTTTCGAACAATAGATGTTAAACGCCTATTATAAATAGTTATTCGTCGTCGAATGTCTGAATGGATCTGACGAAGCCTGCATACGAAACGCTCGAACTGCTGAGGATGGTAGTTCCAATAATGTTCTTCGGACTGCTCTTTTCTAACATAGTCTTCTTTCACCCCAAGGTCAGGAAATTCGTCGAACCTATTGACAGAATAACAGAATTCGCGAACGTGAGGTGCGGAACAGTCGTCTTAGCCTTCTTCGCACATCCCATAGCCGGTCTGTCGGTTTTGTCCGACCTCTACAGAAAGGGAACCTTGAAGGATAGGGAGGTGACCGTTATCTATATCATCTCCCTGATTCCGAGAAACATCAGGATAGTTCTAATGTTCTTGGCTCCCATCGCTCTATCCGCCTTGGGACCGGTTTTGGGAGCTATATACTCTGCCTTAGAGTTGCTGACCCGCCTGACTGTGATAGTAATCGGAATGATGATCGCCAAAAGGTTCGTTGACGGATCTTGCTCCGTCGAATCCGATCACCTCAACGATTTCTCCTTAAAGGACTGCGTGGTCAGATCCCTTAGACTGTTCCTCAGGACAATTGCCGTATTCGTTCCTTCGGTCTTCTTAGTCATGCTGCTGCTCGATGCGGGGTTTCTCAACGTTCTGAACGAGATTTGCAGGCCTATCATGGACGGGTTCGGAATTCCCACATCAGGCCTGATGATAATAGCCGCCGGAACTACGAGCATGGTCGCAGGAATAGGGGTCGCCGGATCTCTACTCGCCAAAGGGGCGATAGACGGTTTTTCCGCACTGATTTCGATATTCGTCGCATCGATGTTCCACGGTTTCGTGGAATGTCTTAGGAGGTCTTTGGCCATAAACGTGTCCTTCTTCGGAAAGCTCGGAGTTAGGCTGGCAATCATAAACCTCCTCGTGAGAGAACTGGCGTGCTTGATGGCCTTAGCGATTCTCCTCGCTTTAAGAACGTTAAGTATTTTAAGTTAGATTCCAAGCTCGGAACATGTTCGAGAAGGTAAAACCGCCGGAAGAGGGGGAGAAGATAAGGTTCGAGGACGGAAAGCTGATAGTTCCCGATAACCCCGTTATCCCATACATCGTCGGCGACGGGATCGGCGTGGATGTAGTGCCAGCAGCTATAACCGTTTTGAGCGAAGCGGCGGAGAAGATAGGGAAGGAGATAGTCTGGTTCGAAATATACGCCGGAGAGAAAGCTTACAAGCTCTACGGCGACTACCTTCCGGAGGACACGTTAAGGGCGATAAGGGAGTTCAGAGTCGCTTTGAAAGGCCCTCTGACGACGCCAGTGGGCGGAGGTTACAGGAGTTTGAACGTGACGATAAGGCAGGTTTTGGACTTATACGCGTGCGTGAGGCCTGTCTATTACCTCAAAGGCGTTCCGAGTCCGATAAAGAATCCGGAGAAGGTCGACATCGTCATATTCAGGGAAACGACCGAGGACGTTTACGCGGGAATCGAGTGGCCGAGGGGGAGCGAGGAGGCTCTGAAGCTGATGGATTTCTTGGAAAGGGAGTTCGGAGTAAGGATCAGGAAGGATTCCGGAATAGGCATAAAACCGATAAGCGAGTTCGCTACGAAGAGAATAGTAAGGCTCGCAATAAGGTATTCGATAGAGAACGGAAGGAAGAGCGTAACTCTGGTTCACAAGGGCAACATAATGAAGTTCACCGAAGGAGCTTTCAGAGAATGGGGTTACGAGGTGGCGAAGGAAGAGTTCGGAGATTACGTAATCACCGAGGAAGAGCTCTGGAACGACTACGGCGGAGAGGTTCCGGAGGGGAAGATTGTTATCAAGGATAGAATCGCTGACAACATGTTCCAGCAACTGCTGACGAGGACGGAAGAATACGACGTCATAGTGACTCCCAACTTAAACGGAGACTACTTGAGCGACATGGCTGCCGGACTTGTAGGTGGATTGGGTATTGCCCCCGGCTCGAACATAAGGGAGGACATGGGCGTATTTGAGCCTGTTCACGGTTCCGCTCCGAAATACGCCGGACAGAACAAGGTGAATCCCACGGCCATGATACTAACCGGAGCTTTGATGTTCGAGTTCTTGGGCTGGAAGGAGGGTGCGGAGTTGATAAAGAAGGCGGTGGAGATGACGATACAGCAGAGGATAGTAACTTACGACATTCACAGGCACGTGGGAGGAACTCTGGTTGGAACGAAAGAGTTCGCCAAAGCCGTCGTGGAGAACCTGCATTCCCTCTGATCAGTCCGTATACCCCTCCTCATCACCGGTCGGGAACCCGTTTGATCATCACATCTCAGACTATCGGGAGATCATCACACCGGCTCGGGTGAGAGATGTTTCATCATTCGAAAGAATGGTGATGCGGGGACATAAAAACCTATCCTAAATCAGAACATCGCCCAACAGAAACGCGACTGCAAACTGGAATGCAATCATAGCGAAGAATAAGTATATCGCCTTCTCGCCCACACTTCTGAAAGCCAGTTCGACGAGCTCGAAGAATCTCTTTCCCATGACGACCGCCTCCACATCGTTGTATCCATAAAGTATGTTTTCGCACTTCTCGAATTTTAAGTCCGAAAAAACTCTTTCGAGAAAATCGAATACGGCCTTTCTGTCCGATTCGTCCGCACCAACCGGTTTATATCCTATCTTCGGAGATATTCCCGTTTTTGAATGGTTGTCCGTAGAGATTACGGTAGCTTCTACCCCTTTCACTCTGCAGAACTTCTCTATCTCCCTCCTGAAATCTAAGGAAACGTTGTTTCCGTCGAGCATTATTATGGCGTGTCTTTCCCCCCCATAGTCCAGAACCAACGTTGAGACGTAACCGCATAAGTTTTCGCTTTTCAATCTCTCCTTCCAGAAGAAATATTGGAGTTCGATTTCTTCGGTTTTAACGTTCAAAGCTCTCTTTATCAACTCCTTCGCATCCCTAACGTGCTCTTCCCCAACTTCGAACTCCTTTCCGTAAGCGCTGTGAGCTTCGACGAGCATCACGTTTCTCCCGACCGTCTCGTTCAACTCGTAGGGAAGATCGTCCGTCACCTCCTTACCCAACAGAATCATCAGCCTGACCTTCCCGAAGGGAAACACTCTTAGAACGTAATGCTCGCCTTCGATTTCGAACGGTCTTTCCGCCTTCAGCCTTAACCCGTCGCATCTAACGGCCGAAACTATCCTTTCGACGTTCTCTTCATCCACGGGGTTCAACTCATGCCCGACGGCCGTGTGGAGGTACATGGAGTTCTCAAATTCGCTTAGAATTTTACCGACGAGCTTCGCTCCTCCTATGTTCCTCATAGGACCGGGGTGGAAGGAAGTGGTAATGAGCCTCGCCCTTCCGATCCTGAGGCACTTAACCCACCCCCTGAATTTTACGCCAACTCTTCTGAGCTCCCTCTCGAAGTATTCGGCGTCGCAAGTTAGCCAGAAGAGGAGAAAAGCCTTGAGAAACCTTTTGACGTTGAAGAACTCGAAGTCCCTGTCCAAGTATCTCAGGAAGTGGTATCCCAATACGGATCCGATTAGCGAAGTTAGGACGTATCCCAACGTTCTGTGCGGAGCTTGAAAAGAGAAAACGTAGGATACGGGGTAAAGAATTACCGAGAGCAGGAACGAAGCTAAGGCGGATTTCAGCTCGGAAGCTTCGGATGTGAAGTAAAATGTAACGGTCAGCAGAGCGGTAATGGAGGCGGGAGCAAGAACTATCAGGTCTTTACTTAAGATGTGGACGGATACTGCGTCGAACACCTCGATGAATATCAGAATGACCATCACGAAAAAAAGCGACCTCTTCTTGTTTATCGCCATTCTCAAAAATTTCCGATAGACTAAGAGAATCGCCAGGCAGATTAATCCTAAGAGAATGTATCTCGTTCCGAAGAAAGATTCGCTACCGTTTAGGAACGATGCGAGGACGATCGAAATCGCTGTAACGACCGTGGACACTAACTCCTTGGGAGTGCTGAAAAGCTTGGAGTAAAACCTCTCCATCAGAGAGACGTCCATGGTCGTCATCTTGCGAACATGATATCCATCAGCTTTAAGCCGTTTATCAATCCGAACATCCCCTTCCTGCAACTGAACTCGTCGAACTTCCTGACGTCATCCCTCTTCAATCCGTAGATTAGGAACGGAACCGGCTCTGCAACGTGAGTTTTTACCCTTACGGGGGTGGGATGATCGGGAAGGAGCATGATCCTCGTTTCTTCTAAATCTATTCTGTCGATGATGTAACCCACGATCTTTTCGTCGTATATCGATATCGCCTCGACCTTCTTCTCCGCATCCCCCTCGTGCCCGATTTCGTCTATTCCCTCCGTGTGCAGAACTACGAAATCCCTCCTCTTGAGACTCTTCAAAACAGCCTTTGCTAATCCCTTGTAGTTAGTGTCTATGTATCCGGTAACTCCGGGCACATCGACTACCTCCAGCCCCAGTCCCCTTCCTATCCCCTTCAGCAAGTCCACTTCCGAGATCATCACTCCCCTAACTCCCCACCTCCTCTCGAAGTTCGGAAACTTCGGCATCTTCCCTCCACCCCAGATCCAGACCATGTTGGCCTTTCTCGTAACTTCCGGCACGACCTTCTTGGAGATCTCCATAAGCTCTATTAGAAGGTTCGCGAGCTCTCCGTTTTTCGGCAAATACTTGGCTATGGGTTCTCCTTGAATATCGTGGGGGGGTGTGGTCTTAACGTTCTCGTCGAATTCCCTATCTATAGTCACCAGATTTCTGTAGCTCGTTCCGTGATGGAATTTCACGAAATCGTATTCCACTGCCTCGTTCAAAGCGTCTATCACCTCCTTCGCTTCCTCGTCTTCTATTCTTCTCGCACTGTAATCCACCATTATCCCGTTCTCGACGTAAACGAGATTGCATCTGAAAACGATCTTTCCCCTTATCCCCTTAGCCAGAGCCTCTATCGGCCCCCTGCCGGTGTAGTATTTTCGCACATCGACACCCAAAATCGTTAGGTTCGCGATGTCGCTCCCCGGCTCGTATCCCTTAGGGACGGTCTCTGCAATTCCGCAAGCTCCTTCCTTAGCTAAAAAATCCATATTGGGAGTATCTGCAACCTCTAAGGGTGTTTTATTTCCTAACTCCTCGATCCTCCAGTCCGCCATGCCGTCCGGAATTAGAAGGAGATATTTCATAAGCCGAGGATGTCGTCGGGTATTCAAATCTTTTCCAGATGCGAAATTTTTTTAACAGCCCCGCGAACATAATAGTAGGGGCCCGTGGTCTAGGGGTTATGACGCCGCCCTCACGAGGCGGAGGTCGAGGGTTCGAGTCCCTCCGGGCCCATTTCTCAAACCGGCATCGTATAAAGCTATCAGCTCGATAATCTTCTGTTCGAGTAGTCCAAACGATTGCCGTTAATTCTTATTCGTTAATTCTCGTAATTCTCATAAAATTGTAGTTCAAATTCAGATAAGCTGTCAAGAATTTTGGAGTTGAAGACTGTTTAATTATTTTTTGAGGATATTTAATAGCTTTTCTGTATTATTATTCTTCATTATTTTTTCGCTTTTAGAAAAGGAATAAGCTGTTCAAACTTATCTTCATTAGCTGTCCATTATAGTATTTGAGGAAATCCCCCAACTCTCATTGATAATAGCTGAGCAAGATTACTGAGGAATATTAAAATTTAATTTCTTCGACGGAACATTCGGATCTGTAATCTCCAATCCTCAAACGATTTTTCCTATTCGCATTTCGAATTGAGCATGATTGAGAGTTCGAGTTTTCAAGCCTACATATTTTAATATCCTACTCTTCTAACTTCTTCATGTCTTGGAAAACGGTTTTAAATGAAATAAAGAGTAGCGACGGCGTTTTGGAAGTCGTGGACGCGAGGTGTCCTAACGAGTTCAGGAGTAAAAGGCTCGAAGAACTGTTCAACGAGTGGGAAAAACCGTTCTGGATAATAATAAACAAGGTAGATATTGTTCCGAAGGCGTTCGCGGACAGATCCAAGAAGTTTCTCAAAGAGAACAGCGACGCCGTTGACGTCGTCCACGTTTCGAGCAAGAAATTTTACGGATTCTGGATTCTAAGGAGATCCTTGAAGAGCTATTTTCGTGATAATAAAGCTAAACTCGTCGTCGTTGGTTTTCCGAACGTCGGTAAATCGAGTCTGATAAACATGCTCGCCCAGTGCACCGTTGTTTCAACCGCTCCAGTCCCGGGACATACGAAGGGAAAGCAGTGGATAAGGATCAGCAGTAAGCTCCTGCTTTCCGACACTCCCGGAGTAATCCCGAAGGAGTTTGCGAGCAGGGATTGGGCCAAGATACTTTTCCCCGACGATGTTGAGGAATCCGCGTTCATACTGCTCGAAAAGATTAAAAACGCCGAAGGCTCAAACTTCGAGGAACTATACGGTTTCAGTCCTGAGCCGAGTGAGGAAACTCTCGAAAGGATAGCCCTGAAGTTCAGGTTTCTGAAAAAGGGAGGTGAACCCGACACGAACAGAGCCGCTACAAAACTTTTAAACGACTGGAACAACTGCAAGCTTACTGCTTGGTGGCTTTAGCCGATGATGAGCGATCCCCTTACAGATCGGTGATGAAAAAAGCCTTACTGAGGCTTGTCGTGAACCCAAATCGCCCCATCCTCATAAACCTCCTTCTTCCAGATCGGGAGATCCTTCTTTATCAGTTCAACGCATTCCTCCAAGGCTTTAAAAACGTTTCTTCTGTGTTTACCCATTACGACCACGTAAAGTATGTCCTCTCCCGGCTTTAGAACCCCAACCTTGTGATAAATCTCCACGCTAACGACACCTTCCATATCCGTAATCCTGCGTTTTATTTCATCGAGTTTGATCTCGTATAGTTCGTCGAACCTCTCGAATTCGAGCCTGACTACTTCCTTACCGTCAGAAATTCTTCTGACAAAGCCCACGAAGATAGCAATCGCCCCGCATCTCTCGACTCCCTTGGCGGACTTAACCCTTCGAATTAAGGACTTTAAAGTTTCGTATTCGTCCACATCTGGCTTTTGATGGGTAAAGACCGCGTAATCGAATCCCAGATCCGCCAAAATCTCCAAAACATTCAAATCTTTCCGAACGCTCAAAATTTTAACGTCGTTTTCGTAAACGTCATAGAATTCACCCGAATCCCTCACCACAGCAACCTTTCCGTCTTTTATCGAACCTAAATCCCCTAAGATCTTCACCGTCAACACCCCTAATTCGAATCTCAACGGTATCGTCGATAAAGATTTCCGCGAAACTCAGTAAACTAAACCTCGGAAATGTCGGACTTCCGGGGTTGAGCAGAACTACACCTCCGAACTTGCCGAGAAAAGGGCGGTGGGTGTGTCCGAAGATGATGACGTCCACTTCGAGCTCCCTCGCCTTGTAAACCAAATCAGAGAAGTCGTCAAAGATTGGCATGTGTGTAACTCCGATTTTCAGCCCTTCTACTTCGAATTGATGGGTTTCTGGCAGTTCTCGAATTATTTCATAATCGTCGCTGTTTCCGGCGACGGCCTCAAGCCTCACCGTATCCTTTAGCTCGTTGTAGAATTCGAAGGTGTCGAAATCGCCGGCATGGACTACTAAGTCGGCATCAGCGAGTTCCTTGAGAATTAAATCGGGGAGATCGCCTACCTCCTTCAGGTGGGTGTCGGAGAGAACGATGATCTTCATCTCACCGCCTTCAAGGCTTCGTCCGTGAGCTCGTCCTTCTTGACGAAGACTATCGCATACTTAAATTTCTCGTCGAATTCGTCGACGTCTTTGCTCTTCAAAACATCTGCAGATATCGTGAACTCCACCTTGAAGTAATCCTTAACGCCCAAGTGAGACTCCATCTTCTCCAAGCTGATGTCCGTAACGTCGCTCGAAACGATTACGACCGTATCGTCTTCCAGATACTTCTTTAAGAACTCCAAAAACGAGTCCTTGCCGAAGAGGTATGTCGGCATGTAAAAAGATTTCGTTGAAAGAATAAAACCTTTATGCATTTCATCGAATGCGGGGCTATGAGGGATAGAATTCTGAAGCTCCTCGAAGATTACGATTACGATAGAATTGCGATAGGAACCTTGGGAAGCCACTCCGCCCTTAACATTCTGAGGGGAGCGAAAGACGAAGGATTCAGAACGGTCTGCGTTTGCAGAAGCAGGGAGAGGATAATCTACGAGAGTTTTGGTGTTGCGGACGAGATAATCGAAATTTCCGACTATTCCGATGTCCTCAATCCCAAACTACAGCAGAAGCTGAGAGAGATGAACGTGATAATGATTCCCCACGGCTCGTTCAACGCATACATCGGCAAGCTCGACGAAATAATGATCCCCCTCTTCGGAAACCGAGAGCTTATGCTCTGGGAGACAGATAGGGCTAAGCAGAGGGAGTGGTTGGAAAGAGCCAGGTTGAAGATGCCCAAGAGGTTCGAGAGGCCCGAAGACATCGACAGACTCGTCATAGTCAAGTATCCGGGGGCTATGGGCGGGAAGGGCTACTTCTTAGCAACGAATCCGGAAGATTTCTACGAGAAGGCTAAGAGGATGGTCGAGGCCGGGATTATAAGGGAGGAAGACATAGCTAAGGCGGAGATTCAGGAATACATCGTCGGAGCCAACGTATATTTCTCGTTCTTCTACTCCCCCCTGCTCGACAGAGTAGAACTCATAGCTGTGGATAGGAGGTATGAGCCGGTAGATGGATTGGGAAGGGTTCCGGCCGAGGTTCAGATCGAAGCGGGGTTGCATCCTACTTATACCGTAATCGGGAATTTTCCAGTCGTTTTGAGGGAAAGTCTGCTGGCTAAGGTTCTAAAAGCCGGGAGAAGTGTCGTGGATGTTTCCAAAGAGATAGCTCCGCCGGGAATGGTCGGGCCGTTCTGCTTGGAAGCGGTATTCGACGACAACGCGGAGATGTTCGTTTTCGAAATATCCGCGAGGATAGTGGCCGGAACGAACGTTGGAATTCCGAACTCACCCTATTCATACATCATCTGGGGGGAGAACATGTTCATGGGCAGAAGGATTGCGAGAGAAATTAGGATGGGAATCGAAAAGGGTAGGCTTGAGGAACTCATATACTAATCGTAATCAAAAATCATTAAATATTCAATGCGGAATTTTGTGGCATGTATCCTCTATATGTCATGGAAAACTGCATCGCGTGCGGCGTCTGCGCCAAAATATGCCCGACGAACGCCATATCTGTGGACGTTGAAGTTAAGTTCGATGGCAGAAGATTTCTCAAATCCTACGCCATCGATTACTCGAAGTGCGATTCGTGCATGGAATGCGTAAAGAAGTGCAGAAGGAATTCGATAGTCGAAGTTGATGGAGAAAAACCGGAGGGGGTTTACGATCTGAGGGCTTTGGTCGAATTAAAGCGTAAATTGGGCTTATCAAGTAAGAAGAAATCCGCATTCGTCGATGAATGCTTGGGCTGTCTCATCTGTGCTATTACTTGCCCAATCGACGCGATAAGCTACGAAGATCATAACGGGATTAGAGTTATCGTGATTAGTCAGAATGTCTGCGAGGGTTGCGGGATGTGCGTGGTGAACTGTCCGAATTACGCGTTGAGCCTCGTGGAGGTGTGAATGTGAGAGTTCGGTTGCCGGAGAAGATAGTGGAGGGTAAGTTCTTCGCGAGCCTGAAGGCTAAGGTCATAGATTCCGGCTTATGCAGTCACTGCGGAGCTTGTGCATCGATATGTCCAGCTTATGGAATAGTGTTAGACCCGAGCAGGCCGATAGATTTCCCGAATTGGGAGGAGGACTGCTTGGACTGCGGACTGTGCGTTAGATTCTGCCCAAGATGGGATTACAGGCCAAAATCCGGGATGGGTGAATATATCGACGTTTTCTCAGCAAGATCCAAGAGGTTCAGGGGACAGGACGGTGGTATAGCTACTGAAATACTCGCGATCGCTTTCGAGGAGGGGATAATCGATAGGGCGGTAGTTGTGGGAAGGGACGAGAGATGGTCGCCAATCGCAACGGTGGTGACGAAGCCGGAGGATCTTGGGATGTATGCAGGCACGAAGTACAGCTTCTCTCCTTCGATGCTCGAACTCAGGAAAGCCGTGCTGAGGAGTAAAAAGGGCGTGGGCTTCGTAGGGACTCCGTGCATGATTTCAGGGCTCAGAAGTCTTCAGAGTAAGGTCAAGTCCTTCAGAAAGGTTAAGATTGCGATCGGACTCTTCTGCATGGAGAACTTCTATTACGAAAGTCTGGCAAATTTCCTTTCCGGCAAGGGAATTGAGCTTGGGAACATCGATAAAATGGAGATTAGGAAGGGGAAGTTCATCGTCAAAACTAAGGACGGGGAAGTCTCTTTTCCCGTTAAAGAGTTGAGCAGTATCGTGCCGGAAGGATGTAAGGTCTGCGAGGACTTTACGGCGGTTGAAAGCGACATAAGCGTAGGGAGCGTCGGAAGTGCTGAAGGATATTCTACAGTCATCGTTAGAACCGAAATAGGCGCTGAAATCGCAAAAATTCTCAAGGAGAGGTGTGAAATAGGGGAAGTGAACTTGAAGATCGTCGAAAAGCTTTGCGAGCTTAAGAGGGCTAACAGACCCTCGGAATAGGATCCGCCATCGGCGGAGGAACGACCTTCCTCGTTCCTATGGATGTTTCCATTACGACCTCTTCGAACTCCGAAGTTGCATAGCCTATTATTTCCGCTTCCTTCTGTCCAGCTTTGTGCAAAGCCTTCAGAACATCTTCAGCCATATCCTCAACCACTCCCATCACAACCTTCCCCTCGTTCGCCATGCTCAGAGGATCCAAGCCCAAAAGCTCGCAGAATCCCTTGACATCCTCTCTGATCGGAATTCTCTCCTCCTCTATAATTATTCCCACACCGCTCTTTTCGGCCATCTCATTTAGCGCGTTCGCAAGACCCCCCCTCGTAGGATCCTTCATGGCAGTTATACCTCCGACATCCAGAGCATCCTTTAAGAACAGCCAGACCGGATAAACGTCGGATTTGACATCGAGCTCGAAATCGAAGCCCCTTTCGAGCATAATCGCCACTCCATGCTCCGCGATGTTCCCAGAGACTATTATCGCATCACCCTCCTTCAGCCCGCAGTCCCTGATCCAGCCGAAGGGATAATCCCTGAACTCCCGAACGACTTCGAGGTTTTTTGCGAGATGCTCGTTTTTAACTCCTACACCGGACGTGTTTACGATTATTCCTACGTTAGCTTCCACGACTTTCATGTCGCCGGTGATAAGCTTTGCGTCGAGCTTCGAAAGCCAGAACTTCACGTCGTCCAAAATTCTCTCAAGCTTCTCAACTTCGAAACCCTCCTGAATGATCAAGGAGAGCGAGAAAGCGTAAGGCTGAGCGCCCATAACCGCCAAATCGTTTGCAGTTCCGCACACTGCAAGGCTACCTATGCTTCCCCCTCTGAATATCGGCGGATCTACAACGTATGAGTCTGTAGTGAAAACGAATCCGTCGAAATCGGATGAATCGTCCATATCCGCCAATGAGATCTCACCCAACCTGCATTCGCCGAACCTCGACATGACGTGCCTTTTGAGGAATTCGTGCATGAACTTTCCGCCAGCTCCGTCCTCCCTCCTAACCATCATCCAAGAACCTCCCGACGTATATCTGCCCGAAGCTTATGCCGTTATCACCGCATGCAACCTCCTCGTTCAGATATATCCTCCTTCCGATATACCTTTCGACGAGAGGTGTGAAGTATGAGTTGTAGCAGACCCCTCCGCTCATGACGATAGGTAGATCGTAACGTTTGGCTATTTCCGCAAAACCCCTTGCAAGGTAATCTACGATGGCGTAGGCTATCGCTCCCCTTAAAGATTTGTTCTCAAGATACATCTCCAGAGCTTCGCATACTATCGGAGAGACCTTCAAAATCCTTACCTCTCCGCTCTTGGCCTTCCAATCCTCATCAACGAATGGTTTCGAATACACCGATTCCTCCTCAGCCGTTTCTATTATGGGCTCACCGAAATCCAAATCCGATGGCTCGACTACGCTCTCAAGCTTCATTGCCGGTTCTCCTTCATAGGTTCTTTCGAAGCAAACTTCGAGCATCGCAGAGACCGCATCCAAAACCCTCCCCATCGACGAACTTTCAACGCTCGAATCGTGAATCCTTGCGAGTAGTTCGAAGCTCTCACCTCTACGCAGATACTTTACATAGGGCTTCAAAATTTCGTAATCTCCGTGTTCTTTGTAAATCAGTGAAAACAAGACCCTCAACGGGTAGTGTGTGGCTAAATCCCCACCTATCAGTCTGAAGTTCTCGATCCTTCCGACCCTCCTGAACTCCCACCTTTCGAAGTCTAAGAGCAGAACCTCCCCACCCCAAATCCTGCCGTCGAACCCGTAGCCCACGCCATCGACCGTTATGGCCAAAGCCCTCGTAAGCCCTCTCTCCGCCATCACGGACATAGCGTGTGCGAAGTGGTGCTGAAGTCTGATCAATTTACAGTTGTGCTTTTCTACGAGTTTTTCAGCGAACAGCGTCGTGTTGAACTGGGGATGTAGATCGCATACCACGAAATCCGGCTTTAGATCGACGAATCTCATGAAGAAATCGACCGCTCTCTTGAAAAATTCGTTGAAGGTTCTGAAGTTTGAGGTGTTGCCTATGTATTGCGAAACTATCGCGTTCCCGTCCTTGAGTAAGGTTATAGAGTTGTAGAGCTCCGCCCCTACGGCCAAGCCGTCGAGCTTCGAATCTATTCTGAGGACCTTCGGAACGAATCCTCTTGATCGTCTGATTATAAGCCTCCTTCCCGCGACGAACTTTATCACGGAATCGTCCACTCTGTTGTGTATCCTGAGGTTGTGCCTCAGAACCGCATCGAGCTCCAAGCTGAAAACTCCATCGTCTATAAACATCGGCTCCCCGGGTTTATTTGCAGATGTCATAACGATGAAGTCGGATTTGAGGTATCTGAAGAGTAGGTAGTGTATGGGTGCGTAAGGAAGCATAACTCCTATTGTATCGAGGTGAGGAGCTACCGCAAAGAATGATTTTGGATCCTTTTTCTTCAGAACCGTTATGGGCCTTATGTAACTCGTCATGGCCTCCTCTTCCTCCTCGCTGAGATGGGCTATCGATCTGACAGCTTCGATGTCTCTCGCCATAACTGCGAAGGGTTGCTGGGGTCTGCCGAGCTTTTTTCTAAGTACCATAACGATATCGTCCTCAGTCACGCACGCTATGTGATACCCACCTATTCCCTTTATCGCGACAAACTTGCCGTCGTCGATGAGCTTGGCGGTCTTTTTTACGGCTTCCAACCCCTCCACGATTCCGTCCGGCAAAACGAGTTCGTAACGGGGCCCGCACCTCGGACATGCTATGGATTGGGCGTAGTATCTACGATCCATGGGATCGCTATACTCTTTCAGGCAGTCTTCGCAGAGCGGGAAATCGGCAAAGGTCGTGTTCTCCCTGTCGTAAGGAAGTTTTATTGCAACGGAGAAACGAGCACCGCAGTCCGTGCAGGATATGAAGGGATAGAGGTATCTTCGATCTTTGGGATCGAACAACTCATTCAGACATCGATCGCATACAGCTATGTCGGGAGGAGGTAACGATAGTCCTCCCTTCCTTCCTCCGCTCTTCTCTATAAAGAAATCGTCCAACGGTAGATCTTCGATCTCTTCAACTTCGACGCTCGATATCTCTGCAATGGGCGGTTTTTCACGCTTCAGTCTCTCCACGAACTCTTCAACCTTGCCGTCGATTACGATTTCGACGCAACCGGTTCCGGTGTTCTTGACGTAGCCTTTGAGGTTCATTGATTTGGCCAAGCGATAGACGAACGGTCTGAATCCGACACCTTGAACGATTCCTCTAACGATTATTCGATACACGAAGAAGAGTAGTCAGGAGACTACATAACCGTAACCCTTTGGCCGGTATAATCCAAAATAGTTCTTGCTCCACCGTGCAGAGATCCGCTCCCAGCTTATGCCTGGAGCCGGCTTACCGGCGTCGGGCTTTAGTGACCGCGGGCTGAACGGCTCGCCCTTACGGGCTCGCCGCTTACACCCCGGTCCTATCAAACGGGTCTTCTACCCGCGCCCTCAACGGGGGGCTCTTTTCGGGGGCGGCTTCAGGCTTAGATGCTTTCAGCCTTTAGCCGCGTGGCGCGTAGCTGCCCGGCAGTGCCCTGCCGGACAACCGGTCGACCAGTGGCGCCGGAGGCTCGTTCCTCTCGTACTAGAGCCTCCTTCCCCTCAGCCCCCCAGACACCCCCGATAGATAGCAACCGACCTGTCTCACGACGGTCTAAACCCAGCTCACGATCCCCTTTAATAGGCGAACAACCTCACCCTTGGCCGCTGCTGCACGGCCAGGATGGGGAGAGCCGACATCGAGGTAGCAAACCCCCGGGTCGATATGAACTCTCGCCGGGGACAACTCTGTTACCCCTGGGGTAGCTTTTCTGTCGTCACCCGGCCTCACCAAAAGGCCAGGGTGGTTCGCTAGGCCCGCCTTTCGGCTCGTGACCCCTTATTGTGCGGGGTCACGTCAGGCCGGCTTTTGCCCTTGCACTCTACGGCGGAGTTCTGACCCGCCTGAGCCGACCTTTGGGCTCCCCCGATACCTTTTCGGGGGAGTGGCGCCCCACCCAAACTGCCCACCTACCGATGTCCCGCACGAAGCGGTTAGCCGCACGACTGGAGGTGGGCGGTGTCTCATGGACGGCTCCACCCCGCCCGGAGACGGGGCTTCGACGCCTCCCGCCTACGCTGCGCACCCCCAGTCATGCGGCAACGGCAGGCTGCAGTAAAGCTCCACAGGGTCTTCGCTTCCCATCGGGGGTCCCCAGACTCTTCACTGGGATGTCGGGTTCGCCGGCTTCCGGCCGGGGACAGTGGGGGGGTCGTTAATCCGTTCATGCAAGCCGCCAATTAAGCGGCAAGGTATTACGCTACCTTAAGAGGGTCATAGTTACCCCCGCCGTTTACGGGCCCTTCGGCCGGTTGAACCCGGCTTTCAGGTACCCGCACTGGGCAGGACTCAGGGGCTGTACTAACCCTTACGGGGTTGCAGCCCCCTGTGTTTTTAGTAAACAGTCGCCCCCCCCAAGTCACTGCGACCTGCGGTGGCAGCTGCGAACTACCACCGCAGGCACCCCTTCTACCGAAGATACGGGGCCAATTTGCCGATTTCCCTCGGCCGGAATGTTCCGCCACGCCTTAGGCTGCTAACCCAGGGCACCTGTGTCGGTTCTCGGTACGGTCCTCCCGCCCTCCTTTTCACGGGCTCCGGGAGTCGGCCGACTTACGCCATCACGCCTTCACCCTCTTCTCTCCATTACGGAACTCCGGGGGCTTCGGCGCTTGGACCGGCTGGCAACACCGGCTCGGCCTATCCCGAAGCGTCGGACCCGCCTTGCGGCGGGAACCTCTCCTTGCGGAGAGGCCGGGCGGGCGGCGCCGGAATATTAACCGGCTTCCCTTTTCGGCCGCGTCGAGTTACGAGCGGCCTTAGGACCGGCTAACCCACGGCTGACGAACATCGCCGTGGAACCCTTGCCCTTCCGGCGGTCGGGATTCTCACCCGACTACGCTGCTACTACCGCCAGGATTCTCGTCACCGACGGCTCCACCCGAGCTTACGCCTCGGGCTTCTACGCCATCGGCGCGCCCCCCTACCGGATCCCCTTTCGGGGCCCCGGGGTATCGGCGGCCGGCTTGAGCCCCGTCCATTTTCGGCGCCCCGAGCCTCGGCTGGTGAGCTGTTACGCACTCCTTAGAGGATGGCTGCTTCTAAGCCTACCTCCCAGCTGTCTTCGGCCCGGGACCTCCTTTATCGTTAACACTTAGCCGGCACTTAGGGGCCTTAACCCCGGTCTGGGTTGTCTCCCTCGCGGACGCGGAGCTTACCCCCGCGCCCCGACTCCGCCCATCTACGGCGGCGGTGGATTCGGAGTTTGACAGGGGGGCGAGGGTGTCACCCCCCGGCTCCCCCAATCAGTGCTCTACCCCACCGCCTACCTCCGGGCGGGTCATACTGCGGTATGTTTCGGGGGGAACCAGCTATCCCCGGGCTCGATTGGACTTTCACCCCTAGACGGGGGTCAGGGGAGCGATTTGCACATCAACACCCCTGCGGGCCTCCACGGCGCTTTCGCGCCGCTTCACCCTGCCCCCGCCTAGATCGCCCGGCTTCGGGTCGTACGGCAGGGACTATAGGGCGAGCACACCCCACCCCTCGCCCTTGCGGGCTGCGGGCTTTTCGGTTTCCCTTCGGCTTCGGGCTTACCGCCCTTAGCCTCGCCCCTGCCGTACACTCCCTGGCCCGTTTTTCAAAACGTACGCAGTGACCCCGGCATGCCGGCCCTCGTACTCGCGCCTCTCGGCGCTTTCCTTCGGGCCGGTTGCCTTTCGGGCCACTGCTCACTATCCCCGGCCGGTTTCAGGCTCTTTTCACTCCCCTTCTCGGGGTTCTTTTCAGCTTTCGGTCACCCTACTAGTGCGCTATCGGACTCGGGACGTATTTAGCCTTGGGGGTTGATGACCCCCAGCTTCCCGCGAGAATTCCAACCCGCGGTACTCTGGTGCTCCCCCACGCCCTCGGGGCTTACGCCTACGGGGCTATCACCCTCTACGGCGCCGCATTCCAGCGGACTTCGGCTTCACCCCTCGGGCGTTTAACGGGGGGCACCCGCAACACCACATCTCCCCGACCTTTCGGCCGGGGATTCGGTTTGGGCTCTGCCGCTTTCGGTCGCCCCTACTCACGGCATCGCGTTTGCTTTCTTTTCCTGCGGGTACTCGGATGTTTCCTTTCCCCGCGTTCCCGCTCCCTACCGGGAGCGTCCCCGAAGGGACAGGATATCCCATTCGGGGATCCCGGGTTCTACGGCTCCTTGCGCCTCCCCCGGGCTTTTCGCAGCTTGGCACGCCCTTCGTCGGCGCCCGAGCCGAGCCATCCACCGGCCGGGATAACCGCCGGGATAGCCGGCCCCAGATTGCATCTGGGAACGGACCTCTGCACGGCTTCACCTGGGCATATAACCCATCAACCCTTCCCCGACGACTTTCGTCGCCGGGTGCATGAATTTAAAAGTGGACTCGGCGGGATTTGAACCCGCGGCCTCCGCCTTGCAAAGGCGGCGCTCTACCAGGCTGAGCTACGAGCCCACGGGCTTGCCAGCATTCGGGACCCGGTGGGTGAGTATGCTACGTTAGGAGGTGATCCAGCCGCAGATTCCCCTACGGCTACCTTGTTACGACTTCGCCCCCCTCGCGGACCCTGGGTTCGACCCGCCCCACCGGGACGGGCCTCACCCAGAGCCCACTTGGGTGGCGTGACGGGCGGTGTGTGCAAGGAGCAGGGACGTATTCACCGCGCCATTTTGAGGCGCGATTACTACGGATTCCAGGTTCACGAGGGCGAGTTGCAGCCCTCGATCCCAGGTACGGCCGGGTTTAGGGGATTACCTCCCCCTTTCGGGGTCGGTACCCATTGTCCCGGCCATTGTAGCCCGCGTGTAGCCCGGGGGATTCGGGGCATACGGACCTGCCGTTGCCCGCACCTTCCTCCGGCTTAGCGCCGGCAGTCCCCCCAGTGTGCCCGGCATCCCCGAAGGGACCCGCTGGCAACTGGGGGCGCGGGTCTCGCTCGTTGCCTGACTTAACAGGATGCTTCACAGTACGAACTGACGGCGGCCATGCACCACCTCTCAGCTACTCTGGTAGGGTCTTCAGCCCGACCTTCATCGAGCTGTCTCCCCCGGTAAGCTTCCCGGCGTTGAATCCAATTAAACCGCAGGCTCCACCCGTTGTCGTGCTCCCCCGCCAATTCCTTTAAGTTTCAGCCTTGCGGCCGTACTCCCCAGGCGGCGGGCTTAACGGCTTCCCTCCGGCACCACCGGAGCTCGTAGCTCCGGTGACACCTAGCCCGCATCGTTTACAGCCAGGACTACCCGGGTATCTAATCCGGTTCGCTCCCCTGGCCTTCGTCCCTCACCGTCGGACCCGTTCCAGCCGGGCGCCTTCGCCACAGGTGGTCCTCCCGGGATTATAGGATTTCACCCCTACCCCGGGAATTCCCCCGGCCTCTCCCGGTCCCTAGGCGGGCAGTATCCCCCGGAAGTCTGACGGTTAAGCCGCCAGATTTCCCGGGGGACTTACCCGCCCGGCTACGGACGCTTTAGGCCCAATAATAGTGGCCGCCACTCGGGCCGCCGGTATTACCGCGGCGGCTGCCACCGGCCTTGCCCGGCCCTTGCTATGGGGAGCTGTTTAGGCTCCCCGACAGCCCGCGCGATGCGCGGGCACTCCGGCTGACCCCGTCGCGGTTTCCCGCATTGCGGAGGTTTCGCGCCTGGTGCGCCCCGTAGGGCCTGGCCCCTTGTCTCAGGGGCCATCTCCGGGCTCCCACTCTCATGGCCCGTACGGATCTTCGGCTTGGCGGGCCGTTACCCCGCCAACTACCTAATCCGCCGCAGCCCCATCCTCGGGCTGTGCGGCGCCTTACGGCAACCGCACACTTTCGGGGATGGGGGAATTCCACCACCCATCCCCTATGGGGGTTTAGCCCCAGTTTCCCGGGGTTATCCCCCTCCCGAGGGCAGGTTGGCCACGTGTTACTGAGCCGTCCGCCGGTGCGCGAACCCCGAAGGGCCCGCGCCCCATGACTCCCATGGCTTAGTCCCAGCCGGATAGCAGCGGCCTCTGGCAGGATCAACCAGAATTGGCGGGGGAGTGGGCGGTGAATACGCCCCTCACCCACCGGGTTTACCCTGCTGGCAAGCCCATCTCAGACGTGTCCTACTGGACACGTCTTCACCACTATCCCGCGGGTGGGAACTCTACCCCTCATCCCGGGCTTAGCGCCCTATCGGGGTCCTTGCCGGACCCGCGGTTACTAATTCGTTTTGAGGTTTCAAGGTTTATAAGACTTATGCTTCATCCCTCCCCCTCGCGGGGAGGTATTTTGGCGTTGTAGGGGCAGGATATTTAAGCTTTATGCCCATCGGAAGTTTTGAGGTAAATTGAACTCATCGAGTATGGGTTTAAAACGGTTACGGTTCAACGCTCAACTTTGACATTACATCCCTAACCTCACTTACGAACTCCCTTACAATATCCTCCGTCACGTGCGGCATTATTACCAATCTTATGGCCTTGGGATTCTCTATGGCCGATACGACCCATCTCCTCCTCATCAGTTCCTCCCTGATTTCGTATGCGTGTTCAGTCTTGAAGCATACCACGTTCATGACCGGCTCTATTACGGTTTCGAACCCCAGAGATTCCATCTCCTCCTTTACGACTTCCGTCAACTTCAAACATCTCCTCACAACCTTCCTCATCCCCTCAAACCCCAAGTGTCTCAAGACGGCGTATGCGGACGCTACTCCGGTTCCGGGACGGGTGCCGGTCAGAGTCCACTGATACTTCGTAGTTATGTATGGAGTTCTCACTTCCAAGGCCTTCAGAAACTTCTCCTCCCTGAAGAGCAGTCCTCCGGCCGGAATCGTCGCCATTCCCATTTTGTGCGGATCCACCGTTATGGAAGAAACACCCCTCAGCTTGAAGTCGAAATCCATGGGTTCGTCCATGAACGGAATGACCAGCCCACCGAAGGCGGCATCTACATGGAGAAAAACGTCGTTGTCGATAGCCATCTTGGACAACTCCTTTATGGGATCCACCTGCCCCAACTCCGTCGTTCCCGCAATTCCGACTATCCCCACGGTTCTATCGTCGATCATCGATTCCACGGATGAGACATCGACTTTGAACTCCTCGTCGAGCTCAGCCTTTCTCACTTCGACTCCCAATAGATCTCCAACTTTGTCGAACGAAAAGTGAGCGGACTTGGGAACGATTACGTTCGGCCTGTCTATTCCCTTCAGGTTCCTGAACGCCCTTATAGCCTGTATGTTTCCTTCAGTCCCTCCAGAAGTTACGTATCCGCAGGCGTTTGGATTGTGAAGGATTTCGCCCAACAACCTTACGAGCTTCCTTTCGAGCTCGAAAGTTCCCCTAAATATCCCCGGATCTCCCAAGTTCGTTTCTATGAACATTTCGTGAGCCCTAATCGCTATCGGGTGAGGTGTCGTGCACATCGACCCTAAAACCCTCGTGTATGGTATATCCTTTTTCCTGAACTCTTCGAGCTCCTTGAGAACGTCCATGCGATCGAATGCCACCGCAAGTTTAAAAATCGCTTTGATCGAATAGCCACATGGACACCGCGAACGATTTCAGGATAAGATTGGCCGAAAAAGGTTTGAAAGAGTTAGAAAGATTGATCAACGCCGTTAAAGTTCAGAGAAGAAAGGAGATACTAAAAGAGATAAGGAACATGCAGAGCGAAATGCAGATAGTCAAATATTCCTACCTGAGTCCGGAAGAGATTTTGGAGCTCGAAAACTTCAAAAATCTCGTCGAAAAAGCCGTTGAAATCAGAGAATTGCTCAAAAACGCCGAGAAAGATTACAACTGGAAACTCGCCGACTACTGGCTCGAATACATGGTCCATCTTCCGAAGCTTATGGAGAGGGGAGAGATATCGAAGGCGTATGAGGCCATAAGGTTCTTCTGCGGGGAGATAGTTACGAGGAAGAGCTTGGGTAAGCTTTGGCTGTGCAACGTCGATTGCGGGTTCAGGATGGACGTCGTAACCAACAGCGAAGAGTTTAAGCCGAACACCTACGCCGTAATAGCATACCTCCCACCGAGGGAGTTCGACGGAGTGATAAGTGAAGGCATGTTCGTTCCAGCATCGCTCGAAAAGAAGGGTGAGCTCGATTTGGACGAAATTAGGTCGATAGCGGACAGGCTCGGAGAAGTGGAATCGATTCTGATAGGGTTGATGTCATGAAGATAAGGAGAGACGTCATAAGGTTGGCTTTGGAAATTGCGAAGGAGTCTTATCCGAACGAGTTCATAGCTCTGCTTACAGGTAAGAAGGGAGTTATAGAGGAACTCGTGTTTCTTCCGTTTCAGGCCGGAGAGACCATGGCGGTAATCCACATGGACATGCTCCCTTTGGGATACAGGATATACGGGACTGTTCACAGCCACCCCTCCCCGAACTGCTCTCCTTCCCCCCAAGATGTCCAAATGTTCATGAAGCACGGATCCGTTCACATAATAGTCTGCTATCCCTTCGACGAGAACTGCTGGAGGTGCTACGACAGGAACGGTAATCCTATAGATATAGAGGTGATAGAGTGAATGGACTATATAGATCGTAAGATTGTGTCAATTCTCCGAGAGAACGGCAGGACAACGATGCAGGAAATTGCAAGAGAAGTGGGACTTTCTGTGATGGGGGTAAAGAAGAGGCTGAAAAGGCTTGAGGGAATGGTAAAAGTTAGAGCTCTCGTAGATACCGAAAGCCTCGTTTTAGCTTTAATAGCGATGGAAGTAGAGGATTCCAAAAGTTTGAATGAAATAATTGAAAAGTTCAGGGAGTGTCCAAGAATAATAAAGTTCTTCGTTACCGTCGGCGGATACAATTTGTTCGCGCTGATATGGGTCGACGATTACCACACTCTCGAAAGCGTTAGTCTCGAAAAATGTTCTATTAGGGCACAGAAGGGGATAAGGTGGTTCGAGATATTTCCTGTTAGGGAAGTCCACTACGATCCGTTCTTCGATTTAAGGTTGGTTGTGGAGAGAACTTCCGAATACGCACCGTGCGGCGTTCATTGTGGTAGCTGTGAGAGGTATGAAGCGGAGAAATGTGCAGGTTGTCCGGCGACGAGATTCTACAGAGGTATATTGTGAAGGATTCTAACCAAATTCCTCCTTACTATATCGGGAATGTTTACACCCGTCAGCTGGACTATCATCCAAGCTCCGTATATTGTTCCTATCATACTTCCCACGTTGGTAAGAGCGGCTACGAGCAGAACTCTGAACACCCTGTTTCTAAGCAGATCCCTAAAACTGTCCACTTCCATAAGCTCTTCGAAGTCTTCGGTAGATGGAGTTCTAAGTTTAGCCTCGACTAGACCCGAAATCCATCCGGCGGCTATCATCGGATTTAGAGACGTGAGCCAAGCGGTAAGAAACGCCGCAAGAGCTGAGAGAGGATGTGCTCCGGCAATTAGCGCTCCAGCGGCGGAGAGAACACCGTTTATTACGAACCAGTAGAAGAACGCTTTTAGTATTGTTTCGGAGTTCATCGTGGACAGAACGGCCAGAAACGTTAGAATTACGAATCCGAAAATAATGAAACTCAGAACTTTCAAAATGCTGAATTTACTCTCCTTAACTTTTTCGAGATCCCTAGGATCGGGTATTGTTTCAGGATTTTTGAGGTATTTCTCTATACCCTTCTTGTGTCCCGCCCCCACAACCGCAACGATCCTTTCGTATCTTTTTGATGCTTCAATTAGCTTTGCCGCCATGTAAGCGTCCCTTTCATCTATTAGAACCTTTGCGGCGGATGGCGCGATATCTCTGAACTCCTTCACGAGTCTTTCGAGAACGTCCTCCTTCAGCATATCATCGACATCCACCTCTTCACCGCCGAATATACCCTTAAGCATTTGGAAGAATATCTTTGCCTTCTCGAAAAAGGATAGAGAATTCCAGAATCTCTTAAAAGTTATCGTTATATCCCTATCTATTAACAAAACGTCCGCCCCTATTTCCCTGGCCTTTTCTATCGCTACGAACATCTCCTCTCCCGGTCTCACTCCCACTTCCTTACCCACCTTCTTCTGAAAGTAGGACAAAAGCATCTGAAAAAGAACGAGGGCTACGTCTCCCTTCCTAATAACATCGACGACCGATATATCCTGAGCGTTTTTTGTCAAGGCTAAAAATCTTCTATAACATAGCTCGACCGCCACGGCATCCGGCCTAATTTCTTCGATTCTCCTCTTGACTTCTTCGATGCTCTTCTTGGAAACGTGTGCCGTTCCTACGATCACTATTTCCATCGATGTCGAGGTTGCGTTAAGCCTATTATACTTTCCGGCCAACCCTCTCGGGGATGATGAAGCCTCCTGAGTGCTGAGGTGTGATGATTCAGGGGCTGTCTGACTTTTTTTATAAATTTTAATAAATGAAATTTGATATTATTTATAACTTTGATCCCATAAAATTGGACAAATCTTATTTTATGGACTTAGGCATGCAAAATGAGAAAGGTTTAAATACGTGAGATCGTCCCTGCAACGATGATGCAGGGTGTGAAAGAAGGAATATACATGTCGAGAAAGGAGATAGAACAGATAAAGGAAAGGAGGTTCAGAGCGATAGTCAGATACGCATTCTGGAGATGTCCCTTCTACAGGAGGAAGTTCAAGGAGTGCGGTATCGATGTCGATAAAATAAAGAATGTTGAGGACATAGAAAAGCTCCCGTTTACGACGAAGCAGGATTTGAGGAACGCTTATCCCCTAAAGATGTCCTGCGTTCCTAAGGAGGAGATAGTCAGAATTCAGATGAGCGGAGGAACTACCGGACAGCCCGTTATAATCCCATACACAAGGAAGGACGTCGAGCAGTGGAAGGAGATGATGCTCAGGGCGTTCTACTTGGCCGAAATAACGTCAAAGGACGTAATTCAGATTACTCCCGCCTTCGGACTCTGGAACGGAGGTTTCGGTTTTCACTTCGCAGCCGATGCAATAAACGCTTTCATCATTCCAATAGGCCCGGGAAACACGAGGAATCAGCTCAGGTTCATGAGGGATTTCGGAACGACCGTTCTTTGCGCTACCGCCAGCTATCCGTTAAGGCTTGCTGAGGTGGCGGAGGAAATGGGAATAGACGTGAAATCTCTGCAACTGCAAAAGATGTTGTTAGGTGCGGAGCCTTGGAGCGACAAGATGAGAAAGAGGATAGAGGAGATATTCGAGGTCAGAACTTACGACATACCCGGACTGACGGAGATGGGAGGTGTGGGGACTGTAGGATTCGAGTGCCCCGAAAGGAACGGACTGCACATGTGGGAGGACAACTACATAGTGGAAGTGGTGGATCCAGAAACGGGGGAGGTTTTGGATGAGGGTGAGGAGGGAGAGGTGGTTTACACATCTCTGAACAGGGAGGCTATGCCTCTGATAAGGTATAGGAGCGGGGAAGTGAGCGCCATAGCTTATAAGGATAGGTGCGAGTGCGGGATAAGCCACATGACGATGAAGAGGATAAAGGGAAGGACGGACGACATGGTAATATACAAGGGCGTCAAGTTCTATCCGGCGGATGTCGAGGAAATACTGGCTGGCTACGGAATAGTTCACTACAAGATAGAGGTGGGCAACGGGATAAGGATAGTTTTCGAGGGAGATGAGAGCCTGATTCCCGCGATATCGAGGGACATAAAGGAGTTCTTAGGATTCAACCCGAAGCTCGTTGCCGTTCCTTCCGGCTCTCTGGAGAGGTTCGAAGGGAAGGCCAAAAGGCTCGTTAGGTTGGACGAGGTGATCTGATGAAAAGGATGGCTGTTCTCCTACTCTTGGCTTTGATCGTTGCCGGATGCTCTCAGAAGTCTGAGAAGGTGATAAAGGTCGGAGTAATAGGGCCGATGGACACCGTTTTCGGAGTTGCGGAGAAGAAGGCCGTAGAGCTTGCGGCAAAAGTCATAAACGAAGAAGGGGGAATTTTGGGGAGAAAGGTCGTGGTAGTTTCCGCAGACACCGGAATGGATCCCAACAAGGCTACGACGGCTTTAAGGCATCTCATTCAGGATGAAGGATGTAAGGTAATAATCGGAGGATTCGCCAGCGGAGTCACGATGGCCGCTCAGCCGGTGATAGCGGAAACGAAAACGGTATGGCTCGCCGACGGAGCCGCCCCTTCGCTTACGGACTGCGTCGTTAAGGATTACGAGCACTACAAATATTTCTTCAGAGCCGGAACCCTCAACGGAACGACGTTCGCCTACGACATATTCGACGCCCTACACAACTACTTCAACGGGAGGCTGGGAATGAACTGGAAGAGAGTGGCCATAATCAGAGATGATGCGAAGTGGGCTGTTGGGGTTTCCAAAGTTCTGAAGAAGATGCTTGAGGAGCACGGATACGAAATCGTCATGGAGGCCAAGGTTCCGAAAGGAACGGAGGATTTCTCATCCATTCTGCTCGAAGCTAAGAACAGGCATGCTGACGTGATAATAACCCTGCTCGCCCACGTCAGCGGAATTCCTCTCGTCAAGCAGTGGACGGACATGAGGATAAAGATTCCTATCCTCGGCCATGATCTGTCCGCAATAAACCCGAACGCTTGGAATTCGAGCGACGGGAAGATTGACGGGGAGGTCTTCATAGCGACCGGTGGGGCCATTCCGATTCCGTTGAACGATAGGGCCAAGTGGTTCTTGGATCTGTGGAAGAAGGAATACGGAGGTTATCCGGACGCGAACACGGCTTACGACATGTTCGACGCGTTGTTCATGTATAAGTGGGCGGTGGAGAAGGCGGCTGAAGACGGAGCGAAGGATCCCTTCGATTCGGACGTGGTGGTGAAGTATTTGGAGAAGATCAACGCGACGAATCCGTTCGAAACCGTAAGGGGTAATCTGGCTTTTACGAAGAGGCACGATCCTCTATGGGGAGACGAATACATAAGGAACTGGATTTGCCAGTGGCAGGACGGTAAGATCGTAATAATATGGCCGAAGAATGTGGCGACGGGAGATTATAGGCCTCCCGCCTGGATGTCCTAACATTTTTAAAACGCCCTTTCCCCCTCCTTCCGATGGAAGAAGTCCATTGGGCAGACGTAATAGCTGAGGATCTTCTGAAGAGAGGAAGGAAGCACAGAATTGCGACGGGAATAACGCCCTCCGGCCACATACACGTTGGAAATCTCAGAGAAATGCTTACGGCCGATGCGGTAAGGAGGGCGCTGATAGATAAGGGCGGGGAAGCTGAACTGATATACATCGCGGACACCTTCGATCCCCTAAGGAAGAGGTATCCCTTCCTCCCGGAAGAATATGAGCGATACGTTGGAATGCCTCTGAGCGAGATTCCCGATCCAGAAGGATGCCACGATAACTATGCGGAACACTTCTTGGAGCCTTTTTTGGAATCCCTCGAAATACTCGAAATTCCGGTTATCGTTAAGATGGCGGACGAGATGTACAAGAAGGGGGAGTATGAGGAAGTTATAAGGATATCCCTGCAGAGGAGGGACGAAATAGCGAAGATAATAGAGGAAGTAACGGGCAGGAAGCTTGAGGAGGACTGGTTCCCATTCATGCCTCTCTGCGAGGAATGTGGAAGGATAAATTCGGCTAAGGTGACGGGATTCGACGATAAGTGGATCTACTACAGATGCCAATGCGGGCACGAGGGAAAGGCGAGCTACAGAGGGGGCGGAAAGCTCACTTGGCGTGTCGATTGGGCGGCGAGGTGGAAGATTTTAGGTATTACGTGCGAACCGTTCGGAAAAGACCACGCAGCTGCGGGAGGAAGCTACGACACCGGAAAAAGGCTTGCTAAGGAGATATTCGGAATAGATCCACCTTACCCGATACCATACGAGTGGATAAATCTGAAGGGAGTCGGAGCGATGAGCTCCTCCAAGGGGATAGTCATTCCGGTCAGGGAGTTCATAGAGGTTCTACCCCCGGAGATAGTCCGATACATAATAATAAGGGTGAAACCGAAGAAGCACATCGACTTCGATCCCGCAAACCTGCTCGAACTCGTGGACGAATTCGAGGAAGGTCTCAGAAAAAAGGACAGAGCGGTCGAACTTTCCATGGTAGGAAACGTCGAATATTCCGATGTTCCGTTCAGACACTTGGTCGTGGTCGGGCAGATAGCGAAGTGGGACTTGGAAAAGGTTCTTGAGATTCTGAAGAGGACGGGATACGAAATAGACGAAAGGGTTAGGAGAGACGTCGAGAGAAGGCTAAAATACGCCAAGAACTGGCTCGAAAAGTTCGCACCGGATAAAATAAAGTTCGAAATTGCCGAAAGCGTGAATCCCTCGATTTTCGACGAAAAGGAAAGGGAGTTCCTATCCAAGTTCGCGGAGAAGCTTAGGGAGGACATGAAGCCTGAAGAGATCCACAACTTGGTTTACGATGTAGCGAAGGAAGTGGGGATAAAGCCGGCGAAAGGATTTCAGGCGATATACAAGGCGATTTTGGGCAAGAACTACGGGCCGAGGGCGGGATACTTCATAAAGATGCTCGGAATCGATTGGGTCAAAAAGAGATTTATCGACGTTTGTTCATAATCCTTTTTATGAAGGAAATTAGACTCTACACCTTCGAGGATGCCGAGAAGGATATGGAGGAAGGTCTCAGTGAATCGGAAGTCGCTTTGAAGAAGTGGGAATCCATTCTGAACGGTTTAAAGGCGATCGAGGAGGTGGCAATACAGATCACGTCGTTCTGCGTAAAGCACCAGCAGTTCGGATGCAAGGGCTGTCCCGTTATGAATTACGACTATCCCTGCGGACATCCCTACGCAACTTTCACGCTCTTCTATCAGGAGTTGAGGAAGGTGATAACCCTCGCAGAAAAGTTATACGCGATTCTGAACGCTATAGACAGGGACGACAAGGAGAGCAGAAAGGACTTCGTTTAGCACGGAACTCCAATAAAAAGCTCCTTCAGGATTTCTTCGATTCTCCTCCCCTTCCCCACCCCTCTGCAGTTCGAATCGACGTAAACGTAAACGTTCTCAAACCTCGCCAACTCTTCTCCCTCCTTTCTAAGGTAAAAAGGATACCTCCTGCACGCTATCGGCCTTTCGTCGTAAATGAGGCATTTCCCATCGCCGTAGAATACACACTTCCCGTCTATTTTCTTAAGGTAAAGTCCAATCTTCCCCCTCCAAAAAACGTCCCCGTATTTCCTTAGCCTCCTCTCGTCATCGAAAGTTACGGGAACGTCGTAACTGCAACAGCACCACCCGCACCTCACGCACATCCATCTCCTCGCCAACCTCCAAGGGATCAAGTTGGCGTCTATCATCCCCATCCTCCTCGATTCTGAACTTAAACGTTTTATACAGCGAAGAGAAATCTTTCGAGGTAATGGAGTTCGTTCACCACCCTCTGATAAAGGAGAAGACCGTAGAAAGGAGGAGCTACCAAATAGCGATAGCCGCAACCGCGCTAATGCACAACACCCTCGTGATCCTCCCGACGGGATTGGGAAAGACGGTAATAGCCCTCCTCGTCATAGCTTCGAGGCTCCACAACAAAGAAGGGAGGGCCCTCATGCTCGCCCCCACGAAACCCCTCGTCGAGCAACACGCGGAATTTTTGAGGAAAACTCTAAAGCTCCCTCCAAACCAGATAGTTTCTCTCAGCGGTGAAATCCCTCCGGAAAAGAGGGTTCAGCTTTGGAAGAATGCCAAAGTCGTTGTTTCCACACCTCAGGTTATAGAGAACGATATCGTAGCCGGAAGGATAACGCTTGAGGACGTCATCCACGTGACTTTCGACGAAGCTCATAGGGCTGTGGGAAACTACTCCTACGTCTTCATAGCAAAAACATACTTCAAGCAGGCCAAGGATCCGCTCGTTTTGGCTTTAACCGCTTCCCCGGGAAGCGACGTCGAAAGGATTAGAGAAGTGGTAGAGAACTTGGGAATAGAGGAGATAGAGGTAAGGACGGAGTTCGACCCGGACGTGAAACCTTACGTTCACGAGAAGAAGATCGAGTGGATAAGGGTTGAGATGCCTAAGGAGCTTGAGGAGGTAAGGGAGGCATTCAAGAAGTGCTTGGAGATTAGGTTCAAAAGACTGGAAGGGCTCGGAGTGGCTGTAAGCGACGGAATGACGAAGAAGGAGCTTTTAGCTTTGCAAGAGGCTCTGCAGAGCGAAGCTATTGAGAGCAGGGATCAAAGGCTTTTCGAGGCACTTTCGGTTTTGGCTGAAGTCATGAAGATCCAGCACGGTATAGAGCTCATAGAGACACAGGGGCTCGACGCTTTGAAGCACTACCTGAAGAGAATAGTGGTGGAGGCGAAGTCCAAAGGGGGTAGCAAGGCGGCGAAGAACATAATAGCGGATCCCACCTTCAGAAAAGCCGTTATAAAGGCACTTAAGTGCGATGTGGATCATCCAAAGCTCGAAAAACTCAAGGAGATAGTTCTGGATCAGATAGGGAGAAGGCCGGATTCGAGGATAATCGTCTTCACGAACTACAGGGATACCGCGGAGGTATTAGCCAAGGAACTTCAAAAGGCTGGAGTTAAGGCGGTCAGATTCGTCGGACAGGCGAACAGGGCTGAAGACAGAGGGATGAAGCAGAAGGAGCAGATAGAGGTTCTTGAGAAGTTTAGGTCGGGGCAGATCAACGTCCTCGTCGCCACTTCAGTAGGAGAGGAGGGTTTGGACATACCCGAAACCGATCTCGTAGTATTCTACGAGGCCGTTCCTTCGGAAATAAGGGCGATTCAGAGGAAAGGTAGAACGGGAAGGGGAAGAGAGGGAAGGATAGTCGTTTTGGTTACGAAGGGGACGAGGGACGAAGCTTACTACTGGATAAGCCTGAGGAAGGAGAGAATGATGTTCGAAAGGCTTTACGAGCTCAAAGAGCAGCTTAGAAGGATCGTCAGGAGAAGAGGACAGAGTAGCCTGACCGATTTCTCAACCGAGTTTTCGAAACCCGTCGTGATATACGTCGATTCGAGGGAGATGAGGTCGGAAGTCGTCAAGAGGTTATACGACATGGGCGTTGCTGTTAGGGTTCAGAATCTCGATGCGGGGGATTACGTTCTGAGCGAGAGGGTTGCGGTGGAGAGAAAAACGGCGGAGGATTTCGTGAACAGCGTTATAAACAGAACGCTCTTCGACCAACTTATAAGGCTGAAGAAGTTCTACCTGAAACCGATTCTGATAATAGAAGGGAACGGGCTATACGGAAGGCTCAATCCGAACGCGGTAAGGGGTGTCTTGGCCACCATAGCGGTGGATTTCGGAATTCCGATAATTCAGACGGCCAACGCCGAAGAGACGGCGGAAATGCTCGTTACAATTGCGAGGAGGGAGCAGGAGGGAAAGGAAAGGGCTGTGATTCCGCACGTGGGCAAGACGAAGATGACGTTGAAGGAGCAGCAGGAGTATGTGGTTTCTGCAATTTCGGACATAGGCCCCGTTCTGGCGAGAAACTTGCTCGAACACTTCCAGACGATCGAAAGAATAGCTACGGCGAGCGAGGAGGAGTTGATGAGGGTTCCGAAGATAGGGAAAAAGATAGCAAAAAAGATCAGGACACTCATGACTACTCCATACAGCGAAGCTGATAGGATAGAGGTGGATTAAACCGGATCTATTTTCGTTGTGAAGTCCAGGGGTTTTGCGTAATAGGGAGAGGAGGTCACTATTATGTCGGCAAATTTGGCGAACTCCCTAACGTTGCTCTCCTTTATGTTCCCGGCCACCGCAATCTTAACGTTCGGATTTATCGACTTCAGCTTCGGGACAATCTCCGCCAATTCCTCCGGCTTGTAGTGATCGAGCAAGAGGACATCGGCAATTTTCGCGAACTTCAAAGCCTCCTCAACGTTTCTCGGCTCTATTTCGATCTTCCTCAGAGTTCTGAGATCCTTCAAATCCCCCACGAATTTGAGGTGGTTGGGAGTTACCAGAACCGAATCGCTGAGCGAGTTCCTGTGGACGTGCCCGCCAGCGATCATAACTGCCTTTATCTCGAACTTCCTGAACCCGGGGTGCGTTTTCCTCGTAGTCGCTATTATGACGTTCGGATTTACAGATCTCGCAATTCTTACGAGTCTGTTCGTAGCGGTTGCGATCGCGCAGGTTATCGACAGAAAAGTTTGGGAGATCCTCCAGAGTTTGAAGAGAATTTTTGCATCTCCCTCCGCCTCGAATATAACATCCCCAGCGCTGAATGACTTCCCGCTCTCGACGAAATCCTTTACTTTTACACCCTTCCTTTTGTAGAAATCGGCCAAATCTTCCGTGCACGCCGAAACTCCTTCCTCCCTCGTCACGATTCTAAGCTTAGCCCTTCCCGAAATTCCCAAGAGTTCCGTGGTTTCGTCCTCGTAGGGACAGTCCTCGTGCAGGTAGAATTCGAACGGATCGAGCATAATCTCAACTTATAATTCGAACGATAAACGTTATCGGTAGATGTAATATACCCTTCCCATATACTCAACTCTCTTTATTCCCTCTACCCTTTCGAGAATGCTCAAATCTTCGCCGAACTTCTTAAGGAAGTCCTTGAGCTGATCCTCCCTCATCGGATGTCTTCTCAGCAGAGCTTTCACCGCCTCTTCCGCAGAAGAAAAGCATTCCGCAGAGAATTCACCCACTTCGGGATTCACTACATCAACTACCTCCCCCAATATCGCATGAGCCCTCACGATTCCGAATTCGTCCGCCGGCTCCACTTTCAATGCTGTCGGTCTCGTAGGCGTTAGGAGGTAAACTCCGTCCGGCTTAATCCTCTCCAGAGCGGATTTTATTGCCAATAGAGATCTTTCATCGTCGTTGTATCCCTTAACGAGCATAATTTCGATGTAGAACTTCCCCCCGAATTCTCTTCCGAACACCTCAAGCCCCTCGATTATTTCCTCCATTCTCAGATCCCTGTGCGGGCGGTTTATCCTTCTGAAAGTTTGCTCATCGGCTGCATCGAGCGAAGGAATAACTACGTCCGCGTTCGCCAAATCTTCCCTAACGTCCTTTCTGTAAAGCAGTGAACCGTTCGTCAGAACCGCCACTGGAACATCGGTGCACACTTTTATTCTGTCTATCAGCCATCCCAAATCTTTGCAGAGTGTCGGTTCTCCTTCGCCGGCGAAGGTTATGTGATCCGCCTCTACTTTCCCGATCGCCTCAACGACCTCTCCAAGAATCTCCTCCTTGGGAAAGAAAATCCTACGTTCGTTTATCATGTCGGTAGTTTTTCCGAGCTGACAGTAAACGCACGAGTAGTTGCACGTTTTGAAAGGGATTACGTTTATGCCTAAGGACCTCCCGAGTCTCCTCGATGGAACGGGGCCGTAAACGAACTTCATGAAACCTTACAGGTTGCGAAAGGGTTATTAAACATTCCGAAACCGCTAAAAACTCCAGTTAAGGGGGGAGCCGTTTGGACTGGAAGTCGTTTAAGGAGAGCTTATTCGCATCCTTCCTTTGCACCCTCGGCGATCTCGTTTCCGGATTCATTTTAAGCGGTTTTCTCTCCAAGAAGTTTTCCATACTCCCCGCATTAATTATTCTGCTCCCCCCGAGCGCGGACATGAGGGGAAACGTTTACGGGGCGTTCGGTTCGAGGCTCGGAACTTATTTGCACATGGGAAGGATAGAGGCGAAGCTGAAGGTCGATCCCATAATAGCTGAGAACATCCACGCATCCCTGTTCTTAGTCGTTACGTTCAGCGTTCTGAACGGTGTCGTTTGTTCCTACCTGGGATACCTCCTCGGCTTGAATCCCCTGAGTCCGGATATAATCTTAAGTCTCACCGTGGTTTCAGTTCTGTCATCGATGCTTTCCGCCCTTTTTATGATTCCTTCCACAATACTGATAGCGGTTCTAAGCTACAGATTCGGCTGGGATCCCGATAACGTCACGTCGCCCCTCATAACTTTGGCCGGAGACATCGTGACGGTTCCCCTGATATACCTCTCCGTTCTCCTCGTCGAGAGAATGGGATCGCTCACTAAGGCGATAGTATTGTCATTCGTCGTTCTTTTGGGCGTTCTGCTGTTCCTGAAGAGCAACAAGAGCTTCGTAGCGAGGAGAATAATGAGAGAGATGCTGCTGATACTCTCGATTTGCGTTCTGATAGACTACGGTGCTGGAACGATATTGGGCGGGAGTCTCGAAGGTCTTATAGCCATCGCAGGAATTCTGACGATAATTCCACCCTTCTTGGAGGACGGGGGCGTAATAGGTTGCATACTCGCCGCGAGAGTCTCTTCTTGGCTTCACTTGGGTGAAATAGAGCCGACGTTCGTTCCGGGTAGGAGGATAAGGGAAATGTTCCTCCAGAATCACATACTCGGAATCGTAGTTTTCACTATGGTAGCGCTTTTGGGTCAGACTATAAACGTCACGATGAACATACCGACCGTTTCCACAGCCATCATGCTGGCGGTAACCGTTTTAGCCGGACAACTCCTCGTTTTGATTCTCAACTTCATATCATACGAGCTCGTAACCCTATCATACAGAATAGGCCTCGATCCCGATAACGTAGGGATACCCATAATAACGTCCCTAATGGATCTGATGGGAACCGGAACTCTTGTTTTAATGCTGGTTTTATTCGGACTCGTCTAAATAAGCCCCTTCTTTCTGAGCTCGTTGTAGCATCTCCTTAAGATCTTCCTGATCACACCCCTCCACTTGAGACTGCCCATCTTCATAGCAGTCTTCCTTATGCTTTCCGTCTTGAGGAATAATTCCAAAATCCTCCTGTCGCCCTCGCTTAGGTTCAAGTGTTCCAAAGCCTTTTTGGCTATCTCAACCAAATCGGCATCGCCGTAATACATTTCATGAGGATTTATGCTCCTCTCGAACTCTTTGAACCTGAACCTTATAACGTAAACCTTTTCGGGGTTTCCGTATAACCTCCTTATCTCTTCGAGCAACTCCTCCCTGCTTTCGAACCCGTCCGCCTTCGCATCTTCATCCGTAAGCTCGTCGAGCCTCTTCTCCTCTATATCGATTATCTTCGCCGTCCCGATTATCCTCCCACCGCAGTGAACGAAAACCTCCTGCCCCTTCTTGTAAGGACACTGAAGTCGGATAGTGGCCGTTTTCTTCCCACTCCTCAGAAGATCCATGAACTTCTCCTTGAATTCGAGGTGTTTCATGCCTTAACGGGTAACCCGCTTTACAAAAATATCTTATGCAATCCCAACGAGTTTCGACGGTGTTCAGGCCTAAGGCGATAGCGGTCGATATCGACGGAACTCTGACGGACAAAAAGAGGGCGATAAACTGCAGAGCGGTGGAGGCACTCAGGAAGCTCAAGATACCCGTAGTTCTGGCCACGGGAAACATCTCATGCTTTGCGAGGACCGTAGCTAAGCTCATAGGCGTTTCCGACATCGTGATATGCGAGAACGGAGGTGTAGTGAGGTTCAGCTACGACGGGGAGGATATAGTATTGGGTGATAAAGAGAAGTGCCTGAAGGCGGCGGAGATCTTGAAGAGGTATTTCGAGATAGAATTTCTGGACTTCGAGCTTAGGAAGTCGGAAGTTTGCGTCAGGAGGACTTTCCCGATAGAGGAGGCGAGGAAAATTTTGCCGGAAGGGGTTAAAATAGTGGATACGGGATTCGCATATCACATAATGGATGCAAACGTCAGCAAGGGAAGGGCGTTGAAGTTCATAGCGGAAAGGATGGGAATCGATGTTGAGGAATTCGTGGCAATAGGAGATTCCGAGAACGATATAGAGTTGCTGGAGGTTGCTGGTTTCGGGATTGCCGTTGCGAACGCGGACTTAAAGCTTAAGGAGGTCGCGGACATGGTCACTTCAAAGCCGGACGGAGATGGAGTCGTGGAGGCGTTGGAGTTTTTGGGTCTGATTTAAAAGGGAGGTGGTATCGTGAAGTATAAGATAGTTAGAATCGAACTTAAAGACGATAGAAGTGTGATTCTCTACCTTAAGAGCGTTCGTAAAAGCGGAGATATTGTGCCGAAAGCTGATCTTTCCAATCCCGTTAACCTGATAGAGTTCAGCATGCAGATGGGGATGGCGGTATCCAAAAGGCTCGAAGAGATGATGGGATTCGATGCGTTCATAACGATCGACTTCGAACGTTACGCGGAGCTCGATTTGAAGGTTGGAGATGTAGTCGAAATAGAAATAAGGCACTTGGAGTAGTCCGATATGGAGATGCCGGTGATACCTCCGGAAAGGAAGGAGGATATCAGAGGTTTGGAGCACTTGGATGATGCGGAACTGATTCTCCTTATGGCCGGAAACCAGTTCATGGTAATGGACGAGCTTATCGAAGAAACCGGAATGGAAAAGATATTCTGCGCCCGGAATTCCGGACGTTTATTCCTGCGTAAGCGAGGATTCCATGAGTTCGAGAAGGCTCGGAGGATTTACGAGAAATATGGATTCGTAAGGTGATTCGAATGGAATACGGAAAGCTACTCAGGGTTTATTTGGGTGGCGAAGCTGAGGTCAGGATTTACGAGAACGTCGTGGAAAAGATTAGAAAGCCGAAGCGCTACAGACATCCCAAGCTCGACGAAACCCTAAGGAGAAGTAGGACTAGGACGGAGGCGAAGCTGATATCCCTCGCGAGAAGGCTCGGAGTTCCTACCCCCATAATACTCGACGTGGAGGGGGACAAGATAGTTATGGAGAGAATTAGGGGCGAGCCGGTTAAGAACGTAATGAACGAGGAGATAAGCAGGGAAATCGGGAGAATGGTGGCCAAGTTGCACAGGGCCGGGATAATCCACGGAGACGTAACTCCGATGAACCTAATACTTAGCGACGGGAAGGTGTATTTCGTCGACTTCGGCTTGGCGTTTATCGACGACAGAGTAGAACCGAAGGGTGTGGATCTGCACGTTTACTTCGAATCGCTCAAGGCAAGCTTCGAAAATTGGGAATCTTTAAAGATCGCTTTCATTGAGGGTTACAGAGAGGAATACGAAAAGGCCGATGAGGTTTTGGAAAGAGCGGAGGAGATAGAGCTTAGAGGTAGGTATGTGGAAAAGAGGATGCTCTAAATTTCAAACCTACGGTTTCTCCTAATTTGTGGAGGATTTCTCGCCAAAGCGTTCCTCCTAACGAACTTGAGATCGCCTATGTCGTCCAACTGCTTTAGGACTTCGTTCAAAACGACCTTTATGCATCCTGGGATTACCGCTTTCACGAATTCCCCGCACTCGTAAACGACCCTCAGGTATTCGTATAGGCTCTCCGCTCTCTCCACGTCGAACCCCATTCTTCGCAGATCTCCGAGGCATTCTTCGTATATCGAGCACGGCTGGATGAAGTGCTCGTCCACTCCTATTTCCCCCAACCTCTCCGCAAGCTCGACCAACTCTTCGTCGTTTATGCCGGGAAGGTGAACGGATCTAACCGTAACTATGCAGTCCATGTCCAACGCCTTCTCTACGTTTTCGATAACTTCGTAAAATCGATCCGATCCCGTAATCTTTTTGTAAGATTCCGCGTTCGAAACGTCCAAGCTTATCATCGCTATGTCGATGAGTCCATCCAGTTCCGTGAAGTCTATTGTCCCGTTGGTCTGCAAGTCCACCCTGATATCTCCGAACCTCTCTCTCAAAGCTTCGATGATTTCCGCAACCCTTTCAACTCCAGCCAGTAGGGGCTCGCCGTATTGCGATACCGTGACCGCTTTGGGATTTAGATCTCCGTAGTATCCGGGCTTCGGAGCGGTTTCGTTGAGCAAAGCTACTCTGGAATAGCAGTAGATGCAGTTCAAGTTGCACTTCGTCGTAATTTCGTATGAAGGATGGTGTTTGGGATTTTCTATGCTCAAATCCAGACCTTCACAGTAAATGCAGTGATTGGGGTATTCGACTTTAAAAACGAACTTTTCGAAGTCCATTTTAAGAAGCTACGGCTTCCGCCTCCTTGACCTCCACTACCGGCTCTTCCTTCTTCGGCTCCTCCAGTAGCTCTATCTTTCTTATCTCTACCCTCCTGAGCGGGTAGATCTTCTTGGCGTTCTTGTAGATTTCGGAAGGAATCCTTCCCAGTATGCACTCCTGCAGGAATTGGACGAAGTTCTTCTGGCTCGCGTTGTTGATTATTATCTCTCTCATTATCTTCCTGATCGCGCTCTTCTGTGAGGTCTTGCACCTCTTTATCGTAAAAGCCACCGGCTTGACCCTCAGCTTGTAACCGTCCGCCGTAGTTACGTCTATGACGTCGTCGATCTTGCTCGTCCTTCTCCTTATTAGGCTGTTTATGTATTCCCTCATCATCTCGAATCTGTGGAACTTCGTGTATGCGTTATCGCCGGAAACCCTGTAAACCTTGAATATCAGCTTCTTGTATGGGTTCTGGTTGGAGTAGTCGTTGGTAAGTTCGGCCAAGGTAACTTCCACTGTTCTGTTAATAACCTTGTTCGGGTCATCCGCTGGAGTTTCGCCGATCTCGGCCATCCCGAAATATTCCGGAGCTATGAGCGTATACCACTTCTTCTGAGCCCACTTATCCTTTACCCTCGCCTTCCTCTTTCTCGCCATGCTAAGCGATGGTTATTGGAGAATTAATAAAGTTTTTTGTCAGGCAGAGCAACGGATTATATAAATCGTCGTCCAGAGATTTTTACCGCATGCTCTCCATAGCTATCCCCTCGTCAGCGCTGATAAACGAGAACGATCCCAAGATCAAGACGTTCAAGGTCGGAACGATCGCGAGAGCTTGTGCGATCTTCAGAGTTGAGGAAATACTTATATACAGGGATCCGAAGCTCGACGAATCCGATTTCATCAAGGACATCCTCGAATACATGGAAACTCCTCAATACCTCCGCAAATACCTAATCCCCATAAAGCCCACCCTCAGATACGCCGGAGTTCTTCCGCCACTCCAGATCCCATCCCACAGGCCGAAACGTTTAAAAGTCGGTGAGGTGAGAGAGGGAGTCGTTAGACGGGTTGCTCCTGACGGCACGTGCTGGGTGGATATAGGCGTAAACGCCCTGGCGTCCCTCAAACCCAAAAGGAAGTTGAAGAGGGGCGCCCGCGTGACCGTCAGGGTCTGTTCGAAGAGGCCGTTGGTCGTCGAAGAGGTAAGGCCGAAGGAGTATTGGGGATACGAGGTTAGGAAGGTCGAGCTTAAGGATGTCCTTAGGAGGAAGAACGTCGTAATCACTTCGAAGGAGTGCGAAGTTGTAAAGCCGGACGAGTTGAGGGAAACGTTAAAAAACCCTCTCACGCTCGTATTCGGAAGTCCCGAGGAGGACGTGTTCGAAATAGCCGAAAGGTTGGGTCTGAATATGGAATGTCCGTGCTGGAATACGATCCCCATGCAGGGTGTTAGGAGCGTTAGGTTGGAGGAGGCGATATTGGCCACTCTGGCTATAGTGAACTGGGTGAGGTGGTCGTATGAAGTATAGCAGGCCAAGGAGAGGATCTTTAGCGTTCAGTCCGAGGAAGAGGGCGAGCAGAATAATTCCACGAGTGAGGAGTTGGCCGGACTACGAAGGAGAGCCGAAGTTACTCGGCTTTGCAGGATACAAGGCCGGAATGACCCACGTCATAATGATAGACGACAGGAAGAATTCGCCGACATACGGGGAGGAAATAGTCGTGCCCGTAACGGTAATCGAATGCCCTCCGATGAAGGTATTGGGAATAAGGGTTTACAAGAACTCCCCCTACGGACTGCAGATAGCGGGGGAGGTGTGGACTAACGAGCTCGACGAATATTTGGGCAGGAGGCTCAACCTGCCTAAGAAGTCTCCGGACGTTGACAAGCTGAGGGAGATAGAGGATATTGCGGAGGTTAGGCTCATCACATACACCCAGCCCTACATGATAACCGGCGTTCCGAAGAAGGTTCCGGACGTTATGGAGAACAAGGTCGGAGGTTCGGACATAAATGCAGTGCTCGATTATGCCATCGCAAAGCTCGGAAAGGAGATAAGGATCTCCGAAGTTTTCAAGGAGGGACAGTTGATAGACGTCATCGCGATAACTAAGGGTAAGGGATTTCAGGGGCCGGTTAAGAGGTGGGGGGTCATAACGCTCGACGCCAAGCACGCGAGGAGCAGCAAGCACAGGAGAGTCGGAACCTTGGGCCCGTGGAACCCGGCGAGGGTGAGATGGACCGTTCCTCAGGCGGGACAGATGGGATTCCACCAGAGGACGGAATACAACAAGAGGATAATCAAGATTGGAGAGAACGGTGAGGAGATTACTCCGAAAGGAGGATTCGTTCATTACGGTGTCGTAAGGAGCGATTACGTTTTGGTGAGCGGGAGCGTTCCCGGGCCGGTTAAGAGGTTGATAAGGATGAGAGACGCGATAAGGCCTCCGCAGAAGGTCGTTTATGAGGGTATAAACGTCCTATACGTGAGCACGTCCTCCAAGCAAGGAAGGTGATCTCGATGATGGCGAAGGTTTTGAATTTGAAGGGAGAAGTCGTGGAGGAGATAGAACTTCCGGAAGTCTTCGAGGAGGAGTTCAGGCCGGACATAATCAAAAGGGCTGTTTTGGCTATTCAGAGCCATAGGAGACAGCCTTACGGGCCGAGTCCTTTGGCTGGCATAGATTACGCTTGGGAGAACTGGGGACCCGGTTACGGATATGCAAGAGTCCCGAGGTGGAAGATTGGAAGTAGGGCAGTAGTGGTTCCTCAGGCTGTCGGTGGGAGGAAAGCTCATCCTCCGAAGCCGCAAAAGAAGTGGGCGGAAAAGATAAACAAGAAGGAGATGAGAAAGGCCCTACGCTCTGCGATAGCGGCCACCGCAAATCCCGAACTCGTTAAAGAGAGGAACCACGTATTCGAAGGGGATCTGCCGAAGATAGTCGTGGACGACCTGCAGTCGCTGAAGAAGACGAAAGAGGTCGTGGAGGTATTCAGGGCCATAGGGATTTACGCGGATGTGGAGAGGTCCGCGAATACGAAGAGGGTAAGGGCCGGAAAGGGGAAGAGGAGAGGAAGGAGATACGTCCAGAAGAAGAGCGTTCTTTTGGTAGTTGGTAAGGATGAGGGCGTCGTGAAGGCTGCGAAGAATTTGCCCGGTGTCGATGTCGTTTTGGCCAAGGACTTGAACGTAGAATTGCTCGCTCCGGGCTGTAAGGCCGGAAGGTTGACCGTCTGGACTAAATCTGCTATAGAATATCTGAGGGGATGGTTATGCTGATAAAGTGTTTTTTGGTTACAGAAAAGGCGGTATCTTTGCTCGAAAAGAACATCCTGACGGCCATAGTGGACATAAGGGCGAGAAAGCCCGACATAAAGAGGGAGATAGAGAGGCTGTTCAATGTTGAAGTCGAGAAGGTGAATACGCTCATAACGCCGAAGGGAGAAAAGAAGGCCTACATCAAGCTTAAGCCGGAGTATTCGGCCGAGGAAATACTTTCCAAGTTGGGCGTGTTCTGAGGTGGTGTAGATGGGTAAGCGTATAATTTCGCAGAATAGGGGTAGGGGAACTCCCACATATACCGCTCCTTCCCACAAGTATAAGGCGGAGATAAAGCACCTCAGGTTCAGGCCGGGGGAGAAGATAGTAGCGGAGGTTATAGATATAGAGCACGATCCGGCAAGGAACGGTCCGGTCGCTTTGGTAAGACTGCCTGACGGTGGAACGACTTACGTTCTGGCGACGGAGGGTTTGGGAACCGGCGATTTAATCGAAGCCGGAGATAACGTAGAGATAAGGCCGGGGAATACCACATACCTGAAGAACATTCCCGAGGGAACTCCGATCTGCAACGTTGAGAATCAGCCCGGAGACGGAGGAAAGTTCGCGAGGGCGAGCGGGACTTACGCCATATTGGTGGCACATGAGGAGGACAGGGTTCTCGTTCAGCTTCCTTCCGGAAAGCTGAAGTGGCTCGACCCGATGTGCAGGGCTACGATCGGCGTTGTGGCTGGAGGAGGTAGGGTGGAAAAGCCGTTCGTCAAAGCGGGAAAGAAGTTCCACAAGATGAAGAGCAAAGCTGCGAAGTGGCCTCGCGTTAGAGGAGTTGCGATGAACGCTGTGGATCATCCGTTCGGTGGAGGTAAGCACCAGCACGTCGGTAGGCCTAAGACCGTCAGCAGAAACGCTCCTCCGGGTAGGAAGGTCGGTAGCATTGCGGCGAGAAGAACGGGTATCAGAAAGTAATTTTATATATTTATCCGCTCATGGTGAACGTTTGGGGGTGATCGTATGGCGATGAAGAGCAAGATAACCCGTCCGAAGGAGTTCAGGTATAGGGGTTACACTCTTGAGGAGCTCCAGAAGATGAGCTTGGAGCAGATAGCGGAGCTTCTGCCTGCGAGGGAGAGAAGGAAGCTGAAAAGGGGACTTACGGAGCAGGAGCAAAAGCTTCTGAGAAAGCTGAGGAAGAAGGGGTGGGCGAGAACGCACTGCAGGGACATGGTAGTTCTGCCGGAGATGGTGGGCAAGGTCGTTTACGTCCACAACGGAAAGGAGTTCGTCAAAGTTGAGATAAAGCCGGAAATGATCGGACACCGCTTGGGCGAATTCGCCCTGACGAGGAGGTTCGAGAAGCACTCCGGTCCAGGTGTAGGAGCTACGAGGAGCAGCAAATACGTGCCTTTGAAGTGAGGTGGTCAAATGGCGCGCATAAAATACTCCTACAAGCCTGCTGACGAAACCAAAGCGGCCAAAGCGATGGGATACGAGATGCCGATCAGCTTCAAGCACGCCGTGGAGATCTGCAGGGAGATAAGAGGAAAGAAGCTCGAAGATGCCAAGAAGTTGCTCGAAGAAGTCATAGCCCTGAGAAGGCCGATTCCCTTCAAGAGATACAAGAAGAAGGTCGCCCACAAGAGCGGTCTGGAGAAGTGGTATGCCGGAAGGTATCCGCAGAAGGCCTGCAGATACATACTCAAGGTTCTGAAGAACTTGGAGGCGAACGCTGAATACAAGGGTCTGGATGTGGACAAGCTCGTGATAGTCCACGCTCAGGCTAAGATGGGGAGGAAGATAAAGAAGTACGTTCCCCGTGCTTTCGGAAGGGCCACGCCTTGGTTCCAGCAGTTAACGACGGTCGAAGTTGTCGCGGAGGTGAAGGAGTAATGGCGGTCGAGAGGAAGTTCATAAGGGACAGGATCACGAAGCTTCAGGTTAAGGAGTGGCTGAAGGAGGAAGTGAGAAACGCTGGATTCGGGGGAGTCGACATAGTCAGAACGCCTTTGGGAACGCAAGTGAGTCTGTTCGTGGAAAGACCCGGACTCGTAATAGGAAAGGGAGGAAGGAGAATCAGAATGCTTCAGGAAAAGCTGAAAGAGTTCGGGCTCGACAATCCCCAGATAAGCGTTGATGAGGTTGAAAAACCGGAATTCAACGCTCAACTAATGGCGACTCTTCTGGCGAGGGCTTTAGAGAGGGGTTGGTATTTCAGGAGGGCTGGATACAGGTTCCTCTACAGGATAATGGAAGCCGGAGCGAAGGGTTGTGAAATTCAGATAAGCGGTAAGCTCACGAGTGAGAGGGCGAGGACAGAGAAGTTCGTAGCGGGAACGATGGTTCACACCGGTGATCCAGCTTACGAGCTCGTTAGGAAGGGGTTCGACATAGCGATAAAGAAGCTTGGCGTTTACGGAGTTCTCGTCAAGATAATTCCACCAGATGTGGAGCTTCCGGACGAGTTCAAGGTTAAGGAGGTCGGCAAGGAGGAACTCGAAGCTTTGAAGGCCAAAGTGATGGGCGAAGCTCATGAGGAGGAAGGAGAGGAGGGTGAAGGAGAATGAAGATGGACGAGATAAGGAAGATGAGCAGGGAGGAGAAGCTGAAGAAGCTCAGAGAGCTCGAACTCGAACTGCTAAGGCTTAGAACTCTGGTTAGATCCGGTGGGTCCCTCGAAAACCCCATGGCGATAAGGAACGTCAGGAAGGACATAGCGAGGATAAAGCTCGCGTTGAGGGAGGAAGGTTACAGGGTATGAGGCCGGAGTTCGTTTTGGCTCACGAGTGGATAGGATTGGAAGTAGAAGTGGTTGAATCCCCCAATCCGTGCGAAATTGGGATTAGAGGTGTGGTAGTGGACGAAACGATGAACACCCTCAGGATAAAGACGGAAAAAGGTTTAAAAACAGTGGCGAAGAAGGGAAGAACCTTCCGCGTCAAGTTCGCCGGAAAGGTGTTGAGGGTGAAGGGGGATTTGATAGCGTTCAGGCCGGAGGATAGGATTAAGAAGGGCATACTCATGTTGAAAAGGGCGAAGGGTGTTTGGTTATGGTGAAGGACATAGGTTTGGATGTGAAACCTCCGGAAAAGGAGTGTAACGATAAGAACTGCCCGTTCCACGGGGATTTGAGGGTAAGGGGGCAGATACTGACGGGAAAGGTCGTTAAAACTTATGAGAGGACGGCAGTAATAGAGAGGGAACTCATAAGATACGTGAGGAAATACGAGAGGTATCTGAAGAGGAGATCGAAGATACACGCCCACAACCCTCCTTGCATAGACGCAAAGCCGGGAGATATAGTTACGATAGCGGAGTGCAGGCCGATCAGCAAGACGAAAGCTTTCGTCATAGTGGAGGTGGTGAAGCGTGAGGGCGATCAAGGCTGAGGTTCCGAGGTGCTTACCTACAGGAGCTCGCTTGGTCTGTGCAGACAACACCGGAGCGAGAGAGCTTGAGATTATCGCCGTTAAGGGATACAAGGGTGTGAGGAGGAGGTATCCCGCCGCGGGAGTGGGAGATATAGTGGTCGTTACGGTTAAGAAAGGGACACCGGACATAAGGAAGCAGGTGCACTACGCCGTAATAATAAGGCAGAGGAAGGAATACCGCCGTCCCGATGGGACTCGAGTCAAGTTCGAGGACAACGCCGCCGTAATTACTGACGATAAGGGAAATCCGAAGGGTTCGGAGATTAGGGGGCCGGTCGCGAGGGAGGCCGCGGAGAGGTTCCCGAAGATAGGATCCTTAGCTTCGATAATAGTGTGAGGTGGTGGCATGCCGATTCCAAAGTCGAAGCAACCGAGGAAGTGGAGGAGATGGCTCTACAAGACTTCCAAACTCCACGAGAGGCACAGACTGCTTCACGCTACTCTATCAAAGGAGCTGAGGAAGAAATACGGAAAGAGGGCGATCAGAATAAGGAAAGGAGATAAGGTGAGGATAATGAGGGGAGAGTTCAAGGGACACGAGGGTAAGGTCGTAGAGGTGGACATGAAGAGGGTCAGGATCTACGTGGAGGGAGTCACTCAAACCAAGGCGGATGGAACGGAGGTTTTCATTCCGATTCATCCCTCAAACGTCATGATAATCGAGTTGGGAGAGGTGGATGAGGTTAGGAAGAAGATATTGGAGAGGAAGTGATGGGTATGCACCAGAAGAGGTTGTCCGCTCCTAAAACTTGGAGGATTCCGAGGAAGAGCGGCGGTAGGTGGGTCGTAAAGCCCTCACCCGGCCCGCACAACAAGTTCGCGATACCTCTGCTGATACTCGTCAGGGACTACTTGGGACTCGCAGATACGGCAAGGGAGGCGAGGAGGATAATAGCCGCCGGAGAAATTTTGGTGGATGGCGTTCCGAGGAAAGATTACAAGTTCCCAGTAGGGCTGTTCGACGTTGTTAAGATTCCCAAGCTCGAAAAGAGCTACAGGATAGTGTTCGACGAGAAGGGTAGATACGTTCCGATCGAGATAGAGGACGACGACGTCAAACTCTACAAGATAGTCAACAAGACGATGGTCAAAGGCGGGAGGATTCAGCTGAACCTATTCGACGGAACGAACGTCCTCGCGGACAACAGATACAAGACCAAGGATAGCATCCTCATGAAGATACCGGAGAAGGAGATCATAGACCACCTTCCGTTCGAAATCGGAGCTCTCGTGATGGTTACAGGAGGAAGTCACGCCGGTGAGTTAGGAAGGGTGAAGGATTACAGGATAGTTCGAAGTTCCGCACCGAACCTCGTTACGGTAGAGTCCGAAAAGGGCGAGTTCACGACGGTCGTCGATTACGTTTTCGTAGTTGGAAAGAAGGATTCCGACAAACCCGTGATAGATCTGGGGGTGTAACGGATGCAGGCGGTTGCAGAGGTTACGAAAGCTAAGAAGGAAGAAAATCCGATGAGGGAGATACTCATAGATAAAGTCGTAATAAACATAGGAGTCGGAGAGAGCGGAGAGAGGCACAAGAAGGCGGTAAAGCTCTTGGAAATGCTCACGGGCCAAAAGCCGGCGATAACCTACGCCACCCAAACGATAAAGAACTTCGGGATAAGGAGAGGAGAGGCCATAGGCGTGAAGGTTACGCTTAGGGGAGAGAAGGCGATGAAGTTCCTTCTCGACGCTTTGAAGGTCAAGGAGTTCAAACTTCCCGCGAGATCGATAAACGCCGGAAACTTCTCGTTCGGGATTCAGGAGCACATAGATTTGCCGGGGGTCGATTACGATCCGGACATAGGGATATTCGGAATGGACGTCTGCGTCGTGCTGAAGAGGAGGGGTTACAGGGTTGCGAAGAGGAGGAGGTGTAGGAGCAAGGTGGGTAAGAGGCACAGGATAACGAAGGAGGAGACGATAGAGTGGCTTAAGAGTTTGGGCGTGGAGGTGGTGTGATATGGCGAGCAAGCCCAAGAATAAGATCTTCGGAAGAGGAGCGAATAGGTGCCGGAGATGCGGAAGGAAGAGGGGTTTGATAAGGAAATACGGTCTTTACCTCTGCAGGCAGTGCTTTAGAGAGGTAGCTTCGGAGTTGGGATTCAAGAAGCTATGGTGAGGTGATCGCGATGTCGGTCGATACACTATCCAACGCCATGTCAGCGATAAAGAACGCGGAGAGGGTCGGAAAGGATAAGTGCGAAATTAAGCCGGCTTCGAAGCTCATAGGTAACGTCCTCAAGGTAATGAAGGAATACGGCTACATAAAGGGGTTCGAATACGTGGAAAATCATAGAGGAGGAAAGTTCATCGTTGAGCTTTGCGGTAGAATAAACGACTGCGGAGCTATAAGGCCAAGGTTCTCCGTAAAGAGAACGGATTACGAGAAGTTCGAGAAGAGGTATCTGCCTGCAAGGGACTTCGGAATTCTGATAGTGTCAACGACGAGGGGTGTCATGTCGCAGAGAGAGGCGAGAGAGTTGGGATTGGGTGGTGTTCTGCTTGCTTACGTTTACTGAGGTGGTTGCAATGATAGAGAGGGTAATTCCGATTCCAGAGAACGTTGAGGTTAGCGTTGAGGGAGACACCGCCAAAGGATACACGATCACAGCCAAAGGGCCTTTGGGAGAGAACTCCAGATTTCTCAAGTTCAGGGGGGTTTACATAGAGAAGACGAACGGAGCCATAAGGGTTTACGCGAAAGAGGATAGGAGAAGGCTTAAGGCGATGGTAGGAACGTTCTGGGCACACATAAGAAATCTGATAAAGGGCGTTACGGAAGGTTTCGAATACAAGCTCAAGGTCGTTTACGCTCACTTCCCGATAAAGGTAAGGGTTGAGGGGAACGAGGTGATAATAGAGAACTTCTTGGGCGAGAAGCATCCGAGGAGGGCGAAGATAGTCGGTAGGGCGAAGGTCGAAATCAGGGGACAGGAGATAATAGTGAAGGGGATAGATAAGGAGGAGTGCGGACAGACTGCCGCAAATCTCGAGCAGGCCACTAAAATTAAACGTCTGGATCCGAGGGTGTTTCAGGATGGTATATATATAGTCGAAAAGCCGAAGTGAGGTGGTTATTATGAACCCCAATCTCAGCCCCGAACTCGTGAGGTTGATGAAGGTTAGGATGAGGCAGAAGGCGAGGAAACCGGAGTTCAGGCACTTCGAAGCTCATAAGAAGCTCAGATTGAGAGACAAGGGATGGAGAAAGCCAAAGGGATTGCACAACAAGTGGAGGGAGAGGGTGGGAGGTAAGTGGAGCGGTAGGATACTCGTCAGCATCGGCTTCGGCTCGCCTAAGGCAGTGAGGGGGCTTCACCCATCCGGATACGAGGAGGTTCTGGTTTACAACGTAAAAGATCTGGAAAACGTTGATCCGAAGAAACAGGCGATAAGGATAGCTTCAACCGTTGGAATGAAGAAGAGGTTGCAGATTGAGGAGAAGGCGAAGGAGTTGGGAATTAAAGTTCTCAATCCTACGAGGTGATGCTCGTGGACTTGAGACTTCAGAGGCGTTTGGCGGCTCAGGTTTTGAAGTGCGGGATGAACAGGGTTTGGTTCGATCCCTCCGCTTTGGATGAGATCGCGTCCGCGGCGACGAAGGAGGACATAAGGGAGCTCGTTGAGAGGGGTTTGATAAAGAGGAAGCCCGTTAAGGGTGTTTGCAGGGTCAGGATCAACTACAAGAAGGCTCAGAAGAGGAAGGGAAGGAGGAGAGGACACGGAAGCAGGAAGGGTAAGAAGACGGCAAGGCTGTCGAGGAAGGAGGCTTGGATAATAAGGATCAGAGCTCTCAGAAGGAGGTTGAGGTATCTGAGGGATAAGGGTATAATAGACAGGAGGACTTACAGGATGCTCTACATGAAGGCGAAGGGTGGTGAGTTTAGGAGCGTGTCTCACCTTAACGCTTACTTGGAATCGATGGGAATTTTGAAGGGGTGATGTAATGGCGAAAGGGCCGAGGTATAAGGTTCCGTATAGGAGGAGGAGGGAAGGTAAGACCAACTACAGAAAGAGGCTCAAGCTCCTACTTTCGAGGAAGCCGAGGCTGGTCGTTAGGATTACGAACAGAAGGGTGATAGCGCAGATAATAGAATACCATCCAGACGGAGACAGGGTTTTGGTTGGAGTGGACTCGTCGATGCTGACGAAATACGGATGGAAAGGAGATCTGAACAACACACCCGCGGCTTACCTAACGGGGTTGCTCGTAGGTAAAAAGGCCTTGGAGAAGGGAATTAAGGAGGCGATCCTCGACATAGGACTGCACACTCCCACCAAGGGCGGGAGGGTGTTTGCAGTTCTGAAGGGAGCGGTCGATGCCGGGATGGAAATCCCGCACAGTCCCGAAATACTGCCGGACGAGTCACGCATAAGGGGTGAGCACATAGCTCAGTATTACGAGATAGCTCCGGAGAGGTTTACCGAATACGAGAAGAGGGGTTTGAAGCCTACCGATTTACCCCAACACTTCGAGGAGATTAAAGAAAAGATAATGGTGGGAGCATGACGGAGGATTGGGTTCCGAGGACGAGGTTGGGTAAGCTCGTAGCTGAGGGCAAGATCAAGACGATCGACGAAGCTTTGGCGAGCGGATTGCCTCTTAAGGAGCCGGAGATAGTCGATGTTCTGCTACCGGACTTAGAGGACGAGGTTCTTGAGATATCGATGGTTCAGAGGATGACGGACAGCGGAAGGAGGACGAAGTTCAGGGTTACCGTCGTAGTGGGCAACAGGGACGGTTACGTTGGGGTGGGTGTCGGCAAAGCCTCCCAAGTCGCTCCCGCCATTCAGAAGGCCATAAACAACGCCAAGATAAACATATTTAAGGTTCAGAGAGGTTGCGGATCTTGGGAGTGTGGTTGCGGTGAACCGCATTCTATTCCGTTCAAGGTGACGGGTTCGGCGGGAAGTGTCAGAGTCACGTTGATGCCCGGGCCGAAGGGGTTGGGAATAGTTGCCGGAAAGGTCGCGAAGAAAGTTCTTGAGCTCGCGGGAGTTAACGACGTCTGGACTTTTACGAGGGGACAGACGAAGACGACCATAAACTTCGCGAAAGCGACGTTCGAGGCTCTGAAGCAGACGATGTTCGTCAAGAGGTGATGACGATGCTCTTCGCGGTAGTTAGGGTTAGGGGAACGGTGGGCGTTCACAGGAAGATAAGGGACACTCTGAAGATGCTCAGGCTTCACAAGAGGTATCACTGCGTCGTAATTCCGGACACCCCATCATACAGAGGAATGTTGCAGGTGGTGAAGGATTACGTCGCATACGGGGAGATAGACGCCGAAACCCTCGCGATGCTGTTGAGGAACAGGGGAAGGCTCGTCGGGGACAAGCCACTGACGGACGAATACGTGAGGGAGAAGACAGGATACAACTCCATAGAGGAGTTCGCTAAAGCGGTCGTGGAAGGGAAGGCGAGTCTGAAAGATCTGCCCGATCTGAAACCCGTCTTCAGGTTGCACCCGCCGAGGGGAGGACTTAAAAACATAAAGTGGCACTATCCGAGGGGGAGTTTGGGCTATCACGGGAAGGACATCAAGAAGTTGCTCTACAAGATGAGGTGAGTTTTATGCCGAAGAAGAAGGTTAAGAAGTTCAGGGGATCGAGAACGCATGGAAAGGGAAGGAACAGGAGGAACAGGGGTGCTGGATGTAGGGGTGGAAGGGGTAACGCTGGAGTTCACAAGCACAAGTATCTCAAGTTCATAAAGCTCGCGAAGATGGGGCTCTACCAGTTCGGTAAATACGGATTCACGAGGCCGAAAGTAGTCCAGCAGGAGTATAGGGCGGAGAACTTCCACAAGAAGACTTTGAGAAAGCTTAAGGCTGAAGGCAAGCTCGACGAATACACCTACAAATTCCTATATTCCCGGCCAGAAATCAACGTCGATGATCTCGACTACATCATCGACAGACTCGTCGAACTTGGATTGGCGAGCAAGGAGAACGACAGATACTTTGTAGATCTGACCGCTCTCGGATACACGAAGTTGCTTGGAAGGGGAATCATAACCAAACCCGTGGAGGTTAAGGTTCAGTCCGCGACGCAGGTTGCGATTCAGAAGGTTGAAGAGGCCGGAGGTAAGGTGTTGCTGGAGGCCTGATTATGGATGTAAACGACATTTTGAGAAAACTCCAGCCTTATTTTGAAAGAATTCCTGCTGTTGAGAGGCCTAAAAGACACGTTCCCTTTAAGGAGAAATTCGCCTGGACGATAGGTATTCTCCTTCTCTACTTTTTCCTTACAAACGTTCCAGTTTTCGGTCTTTCTCCTCAGTCCATAGACATTTTTGCCCAATACAGAGCATTTTTCGCTGGTGCCGCGGGTTCGATTTTAGCCTTGGGTATCGGGCCGATAGTTACCGCGTCCATCATCCTTCAGCTTTTGGTCGGAGCGGGAATAATAAGTCTTGATCTAACGAATCCCGACGACAGAGCCGCTTACGAAGATTTTCAGAGGTTCTTGGTATTCGTAATGATAGCATTGGAGGCCGCTCCTCAAATATTGGGAGGTTTCCTTAAGCCGAACTTGGATCTGGCCCATCAACTGGGAGTTCCGCCGGGATTTCTGGCGTTTCTGATATTCCTCCAGCTGTTCATAGGTGGTGTGCTGATAGTATACATGGATGAAGTTGTTTCGAAGTGGGGAATAGGGAGCGGTGTCAGTCTCTTCATACTCGCGAGCATATCTCAGGCGATGGTGATTGGACTCTTCAACTGGGTCATACCAAAACACAGCCGACTACCCGCTGGAGTCTTCCCGAGGCTTTTCTACATATTCACGCATTATCCAATGGATTACCTGCTATCTCTAAACGGACTAATATTCCTATTAGTTGACGGCGGAATACTCGCGCTGATAACGACCGCAATAATAATCCTGCTCGTAGTGTTCGCGGAAGGAACGAGGGTGGAGATACCCTTAGCCCATACGCTCGTTAGGGGGGCGAGGGGAAGGTTTCCGATAAAGCTGATATACGCGAGCGTTCTGCCTATGATATTCGTCAGAGCTCTGCAGGCGAACATCGTAGTTTTGGGGTTGATACTCTACCAGCACGGGATAACCTTCCTGGGAGAATACATTCCGGGAACTGCGAAGCCATGTTCCGGTTTGATGTATCTGCTTTCCCCGGTTAGAAGTCCATACGACTGGGTTCCGGCGCTCGTTAAGGATCCTACGAGGAACCCATACGCCGCATACTTCGCGAACATGCCGGACTGGATGATATACCTCCACCTCCTCGTCGACGCGACCATACTAATCGTCGGAGGTATTCTCTTTGCAATATTCTGGGTGGAAACGTCCGGAATGGATGCAAAGACAGTAGCGGAGCAAATAGCGAAATCTGGATTACAGATTCCGGGATTCAGAAAGAATCCAAAAATTTTAGAGAAGTTCTTGGAAAGATACATTCCGAAGGTCACTGTGATAGGTGGAGCGGCGATAGGCGTTCTTACGCTGATCGCGAACATTCTCGGAACTGTCGGAAGGGTGAGCGGAACGGGACTGCTTTTGGCTGTAAGCATAGCGTATCAGTTCTATGAGGAGCTTACGAGAGAGCAACTGACGGAAATGCACCCGATGCTCAGAAAGCTTTTGGGAGAGGAGTAGTATGAAGGATCTACTCCAAAAATTTTTGATGGTTTTGGGTGCGGTGATATTCCTCGGAATTTTCTTTCCCCAGTTCAGAATAGGACTCGCTGAATTGGTATCGCCGATTCTCGATCCTCTCCTCTGCATGCCGATACACATCGTGATCTTAATCTTAGCGACGTTCACAGCCTTCTACTCCACACTCATTCAGAAATTAACGGTGGATTACAAGAAGATGAGGGATATTCAGCAGAAGGTCATGGAATACCAGAAGAAGTATATGAAGGCCGTGAAGGAGAACAACCAGTTCCTGATCAAGCAGTTGGAGAAACAGAAGAACGAGATCAACGCACTTCAGGCGGAACTAATGAGCATGAACTTCAGGACGATGTTCTATACTGTGGTTGTGACCATACCCATCTGGGTGTGGCTGTGGTTCAGGATTTACAACATAGCGGAATCCGGCTACCACGGCCTATATAGCGGAGTGAGCAGGTTTGAAGTCGTCGTTCCTTTCAAGGGTTTGATTCACGTTAGCGATCCCGTAATATTCATACCTTGGTGGTTGTTCTGGTATTTCATCTGCTCGATATTCATCGGCCAGATGCTCAGAAGGGTGTTTAGAGTGGGATGGTAGCCATGAGAATTACGATATCCGGCCCTCCAGGTAGCGGAACGACTACGGTAGCGAGGATTTTGGCGAAGAAGTTAGGATTCAAGCTGATTTCAGCCGGAGAGATATTCAGAAAGCTTGCGGCAGAAAGAGGTATGACCCTCGAAGAGTTCAGCAAGTATGCCGAAACGAATCCCGACATAGACTTCTACATAGACAGACTTCAGAAGGAGATGGCGGAGAAGGAGGATAACGTCGTCGTGGAGGGGAGACTCTCGGGATGGATGGTGAAGGACGCTTTTAAGGTATGGATATACGCGAGTCCGGAGGTTAGGTATAGGAGAATAGCGAAGAGGGAAGGCAAGGATCTGGCAAGGGTTAGGAGTGAGACGAAGAAGAGGGAAGAGCTTGAGAAGAGGAGATACAAGAAGTTCTACAGCATAGACTTGGACGACATAAGCGTATATCATTTAGCCATAAATTCGGAGCACTTCGCGCCCGAGGAAATAGCGGAGATTATTTTGAAGGCTTTGGAGTTCTACAGACGTTGATAGATTTCCCACAGACTTTTGTAAATCTCATATCTTCCTATATCGCCTAAGAGGCGGGCGAAGTCCATCGCGTTTTTGAAATCGCCGACGCTCTCGTAGTGAATCAAACCCTCCTTCAGAATTTCCATCCTCAGAATTTCATCACCGATCATCTGACAGACGTATAACGCACTCCTGTATCTCTTCCTTTTCATCAAATCCCTAACGACATTCATCGCAACTCCGTAAGCTCGCTCGTATTCGTCCGCGAATAGCAGAGATTCCACGTAGTCGAACAAATCTATTTCTTCGTCGCTCAACTTCTCTTCCTCGAACATCGGCTCTTTAGGTTCTATATCCACGTTATCGGCGATTCCGACCCTCTTTAGAATCCATACCGCACATCTCCTTCCTTCCTCGGTTAGCAACCTGTCGAGATCCATGATGTCAATTCAAATCGAAAGTAAAAATAACTACCTCCTCCATATCCCTACGATGTTTAAATTTTTCCTGAAGTTCTTAGAGAGCAAAAGGAAAAGGAAAAGATTTCAGCGGATAGAGAGACATCTCAGGAGTGGAGGTGATTTGGACGAGCTAATAAGGAGGCTCAGAGAGTTCTGAGGTAATCGATGACGCTTTCGAATACAACCCTCCCGTCACCGGGCTTTTCAGCTTCTTCCCAGTTCGGATGCTGATATCTCCAGAAAACTCTTTCCGGATGAGGCATCAGACCGAAGACGTTGCCCCTGACGTTGCATATCCCCGCTATGTTGTATATCGACCCATTCGGATTCCAAGGATAGCCGGCGTAGTTTCCGTCGTCGTCGACGTATCTGAAGACGATTTGATCGTTTTCTATTAGTCTTTCGACGTATTCCTCCTCCTTCCCTTTCGGAAAAATTACCCTCCCCTCCGCGTGAGCGACGGGAAACATCAAAATCCTTCCCTTCTCTATCCTCTTAGTGAAAACGCACTTCCCTCTGTTCTCGTGCTTGAGAAAACACGGTCTGCACTCGAACCTGTTCGACTCGTTTATACCCAAAGCCATCTCGGGTTTTTCCGCTAAGGGCTTGTCCTCGTCGAACCCCGGCAGAGCACCCAATTCTACCAAAACCTGAAATCCGTTACAAATACCCAAGACGGGGAAACCCTCCTTTATGAACTCTTCCAAATCCCTCTTCAAAACGCTCTTAACCCTCGCCGAGAAGATCGCACCGGCCCTAACGTAATCTCCGGCTGAAAATCCGCCGGGGAAAACTATGCAGTGATAGTCGAAAATGCTCCTCTGCTCTTCCTCCTTTATCATGTCGCTGTAGAACTGCTTGAGGTGAACTGCCTCCGCCCAAACACCTAAACTTCTGAAGGCTTTAACCGTCTCGTCCTCGCAGTTCGTTCCTTCTATTCTCAGAACTGCTACCTTTATATCGTCCATGTTCAAAGTTTATCGATAATAAATAAAAGTAACTCTCAGGTTAGGTCTATGCGTATTACTGCACCGCTCTCCACCTGCTCGTCCGTAACGGAGAAGTGCTTAACCATATTCCCAGCTTTTATCGTGTATTCTCCCACCGGCTTTACCGGATATTTAGTGTTTTGGGCGTAGGGAACGACGACTTCGTAAGTCCCGTTCACCACCGGCACGGTCTTCTGCCAGACGAACGTTCGATTCTGATTTGTCCTTATCTTAACGCTTACCGTAACATTTTTGGCGTTGGCCTTGCCAATAACCTTAACACCCTTCACGAACTCGAATATCTTTACGTATCCGGTGGGAGTCACGTTGAGTTGAGGCAATCCGAACTTTTTAGCGTAGTATTTATTGAATATAATCTTATATATCATCTCCTGAATTTCCATAGGAGAATTGACGATTTCGCTTTCGTATATCATTCTGTAGTGCGAAAGACCGCATCCATCCATCAGATGAAGTCTCGCCTCCATAGTTTCAAAGTATTTCTCGCTCGGAATCGGCACCACCATTTTAACCGATCCGGGTGGAATCGCAAGCGGGTTCGTAGTGATACCTATCTGACCTTGGGGGGTTATGTATGCTATGGCGGAACCTCTGTAGTATATCCTGTTGGCCTTCTCCAAGCTTCCTTCGGCCCAAACCGCCATCGCGTAGAACTTTCCGGTCTCCATCTCCACATCGCTTATCACGTATTTTACGTTGAGCTTCTTCGCTATCTCATCCGCATAGCTCTCGTTGAAAGCTGTAAAGAAAGGTGCCGCTCCGGGAACGTTGTCGTATTTGTTCCCTATCCCCTGCTGGAACGGATTCGCTATGGGCATCCTGTGGGCTATCGCCTCTATCCAATGCCCGTAATCCCACCAGCTCATGACTCCGTAAGTCTTGAAAGGATACGGATAAGGTTTCCTCCAGTCTTTAGGGGGTTTGTAGAGCTCGTAGTAGTAGCTGTCGTAATTCTCCTTGCCGGGCGTGTTGTTCCTCATCCAAACCAGAGCGTCCCACCATGGCTTGGGAATTCCTCCGGCGTATTTGCTCTGATCGTATGCGAGGGCGAATGTCGGAACGAACAGTAGAATTATCAGCAATACGGCGACGGACAACTTCGTGTAGCTAACCTTCCTGCTCTCCAGCGTTCCATAGAAGTCCAACTTTCTCAACAACCAGTCGAGCATGAATCCGGACGTTACGGCGCATACGACTCCGAAGTAGTACGCGAACCTGTTCTGACCGCACAACGCTACGAAAAGCATCAGAGACCACAGCAGAATTAGAACGTGAACGTCTCTCCTTTCTTCATAAATAAGCTTGGACAAAACCAGGAATCCGAAGAATCCGAAGAAGAAAGTCATTCCGAAGTTCAAGTATGCCGGAGCCAAGCTGAACTGTCCGCCCATGGTGAAGAACGGCTGGATCTCCGCAACTGTTAAGGCACCTCCTTTGGGCTGAACCACTCCGATTACACCCAAAAGCATGTGGAAGAAGCTTGGAGATACGACGAATATCGTCAAAATAACTGCCAAAAGTATCGCTATCATCGTAGCTAGGAATGCGTATTCTTCCTTTATACCCAATCTTGAGTAGTATCCCCTTTCCTTTAAAACGCCGATTCCTCTGAACGTCAAAAGCATGGCGATGCAGGAACAAAGAACTAAGAGTTGGAACGGCGAGTAGTGCGTCGTGCTCAAAAACGGAGTGTTGAAGGCAAACGGGAGGAACATAGCGGTTGCCACGGCCAAAGCTATTAAGCTAATGTATATAACATTCTTAACGTCGGAATTAACGAATTTCTCGAAGATCATTAGGATGAAGACGTATCCGACGATGAATAACGCGAGGTAGAAGCTCGGAGCCCAAGTTAGAAGATACATGCCGTATGCGATTCCGGTCAAGATGGCGAGTGCGAGCTTTCTTTTGTTTCTTATCGCGTTCAGATCGTTTCTCCATTCGTTTATCGCGTGAGCGTAGAGGGAAAGTGCTGTCGTCATCCAGAAGACCTCCCATACGTGGTGGTCGTTGAAACCCAGTATGCTCCTCGCCAAGAGCTGACCCGGGATTATCACCACGAGCAAAGCCGAAATTACGCCCGCCTTCTTACCGAAGGCCTCTTTCGTGAAGAGGTATGTGGGTAAAGCCAGCAGTGCTCCTCCTATGGTGGGTATGAACGCTAAGACCGATCTTATCGATTCGGAAGTCGTCGCTCCGAAAATCTTGCAGAGTATCGCGCTGAAGTAAACGAGGAAGGGGCCGAAGTGGGTATAAGTTCCGTATGGGTAATGGGTAAAGGGATCGAACCAAATCCTATACGGGAAGTTGTAAAGGCAGTTCTGAATGAGTCTGAAGTAATACCAAGGATCGTTCCCGCCCAATCTGACCGTCCAAGCGAAAACGCTGTTCCAAGGGTTTACAATTCGAATGTAAAGCCCTAAGATTACCGAAGCTACGAGAAACGCGAAGTGCCAGAACTTTTTCATGGGCTAACGCTGAAACCTTCGTAATTTTAAATTTTTCATTCGACTTTCGATCGGGCAAAGTTTTTTTATTTCGAAGCAGACATACCATCATGGCAAAGGCTCCCTACGTTAGGGAGTATAAGCAGAGTAAGGCGAGAGGAAAGGACTACATGGTTAGATGCGATGGATGCGGTAGGAAGGTTCCGCGCTTCAAAACTTTCGTAACTTACAGGGGTTTGAGGCTCGATTACGATATAGTAAAGATGGTTGGTAGAAAGAACATATCCGTAACGAGGGTTAAGGCTTACTACTGTCCCAAGTGCGCGAGGAACTTGGGAATCGTCCAGCCGGGTAAGCTCGGAAGGAGGAAGTCCGACTTCTTCTAATTTTTATAATTTTCCGGAATTATCTCTTTTATCTCCCCGTTACATATCGGACAGTTCGGATTCGTATCGATTTCGACCTCGAAGAACTCCATAGCCCTTAGATCACCTCTGAAGAGTTTACCCCTCAAGACCTCCATTCCCAAGATCAGCTTTACGGTTTCCGAAGCTTGAATGCATCCGAAGAATCCGGCAGTGAAACCCATCACCGCCGTGGAAGTCTTGTCCGCTTTCGGAAAGGAAGTGTAAAGGCATCTGTAGCACGGAGTATCGACTATCGTCATCGCCTCCCCCTCGAATCCGAATATCGCGGCGTGAACCATCGGCCTTCCCAAGATCTTACAAGCGTCGTTCAGCAACAGCCTCGTCTCGAAGTTGTCCGGGCAGGAGACGACGACATCATATTTTTTAACGATTTCGACGACGTTCTCTGGAGTTATGTTGAAGGGATACGCTTCCACCTCCACATCGGGGTTCAGTCTTTCGACGAACGCCTTTGCGGATTCCGCCTTGTTCATTCCGACGTTTCCCGCGTGGATTATCTGCCTCTGAAGGTTGTGCTCCTCGACGGAATCTCCATCTACAATTCCAAGCTTTCCGACGCCGGCAGCTGCCAAATAAGCTATCGCCGGACTACCCAAACCTCCGGCTCCAACGACCAGAACCTTCGCTTTTTTTAGCTTCTTCTGCCCTTCCTCTCCTATTATCGGAATCTGGCGGATGTATCTGTCCATGGGGTCATGTTCAGGGATGAGCATATAATGGAAACGATTTTTAATTATCAGTCATAAAGGTTCTTATGTGCGAGTCGAAGGTCGTGGCGGTGAGGGATGGAAAGGAAAAGACAATTATGGAAGATGTCGTCAGAGTGGAGGTCGAAAACGATAAGCTCAAACTTTACGGTCTTTTAGGTGAAGTTAAGGAGATTAAGGGTAGAATAGTTCTAATGGATTTGGTCGGGCATAAGATATTTGTGGAGGAGATAGAATGAAGGTTCGTGTGGCCATAAACGGTTTTGGAACGATAGGTAAGAGGGTTGCTGATGCCATAAGCCTTCAGAAGGACATGGAAGTGGTGGGCGTGACGAAGACGAAACCGGACTTCGAGGCGAAGCTTGCGGTAAAGAGATACAAGCTCTACGCTGCAATTCCGGAAAAGGCCGAGGCTTTTGACAAAGCCGGAGTGCCCATAGAGGGAACGATAGACGATCTGCTCGAAAAGGTGGACATAGTCGTGGACTGCTCCCCCGGGAAGGTGGGTGCGGAGAACAAGCCTAAATACGAAAAGGCCGGAGTTAAGGCGATATTTCAGGGTGGGGAAAAGGCCAACGTAGCGGAGGTTTCCTTCAACGCTTTGGCCAATTATGATGAGGCTAGGGGGAAGAACTTCGTCAGAGTGGTCAGCTGCAACACTACCGGGCTGGTCAGGTTGCTTTACTTGGTCAAGGAGAACTTCGGGATAAGGAAGGTCAGGGCGGTGATGATAAGGAGGGTGGTGGATCCGAAGGAGGATAAGAAGGGACTCGTTAACGGAATAGCTCCGAACCCCGTTGCGGTTCCATCCCACCACGGCCCCGACGTTCAGACCGTTCTTCCGGACGTGAAAATAGTGACGACCGCTTTCAAAGTCCCCACTACTCTGATGCACGTCCACTCGATAATGATAGAGCTCGAAAAGGACGCCAAAGCTGAAGATGTGTTGGAAGTCCTCGAAGGAGAACCGAGGATTCTGCTCATTTCGGAGGAGGACGGGTTCACATCGACCGCCAAAGTCATAGAGTTCGCGAGAGAATTTAGAAAGAGATACGACCTATTCGAGAACGTCGTTTGGAGGGAGAGCATATCAGTCGTCGACGGAGAGCTCTACGTAACTCAGGCGATTCATCAGGAGGCGATAGTAGTTCCGGAGAACGTCGATGCCATCAGGGCGATGTTCGAGCTTGCGGATAAGGAGGAGAGCATGAAGGTTACGAACGAGACTCTCGAAATAGGAAAGTTAAAACTTTAAAAAAATTTTTAACAGAATACGTCCACGACCTCGAACCTCTCAACATCTATCAAACCCAGATCGGTTACCTTAAGCTTGGGAATTACCGGCAGTGCCATGAAGGATAGGGCGAGAATGGGGGACTTAAGCCTGCATCCCATCTCCCTAACGGTTCTGTGAATTCTGTCCAGCTTTTCCGCCACGACTTCCGCTCTCTCCTCGCTCATTAACCCGGCAACGTTCAGCCTGAGCTCCTCCTTAACCTCTCCATCGACGACCACTATTCCTCCCTGAATTTCCGCCAGTCTGTTCACCGCTTTGCATATATCCTCATCACCAACACCCACCGCCACTATGTTATGGGCATCATGCGCTATCGTCTGGGCTATCGCTCCCCTCTTAAGCCCGAAACCCCTAACGAACGCCTTTCCTATGTTGCCCGTTCCCTTGTGCCTTTCGACGACCACTATCTTGAGTATGTCCTTTTCGACATCCACACCTTCGACGAACTCCCTATCCTCTCCCGTGACTATTTCACCCTCTATAACCCTTATTATCCTCGCAACTCCCTTTCCTTCTATCCTTATGTCTTCGGGGGTTAAGGGCTTGCGGAGCCTGACGCTCCTCTTTACGAACTCCGGATACTCGTAAGTCCTCCTTATCTCTCCTACCGGCTTTCCGTTGGCCACGACCTTGAAAACTTCGAACCTCTCCAAGTTCTTCAGCAGAACTATGTCCGCATACCTCCCCGGAGCTATCAAGCCGGCGGGAATTCCGAACCACTCAGCGGGATTTATTGTGCACATCTGCAGAGCCTTTATAGGATCGACGCCCTCCTCCACAGCCCTCCTGTAAACGTAGTCCAAGTAACCCTGCTCTATCAAGTCCTTAGGGGTTCTATCCCCGTCGGTTACGAGCATGCACCACCTATAAGCTTTTTTGGCTATGGGGAGAAGGGCTTCGAGATTCCTCGCGACCGACCCCTCCCTGATCATCACTCTCATACCCAGCCTTAGCTTTTCCATCGCCTCCTCCTCGCTTATGCTCTCGTGATCCGAACCTATTCCGGCGGATATGTAAGCGTTGAGCTCCTTCCCTCTCAGCATCGGACAGTGACCGTCTATAGGCTTTCCCACCCTCTTGGCCACTTCTATCTTTCTCAGGACATCTTCATCCTTGTTCAAAACTCCGGGGTAGTTCATCATCTCCGCCAGACCTATCACGTTCTCCCATTCGAGCATCTCAGCGACATCCTCGGAAGTTATAACCGCCCCGGGAGTTTCCAGAGGAGAGGAGGGAACGCACGAAGGAACCATGCAGAAGAGCTTCAGCGGGGTCGTCTTCGCCTCCTCTATTAAAACCCTGACCCCTTCTTTTCCCAAGACGTTCGCTATTTCGTGCGGATCTGCGACGACTGATGTCGTCCCCTTTGGAACGACTATCCTCGCGAATTCTGTGACGCTCAGCATCGACATCTCCACATGGGTGTGCCCGTCTATAAGCCCGGGAACCGCGTAAAGTCCTTCAGCATCTATCTCCTCCACTCCATCGTATCTTCCAATTCCGGCAATTCTATCACCGCATACGGCTATGTCCGCCTGAATGAACTCTTCCGTGAGAACGTTCACGATTTCCGCGTTCTTTATTACCAAATCCGCCTTCTCCCTACCCAAAGCGACATCCACAATTCGCATGATATCGATTTAGGGTAAGGAATATTAACGCTATCGCCAAAATTCCAAAACTTCCTCTATGACGCTTTCATCGACGTAAAAATCGAACTCCTTCGCGAGCTTTTTTTTAATCTCCTCGACGCTCATGCCGTCGTTCGCTATTTTGCTTATGAGATCTCTGGCGTCCTCGTAGAGGCTCCACGGATAAACTATCCAAGCCCAGTTCTCCATCTCCTTGGCGTAGTAATCGGGGACGAACTTCGACGTGTGCTTGAAGTCTATCACCGCGGTTCTGACTTCCTTCGCGTTTCTCTCCATCACGTGCTTGGCCACGATTTCGACAGTCTCCCCCGTATCGGCCACATCGTCCACGACTAAGACGGACTTTCCGCTAAGGTCTACGGTAAGAGGTTGCGTTATCTTCGCCTTTCCCGTTGGAGTCGCTACTATTCCCCAGTGCTCCGCTTTAACGCTGTAAAGCTCCTTTACGAAAAGAAGATCCGCCAAGATCCTCGCCGGAATCCAGCCACCTCTCGCAACCGCCACTATCGCATCGGGTTTGAAATTGGACTCCCTTATCTTCTTAGCCAAGATTCTGCACAGTTCGTAAACCTCGTCCCAGTCGTATTGGACGCACTTGAACTTCATCGATCTGCCATGACACCGCAATTTTATAACCCTTTCGTAAGCATGTTTTGCCCCAGCAACTTGAAAATCTTGATCTTTTGCGAAAACTATATATATTTTGAATAACTCAGTCGAATATTGAAGGAGGTGTTTCGGAATGGGCGAGTTGCCGATCGCTCCGATCGATAGGTTGATTAGAAAAGCTGGCGCCGAGAGAGTAAGCGAAGACGCGAGGGAAGCTTTGGCGGAAATCCTCGAAGAGTGGGCGACTGAAGTCGCTAAAAAGGCGGTTGAGATAGCGAAGCACGCCGGAAGAAAGACGGTTAAGGCCGAAGACATAAAGCTGGCGCTGAAGACGTAACCATTTTTTTACCAAAACATTTAAAAAGCGACTAATCCTAACCTTTCCCCAAGCCCGGGTGGTGTAGCCCGGCCTATCATGCGGGCCTGTCGAGCCCGCGACCCGGGTTCAAATCCCGGCCCGGGCGCTCCGGTTCTCTTATCGAAAATATATCCAAATCAAAGTTAAATATTTAGTCTGGACTCTATTTCATCTGGATCAAATGTATATTAAGCAGCAAATTTTTAAAGTCTCGAATCTACTGGTAATTATGCCCGAAACATTCGATACCGAATACGATCACAACAAGGAGTTTCTGACGGTCAGAACCTCCAGAAACATGCTCGAAAGCTTTGACAGGAGAAAAATAGTTCAATCTCTTATTAAAGAGACAGGAATCTCCAAGGAAATCGCGGAAGAGATAGCGTTGGAAGTTGAAGAGACCATCAAGAAGCTCAAGCTGAAGTTCATCTCCGCCCCGCTGATCAGAGAGATTGTGAACGTAAAGTTGCTCGAAAGGAGACTTGAGGATGCAAGGAGGGATTACACCCGTTTGGGGTTACCGGTTTACGACGCAACCCAGATAATAGAGAAGGGAGTTAGGGAGAACGCAAACCTTCAGCACAACCCCGAAACTATCCACAAGCTCGTCGCTGACTGGGTGATGAAGGAATACGCCTTACTGAAGGCTCTTCCCCTTCATCTGGCTGACGCACACATGCGGGGAGAGATCCACATCCACGACTTGGAATACTTCGTAACCCGTCCGTATTGCTTCCAGCACGACTTGAGGTGGTTCTTGAAGAACGGGCTTAAAGTTGATGGAACTGGAGAGAACACCGCAGTAGCTGGGCCGGCTAAGAACGCTGAAGTAGCTATTCTGCACGCCGCTAAGGCTCTGGCTGCGGCACAGACGAACTTCGCCGGTGGGCAGGGTTTGGATTTCTTCAACGTCTGGCTTGCACCTTACATGGCCGGAAAAACGTATAAGGAGATTAAACAGCTTGCTCAGATGTTCATTTACGAATTAAGCCAAATGTATGTGGCGAGGGGTGGGCAGGTAGTTTTCAGCGACATAGACATAGAATACGGAGTTCCGAAGATCTGTCAAGATTTGCCAGCCGTTCTGCCCGGAGGTGTCGTTAAGGATTCCATAACTTACGGAGACTTCGAGGAAGAGGCGATAATGTTCGCTCGTGCCTTGACGGAGGTTTACTTGGAGGGGGATTACGTAGGAAAGCCGTTCTTCTTCCCCAAGCCCAACTACAAGCTCAGAAGGGAGTGCTTCAAGAAGGAAGGTTTCGACGAGTTCATGATCCTCGTGCATAAGGTCGTTGCAAAATACGGTTCTCCTTACTTCCTCAACCTATTGGCCGGCTATCTGCCCGATAACGTATTCGCTCAATGTTGCAGGTTAGTCCTTTCGCCAGATAACACCGATTGGGAGGATTTCAAGAACGGTTGCATGAGAACCGGAAGTCTGCAAGTGGTTACGATAAACCTTCCGAGGATAGCCTACGAATCCAACGGAAACGACGAGAAGTTGTTCGAACTGCTTGAGGAGAGGATGAAGCTTGCGAGAGAAGTTATAGAGATCAAGAGAGATATAATACTCAAGAGAATGAAGCAAGGGTCTCTGCCGTTCCTAACGCAGGACGTGAACGGTGAGCCGTATTACAGAGTGGATAAGGTCGTTAGATCGATAGGTTTCGTCGGATTGAACGAGATGCTCAAGGCTCATACCGGAGAAGAGTTGCACGAAAGCAAGGATGCGTGGAGGTTCGGATTGGAGGTCATCAAGAGGATGATGGACATAGCGATGGAGTGGAGCGAGGAGACGGGACAGAGATGGGTGATAACGCAGACTCCGGCGGAATCAGCATCACACAGATTGGCTTTGCTCGATCTGAAGGAGTTCAACGGAAAGGCGGTCGTGCAGGGTGATGTTAAGACCGGTGCGGTCTACTACACCAACTCATCCCATGTGAGAGTCAGTGCGGACGTTCCGCTGTTCGAGAGGCTCAGGATAGAGGGGGCTTTCCACCCGCTCTGCAACGGAGGTATGATGGCTCACGTTTGGATCGGCGAGAGTTCTCCGAATCCCGAACTCCTATGGGAACTCACCAAGAAGATCGCAACCAAGACGCTCATCGGTTACTGGGCCTACACGAAGGACATGACGTTCTGCAGAGACTGTAAGAACCTCAGCGGAGGAATTAAAAAGAGTTGTCCGAACTGCGGTAGTAGCAACGTGGAATGGTATTCGAGGGTGACGGGTTACTATCAAAGGGTTAGCGGTTGGAACGACGGTAAGAGGAAAGAACTTTTCGACAGAAAGAGGGTTAATTTGGGATAACCTCAGAGAAATCGGCAATCATCATTTTTTCAGTTAGGGGAGGGGTCATCATCGGAAATATTTTCAGGCGCGGGCTACGTCATCATCGCTTGGCTCAGGATTGGATTCAATCATCATCCAACCCTTTTAGGATGTCAAGCAATATAAACAATGTCCCCCGAGCATCGAACATGAAGTTGATAGTGTTCACGAAAAAGGACTGTCCGCAGTGTCCGAACGCTAAGGCTATTGCTAAGGAGGTTGCCGAGGAACTTGGGCTTGAGTATGAAGAGATAGACATCGAAAAGGATCTCATAACCGCTCTACAGTTCAACGTGGCTTCGACACCTTCCATAGCTTTCGGCGAGGAAGTTCTTTTCAGAGGGGAGGTTCCTACGAAGGAACAGCTTAAACAGGAGATTCTCAAGCTGATGAAGTGATAGCATGCTCTGGGGAGGCATTCTCGACCTTTCCACAATAGACTTTCCCGGAAAGCTATGCTCGGTAATATTCTTCGCCGGATGTCCTTTCAGATGTCCTTACTGCCAGAACCACAGGCTCTTGAGCGGCGGGATTAAGGTAGGAGTCGATGAGATCGTAGAGGCTGTGAAAAGAAACTACCTCATAGACGGGGTTTGCCTCACCGGCGGGGAACCCTTGGCTCAGGACTTGGAGGAGCTCTTAGAACTGTTGAGAAGGTTGAAGGATCTTGGCTTGGCGGTAAAGATCGACACGAACGGTTACTATCCCGAAAAGCTTTCGAAGGTGCTGGATCTGGTGGATTACGTTGCCATGGACTTCAAGACGACTCCGGAAAGATACGCCGAATTGACGGGGAGGGGGGATTCCGCGGAAAGAGTCCTGAAGTCGCTCGAAATTTTGGCTAACTCCGGCATCGAATATGAAGTTAGGACAACGGTCGTTCCAACGATAATAGATGGGGAGGAGATAGAGAAGATCTCGGAGGTTCTGTCGGAATTCGGGGTGAGAAAATACGTCCTCCAGCAGTTCAGGAACGAAGACGTTTTGGACGAGAAGCTCAGAAATGTCGAACCTTATCCAAAGGGTTATCTACTCGAATTGGGAAGAATTGCAAAGCGGAACGTTCCGAAAGTTATAGTCAGGTGTGAGGGAGAGGAGGAGGTTTGAATGGTCGAGGTTAAACTTTTGAGATACACTCCGGACGGGGTGAGTTTGGTCGCGAGAGGTTGCAGGGTGAGCGGGATTCCCGAAGGGTTGAGCGACGAGGAGATAGTTAGGATGGTCGTGGAGAACGACTACACGAGCGCCATCGAGCACATATACTTCACTTTCGAGATAAAGGGGATGAGCGTCGCGATAAGCAGGGAGCTTTTGGAGCACAGGATAGCGAGCCACACCGCGAGATCGACCCGATACAACATCGAGAAGGACTTCGGCTACGTGGTTCCTCCGACGATTGCCGATGATGAAGAGCTCGTCGAAATGTTTAAGGAGGCGATGGAGTCCGCGAGACAACATTACGTAAAAATATACGAGAGAATGCTCGAAAAGGGCTATTCGAAGGCCGAAGCGTTAGAAGCTTCGCGTTACGTCCTTCCTATGGCCACCCACACCCATTACATATGGACGATAAACGCGAGGAGCCTGATAAACTTCTTGGGATTGAGGCTCTGTAAGAGAGCGGCCCCAGAGATAAGGGAGCTCGCGCAGAAGATATACGACATCGTAGTGAAAATATATCCGGAGATTTTCGAAAACGTCGGTTGCAGGGGTTATACGATAGGTCTATGTCCGGAAAACGAAGCTCGTCCGAAGGACTGCCCTTACAGAAACAGGATTCCGACCAAGAGGGAGGTAAAGGAGAGTTGGAAGGGATAATCTGTAACGATCGATCGTTCCTATTGAATTTTCAAATTCAAAATTTTGTATGACTACTTGTAGCACAATTTAATTCCGAATCGTAAAAATTAATAATGGATTATTCAACAGCGTCGGAAAGGTAACGATTTAGACTGAAGAAAGGCAATTGTCGAGAAAACGTTTAAATAGTGTCGATCTCAATAAAAATCGGAGGTGTCCGGTTTGGCGGATAAGAAGACGATAGAGTCGCTGATGAGAGTTGAGGAGGTATACGAACCTCCCGAAAGCATTAGGGAGAGGGCATGGGTTAAGGACGAGTCGATATACGAGAAGGCGGAAAAGGACTGGCTCGGATTTTGGGACGAGATCGCTAAAACCGAAATCGAATGGTTCGAGCCTTATAAGAAGGTTTTGGATGACAGCAACGCTCCTTTCTACAAGTGGTTCGTAGGTGGGAAGATAAACATAACTCACAACTGTTTGGACAGACACGTAAAGACTTGGAGGAAGAACAAAGCGGCGATAATCTGGCAGGGAGAACCCGAAAATGAAAGGAGGGTTCTCACCTACTACGAGCTCTACAGGAGGGTTTGCAGATTTGCAAATGCACTCAAGAACTTGGGCGTTAGGAAGGGGGACAGGGTAACGATTTACATGGGAATGGTTCCAGAATTGGTAGTTGCTATGCTCGCTTGCGCGAGGATAGGAGCGATCCACAGCGTAGTATTCGGAGGTTTCTCCGCAACGGCTTTGAGGGACAGAATAAACGACGCTCAGGCCAAAGTCGTGATAACGATGGACGGATTCTACAGGAGGGGCAAGATAGTCGAGACGAAGATGATCGTGGATGAGGCTTTGGTGGATGCTCCGAGCGTGAAGCACGTTATAGTTTACGAAAGAATAGGAATGGACGTCAACATGGAAGAGGGAAGGGATTTCACATGGCACGACGTCCAATACGGAGTTTCTTGGAAGTGCGAGCCCGAAGTTATGGATTCGGAGGATCCGCTGTTCATTCTATACACGTCCGGAACCACGGGTAAGCCGAAGGGTGTTCTGCACGTCCACGGAGGTTACAACGTCGGAACCCACATAACGACGAAGTGGGTGTTCGACATAAAGGACGAGGATATCTACTGGTGCACAGCCGATATAGGCTGGATCACCGGGCACAGCTACGTAGTTTACGGGCCTTTAAGCAACGGAGCGACTGTGCTCATATACGAAGGAGCTCCGGATTATCCGCAACCCGATAGGTGGTGGCAGATAATCGAGTACTATGGAGTCACGATATTCTACACCGCTCCGACCGCAATAAGGTACTTCATGAGACTCGGAGAGGAATGGGTCAAGAAGCACGATCTCAGCAGTCTGAGGTTGCTCGGAACTGTCGGAGAGCCGATAAATCCGGAAGCTTGGAAGTGGTTCTACAACGTAATCGGTCAGGGAAGATGCCCGATAATGGACACTTGGTGGCAGACCGAAACGGGAATGCACATGATAACGCCTTTGCCCGGAATAACCAAGCTCAAGCCCGGCTCCGCCACAAGACCTTTCCCGGGAATAAAGGCGGAAGTGTGGGACGATGACGGGAATCCGTGCCCGCCGAACGTAGGAGGAAAGCTCGTAATCACGAGGCCTTGGCCTTCGATGCTCAGAACGCTCTGGGGTGATCCGGACAGATACATAAAGACATACTGGAGCGCCTTCCCGGGCAAGCTCGCCTACTTCACCGGAGATGGAGCGAGGATAGATGAGGACGGATACTTCTGGATAATGGGAAGGATAGACGACGTGCTGAACGTGAGCGGACACAGGCTTGGAACCGCGGAAGTCGAGAGCGCTCTCGTAGCCCACAAAGCTGTGAGCGAGGCGGCGGTGATAGGAAAGGCTCACGACATAAAGGGAGAGGTGCCAGTTGCGTTCGTAGTCCTTAAGGAGGGATACGAGCCATCTCCAGAACTAAAGAAGGAGCTCAAGGAGTGGGTCAGGAAGACTATCGGGCCGATAGCGACTCCGGACGACATAATATTCGTTGAAAAGCTCCCGAAGACGAGGAGCGGTAAGATAATGAGGAGGATTCTGAGAGCCGTTCTTATGGGACAGCCACTGGGTGATGTAACGACTTTGGAGGATCCGAAGGCTGTTGAAGAGGCGAAGAAGGCTTACGAGGAGATAAAGAGGGCCATGGAGTCTCAATAAATTTTTTTAGGTGATCCTTATGGAAAAGGGTGATTGGGCGAATCCGGCGGTAGTTGGCCTCATGGGTTTCGCACTAACAACGATGGCCACCGGACTGATGGTCATGGGATTCTGGAAGGCTGGCCCCACACTCGCCTTAGCTCTGGCCTTCGGAGGAACCGCACAGTTCGTTGCGGGAATAATAGACCTCAGAAAGGGAAGCATATTCGGCGGTTCTGCGTTCATGTCATACGGAGCGTTTTGGTGGGCGGTGTTCATAAAGGACATCATCCTGCCGGTCTTCGGTGTGAAGGTCGGAGCGATGGGAGAAGCGGGATTCGCACTGATGTGGTTCCTGTTCACGTTCGCCTTCCTCATAGCTTCTGCGAGGGTAGGAAAGCTCTTATTCGCATTGTTCTTCCTGCTTTGGGTGGCCTTCGGCCTGCTGATAGCTCTACCGCTCGGAATGATTCCACCGAAGCCTGTGGGGGCGGAGATATTCGTTACGGGACTTCTCGCTTGGTATATAGCGATGGCCGAACTCGTCAACACGGTTTACGGAAAGAACGTCCTGCCGTTGGCGTAAATTTTATTTACTTCAATTTTTATTTTGATCCATGATTCTCGTTTCGATCGACTTTCAGGAGAGGTTGTGTCCGCACATTTCTGGAATCGACGAAATCCTCTTCAACTCCAGAAAACTAATAAAATCGTTCAACGTCTTGGGATTTCCGGTGATTTCAACGGAGCAGGTGAAGCTCGGAAGGACGGTGGATGAGATAGCAGAGGTTCTCGAATCCGAACCGATCCAAAAGGTTAGCTTCAGCTGTTGCGGTAGCGAAGAGTTCGTGAGAAAGTTACAATCTTTCGGGGAAAAATATTGCGTTTTGATAGGAATAGAAACCCATATATGCGTCCTTCAGACCGCCTTAGACCTTCTCGACATGGGTTACGATGTCAGCGTTGCGGTCGATTGCACGGGATCGAGGAGGGAAATCGATAAAGAGGTAGCACTCAGGAGGATGGAAAAGAAGGGGGTCGATCTGACGACGTGGGAGACGATAGTTTACGAGATATTAAGAACGGCCGAGCACGATAAGTTTAAGGACATTCTGGGCATAGTAAAGGAAAAACGTTAAAAGACCTAAGGATACGTTAGCCCATGCATACCATTCCTCCGGAACCGATTTGGAGTGTAGCAATAGGTCTTATCGCAATATTTTTGCTCGTTCTAATTCTTCCCTTCAAGGTCAGAATAGTCGAAGAGAACTTGGAGCCGTTCTTTCTCGTAATGGGAGCTTTAGCGGTAACGATCTCAGGCCTATGGAGTAAGGAGTTGATAATCGAAGCTCTGAGGGAGCCGGTATGGTTGCCCAACGTTCCGATTCCGATCGGCATATTTCAGGTCGTCCTCGTATTCGGCATCATCATATACAAATACAACCGCCAGATTTACGGGGCGATTTTGGGTTTGATGAATAGGATAGGAATCAGGGCTTTCGTTTTCTTCATAATATTGGTTTTGGGATTGGTTTCGAGTCTCATATCCGTAATAGTTACAGCGGTAATCCTATCGGAGATCGCTCTTGCTCTCCCTTTAGAGAGGAGGAAGAAGATAGAGTTCGTAGTCATAGCCTGCTTTGCGGTCGGCTTGGGAGCCGCTTTGACTCCGGTCGGTGAACCCCTCTCCACCATAGCGATATCGAAGCTGAAGGGTGAGCCTTACCATGCGGGATTCTTCTTCCTCATCGACGTTTTGGGGATCTACGTAATCCCCGGAGTGGTAGCTCTCGCGATCTACGGGGCTAAGAGAGTTGGAGAGGCTACGGTAGACAGGGTGGTAGTTCCAGAATACACCGAAACGCTGAGGACTGTCGTGCTGAGAGCGATAAGAGTTTACGTGTTCGTTTCCGCTCTCATTCTACTGGGAACAGGCCTTTCCCCTCTTGCAGTGTGGTTCTTCGAGAAGGTTCCTCCCGAAGCCCTATACTGGCTCAACACGATCTCTGCCATCTTGGATAACGCGACGCTTGTTGCAGTCGAAATAGGGCCCGAACTTACATTAATGCAGATAAAGAGTGCTCTGATGGGGCTACTGATCTCCGGAGGAATACTCATCCCTGGAAACATACCGAACATAGTCTCAGCCGGCAGAATAGGGATTAGGATGAAAGAGTGGGCAGAGATAGGTGTTCCAATAGGAATAGTCATGCTAATAGTTTATTTCATAATCCTCAGCGCTGAGGCACACTTTTTGGGATTTTGATTTTACGATAGAAATCCAAAAGCGGACCCGGCGGGATTTGAACCCGCGACCTACGGCTTAGAAGGCCGTCGCTCTATCCATGCTGAGCCACGGGCCCTCAATAGCTGAATTTCTCGGAGATTTAAAAATGTTACGTAACCGTTATATCTTTGCACGGTGAAGCTTAGCCATGGAATTCTACACTGAAGAGAGGTTCAGAAACTGGATAAACAAGATAGCCGAAACCGAAGTCGATCTGGAAAGATCCGAATCACTAAACGTATTCGATCAGATCGTAGAGGACTTCACGGTCGCATGCTTAAACGTCATAAGGGCTTTGAAGGAGAGGGAGATAACGAAGAAGAAGGCACTCCAAGAGCTCGACGACATGAGCAAGCTTATCCTTACCAGCATAGACTTCGGAGACGAGATAAAGAACGAACTGTTCGAGTTCACGAGGGAAAGCATAAAGACGATTCTATTCTCGACCAAGCTGTTCATAGAGGGAAAGACGAGCAAGAAGAGTTTCGATGCTCTCCTTAAAGAGGCGGTCAAGAAGGAGAAGGGCGGGGATCTGCGAGGAGCTTTCGAAACCGTGGCGAGGATGGGGGCTAAGGTTCTGAGGGGAGAAAAATTGCCGGAAAATCTCGAACTTCCGGAAGACGGTTTTGTGATAAACTGGCTCGACGGCGTCGAGATGATCGACGTCGTAATGAAGCTCGCGGAAATAGATTCAGGAGATGAGGATTGACGAAAAAGTTGTAGAAGCTCTGAAGCACGGATTGAGCTACGAACTCTACAAGGCCCTACTGCTCAGCTACGGGAAGAGGGGAGAGAAGGCGTTCTTCTACGTAAAGGACAGGAGGGTGAAGAAATACAGGGATTTCTTCGTCGTGGTCGGAAGGGAGGAGTATCTGGTCGACGACTCCTTCTGCACGTGCAAGGACTTCCAGATTCGGCTTAAAGGAAAAAAACCTTGTGCACATATCCTCGCCCTATTCGTAGCCAAGAATTTGGGGATTTACGACGAGTTCGACGCATACTACATCGACTACCTCATTCCGAATGATTGATATCGTTCGATTCGAGTATCTTTTATGGAAGAGGTAAAGGAGTTCGTCGCATTCGTTCTGAAGAAAAACGGATTCAGGGTAATCAAGGACTTCAGATGTCCTCTGGGCTGGATAGACGTGGCAGGATTCAAGCGAGGTTTTTCGGTCGGAATAGAGATAGGAAATCCCAAAAACGTCGCCCGCAAGCTTCTCAGCTATCCCTTCTCGATTAGAATCGTCCTGTGCGAGGGTTGTAGCTCGGAATTCGAGGGCGTAACAGTTACCGACCTAAGAGGGATGTGCGATGCTTTGGGAATAGACTACGATCCCCCATTCGAGGTATGGCTCGAAAGTAGGAAAAACAGAGATTACGAGCTTTACAGGAAGGCTATGGAGCTCCTAAAAGAAAAGCTATCCGATGATGCTGTTGCGAGGAGGGCGATGGATGCGATAGTTTACCTCTACATGGCCGAGGAAGTAATAGAGGACTATTCGGGGAAGGTCTCGGAGAAAATCCCTTTCGTCCGACTCTTTCCGACGCTGATTGAATGCGGGCTCGCTATTAGAGATACGAAGGAGTTCGTCAGACCCAAGACTTTCATGACCTCTCTGACGAGGGAAGGCTTCAGGGTGGCCAAGGTTGCGGTGAGAGAAAAGCTGAGGAAAGTAGACGAAATTTTGAAGGATTTTAGGGAGGAGATACTGTTCGTAATCGTCACGGGGCTCGCGGAGAGGAAGGGGCTCGTCCTGAAAGATGCTGACGTCGAGGAAATCGAAGTTAGTGGAGGGGGACTGGATGAGATATACTACTCCGTCCTACCGGTATTCGCGAAGCTCGATGTGTATGAAATTCTGAAGATGTTGAAGGGTTTGGATCCGCTCGTAGCGCTGTGCAGACTTCTATCCTACACCGTATTCTATCGCGAGGCCAAGAACCTCTTCGAAAGGCTATTCGAAGTCAGCCTCGCATCCAAGGTTCCCGTTTACGACTACTACGGAGAGTTCTTCGGATACGAATACAGAACATCCAAAGAAGTTGCGGAATTTCTCTCGAAGAGGGCATACGCGGAGATCGATGAGAGAACAGTTCTGAAGTTCCGAAACGTCCTCGACCTCGCATTTCTGAAGACTTCGAAAACGAAGGACTTGGAGGTGGCGTTGGAGAGGGGAATAGTGAGAGAGAGGAGGGGTGGCATAGAAGTTGTGGACGAGGAGAGGTTTGGGGAATTCATAAAAGCGAGAATGGCTAAGATCGCCGCTGAAGCCGTAGAGAGTATATTTTCCTCACGAGCTCCCTGAGGATAGCTTCCGCATCCTTCAAATCCCTCTCGCTTATTGAATCCTTCTTGGGGCAGATATCGTCCACCACCGCCCTACCGCTCTCCAAGTCGAGGACTACGGGATATATCCTGCATCCAATCGGCCTGTTCTCGTATATCCTGCATCGGTTAGATTCGTCCAAGAAGAAGCATCTACCTCCGACGTTTCTAAGCTGAGGGATTCCGTCAACTTCGACTACGAACTCTTCTCTTTTGAATCCGAGCCTCTCTATCCTCTCTATGTCCTCCTCCGTAAGCGGCATTTCAGTTTCGTAGCAACACTTCCCGCAGAATCTCCCACCAATCCTGCAGTCAAGCTTAACCCCAAAACTCCTTCGCCTCTTCATGCTCGGCAAGGAATCCTTTCAAATACTCCTCAAGCCTCTTACCTTCTCTCTTCGCGATCTTTCTGAGTATGTTGGTAGTTTTGGTAGAATACTGGACTGCCTTCTTCTCCCTGAAAGCCAGATCTTTCGGCATGAAGTTCTCCGCTATCTTCCTCAAGAAGAACTTCCTCACCACCTCTCCGTCAACTTTCCTTACCTTGTATTCGACCGGAACGCTTATTCCGGCCCTTATCACGTCCCACTGGAGGTATGGAAGAACGAGCTTCATCTCCAAGCTGTAGGCGACCTTGCTGTCCCTCACCAAGTTGTTCTTGCCCAAATTCCTAACATCGTCCATCAAAGCCCTCTCAAGCTCGTCTCTGCTCATTTCTAAGTATTTCTTGTATCCTCCGAAGAGCTCATCCGCACCCTGTCCGAACACCACCGCGTTGTATCCGAGCTCCTTAGCGAATCTCAGAGAGAGGTAGATCGGAACGGCTATCGAAACCTGAAGGGGATCCGCGGTCTCTATGGCGGAAACGACTTTCGGCAGAATCTCCTTTACATCACTTTCCCCGAACTCGTAAACCTCCAGATCCCTTCCGAGCATCTTAGCCGCTCTTTCGACCCACTCCCTCTCCTCCTTCGATGCGGTGACCGTTATGAGTTGGAGGTCGTATATCGAAGCGAGGAGAGAAGAATCGAGACCACCGGAGAAAGATATGCACGCGTGTCCGGGTTTGAAGCTCAGAAGGGACTTTTCCACGATCTCCATCAACTCTTCTATGCTTGCGTCCATTTTCCTAAAAACGTCTCCGAAGTCGTATCGCCTCCTATCCAAAATTTCTCCGGTGTAATCTATTTTAACGACTTCGCCCGGCAAAACTTCGATCGGCTCGGATTCGAAGTAGTATTTGAAGGATGAGAACGTGAGGGTTTTCGGATCGTAGTATAGGGGTTTTCCGCCCAGAACGTCCCTCGAAATCAAAACGTGGCTCGGTCTGAAAGCCACAACCGAATACAAACCTTCCACCTTCACCGGCAACTCGTCCGCGAACTTGAGGTTTATCGATTCGTCCGAATCGTAAAAAACGTTTCCGCTCTGCTTGGAAGGATATTTGGCGGAAGCGTATATTCTCTTAGCCCTCCCGTTCTCCATCTCCGCGAACGCGTATATGGACATAAAAACGAATTATACGTCCGAAAATAAAACCGTAACGATGAGGTGGGGGGTCGTTAGGGATACTCTGATAGTCGAGGGGGATTTCTTCGCGATAAGCTCCGGCGTGTTGGGGGGATGGGGGAGAGTTGAGCATTTGTTCAACCACACGATAAGAGGGTGGTTCGACGATCCGAAGGAATACGTGAAAAGAATAGCGAACGAGTTCGGTTTAAAGAGGTTCTTCGGGCTTTTAACCGCAGTTCCGATGGACAAGCTGTCCGTGGTCAGCGTCGGGAACGTCACAGCCTTCGTAACCGCCGGGATTACGAATCCGAACGAGAGGATAGGAACCATAAACGTAATAGTAGTCGTGGATGGAGAAATGCCGGAAAGTGCGATGATAAACGCGGTTATAACCGCAACCGAAGCCAAGTCTTTCGCTCTGCTAAAAGCCGGTCTGAACTTCACAGGAACATCGACCGATGCGGTAATAGTAGCGAAAACTTGTAAGGGAGATTACTACGAATACGCCGGCTACGTAAGCGAGCTCGGGAGGAGGATATGGGAAGCGGTTAAGAGGGGGGTTACCGAAAGTCTTTCCAAGTGGAAAAGCTTAGACTCGCAACATGGGTAGTGTGAAGGATCTGATGGTTCTGAAGGAACCGAAGGAAAAGGAGCTCGGACGTGGAAGGTTCGTTTTCAGCGACAGGTATTCCGTCTTCGATTACGGAAGGATGCCGGATGAAATAGAGGGTAAAGGCTCCTCGCTCTGCATGATATCCGCGTTCTTCTTCGAGAAACTTGAGGAAATGGGTATCAGAACGCATTACGTCGGATTGGTTGAAAACGGGAGGGTTAAGAGGCTGGAAGAACTGGAAGGTCCGACGAACGTCATGGAGATAAGGCTCGTGAGGGTTCTAAGGCCAAAAAAGGTAAACGAACACTACGACTACTCGATATTCAAGAGGGAGAGGGGTAACTTCCTCATTCCGCTCGAATTCATCTACAGAAACGCTTTGCCGGAGGGAAGTAGCGTTTTCAGAAGGCTCGAAAGGGGGGAAGTTACGCTCGAACAGCTCGGTCTCAGGAGTTATCCAAAGCCGAACGAAAGGCTCGAAAGGCCTATATTAGACGTGAGCACGAAGCTTGAGGATAGGGACAGATACCTAAGCTGGGATGAGGCGAAGGAGATCGCGGGATTGAGCGAAGAGGAGTTGGAGGGGATAAAGGAGCTCGTTCTCAAGATAGACGATACGATAACGAAAGAAGTTGGGAGAGTAGGAATAGAGAACTTGGACGGAAAAGTGGAGTTCGCGTTCGATTCCGATAGAGAGATAATGGTCGTCGATGCCGTAGGAACTCCGGACGAGTGCAGGTTCAGCTTTGAAGGAGTTCAGATAAGCAAGGAGGTGCTCAGGAAGTGGTATAGGAGGACTGAGTGGTTTGAGAGGCTCGAAAGGGTTAAGGGAAAGCCGAACTGGAGGGAATTGGCCGGAAAACCGCCGAAGCTACCTAAGGAATTGCTGAGAGTCGTTTCGGACATGTATAAGGCCTGCTGCAACGAGATAATCGGAAGAAAGATCTTCGAAGTAGAACGCCTCAGAGATGTGGTCAAAAGGCTGAAGGAGTTGATAGAATGAGCGTTAGGGACGTTTTAGGGCAGATAAAGGTCGTAGTGGTTGAGGAGGAACTCGGGCACGATGAGGTCGTCGAATTTCTGAAGGAAAGGAATTTGGAGAGAACTCCTGTTCTCCTGAACGTCGAAGGTAAGAGGGTCGCCAAGAACTTCGTAGCGACGAGGGAACTGCTGTCAAAATACTTGGGAATAAAAAAGGAAAAGATCGCGGAATATCTTGCAACTATCGACTACTCCTCGGCGGAAGTGAAGATTAAGAGGGATATTCCGTTGAAGGAGGAGAGGGTGAATCTGAAGGAACTGCCGGCTCTGAAGTATTTCGAGAGGGATGGAGGGAGATACATAACCGCCGGGGTCGTGATAGCGAAGTGGGTGGATGAACCGGTTAAGCCGGAGAAATTCAACGCCTCGATACACAGGATGATGATCTTGGACGAGAAAAGGCTCGTCGCGAGGCTCGTTCCTCCGAGGCACACGTATCTAATGTGGAGGGATGCGGTGGAAAGGGGAAGAGATCTCCCGATAGCCATAGCCATAGGAGTCCATCCCCTGATTCTCTTCGCATCCGCCACGAGGGTTCCGGAGGGGATGGAGTTCCGATACGCCTCCGCCCTGATGAAGGGTCTGGATCTGTTCGAGATAGAGGATCTGCTCGTTCCCGATGCGGAAATAGTTCTGCTCGGTAGAATTACGGACGAAAGGGCTGAGGAAGGACCGTTCGTCGATATAACCGGAACTTACGACAAAGTTAGGATGGAGCCGGTGATAGAGATAGACTCGATGTTCGTGAAAGAAGATCCGATATACTACTCCATAACCCCGGCGAGCTCCGAGCACCAGATCCTCATGGGAGTTCCATACGAGCCGCTGATATACAGGAGCGTAGCCAACGTTTGCAAGGTCAGGAACGTGATCATGACTTCCGGCAGTAGGCACTACTTCCACGCCATAGTTCAGATAAGGAAGGTGACGGAAGGTGACGGGAAGAACGCTATAATAGCGGCTCTTTCCGCAAATCCGAGCCTGAAGGGTGTTATTGTCGTCGATGAGGACATCGATATATACGATCCGAACGACGTGGAATACGCGATAGCCACGAGGTTTCAGGCGGACGAGGACTTCGTAGTAATAAGGGGTGCGAGGGGGAGCAGTTTGGATCCCTCCGCCGGAGAGACCACGGCCAAGTGGGGGATCGACGCCACTAAAAAACTCAAAAGGTTAAAGGATTTCGAAAAGGTGGTTTAGAGCGTGTAATCCAAAACCTTCTTCGCCTCCTCTACGTGCTCCTTGTGGACCCTCTCGACATCGGGGTGCAGGGCCTTTATGACCCTTCCGATGAGAACGAACAGCGTTCCCGTTATCACCGGCAACTCGTCCACGAGCTCGTCCTGCAGAGGCATATCGGCGGGAATTTTCTTCAGCACGAACTCCTTTATTGGCTCTATCCTTACGTTCTCCCTCGTTATCGCCATCCTAAAGAGGTCCATCGAGTTGAGGAAACCCTTGGTGAGTGGCAGATCCCTGAGCATGACCGTCTTCCTCCCCTCCGCCTTCGCCTTCTCGCAAGCCACTTCGAAGAGATCCGCGAGCTTCTTCTCCGCAATCTCCATCATCTCCTCCGCTTCCACCTTGTAAAGCGAGAGATCGCACGTCTCCTTCAATATCTTCTGCAGTTGCGGGTAGGGTATTATCATCTCCGCCATGTTCAACAGTTGGATAAAAGGGTATATAATATTAATTCAATATAGAGATTCTGAATGTAAAATTACTCACCCAGTATATCCGTCAGATCCCATTCCTCCTCCTCGAATTCGAGCTCCTCCTCCAACTCCTCAAACTCCTCTTTCTCTTCGAACTCCTCTTCCTTCTCTCCAACGAGCTCGAATTCCTCTAAGAGCGTGGCCAAAGCCTGCTTCACCACCTGCCTAAACTCGTTGAGGTTGGGGTTGTATATCTGCCAAGCGAGTTTGCAGTCCTCGTCAGCTTTCTCCTCCATCCTCCTTATCCTCTCAAGAGTTCTCTTGGAAGTCTCGTATATCCAGTAATCCCTCGTTTCGCTGTCGACCACCGAAATGCTCTCCGGTCTCAAAGCCGGGAAAAGTCTTCCGTCCCTCTCTATAACCCTCACCTTCGCGACTATAGCTACGAGTTCCGGCGGTTCTATCTCCATCAGAGAGTCGAGGGCGTCGGTTTGAAACCTTCCTACGTAACCCCTGAAAGCTCCGGTTGGATCGGCCACCCTTATCCTCCAAACTCCGGAATCCGGCTTTACCTCCTCCTTGTCGAGCAAAGCTCCTACTACGAAAACCCTGTTGCACCTCATTCCTAAGGGGGTAAGAACGTAAACCGGAGCCTTGTCCTCTTCCGGCTGAATTCTATACGTGGATCTGTTGAACTCGTATGAGAATATCCTCCTTGCAACCTCCCTCTTCCTGAAGTTCATACCGCGACCTCCTCCATAAGCTTCTCGACATCCTTCCTATCCACGCCCTTCAAAAACTCGACGCGGTTCACAATCAGGTATCTGCCACCCCTCGTTCCTCCAACCTTCAGATACCTTCCCAAAAGCCTCGCCTTAAGTTCCGAAAGGACTGCACCTCTGTCGAGCCTCTCCGCGGCTATCTTCTTCGCCTTCTCCAAATCCATCCCGGTCAAGGCCTTCACGTTCTCCTCGTTCAGGATTATCTCGTATACGTTCTCCCCGTCGTCGAGCACTCCCTTCACTCTAAGATCGTCGTATCCTTCGACCTTCCCGTGAACTGGACAAACGCCCTTCGCCATCGCCCTTCTGCATATACTGCAACGCTGAATCAAACCGCTGTTCTGCTGTATCGCAACCAGAGCCCCGACCACCTCTATTTCACGCGGAGGTAGCTGTATGTCCTCGTCGATCTCCACTATGTCGCTCGTCCTCGTAACGTTTACCTGCATCCTTCCCTGAAACGAATCGGTCACGACGTTTCTGAAAAGGTAACTCTTTCCCTCCTCCACCTCCCTCTTTCCCGATTTAGCCCATATAACGAACTTTATAATTCCCGTCTCGTCTCCTATCAGTCCAACTTGGGAAACGCTCGGACTCGTAGAATCCCACAGCTGAACGACTTTGGCTTTTAAACTAACCCACTGTCCCGGCTTCGTTATGTCCGCTATCTTTACGAGGGGAGCTTCAGCCAACAACTTCTCCCTCGGAATGTCCAACTCCTTCGCGAGCCAGTTCTTTATCGTCTTTACAGCTTCGCTTTCGGGAACCTTGAACTCGTGAATGAGGAGCCTGAGCCTTTTTGATATCTCCTTAGCGTCAACCTCGTATCCCGATCTCTTGAACTGCTCCACTATCTGATTCGTTATTCTCTCTATCCTTTCATCTTTCATTTTACCACCCGATTAAAATCGAAACGCATCGAACAATAAAGACCTTTCCCCGTCAAATATAAAAAATAATTTTTCATAAAAATTAAATAAATCCCGCTTCGAAGACTAAAAACTTTTATTATACACCGACATCGTCAGTTCATGCAAGAAACCGTAAAGCGTTGGCTCTTGGAGGAGGGAATTTTCAAGTCAGAAGTTCCAGATGAAAATGCGGACTGGCACTACGTGGTGGAATTTCCGGCGAATTCTGGACAGATCTCGGATATAATAAAGGTGAAAGATAGGGATATAGTAGTGGTCGTAAGCGGGATAATCTTGGCGGATCCCCACTACAAAGCCTTACACTCCCTTCCGAGGGAAAAGAAGAGAAAGCTAATCTTCAAGTGGAAGATGGACCTCCTCTTCAGAAAGGCAGAATTTAGGATGTTACCGGATGCCGAGAACGTCAGGCAGATAGAATTTCAGATACCTCTATACTTGGAGGAACTAACGAAACCCAAGCTCATGGAGGCTCTGAGGGAGATATTCAAGTGCAAGCTCTACATAATATGGAACGTGAACTACGAGTTCGAAAAGGCGGACGACAAAGATTTGATGTATCTTTAAAAAATAAATTTACGCTTCCTGCTTGGCCTTCTTGCTCTTCAGCTTCTTCAACCTTATTATGTTTTCCCTGTCCATCTCCTCAAGCTTGAACGCTATGAACTTGCACGCCTCCTCCATGGAAGGTATGACCCTATACTCCAAAGCGTTGACTCTCCTCTTCGTCTTCTCTATCTCCTCTATGAGCCTTCTAATCGTCGTCTCGATTTCCGCAACCTCCAGTATCGCGTCTACAAGCTGCTCGAAAGCCTCGACAGCCTCATCTATCCTCGCAGTCGTTCCCAAGACACCGTATTCCCTCTCCACAACACACCTAACTATCTTCTCTTCCCTCTTTATGACGGGCACAACAACGCCCATTATGTTCTTCTTGTGCATAACGAACTTCGGCTCACACTGCCTCGCCATCGCTATCGATTTTACTGCCACAACTCCATCGACCGCCATCGCGAGGGCGAGTTTCTGCATGGCCTTCTCGTATTTCTCCGCCATCCCGCCGATTACCTTCTTGGCCTCCTCCAAGAGCTCTCTGAACTCCATTATCAAACCGTCTCTCTTCATCTTCAGCAGGGAGTGTCCTCTCTTGGCCATCTTTATCCTTCTTCTGAGCTTAATTAATTCCATTCTCGTCGGCTGAACCTTGACTACGGACATAAAAACACCTCAAAAGAAAAAATAGGGTTAAGATGCCTCTCCTTCCGCCTTCTTCTTCCTGTACTTCGGATGATACTTCTCGATGTATTCCCTCCTTATCTTCGTGAGCTCTTCTTCTGGCAGAATCGCGAGGAGCTCCCAACCCAAGTCGAGCGTGTATTCTATGTCTCTGTCCTCATACTTGCCTTGATTGACGAACCTCCTCTCGAACTCGTCGGCGAACTTAAGATACCTCCTGTCCCTCTCCGACAGAGCTTCCTCACCAACTATAGCCACGAGACCTCTCAGATCGACACCCTCAGCGTAGGCGGCATACATCTGGTCGTTCCACTCCTTATGATCCTCCCTTGTCATTCCCTTACCGATACCCTCCTTCATCAACCTGCTGAGCGATGGAAGGACGTCGATCGGCGGATAGATACCCTTGGCGTGGAGCTCTCTGCTTAGAACTATCTGCCCCTCTGTGATGTATCCCGTAAGGTCGGGGATCGGGTGAGTTATGTCGTCACCGGGCATCGTAAGGATGGGCATCTGGGTAATCGTTCCCTTCCTACCCCTGATTCTACCCGCCCTCTCGTATATCGTAGCGAGATCCGTATACATGTAACCCGGATAACCTCTCCTTCCCGGAACCTCTTCTCTCGCCGCCGAAATCTCTCTCAAAGCCTCGCAGTAGTTGGTCATGTCCGTCAGGATGACGAGGATGTGATAGTCGTATTCGTAAGCCAAGAATTCGGCGGCTGTCAAAGCCATTCTCGGCGTAATCAGCCTCTCGATGGCCGGATCGCTCGCCAAGTTGAGGAAAACTACCGCTCTCTCAAGAGCTCCAGTTCTCTCGAACTCCTTCATGAACTGGTGAGCTTCCTCGTAAGTTATACCCATGGCGGCGAATACGATGGCGAACTCCTCTTCGGTTCCCCTTACCTTAGCCTGCCTCGCGATCTGCAGGGCAATGTCGTTGTGCGGCAGACCGGAACCGCTGAATATCGGCAACTTCTGACCTCTAACCAGCGTGTTCATTCCGTCGATGGCAGAAATACCGGTCTGTATGAACTCTCTCGGATACTGCCTCGCATATGGATTTATAGCGGCACCGACTATTTCTCTCCTCTCCTCCGGAACTATCTTCGGCCCACCATCTATCGGCTCTCCAGAACCGCTCAGAATTCTACCGAGCATGTCCTTCGAACAGTTCAGCTTAACGACATCTCCAGTGAACCTCACGCTGCACGATTTGTCCAATCCCCTCGTTCCCTCGAAAACCTGAACTACGACGAAGTCCTTGGATGTGTCCAGAACCTGACCTCTCCTAACGGTTCCGTCCGGCAGGGTGATCGTAACCAGTTCACCGTAAGCTACCGGTTCGGTCTTCTCCAAAAAAACTAAAGGACCGGCGATATCCGTAATCGTCTTATACTCCTTCCCCATAACACATCACTCTCCCAAGAGGTTCTTCCTAATCTCCTCCAAAGCCTCCTCAAGCACGGGCTTGTAATTCTCCTCGAACTTCGCCCTCGCGAACTTCTCCTTACCCTTGACGCCGATTATCTCCTCCACGGGCTTGCCCATCTCCAAGGCCTTATACATCCAGTCGTTGATCATCTTAATGCCTTTGAGCATGTCATACTGCTTTTCGAGCGGACAGTAGGTATCGACTGGATCGTAGGCATACTGAATGAGGTAGATCTCTCTGATCATCCTCGCAACCTCCAACAGAATCCTCTGTGCATCCGGCAGAGCATCGCTTCCTACGAGCTGAACTATCTCCTGCAAGTTCGCCTCCTCCTGCAGAACCTCCATCGCCCAGTTCCTCAGCTCACCCCAGTCCGGCGCGACGTTCTTCTCGAACCACGGCCTCAGAGTCTCAACGTAAAGACTGTAGCTCTGGAGCCAGTTTATGGCCGGGAAGTGTCTTCTCGCAGCCAACTTGGCATCCAGCGCCCAGAAGACCTTCACGATTCTCAGCGTGTTCTGCGTAACCGGTTCGCTGAAGTCTCCACCCGGTGGTGAAACAGCTCCAACTACCGTAACACTCCCAATGTGTCCGCTGAGCGTCTTGACTCTACCAGCTCTCTCGTAGAACTCAGCCAATCTCGATGCGAGGTAGGCGGGATAACCTTCCTCACCGGGCATCTCTTCAAGCCTACCCGATATCTCTCTCATCGCCTCGGCCCATCTTGATGTTGAATCGGCCTGAATGGCGACGTCGTATCCCATATCTCTAAAGTATTCCGCGATCGTGATTCCCGTGTAAACGGAAGCCTCTCTCGCAGCTACCGGCATGTTTGAAGTGTTGGCTATGAGCACGGTTCTCTCCATCAAAGGCCTTCCGGTCCTCGGATCCTTGAGCTCCGGGAACTCCTCCAGAACTTCTGTCATCTCGTTTCCTCTTTCTCCGCAACCGATGTAAACTATTATCTGCGCGTCGGCCCACTTTGCAAGCTGGTGCTGCGTGACGGTCTTACCGCTTCCGAATGGTCCGGGTATGGCCGCCGTTCCACCCTTGGCAACCGGGAAGAACGTGTCCAAAATTCTCTGACCCGTGATGAGAGGAATCTCGGGCGGAAGCTTCTCTACGTAAGGCCTCGGAATTCTGACGGGCCACTTGTGGTAGAGCTTCAGTTCTGTTCCGTTGTCTAAAACCGCAACCGTGTCCTCGACCGTGAAGTCTCCCTCGTAGATTTCGGTTATAGTTCCGCTGATGTTCGGCGGAACCAAAATCCTGTGTTCGGATATGAGCTCAGTCTCCTTTACCACACCTATTATATCTCCACCCTTAACCTTATCTCCCTTCTTAACCGTCGGCTTGAAGTGCCACTTCTTCTTTCTATCCAAACCCGGGGCCTCGATGCCCCTTCCTATGAAGTCCCCGCTGACCTCCTTCAAAGCCGGAAGGGGTCTCTGAACACCGTCGTATATCGTTCCGAGCATTCCCGGACCGAGTTCAACGCTCAAAGGCATTCCCGTGTTTATGACCTTCTCTCCCGGCCTAACTCCAGAAGTGTCCTCGTAAACCTGAATGAGGATCTTGTCTCCTCTGATACCTACGACTTCACCCATCAGTCCCTCTTCTCCTACCTTGCATACGTCGTACATCTTCGCCTTCAGTCCCTCAGCTACCACGAGAGGCCCTGAAATCCTATATATCTCTCCAACCGAACCAGCCGTTTTCACTTCCATAGGTCAACACCTATCGCCTTTCTTATCTTCTCCCTCAACTCCTCAACACTACCCATCCCGCCGACCGCAACAAACGTCGGCTCAACCCTCTCGTCTATCTCCCTCCTCAACATAACGGGCAACTTCTTAAGATCGTCATACCTGATCACGACAATACCGATATCATCCCTACTCAAAACGTCCCTAACGGCATTAACCAACTCCTCATCGTTGGTAACGTCATAGACATCCCTAATTCCGACGAGCCTAAAACCGATCGTGAAATCCGGATCGCCTATAACCGCAACCTTCTTCATAGTATCACCAGCTGCTCTTCTATCTCCTCATTCGGAATCCCCTGCCACTTACCCCAACCCAAAGTCCTTAAGTTATCCACCTCTATCTTCTTCAACACCATATACTGCAACACCGGTAATATAGATAACGGATAGTTGCTCGCCCTCCTAGCTACGACCTCCATCCATGCTTTATCGAATTTGATCTCTATTCTCGAAATGCTCTTGTCAGTTATGCCTTCAAGTCCCTTCGAGAACCAGTATCCCTCCAAAGCTTTGACGAGCTCGTCCCAAGACATCGCTATAAGTTTCGATGCCTCCTCCTCCGTTATCTCGAATCCACCCGGTATTATCCTCCTCATGATCTCCTCCGCCGAAACGTCCTCTCTCTTCAACCTTAGAATCGTCTTTATGTTCTTTATATCGATTTCCATTTTTATGAAGTCAACGAACAGCTTTAGGGCGAATTCGCTCGGTCTTTCCTTTAGAATCTGGTGGTAGTATATCTTGTAGAGCTCGTCCTCTATTATGCTCAGAGGCTCGCTCCCCACCTTAGACAATACGGAGTAATATGGCGTCCCCTCGAAGGTCTTCACGATTTCGTCTATCTCCTTAGGTATCAGAGATTTGTAGAAGTCGAGGGTGTATTCACCGACGGGAACCAAAGCCTCCTCTATCTCCTCCTCGGAAACTCCCGCCATCTTTCCCCTGATTATGGTCACTATGTTCCATATATCCCATCTCTTTAGATACGTTGTGATTATGTCCTTCGCTATTCCGAAGGATACGTCCATTATTTTCCTATAAGTCCTACCCAAGTTGAGCGTCAAGGCGTAATCCAACAACCTCGGACCGGAGTATTTGTATGCGAGTTCGTCTATCTCCCTCTTGTAATCCGTCTCCTCAAGATACCTCACTATTTCGTTGAAATCCATGTTGAGCAGCTTTCGGTATTCCTCGCTCGGAATGAGCCTCCTTTTCATTACCTTTACCCTTGCAACTATATAAGCCCATGAGGATCTCTTACTCTTGAGCAACATTGCGGATCACCCGAACAGCATCTTCGATAGCTCACTCATCTTCTGCTCGTATAACTGATTCAGGAGCTCCTCAAACGTCAGATTTATCCTCAACTCTCCGTCCGAACTTTCTATAACCACACCGCCCAAACACTCGATGTTTCCACCGTATTTCGCGTTCAGTCCGAGCTCTTGAATTAAAGACTTGACAAGATCCTCATCCTCCTTGTTCGAATATATGACCATACCCTCCATCGCATACTTCTTGAGAAGAGCCGTGTAAACCTTCTTCTTCGTTTCGGGATCCATTCCCTTAACTCTCTCCTCCACGGCCTTGAACACAGCTTCGAGTATCTCCCTCTGCTTATTCAGCAGTTCCCTCTTCATCTCAAGCCTTACGCTCGAAATCTCCTGCCTTCTCAAAGCTTCGGCTTCCTTCTCCCCCTCGACTCTCGCCCTCTCAAGGATCTCCTTGGCTTTCTCCTCCGCCTCCTTGATGATCCTCTCCGCCTCTTTCTTGGCCTCGCTGATTATCGCTTGAACCTGCTCCTCTCCCTTCCTATATATCTCCTGAACCACGCTATCAAGTGGCATTTCTGTTCACCCTTTCGAAAGGGTTAGTGGAATGCGAACATCAGTATGAATGCTATGACGAGTCCGAAGATTACGATCGTTTCTGGGATAACTGTGAACAGTATACCGAGACCGAAGAAGCCTCTGTCCTCCGCTGTAGCTCCTACCGCAGCCGCTCCGATTCCGCTCTCACCAAGTCCAGCTCCAATTCCAGCCAACCCTACAGCTAAACCTGCTCCAACCGCAATCAAACCCCTCGCAATCGCTTCCTCCGCCATTCACACCACCTCCTTCACTCCAAAAACTTCTTTATTCTACCAAACGGCTTATACAACACTCCACCACCCTCAAGGAACTTCGTAAAGAACTCTACGTAGTGCAATCTCAAGGACTGTAAGCCCGGATCGAGGACACCGAGTATCAGGTTGATCAGATGGCCTATTATCAGAACTATGACTCCGAGCACCGGTATGCACATCCCCTGCGGATCTATGAGTCCGACTCCTATGAAGTTCATGACGAACGCTATGTAAACCGACGACAGACCTATGGCGAGAATTCTGGCGTAGCTGACTATCTGACCGAACCACGTGAGCAGTTCTACTGCGAGTATTACACCCATCGCTCCCATCTTCGGAACTTCGCCCATTACGAACAGAACGAACCATATCAGTATCAAAGGCAAAGCTGCCAAGTAGAAGAAGTTCAATCCCTGCTGCCACCCCTTGACAACACCGGGCAATGGGAGCGGTGGAATTCCAGAACCCTCAGCCGGTCCTACTCCGAAGAAGTAGTGGAACACACCCAAGTTATAGGCGAATCCGAATATTATGCACGCCAAGCCCAAAACTCCGAGAATCCAACAGCCCTTTTCGAGCATCGCTTCCTTGAATCCATGCTCTTTAAGAACGGTGTAGAATCCGAGTATGAATCCCCAGAGGATCTTGAAGATACCGACGACGATCGTGACGAACAGCAGAACCTTAATTCCCATCGGAGAAACTCTGTCGAAAACCGGTTCGAATTTATGAACGCCTATGGCATGCAGAATCGGCCAGAGGAAGTGCTTGAAGAACTCTATTTTACCCTCCTCAACCGATACGAATGGCCCAAAGCACTCTCCATATATGAAGCCAAAGAATATCGATACTATCCCAGCATATACTCCTATGTTCAACAGCCTCTGCCATCCTTCCGTTTTGAATATCCTTTTCAGAAACAAACAAAGGACCGTGATTATGGCACCGTAACCCACATCTCCAAGCATAGCTCCGAAGAATATCGGGAAGAATATCGCCATTATCGCCGTCGGATCGATTTCGTGATACTTGGGCGTTGTGTAAGTCAACGTGAGAATCTCGAAGTTTCTGACGCCGGGAGGATTGTTGAGCTTCGTTGGAGGCTCGAATTCTTCGTCCTCAATCATTTCGACCGTAACCTTACCTCCAGTCTCGGATTCCACAGCAGATTTGAATTCGTTGAACTTCCTTGCCGGTATGTAGCCCACTATTATGAACGCATACTTGGACACCAACGACTTTAAGGGCAGTTCGGATTTCTCAAGCTCCATGCTTAGGTATTCCTCGATGGCGAGCATCAACTCTGCCTCTCTCGCCTTTAGATCCTCGATCTCCTTTTCGAGAGTCGCTATCTCCTCTTTGAGCCTCGAAATTTCGGAGTTTATTTCAGAGATCCTCGAATCGTAATCCTCTATGTCCGGAACCGAAACCTCTCTGAATCCAAGCTCCTGCAACACCCTGTAAACTTCTTCGGCGTATTCGACCTTAACGAAAACCGCAACTACGTATTCCTTACCGTAATCCTTCAAAAACACTTCGAAATCCGAAGTTATGCTCTGAATCTTCGGAGAAGGATCCGCCCTTATGAATCCGACGAACGCCCTAATCGTCTTGTATCCTTTCAAAAGCCTCGGCGGAATTCCCAAAGCCTTGAGAGGCTCTATCACCTTCAATTCGTCCTCCAGAGCCTTTATCTTTTCCTGAAGTTCCTTTATCCTGTCTATCTTCGCTCCGATTTCCGTTCTGTATTCTTCAAGTTTTCTGTCCAACTCCGCCTTGATCTCTTCCTCCCTATACCTCCTCTTGGGAACGAACTTCTCCGGATCGAGCTTCAGGTAGGACAGTATGCTTCTGAGTTGAACAAGACTCTTGGACAAAATTCCAGCCTTCTCGAAGGGTTCACCGAGTTTGAAGTATTCGTCTTCAACCGGATCCTCGATGTGGATAAGGTTTAGGCGGTAGAGTATATCGGATACCGTTTCGAAGTGATCTCTTGGCCCCACTACGGAAACCTTAACCATTCTTTCCGGCTTAAGCATACTCGATCATCCCTACGAATTCTTTATACAGAAATTCAACCGCGTTCTGCAAATTCGCCTTACCCTTCGACTCCACCTCAGCAATCTCCTTGCTGAGCGAGCTCTTTATGTTCTGTTTCTCCTTCTCTATCTCAGCCTTGGCCTTCTCGATTATTTCCGCCTTGACCTTCTCAGCCTCTTTTTCCGCATCTTCTATGATTTGCCTTGCTTTCATTTTAGCCTCGTTTATTATCTTCTTTTTTTCTTCCTCAGCGTTTCTGATCCTCTCTTCAACCTCCAACTCCGCCTTCTTAATCCTTTCAAGAATCTCTGTTTTCTCCATGACCATCACCTTAGATTTCGTTGTTTTGATAATAATCAACAATGCAACCGTTACGAAATATTTAAAATTTGCTATTTTTTGTTTTCCCGATCCTCGAACGAAATATCACGATTTGACATTCGACCGGAAGGAAAATATAAACTAATTTGTATTTATTAGTATAAAAAACGACAATGTTTATATTTTTCCTTTGCAGTATAGATTTTAGAGGAGATCGCGTATGGCGGAGGAGGAGAGAGTAGAGGTCGTTAGAGGCTGGCAAGCGCTCTGGAAAACAGAGGACTGGTGGGCGGTCTGGATGGCGTTCATAGTGATCTTCATTTCACTCGCCCTCTACTACACTGGAAATATCTCAGCGCTTAAAACGCTTGCAGTTTCTGCACCGCCCAAATGGAAGGCGCTGAGTCAGGTAACAGCATATTACAAAACGCACTGGTTTGGATACATAGTGAACTATGTGTTCTGGCTCGTGATATTCACGATAAGTAGCAAAATACTCGGATTTAAACCGAGAGACTTCGTTCCGTCCTTTACGTTCGTTTACATCATGAGCATTCTGATATTCTTCGTCGCAACCAACTATTACGCTCACCACTACAATATAGAACCACCGATACTCGCGGTAATAGTGGGGCTTATACTCGGCAACCTCTTCAGATTTCCCAAGTGGATGGATGCGGGGTTCAGAGTGGAATACTACATAAAGACGGGTATAGTTCTGCTCGGTGCCACCCTGCCGTTCAGCCTTATATTCATGGCCGGTCCATACGTCCTCGCTCAGGCATCGATAATAGCGATAATAACGTTCCTATCGATATTCTACATAGGGAGGGGACTTGGAATTGACAAGAGGACTGCGGCCGTATTGGGTGCGGGAGGAGCGGTCTGTGGAGTTTCCGCGGCAATTGCAATGGCGGCGGCCGTTAGGGCCAAGAAGGAGGACTACGTTTTCGGAATAGCCGCAGTAATAATTATGGCGATAATAGCGATATTCCTGTTGCCGGGTATAGCCATGAGCATGCATCCTCCGATGCATCCGGCAGAGGCCGGAGCTTGGATCGGAACTTCCGAGTTTGCAGACGCCGCAGGTTTCGCCGCCGCGGATTGGTATGGAACATGGTATTACGATCATGTCGCCAAGACGATAATGGGCATAAGCACGAAGGATCTCTGCATATGGGCCTATACGCTGATGAAAGTCATAGGAAGAGACATCTGGATAGGCCTATGGGCGTTCGTGATGGCGGTAGTTTCCACTACGAGATGGGAGGTTGAAGAGACGGGAGCAAAGCCATCCGCCATGGAAATATGGTGGAGATTTCCGAAGTTCGTCATAGGATTCTTCATAGCGTCCGCTCTAATGACTGCGGTTATAGGAACGGTCAGCGCTGACGTTTACCTCCACCACATGAAACCCAACCTGATAGCTCCGATAAAGACTATGAGAACATGGACATTCATATTCACATTCTTCAGCATAGGTATGACTACGAGGTTCAGAGAGTTCGTCAAGTTCGGTGCGAGACCATGGGCCGCGTTCTTCATAGGTGCGGCGATAAACATAGTCCTTGGATTCATTCTGTCTCACTATATCTTCGGACCTATAGCCTGGTTGAGACTGCCCGAGTGGGCACCCAAGATTTAAACTCTTACTCTTTATTTTTATTATGAAGCTCGGAGGTAAGATTCTCTGCCACTCCTACAACGAACTGCTCGTGATCGGATGCGAAAACGGATGGGTCTACGTTTTCGATGGAAAGGACCTAGTATGGGCTAAAAAGCTGAGCTCAACATACTATAGAGGTCCTTTTCACGATGTCAACGTCATAAGCGTTGCCGTCGACGATATCGTTGTCGTCGGAACGGACTTCGCCGATGGAAAAGTCTACGCTTTTGACTTGGATGGCAAGAAGCTCTGGGAAAGGCAGTTCATGAGCATAATGGGTTGCTGGGAAAGACCAAACGACATTGTCGCCGTAGATATTGGCAAAAACATAGCTGTATGCGACGAGTGGATGAATTCAAGCCTGAACATTTTAGATAGAAAGGGCAACACGATAGAGAGAAGAGAGCTTGAAGGATTCGTGAATGCTCTCAGGCAGGAAGATATAACGGTCGTGGGAACGACGAAAAAGACTTACATCGACGGTATGGAAATAGACTTCCCCTGCCAAGACATCAGAGTGAAGGACTTCGTATTTTGCTCGAACGACGAATGCATTTTTGCCGTTGATGGGAAAGACTTGCTGTGGGTTGAGAAGTTCGAGAGTCCGATATTCGATGTAGGAGAGTTCGTAGCGGTATGCGACGATAGAGGTCTCCACATTTTGAGTTTGGATGGAGAAAGGCTGGAGTTCAAGAGGGTCGACAAGCCCCAAAGAGTTTTCGTAGTGGACGACGAGGTAATCCTCGGATACCGAAACAGAATATTATGGAGCGATGGTAGGGTAAGAAGGATAAGGGGAATCCCCATTTACATCGATAACGTTATAGCAAGTTACGAGTCTGATGAGCTATTTTTCAATTAACCACCGCTAACCGGTGGTAGCAGGGCGACCACATCGTCATTTTTAAGTGGAACGTTTGAACGAACGAGTTTGCAGTTTACGAAAATGCTGACGTAACCCTTATCAAGCAAATCTTTCAGTTGGGGATAATATTTTTCGAGCCATCCGATAAGCTCGTCCAAGTTACGAACATCTACTAATATTTCATCTATTCCCGCGATTTCCTTGAGGTTCGCAAACAGCTTAACCCTTACCATACCTCACACCGAGTGTGCCTTGTAGCAACTCCTACACGATCTCGAAAGGTCGGGAATCTTCGGTATTATCGTAAAGTCTGGAAACAGCCTCATCTCGAACATCGCTCTGAATTCCTTGTATTCTTTCATATTCCATATCTCTTCAAAATTCTCGTTCCTTAAGTTCCCGAAATACATCTTCCTAACTTCGAACTTCTCTCCTTCGAAAAACCTTACGATCGTATCGGATTTCGTCGGTAAATGGAGGTAGACGCACGGACAAATGTCGCCGTTTACTGTTATGAGACTACTCCTTATCGGATTTTCGGCGCAGATCAAAACCTACTCAAGCCTTATCGGCTTTGCCACGAAAGATATGCCGAGCACATCGGCCAAAACCTTAGCCTTTCTTATCTTTTCTGAACACTCTCTTCGGACACATGACGCAGTTGAGTTGACAGTGCGTTGAAACCTCCACTTGAACGTTATCGAGTTTTCCGCTGAACAATCCCATAAACTAACTTAACAAAAGTAATTTATCTAAATTTTCCAACCTCCAGCGGTGATCGAGACAATACTCTCACTGCTTGGCAGTATCGTAATGGTGTTTTTAGCGGCGATGCTGTTCGTAAATACCGTTGAATACGTCGGATGCAGGTTTGGCCTAGGATCATCGTTCATAGGGGCCATAATCTCCCCTCTCTTCACCTCTCTCCCAGAGATGGTCGTCTTCTTGGTTGCGATCTTTGTCGCTAAGGAGGAGAGCATAGGTGTCGGAACGGTATTCGGTCAGCCCTTCATGGCTTCAAGCTTATCCTACGGTTTGGTCGGGATTGCGGCGATAATCGGATACTGGCTTAAGAAAAGGGACGACCTTATTTTCGATGTCGATAGTTCGCTCGTAATACCTTACGTTTTCGTAACGGTTCTTTTCCCTCTAACTATCGTCCCCTCAATCATCGGCTTTCACAAGCTGTTCGGACTCATTTTTCTGGCCTCATACGTGTCATACGTCTGGATGATGTGTAAGAGGATGGAGGAAGGAATAATCGAGGAAGCAGACGACCTATACATCTGCAGGATAATTCCCCACCCGCTTCCGAGCGTTATAATCCAAGCGATGTGCTCGATAATCCTTCTATACATAGGATCAGAAAAGCTCGTAGAATCGGTGAGGGAGCTGGCCCTGCAAACGGGAATAAGCGAGATGGGGCTCGCTTTGGTTATAGTTCCCGCCGCGACTGCAATCCCGGAAACGGCGAGTGCCATAATCTGGGGATACAGGGGAAGGGACACGCTCAGCATAGGATCCCTCGTAGGGGAGAAGATACTCTACTCAACATTTTACCCCGGATTGGGTTTACTCATGACGTCCTGGACTCTCGACATCCACGCATACATGAGCGTGGTTGCGACCACGGTAATATCCCTCGTCCTGCTCTACTACATAGCGAAGGGAAGGATTCCCGTCAAAGCCCTCTGCTTCGGCTTAATTTTCTTCGTCAGCTACGTAATCTTAGTGTTCGTGATGCACGTCTGACCGAATCCCCTATCGATCAAAACGTCCCCTTCATCCAACGCCCTAACGCCCCTCAAAAACACGACCTTGGGAAATATAGCCTCGAAACCCTCGTAAGGCGTCCATCCCGCCTTTGAATGCAGATCCTTCGCTTTAATCTTCCTGACCTCCGAAAAATCGAAAACTGCCAAATTGGCGTAATTTCCAACTTCTATTCCGGAATACCTATCGAATCTGAAGATCTTTGCAGGATTGATCACGATCCTTTGAATTAGGTCGGGCAAAGAGATTACGCCCTTTCTTACCAAGTTCAACATGAGAGGATATATCGTCTCAACTCCGGGAAACCCCGGGGCTCCTTCCTTCTTATCCTCAATCGTATGTGGGGCGTGGTCTGAAGCTATAACATCGGCCTTACTTAAATTTCTCAAAAGCTCGATTCTATCCTTTTCGGATCTGAGCGGAGGATTCACCCTTCCGAACTCGACCTTTCCCATAGATAGCAGTAGGTGATGCGGTGTAACCTCTGCAAAGGATTTGGAATTGTATATCATGTTCAGAGCTTCCGGAGTCGATACGTGGCAGAAGTAGAAGTTTCCGATGCTGAGGCATTTCCTGACGGCCGTTATCTCCGCCTCTTTCGGCCTAACGTCCTCTCTCTCTATTAATACCGGATCTTCCGCATGAACCGTGATCAGCTTCTCAATTTGCCCTCTTACAGACTTCAGAGTTTCGTAACTAACCTGTATAGTCCTATGTTGAAGAAAAACCTCCCCTACAGCCGGAATCCTAACGAGTTCCTCGATTTCCTCAACGATTTCGCGAATCTTACCGCTGTTCTCCTCCGTCAAACCCAGATTTAGAGCGTAATCGATAAAAGATTCTTTTTCGGCCTTCCTTATCCTCTCCAGATAAATTTCGGAATCGGTTACGGGCGGATTCGTGTTCGGCTGATCGACTACGAGGCAAATTCCACCATATAAAGCTGAAAGCGAACCGGATTCTATAGTTTCCTTGTAGCTCTCTTTAAAATCTCTGAAGTGAACGTGGACGTCTATCCCGGCCGGAAGGATTACTCCTCTCGAAAACTCTAAGTTCGGACGTGCGTTTCTACGAATGTCGACGATGATACCATCTTCCACAACTATACAGCCTTCGACTATTCGATTTCTATAAAAAAATTTACCTGAAATTATCATTCCTCTACCCGATGCCTAACGAGCTCTATCTTACCCTCCTCCGGAATTACCTCCAAGTAGAGGGTGTGCTCCCTCCTTATCTTAATCTTCCCGTCCTCCTCAACGAACTCGACAACAGCTTCGACATCTCCTATCTTCATGTCCGGCTTCTCTATCATCTTCTCAGTCGGAGTGAACATCTCCTCCAAGCTTCTGAATGCCAGATCGTGGAACTTCGATGGCTGCATCGCTCCCTTGGTGCAAGTATCCACGCAGAAGTGGCAGAAGATGCATTTCGCGTAATCCACGCAAGGGTAGAACTTCCCGTTCGGCGCCAATTTAAACTGGATGGCGTTGGCCGGGCATATGAAGGCGCACTGGAAACAGCTTATGCACTTCGTCGGATCGAACCTTATCAGACCCCTGAACCTCTCCGGATACTTCCTTCTCTCCTTAGGATAGTGAATCGTAATTCTGTTGGAAGCGAAAACTTCCTCCAATCCGGTCTTTATGGCCTCAAGGTGACCCTTTATCTGATCCAACAGCCCCGTTCCCGGCATCGTTATCCTAAACGCCATCACACCACACCTCCCAAAGCGATGCCCAAAGCTAAAGATACTACGGAAATCGAAAGTAGGTGCTTCCATCCGAACTTCAGCGCTTGGTCGAGCCTTATTCTCGGATACACCGATCTGAAGAACACGAATATGCACATTAGTGCTATAGTCTTGATGAAGAGGTATATCACGGGCATCAGATCTCCCAAGCAGGGAATCGTCGGCCCGTTCCATCCTCCGAGGAACAGAAGCGAGAACAGCAGGCAGAGCAGATACAGCTTTTCATACGCTAAGGTCATGACCAAACCGAACATTATACCGCTGTATTCTACGAATGGTCCGAAGGCTATTTCCTGATCCGCCTCAGGAATCTCGAACGGGAACCTCGAAGTTGCCATGGCCACCGCTATGAAGAACACAAGACACGCCAGAGGATTCAGAATAGCTCCGGGGATCGTCTGCTTTTGAACTATATCGTAGAAGTCAGTCGAACCGTACATCAAGACCATCGCCAGAACGGCTATTATGAGAGGTATCTCGTATGCGAAGTACATGAACGCCTCTCTGACCGTTCCGATGTATGCGAACCTGCTGTTCGTCGCCCATCCTATCGCGAGTATTATTACGGGAATGAGAGCGATCACGGCCACCACGAATGGAACAGCGTAAGGAGTCCTTATCGCAACTATCGCTCCGGCGGGAATCACTAAAATCGGTAGCAAAGCCGGGATGAACGACAGTATCGGGAATTGAATGAAGTAGGCCTTGTGGGCATCCCTGTGGATTATAACCTCCTGGAAGAAATACCTCATACCGTCTGCGAGGGGCTGAAGCAGTCCGCCTATGGGACGGGAAACCTCCAAAGGCCCGTATCTCCACTGAACCTTTGCAGTCAGCTTCCTCTCGAACCATATTATAACGAGAAGGCAGATCATTAAGCCTAAGAGTCCCGGAAATATGAGTATCGCGAATCCGGGCTTCCACAGAATCAAGGCGACGATGTATTTTATTACGGGAATGCCGAGCAGTTTGTTTATTATCGGCTTTAAAATTGGAATGCTGACGAGATTTTTAGTAAAGATGCTGAATAGGGTGTTCAGCAGGTTCATACGGATTTGTCGTTATAAATATTTTTAAAATTTGCTATTTATCACGTTCGATTAAAACAGTTCGTCCAATCTCCTCTGCTTTATCGTCTTCTCGATGTTGAAGAACTTCAAAGCGGCCTTTCTAACGGACTCGACGAACTCCTTTTTAGTATAAACCCCCAGCCTCCAAACGTCCATCTCAGCTTTCTTCAAAGCCTTAACGAGCGAGGACACTTCCTCCAAACTCTTCAATTCCCCGTTGATTCTAACGATGGCTTTGAACTCCTTTCCTTCCTCGATCGGAGGAACGTCCACTATAACGTCCCTTTCGTCCACTCCGGCAATACACGCTATTTCTTCCTCAGCCCTTTTGGAATTAATCCTATGCACATCCGTAAAATCGACTCTGTCGATTCCAACGTATAACGCTCTCTTAAACAGGTTTCTCGAATCTATTCTTTCCATGATCTCGGAAGGATAACCGCCGTGCGATCTGAGAAAAGAGACGATATCGTAGTCGTCCATGCGGAGCAGATCCTCGGGATTCAAAGTCCCTTCCTCTATGCAGAACTCCAAAGCCCTTTCGAACATCTTTCTCGCAATTCTGCAAACGTGGTGAAAGTAAACGGTGGAATACATCATGTATCTCGAAACCAAAAGAGATTCCGCAGCCTTTATTCCTCCGGACTCGATCACCATCCTCTTCCCCTCGAAAGTTATCTTGTTGAGAAGGCGTGATAGGTCGAAAACGCCATACGCCACACCGGTGTAGTGAGAGTCCCTTACCAAGTAGTCCATCCTGTCCGCATCTATGTCCCCGCTTACGACGTTGCAGTCGGATTTACCCTTTATGTGCCTGACAATATTACGAACGCTGAATCCCAAATCGGAGAGTGTTTCCCCAATAACACCCCTCTTCAAAATCCATTCCACGTCCTCATGCCCCTTCCTCAAATACTTCCTCAGAATCGATTCCGTGCAGTGGGAAAAAGGGGCGTGACCTATGTCGTGCAGAAGTGCGGAAGCGACGATCTCGATCTTTTCATCATCGCTCGCATCCATTCTCTCGACAAGAATCTTCGCTATGTGCATCGTTCCCAAAGAGTGCTCGAACCTCGTGTGGTTGGCTCCCGGATACACCAGATTCGCAAAACCTATCTGACTGATCCTCCTAAGCCTCTGAAATTCGAGGGTATCTACTATTGCGACCTGCCAGTCATCAAGCTTTAAGTGGCCGTGGATCGTGTCGTGGACGAACTTCATCCTCGAATAATATTTTACCTTCGAGTATATATGTTTCGCTCATTTTATTAAAAACGCCTTGCGATAGATTTTTTAAGCGATCTCAACGAAATCGGACGAGGGGCCGTAGGGTAGCCTGGTTATCCTCCCGGCTTTGGGAGCCGGTGACCCGAGTTCAAATCTCGGCGGCCCCATCGGGTTTCCGCAGATCGCAAGGAACTCCGCAACAGCACTTTCCACACACATCGGTCAACGGCAAATCGGAATGGAATCTATCGTTTTCGAGCAGAACCTCGTAACACCTGCGTTTGTTCAAACCGCTTTCCGTCAGGGCTCCGAATACACACCTCTTAACACATTTGAGGCACTTCAGTCCCCTCTTGTGAAGACAGAACTCTTCCCTAAGAGGTTCCCCGTATTCGAACACTGCCGACGTTACGAGACTACCCAACCTGCCGCAACAGCCTTTCTCCGTTATTATAAGCGTGTGCATACCGAAAGTTCCCAATCCGGCCAGATATGCTATGTGTTTGTGAGACCAATCGCTCAACAGCTCGACTTCATCGAAGTTGTGCGTTGGCGGAATTGTAGCAGAAGCGTAACCCAAGTTTTCCAATTTCCTTGAGATGAAATCGTTTAGACTAACTATTAGCTCGTTCGTCTCCACATACGCTCTAGCCCACAGCTTGGAAGAGAAAATCCCGCCGACGTTACTTCTTACCACATTCCTCGTGAACGGAATGAAGTATACTATAACGGACTTGGCAGATTTAAGGATTTCGTCTGGCATTAAGTGGTTGGGAATGTCCTTTTTTAGCTTTTCCACGTCTTCAGCGTCGCAGAATCCAACCAAGGGCTTTCTCCAAAAGTCACCCACTACGAACCTTTCGACCCATATCTTGACCTTCTCATTCACGATAATATTCGAATCCGAAAAAGCTTATCTATTCTTCCGAAGATAGCCGTAAGATGATAATCGAGGACGTTAGGTATAGGATAGTTTTCGACAGCAGGGGGAACGAAACTGTTGAGTGCGAGATTTACGCCGGAGATGTTGTCGGAAAGGCCATAGCTCCGAGCGGAGCTTCAACGGGTAGCGAGGAGGCGATTGTCGTCGATCCATACAAAAAGGACGAGATTGAAGAAAAGGTTTCGAAAGCGCTCATAGGCATGTCCGTTTTCGATCAGGAGAGCATAGATGAGAAGCTCAGGGAGATAGACGGAACCGAAAACTTCGCAAACATAGGCGGTAACTTCGCGATAACTGCCAGTTTAGCCTGTGCGAAGGCGGCGTCTAACCTTTTAGGCGTTCCACTTTACGAATACATCGGAGGAGCATTCGCGAAGGAACTGCCTTATCCGTTGGGAAACGTTATAGGCGGGGGGGCTCATGCCGTAGGTTCGACGAGCATTCAGGAGTTCCTCGTAATTCCAGTGGGAGCAAAGAACTTCTTCGAAGCTCAGAGAACGAACGCGTTGGTTCACAAAACTCTGAAGAGGATCTTCAAGAAAAGGGGAATTTTCGCCGCTAAGGGTGATGAAGGAGCTTGGGCCGCTCAGATTACGGACGAGGTAGCTTTTGAAATTCTCAAAGAGGCTATAGGAATCGTGAAGGATGAAACGGGCGTGGAGGTTAGGATGGGAATCGACTTCGCCGCAACCGAACTCTGGGATGGAGAACGTTACGTTTACAAGGACAAGAAGCTCACTCCAGAGGAGCAGATAGCCTACGTTGCGGAGCTCGTGGACGAATACGGTATTATCTACGTCGAGGATCCTCTACACGAAAATGACTTCGAGGGGTTCGCCAAGCTGACAGAACAGATAGGAAAAAGATGCATGGTTTGTGGGGATGATCTTTTCGTTACGAACGTTAAGAGGATTCAGAGAGGAATAGAGGTCGGAGCGTGCAACACCGTTCTCATAAAGCCCAATCAAATAGGGACGCTGACGGACACGTTTAAAGCCGTGAAATTGGCCAAGGACAAAGGTTATAAAGTCGTCGTATCTCACAGGAGTGGCGAAACGGAAGACGAAACGATAGCCCACTTGAGCGTCGCTTTCAACGCAACATTAATAAAGACGGGTGTGGTTGGGGGCGAGAGGATCGCCAAGTTAAACGAGCTCATCAGAATTGAAGATGAATTGGGCTCACCAAAAATGGTGAGGGTGATGTGATGGAGGCGAAGACAGAGTATGAGTATCTGGTCCCACCAGATGAGTATTTAGCGGCTGGAGTTCACATAGGAACGCAGATAAAAACGGGAGACATGAAGAAGTTCATATACAAGGTCAGGCCGGACGGACTATACGTATTGGACATAAGGCAACTGGACGAAAGGATAAGGATTGCCGGAAAGTTCTTAGCGAGGTTCGAGCCGAGCAGGATCTTAGCTGTCGCCGCGAGGCAATACGGACAGAAACCGGTCATGATGTTCGCTAAAGCGGTAGGAGCGGACTACGTGATCGGAAGGTTCGTTCCCGGAACTCTTACGAATCCGATGCTGAAGGAATACAGAGAGCCCGATGTTGTGATAGTCACGGATCCGGCCATAGACAGACAGGCCGTTCAGGAGGCAACCGCCATAGGCATACCAGTAGTAGCTTTGTGCGATTCCAACAACTCCGCATCCAACGTAGACTTGGTTATTCCCACGAACAACAAAGGTAGAAAGGCCCTCGCACTGGTTTACTGGCTCCTCGCAAGAGAAGTGCTGAAGAACAGAGGTGTAGAGGAGTTCCCGTATAAGGTGGAGGACTTCGAAGCTGAACTTTAGCGTTTTTTTAAATTTTTAGTAGTAGTAATACTCGCCCTTCGCCTTCTGCTCCCTGTCCAACCTCGAACCTAACTTGTTTACCCTCGGCCTCTTCGTCTCTTCATCCCTTCTAAAGGTGATGCCCAAGTTCGAAAGGAACAGGTTCATTCCCTCCCTCATACCCATAGGCCTTCTCGCAACTCCCCTCTTCCCCGGCTCCCCTTGGAATACCATCAACCTGTCGCTCACCATGTCTATTAGGTATATGTCGTGATCGACCACCAAAACGCTCTTCGAGAAGTTCAGAGCGAACCTCCTTATCATCCTCGCGACTTCCGTCCTCTGCTCCACATCCAAGTGGGCGGAAGGCTCGTCCAACAGGTAGAGGTCCGCCTCCCTCAAAAGACAGGCGACTATCGCAACCCTCTGAAGCTCTCCTCCGCTGAGTTCGTCCAGATTCCTGTCCATCAAATCCTCTATTCCCAAGGGTTTGAGGAATTCAGTTCTGTAATAAGAGGAATCTACCATCGGATTTATCTTCCTCAAAAACATCCCCACGGGCATGCTCACATCTGCCTTAACGTATTGGGGCTTGTATGAAACCTTAACGTTGAGCTTGACCTTCTTCTCATCATCCTCCAAAACACCGGCCAATATCTTAACGAAAGTCGATTTTCCGGTTGCGTTTGGTCCCACGACCCCCAAAACTTCCTCAGCCCTTATCTCTCCCCCTTCCACCTTAAGTCTGAATCCCTCGAACGTTTTCGTGAAGGAAGGATACTCCACCAAAACTTTCTCGCTCTCCCCTTCCTTCGGCTGGAATATCTCGAACTCTATCGGCTTCTCCCTTATCCTGACGTTCTCCTCGGCGAGGTATCCTCTGAGGTATTGATTTATTCCAACCCTAACACCCTTCGCGTTCGTTATCACTCCGTAAACTCCCGGCTCTCCGTAGCTTATGTGGACGAAGTCCGCGAGCATGTCCAAAATGGCCAAATCGTGCTCAACTATTAGCACGGGCCTCTTCTCGCTCCACTCCTTGATAACCTTCGCGACGTTTATCCTCTGCTGTATGTCGAGGTAGGAGGTTATCTCGTCCAAGAAATAGAAGTCCGCGTCCTTCATCAGACATCCGGCAATAGCGAGCCTCTGAAGTTCTCCACCACTGAGATCCTTAACGTCTCTATCCAGAGCGTTCTTCAGTTCGAGCTTCTCGACGATCTCGTCCAAAATCCCGAGCTCATCCACTCTCTCAAGCAAATCCCTAACCTTCCCCCTGTAAACCTTAGGAATCGCCTCTATGTATTGAGGTTTCTGGCTCGTCCTTATACTTCCGCTCGCGAGATTCTTTAAGTAGTTGAAAAGCTCCGTCCCTGAGAATCGCTCGCATATTTCATCCCAATCCGGCTCCTCATCCACCCTGCCGAGATTAGGTTTAAGCTGTCCTGTGAGTATCTTGACTGCGGTGGACTTTCCCGTCCCGTTCGGGCCCAAAAGACCGACTACATAACCCTTCCTCGGAACGGGTAAACCGTAAAGAACGAATCCGTTTTTACCGTATCTGTGAACTTCCCTTCCCTCCAACTCGTGCGGAAGACCCACTATGGAGATCGCTTTGAAAGGACACTTTTTAACACATATACCACACCCGACGCAAAGCTCCTCCGAAATCACCGCCTTTCCGTCCTTTATGACTATAACGTCCTCAACTCCCGTCCTTATCTTCGGGCAGAACTTTATGCACTCCTGAGAGCATTTCTTCGGCTGGCACTTGTCCTTGTTAACCACTGCGATCCTGAACTCTGGCATCGAATCTCGCAACGCCGATCGTTTTATAACTCCTTCGCGAGGAATATGCCGTCGTGATCCCTGACTATCTCGAACTTAACGAACTCACCCACCTTCTTATCGGTCAAAACCGTAACCACCCTCCCCTTGACCACGACTATCTTCTCCCCCTTAACTCTCCCGTTCGCGACTATTCTCGCCTTAAGGACATCTCCCTTCTTTATCGGATGCGGAATTCTCGGCCTCTTCTCTATTCCGAAGTCTTCAGGCCTTAAAATAAGCTTGACCCCGTATTCCTCCTCAAGCCTTCTTAGTCTTTCGTAGAACTCCCTGAAGCTCATGACGTCGACCTTCGGCTTTCTTCCGAACTTGTAAGGTATATACTTCTGAATACCAATTGGAGGCCACCTCTTTCCGGCACCTATCTCCAAAGCGAACTCTATCAGCTTTTCCATGTCCTCGTCGTTGACCCCCGGAAGCCAGACCGGAGCTATGAGAAGGTCGATCTTGCTCTCCGCTATCGCCTTAGCTATCTCTATAACCCTCTTCAGGGGATATCTGCAACCGTATATGAATTCCGCCTTCCTTTCGTCGAGGGTGCTTATCGAAAGGTTTATCCTGTCCAAGTATTTCTCCCACCTCTCTATCTTCTCCTCGCTCAGCAGGACTCCGTTGGTCTGCATCGAAATTACCCTGACCTCCTTCACCTTCCTCAGCCCCTCAAGGAGCTCGTCCATGTAAGGGTAAAGCGTCGGTTCACCCTGCCCGTCTATATGCGCCTCCACGCCGTCCCCTTTGAACCCCGCGACCTTCTCGAACTCCTCTACGAGATAATCCGGCTCCACAATGTAGTCCGTGACCCTCGTCCTGCTCTTCCTCCCCTCATCGACGCTACAGAATACGCAGTTCAAATTGCAACCTGTTATAGGCCTTACCTGTATCAGATTCGTCCCCCTGTCTATGAGTCCGAAAGCTGCGTGTCCCAAAAGGGGTATCCCGCTCTCCCTCGTTACGTAAACCAACTCCCTTTTCGTTACGTGGTGGAGAATTCTCTTAGGCTCCGCGTAGGATATTATGTATTCCTTCGAATACTTTTTGGCGAGCTTTTCGTAGTGCCTCTTCGGTATCCTGACCTCTATCAGGTTCCTTATTAGGAACACCTTCTCTCCCTTCGTTTCGAACTCCCTTAGCATCATATCCTCATCTTCTCCAAAACCTCGAATCCCGCAGGAGTGAGCTTTAACAATCCCTCCTCTTCCGAAACGAACCCCTCCCTCTTCAGCTCCTCCAGAACACCCCTAAGCATAACCTCCGGAATTCTCGTGAACTTTGAAACCTCCTTCATAGTGGTTTTACCCCTCTTCCTTATGACTTCGACCACCCTGACCTTGTTGGGATTCGAAGTTACGAAACCCACGTCCCTCATATTATGAGGTTCGACTCACCGATTAAAACCTTCTTCGCAAACGTCATAAACGGAGAACGAAAATCGTGGAAGATGAGGGTGGGGGGTATAAACAGCGTCGCGGAAGCTTTGAAGTCGGGGAAGGTCAACAAGGTATACGTGGACAAGGATACGAACAACCCGAGGATAAGGGAGATAATAGCGATGGCAAAGAAGAGGGGGATACCAGTTGTTTACGTTCCTCGCTCCTCACTTCCCAAGGATTCGAGGGGGATTGCCGCGGACATATCTCCGATAAAATACGTGGAAATCGACTACTTAATCGACAAATGCCTCAGAACGGGATCATTCCTCCTGTTCTTGGATTCCGTGGAGGATCCTAACAACTTGGGAGCGGTGCTAAGATCTGCTGAGTTCTTCGGATGTGCGGGAGTGGTTATTCCGAAGAGGAGGGCGGTGCAGGTTACAGATACTGTCGTTAGGGTTTCTGCCGGAGCGGCGTTGCACTTGGACATAGCGAGGGTCGAAAATATGGCGAACGCTCTGAAAAAGCTCAAAAAATTCGGTATAACGGTGGTAGGAGCGGATCTGGATGGGGAGGATATAAGCAACGTGGATCTTTCTCCCCCGGTGGCGATAGTGATAGGGGGGGAGGATAGGGGTATTTCGAGATCGGTGAAAAAGCAGTGCGATTTTATAGCGAAGATTCCCGGAAGGGGGAAGGTGAATAGTCTAAACCTTTCCGTCGCGGCCGGAATATTCATGTTCGAGTTCGACAGGAGGTTGAGGGAGAAATGAAAGGCGAAATTTTGGCGCTGATTTCGGCACTGCTTTGGGGGATAGCACCGATATTCGACAAGATGGTAGTCTCTTCCGGAGTCTCGCCATATACGGCGAACATCGTAAGGGCATTCGGGGCCGTAACTTTCCTGATCTTCTCGGTAATCGTTCTGAGGCAGTTCGACCAATCGGCGTTCGTTGGGAGAAATCTAATCTACCTGCTCACGGCAGGCGCTTTGGGTGGTGGGGTGGCGATGGTGCTATACTACATGGCTCTGAAGTTCACGTCGGCATCAAAAGTCGTTCCCATCACTTCGATATATCCGTTATTCACGATTCTGTTCTCCTCCATCGCGTTGGGAGAAAACGTTAGTCCAAAAGTAGTGGTGGGGGCGGTTTTGATAGTTTTGGGAGTCGTTATGGTTTGTGAGGGATGAGTATGGACTTGGAGGGATACGCTAAGAGGTTGCTCGAAAGGTTCGATGAGGATAAGGTTAAAGAGATGCTCATCGAGAGGTTGATCGAAATAAAGGGTTTTGGAAGGGAAACTGCCGAAAAGTGGGCAAAAGCGGTGATAGAAGAAGTAAAAAACGCGTATTCCAAATCCCATCCCGTTCTGGAGTATTACAGAAGTGGAGTTAAGATGGGAGAGTTCGGAGTGGGTTCGAGGGGAAAGGGGGACTTCTACGTTCACAGAAAGATAGCGGAAATAATTGGCAGAACGAATGCCGTAATAGATTCGAAGGATTTGGACGATGCTGGTGTCGTGAAAGTGGGTAACCTCTACATTTCCGTGGCGGTAGATGGAATTCACTCCCGTCTCAGCGAGTTTCCCTTTATAGCGGGATTTCACGTCACGAGAGCGGCGATGAGGGATGTATACGTTATGGGTGCGAGGCCGATAGCGGTTTTTTCAGATATACACGTTGCCGACGACGGAGATGTGGCGAAGATATTCGATCACATCGCCGGAATTACTGCGGTATGCGAGTTGGTTGGAGTTCCGCTCGTGGCGGGTTCGACTTTAAGGATAGGGGGAGATATGGTCATAGGGGAGAGGATGACCGGGTGTGTCGGATGCGTTGGAGTATCGGAATACATAACCCCGAGGAAGAACGTTAAGGAGGAAGATGTTATTTTGATGACGGAAGGGGCCGGTGGAGGAACCATAGCGACGACGGCGATATACTACGGGATGCACGAAGTCGTGGAGGAGACTCTAAACATAGACTTCATATTGGCGTGCGAGGCCATAATGAGGGCAGGATTGGTTGAAAGAATTCACTCCATGAGCGACGTGACGAACGGCGGGATTAGGGGAGATGCCGAGGAGATAGCAAAGGTTTCGGGAAAGGCGCTCGTTTTCGATTACGAGAGGTGCAGAAGGATCGTGAACGCTAAAGTGTTGAAGATGCTCGAAGATCTCGAAATAGACTTTATGGGAGTATCCATAGATTCTCTCATGGTGATATGCCCAGAAGACATTGCGGATGAAGTAAAGTCGGTTGTCAGAGGCGTTGGGATTAGAATAGAGGAAGTCGGGTGGGTTGAGAAGGGAAACGGAGCTTACATCGTTGAAAACGGAAAAAGAATACCGTTAAAACCGAAGTTCAGAGAATCCGCATACACGCCCATAAAGAAGGTGGTCGGAGAGGAGACGCCAAAGGATTTCGAGGAGATGTGCAAGAGAATAGATGAGGCGGTTAGAATGGCCATAGAAAAAAAGAAGTCAGTCGTTGAGAGAATAAAGGAGAGAGTTGTAAAGTCTTAGATGTCTTCGAGCCATCCTGATCCACTGGGTGGTTGCGGCGTAACTGTATAGCTCGGTCATGTATGCTACAGCGTAGTCGTAGTTTTCGACGAGCCACTTGATCTTGTTGGCGAGCTCCTCGGCATCGTTCGGCGGAACGGTCATATCGGGAGCGAACTGATAAAGCTCTACGAGTCTCGGCGTTCTGCTACCTATTATCGGCTTCAAACCTCCCATGGATAGGTGCAGAATACCACTTACGGCGTAAGCACCCTTTCTGTCCTTATAAGGAAGAACTATCGCATCGGCCAATGCCACGACTTTCAGTATCTCGTCGCTCGAAAGGTATCTCTCCATAACTATCGTTCTGTATTCCGTCTCTCTCGAAACGAGTTCGTGTAACTCGGGATCCTTAGGCTCCCCCGCCAACAGTATCGTGAACCTCATGTCTTCTATCATCTTCAAAGCTTCGAATAGAACGTCCACGCCCTTGTCCTTCCTAAGAAATCCTGGAATCGCTAAAATCATTCCCCTAAACTCGTCAGCGTTCAATCCCAGACTGTCCGATAGTATGCTTTTAGAATAGCTGAGGTATGGATTTATTAGCGTTCCGTGGGGAATCCTCGATATACGGTTTGGAGTTACGTTTTGATTCTGAAGCTCGAATTCCTGCAGATTGCTGTGAACCACCACCGCATCGACTTCGTTCAGCGACGCCTGAAACCTCAACGCGTAATCCCTTCCGTAAGGGTGATCCACGGTGTGCATGGTTATAACGGTCCTTCTTGTGAGTTTTTCTTCCTTAGCTTTAATCAGAGCGTCTATAACATACTTACCCTCCCCGAATATTCCGTATTCGTGCTGAACGTGTAAGACGTCAACTCCCCCGACTTCCGAAAGTCTCGACAGAAATTCGGAATATTTTTTTTCCATTGGCGAGAAGCAGGGGATCACTTCGACACCCAACTCATCCTCGTAAGGGAATTCATGCACCTCTTTCGTAGAGAAGACGTATAACTTCAACTTGGGATTCAGAGAACGTAAAGCTGAGATCAGAAATTTGGTGTATTCGGCTATTCCGCAGTGAACAGGAGGATATCTCGAAACGAAACCGATCTTGATCGTCATTATCGTAAATTTAGCGGATTCGTTAAAAAACCTTCGGAATCTCAAAAAAGGTAAGAGCCACGGCCGGGATTTGAACCCGGGACCTTTGCCTTACCAAGCTCAGCCCGAAAGGAAGTTATAGATCTGAAAAGGCTATACGAACAGCAC